>ERZ808246.168-NODE-168-length-56496-cov-10.835705_pt1 | contig 56496 bp, 44 predicted proteins | sample MGYA00521083_ERZ808246 | MGnify/ENA primary metagenome ERZ808246 (study PRJEB31516, sample SAMN03275577) | gut metagenome | biome: mammalia-associated habitat; material: feces | host: Papio cynocephalus | place: Kenya | collected 2012-07-07 ... | reverse complement strand
CCAGACGGCGCCGCCGCCGCGGGCGGGAATCTTGCGCTCCACGGTTCCTACACAATTGACGTTGCTCTTATTGTTTTTAGACCGTTCGTTGTTTTATTACGGCCGTTCACCGAGTATGGCTTTACTCGTACACGCGAGCCCTTTTACATACGGTCCCCTCGTGCCAACCGCCACCCAGCATCTAGCAACGCATCACGATCCTCCAGCGAGAATGCCTCCGCATAGATACGTACCACGGGCTCCGTCCCGCTTGGCCGGAGCATCAACCATGTACCGTCCTCGAAATCAAGACGCAGCCCATCCATATGACTCACACGGACAGGCTGTCTGCCGCAGACCCGCTCAGGATTGATGCCGGGCAGCATCGTCCGGAGGCTTTCGATGACTTCGGCCTCAAGCCGAAGATCACGGCGTCCGTACCATGTTCTGCCGAAGGCGGCTTCGATTTCATCAATCAAAACGCCGAGCGGTTTGCCGGTTTTTGCCATGAGCTCGCATAACAGCAAATGCACGAGCAGTCCATCGCGTTCCGGCATATGAGATGCCACACCGATGCCACCGGCCTCCTCACCGCCCATGAGCACGCCGCCCTTTTCCATCTCGGCGGCGATATATTTAAACCCGATTGGTTTGATGACCACGCGACACCCAAGCGCCTCGGCAAAGCGTCGAACAAGCGTTGAACATGATTGATTGACCACTACGCGGCCGGATAGTTTACGATGCACGATCAGATCGCCTAAAACCAATGCCATGATCTGGTGAGGATGCACGAAGCGTCCTCGTTCATCGACAGCACCCACACGATCCGCATCACCATCATTGATAAGTCCCGCATGTGCCCCGTCTGCCACGACCGTGCGCTCGCACGCATCAACCCATGGCTCCACGGGATCGGGGAGCATGTCGTTATCCTCTTTATCATGGATCTCATGGACCTCGACGCCAAGATCGCGGAGCGTCTGGGCAAGATATCCTTTCGCCGCGCCCGCCATGGGGTCTACGACAACCTTCAGGTGCGCAGCGCGTATGGCCTCGGCATCCACAAAGGACTCGAGTGCCTCTATATACGGCGGGATGATATCGACCACACGGGGTTCATCCTGCAATCCCAAGGGCTCAGAAGCGATTGATGACTCAAGCTCTTCTATATAGTCGGAATTTGCTGTCGAGCCATCTCCCATACGCACCTTGATGCAGAGGTAGCCTTGCGGATGATGGGAACCCGTCACCATAAGTGCACCGCACGCGTGCCCATCGTGGGCAACCGCCCACGTAAGGGCAGGAGTAGGCACAAATCGCTCGCAGAGCACCGCATCGAGGCCATGGGCGGCCAAAACGCCAGCGGCGAGCTCGGCGAATTCGCGGGCTTTCGGCCTGGTATCGTATCCGACATAAACCGTGGAATCGGGATGGGTCGTTTGCCAGATTTGTCCCGCCGCATCAGCAACCCGCGCGACGTTATCAAACGTAAACGAGCCGTCAGTTCGGCCACGCCAGCCGTCAGTCCCAAAATGTATGATTGCGCTCAAGCGCCGACACCTCGCTACGTCTGGTACAAATGACGTATCAGATATACCCCGTTCGCCTCAACGCAAACGAACGAAGCTGCGCTCTACAGCCCCTACAACAAAAAGGGGCGCAAAGCCCTCTACGTGTCGCATTTGCATGACGTTGCGTATGCCTAAATGTCCAGCGCCTCCGCCATGGCTGCCGTCGTGACAGCGGTCGTTCCGCAGCAACTACCCACCAGCGCGGCACCATCATCGCGCCACCGCACACTGGCGCGAGCGAATGCTTCCGGATCTTCATGCCAGCGTGGACCATCCTCGGTCCGCACGGGATCACCCGCGTTAGGGCGAACCATGACGGGTGTCGTCGCGGCAGACACCATACGGGGTACCGCATCGATCGCAGCCGAAAGCGAGCAACAGTTGACGCCGACCGCAGCGGCGCCATGCTTTTCGGCATAAACGACGGCGCCTTCGATAGTAAGACCGTCACCTAGGAGTGACCCGCTGTCATCGATAGCAAAGCTTACGAACACCGGCATACCGTCCGCAGCGTCCAGTGCACCGACAAGTACCGGCTGCAGATCGCGAACCGAGGTGAAAGTCTCGAGTAAAACCGCATCGACGCCCGCGTTGAACAGGGCAGCGGCCTGCTCACGAGCGGCAGCACGGGCAGCCCGGAACTCGGCAGAATCCTCGGTAAACCAATCGATGCCGACAGGACCGATCGATCCCAGCAGCGCTTGAGGATGCGCCTGGCGGGCATCATCCACCGCAGCACGGTTGACTTCGGCAACCGAAGGCTCGATGGCATCGCGCTTAAGGCACGGATCGGACGCCTGAAACGTATTGGTGATGAAGACTTGAGCCCCGGCGGCAGCATAGAGACGATGTACGCGCGCCACCGACTGAGGTTCGGCGAGATTCCAAAACGCAGGGGGAACATCGCCGGCACCGAACTCTTCGAGCAGCACGCTTCCCATGGGCCCTTGAGCCAAAATCGTTTCTTGCTTAAGTCGGCGCATCAGTTCCTCAGCGCCCACTCGGTTGTAATAGCTCGTGTCGATCATGTGCCCACCTATCGAATACAGCCGGCTAATCCTCGACGCTGATACCCTGCTTTTCGAGATACGAGAGCCAGCGATTCATCGTATCCTCGGAAAGCGCATGTTCCATCATGCACGCCTCGGCATCGGCACGCTCGAACTCGACACCAAGCTCTTGGACCAAGAACGTACGGATCAGACGATGGCGATACCAGATCGCCAGACCCACCTCGCGCCCGCGCTCGGTGAGCATGACCTTCCCATAATGGGACTGTTCGACAAGCTCGGATGCCTTAAGCGCTGTGACGGCTTTGTTGACCGATGCCTTGGAGACGCCCAGCCGTTGGGCGATATCAACCGAGCGAACGCCCTCGGTTTCGCCATCCTCGCGCTCGATGCGCACCATGCACTCCAAATAGTCTTCGTTTGCAACGGTAAGGTGCAGTTCCCGTGAGCTGTCGGTGGTATCCATGCTTTGTCCTCCTTGTATACAAAGGCTGATTCTACCCCATCAAGGCGGCAGGTTGGCTTGAGCTTACCGTGCTAGAGTACGAGATGTACATGACCATACCAAGATAGGAGCAAACTCATGGATCAAACAGGGACCACGCCCGATGTGCTCGAGCGGTTCTTGCGCTACGTACAGGTAAACACGCAGTCGTCGGATGCCCATTGCGATCAGGTGCCCTCGAGCAGCGTTCAATTCGACCTTGCCCATCTGCTGGTCGAAGAGCTTAAAACGCTTGGCGCCACCGACGCCACGGTCGATGAGCACTGCTATGTAACCGCCCACATCCCAGCAAGCGAAGGCGCAGAAGACAAGCCCGCATTGGGCCTGATAGCTCATCTCGATACGACAGAAGTTGCACCCGGAGCGGGAGTTAAGCCCCATATCGTCCACTACGAGGGCAGAGATCTGGTAGCGGGGACTGTCGACGGCAAGCCCGTTGCCATGAGTCCTGCCAAACTGCCGGCACTCAACGAACTTGTCGGCGAAGACCTGGTTTGCAGCGATGGCACCACGTTGCTTGGCGCAGACGACAAGGCGGGCGTCTCCGAGATCATGGCGCTTATCGCGCGCCTCTCTGCCGATCCTTCACTCCCCCATCCCGCGCTGGGTATCTGTTTTTGCCCCGACGAGGAGATCGGTCATGGTGCCAGCCTGCTCGATATACCGACATTTGGATGCACCTACGCCTATACCGTCGATGGCGGCCCGGTCGGAGAGCTCGAATGGGAGTGCTTCAACGCGGCGGAGGCGACCGTGACCTTCGATGGCACCTCCGTGCATCCCGGTGACGCCAAAAACTGCATGGTCAACGCCGGTAACGTCTTTGCCGATTTCCATGCCCTGCTGCCACATGAACAGCGTCCCGAGCACACTGAGGGCTACGAAGGATTTTTCCATCTTGAAGGAGTGTCGGCTACCGTCGATCACGCCACGGCCCGTTACATCATCCGAGATCACGATGCCGACAAGTTCGAGCGCAAGATCGAGCTGATCGAATCTGCCGCCTCTTACATCAACAACATCATCGGCGAGAAGCGCGTGAACGTTGAGGTCAAACAGCAGTACCGCAACATGGCAGAGATCGTACGCGACTATCCCGAGCTTATCGATACCGCGCGTGAGGCCTATCTTGCCTGCGGTATCGAGCCCAATGTAATCCCCATTCGCGGCGGCACCGATGGAGCCCAGCTTTCATTCCGCGGACTGCCCTGTCCCAACTTGGCAACAGGCGGCTATTGCTATCACGGCGTCAACGAATTTATCCCGGTAAGCGGTCTGACAAAGATGGTCGATGTTCTCCAGGAGCTTGTCGCTCGATTTGCCTAGGCACAAAAAGCCGGTGCCGCCCATAGGACGACACCGGCTTTTCCATCTTATGTATGGCGCCCAGCGATTATCCGCTTTGCGCCATGATGCCCGATCAGTAATTAGCCTCGTAGCCGTTGCCATCGGTCGCGCTGTCGTCAGATGATGAATCGCTATCGGAATCATCGTTTGAGCCGCTCGAGGTGGTAGCCGTCCCGTTGGCCCAATCGTCGGAGGTGTTGTTGGAAAGATCTCCGATCGTGGAGCTCGAACCATCCGACTCGCCCATGGTCTGCGGTCCCTTGGGATCCTCGCCGGCATCGACGCGCTTCATCATCTCTTTGAGGTCATCCTCATAGACAAAGACGTAGCTCACACCGTCGACCGTGGTAGAGGCATCGGCATACGAAGGCAGGTTGGCCGAGTAGATGCCGTCAACATCCATACCGCGCATCGCGTTGAACGTGGAAACGATATCCTCAACCGTCATATCGGTCGTAAGCATGTCGGAAAGGGAGTTGACCAAACCGACGATCTTGGTGGCATCGAAGTTATTGAGGATCTGGTTGGCGAGCGCGCCGAGAACCTGACGTTGATGGCGCATGCGGGTGTAGTCACCGTCAGCGTAGATGTAACGGCAGCGTGCGTAGGTGAGCGCCGTCGCACCATCCATATGCTGCTGACCGGCCGTGATCTTGATATCGAGGTGCTCGGGGTCATCGACGTCATCGGTTGCGTTAATGTCGATACCACCCACCGCATCGATGAGCTGCTGCATGCCGTCGAAGCTCACTTCGGCATAGTGTGCGATCTGAACGCCGCAAAGTTCGTTAACGGCCTCGACCATGCCCTGTGCACCGTCATCGGTATGGCAGGCGTTGATCTTCATGGTCTGCCCCTTGTAGGTGACCATGGTGTCACGCGGAATGGAAATGAGCGTCGCCTGTTTTTGCGTGGGGTCGATGCGCGCCAAGATGATAGAGTCGGCGCGATATGAATCCTCACCTGGACGGCCATCGGTACCGAGAAGCAGAACATAGAACGGATCTTTGGCCTCGTTGGTGTCGACCAGGATGTTCTTGAGCCCGTCGGTAATGACGTTGGAATCGTTGATCTTGCCCATGACGCTCGAGAACCACAAGCCGGCAGCTGCGGTTCCGCACAGAAGGACGCCGACGATCGTGGTAAGGACGATGCGCCGCACCTTCTTGCCACGCCTCCGCTGACGAGCGCGCTCTGAGTAGCGGCTCACATTGTCGCGACTGTATATTTTTGCCTGGGCGCCGGTCGTAGGTCGGCGCTTTTCACTGACGGGTTTCTTGCTGAACATAGGCAACCTGAATTAGAACTCGACGGGATCGGGAACGGAAGCGTGCTCGACATGAGCGCCGAGGGCTTGGAGCTTTTCGACAAAATTCTCGTAGCCGCGCTTGATATGGTGAATCGCTGAGACCTCGGTGGTTCCATCGGCGATAAGCCCGGCGACGACAAGAGCCGCACCGCCTCGAAGGTCGGGCGAGGTAACCTGAGCGCCCGAGAAACCTTGAACACCGTGAATCATGGCGTGATGGCTCTCGATGCGGATATCCGCCCCCATGCGTACCAGCTCGGACGCAAACATAAAGCGATTCTCAAAGATGTTCTCGGTGATAACGGAGCTGCCATCGGCAAGAGCCGAGAGCACCATGACCTGAGCCTGCATGTCAGTCGGAAAACCGGGGAACGGAAGCGTCTGGATATCGACAGGGCTCAGGTGCTCGGCGCGCTTCACGCGAACGCCATCCTCGATTCGCTCGTATTCAATACCCATAAGCTCCATCTTTTTAAGCACCATGCCCAGATGCACAGGGTTGAAACCATGGACCTCGACACCGCGCTCGTCAGCCATCAACGCACCGGCGACGATAAACGTGCCGGCCTCGATGCGATCGCCGATCACACGATGGGTAACCGGATGAAGCTCTTTGACGCCTTCGATGGTCACGACCGGCGTTCCGGCACCTACGATATGGGCACCCATTTCGTTCAACATATTTGCGAGGTCGACGATCTCGGGCTCACGTGCCGCGTTGTCGATGACGGTGGTACCCGAGGCGCGCACAGCGGCCATGATGAGGTTCTCCGTAGCGCCGACGCTCGCGAACTCCAAGGTCACCGTCGTACCTGTAAGCCCGTTGGGGGCGCTGGCGTTGATATAGCCGTGGGCGGTATCGAAATCGACGCCAAGAGCCTCAAGGCCCAAGATGTGCATATCGATCTTGCGGGCACCGAGGTTGCAGCCACCAGGCATAGCGATCTTGGCGCGCCCGAACCGCCCGAGCAAGGGACCCATGACAGCCGTTGAAGCTCGCATCTTTGCCACGAGCTCATAGGGAGCCTCCCATGAATCAACCTGGGAGGTATCGATCTGAAGCGTGTGGGTATCGAGAACCTCGATAGTTGCGCCCATGCCTTTGAGAACCTTGCCCATGACATGAACGTCAGAGATATCGGGCACATTCTCGAGCGTCGTCGTGCCTGGAGCCAAAAGCGTGGCCGCCATGAGCTTAAGCGCCGAATTCTTTGCGCCGGAAACCTCGACGCGACCCCCGATAGCGTGGCCGCCCTCTACACGGATGATTTCCAAGATCCGTCCCTTCAAAAAGCATGCCCGGAGCGTCAAGCGCCCCGGGCATGATGTGTTTGCTATGTTACTCGCGACTGACTGGCGAGTTATTTTGCAAGCTTGAGCTTACACCATGCAATTTCATTATATAGATATGCACGGCGTGCATCATCTTCCGACAGATTCCCCAGCTGGTCTTCAAAACCTTGAATCTGAGCTTTAACCTTATCGGCATCGACGGTCGCCAGGTCGCAGGCGCGTTCAGCAAGGACGATAACCGTGTCGTCGGCTACCTGAGCATAGCCCCCGTTAACCGCGAAAGTACGGCTGACCTGCCCCATCGCGGTGTCACAAACCTTGATGTAACCGGCCTCGATGGTGCAGATCTCGCTAGCGTGACCGGTGAGCACGCCAAACTCGCCATCCGTCGACGGGATGGACACAAAGGCAGCCTCACCTTCGTATGCGCAGCTCTCGGGACAAACGATGCGGATGAGCATAGCCTACTTCTCCTCCATCTTACGGGCGCGCTCGCGCACGTCCTCGATCGTGGAGGCGTAACGGAAGGCCTGCTCGGGCAGATCGTCGGCTTTGCCATCCACGATCTCGGCGAAGGAACGGACGGTATCCTCGACGCGAACGTAGACACCGGGATTGCCGGTGAACTTCTCGGCCACGTGGAAGGACTGGGAGAGGAACTGCTGAATCTTACGGGCACGATTGACCGTGAGACGCTGCTCCTCGGAAAGCTCGTCCATACCGAGAATGGCGATGATGTCCTGAAGGTCGGAGTACTCCTGGAGCAGCTCCTGAACCTTGACGGCGACACGGTAGTGCTCCTCGCCGACGATCGAGGGATCGAGGGCGTCCGAAGAAGACGCAAGCGGGTCGATGGCCGGGAACAGGCCCAGGGACGAGATGCTACGCGAAAGAACCGTGGTAGCGTCGAGGTGCGTGAACGTCGTGGCAGGCGCCGGGTCGGTCAGGTCATCTGCGGGCACGTAGACAGCCTGGACGGAGGTGATGGAGCCCGTCTTGGTCGAGGTGATGCGCTCCTGGAGGTCGCCCATCTCGGTGGCCAGCGTGGGCTGGTAACCGACAGCAGACGGCATACGACCGAGCAGTGCCGAAACCTCGGAACCGGCCTGGGAGAAACGGAAGATGTTGTCGATGAACAGCAGCACGTCCTGACCGCGGTCACGGAAGTACTCGGCGGTGGTAAGGCCGGCCAGACCGATGCGCAGACGCGCTCCGGGCGGCTCGTTCATCTGACCGTAGACCAAGCAGGTCTTGTCGATGACGCCCGATTCACTCATCTCGAGGTACAGGTCGGTACCCTCGCGGGTACGCTCGCCGACGCCCGTGAAGACGGAAGTGCCGCCGTGCTCCTGCGCCAGGTTGTTGATGAGCTCCTGGATCAGAACGGTCTTGCCGACGCCGGCGCCGCCGAACAGACCGGTCTTGCCGCCACGGATGTAGGGCTCGAGCAGGTCGACGGCCTTGATGCCGGTCTCGAAAATCTCGGTTTTGGTAGTGAGCTCATCGAAACGCGGGGCGGCATGGTGGATGGGATAGAACTCCTCCACCTCGGGCATGGGCTTGCCATCAACCGGCTTGCCCATGACGTTCCAAATACGACCCAGCGTCTCGGGTCCGACAGGCATCTTCATCGGCTCACCGGTATCGGTGGCCACGATGCCGCGCTGCAGACCGTCGGTCGAGGACATGGCGACCGTGCGGACAACGCCGCCCGGAAGCTGGCTCTCGACCTCGAGGATCGTGCTCAGATGACCGATCGGGGTCTCGGCCTCGACCGTGAGCGCGTTGTAGATCGGGGGCACCGCTCCGTCGAACTTGACGTCGACGACAGGGCCGATGATACGGACGATGCGTCCTTCACCGGCAGTCGCCTTCGCGGTGGCTTGATCTACCGCAGCTTTTACGGTGGTATTAGCCATTAGTGTTCCTCCAATGCTGAGGCTCCGCCGACGATCTCGTTGATCTCGGTCGTGATCGAAGCCTGGCGCACGCGACTGTACGTGCGGGTAAGGGTCGAGATGATCGCGGTGGCGTTCTCCGTAGCGGAATGCATCGCCTTGCGGCGTGCACCCTGTTCGGCCGCCGCCGAATCGATCAGGGCCTGATAGATGACCGTCAAGATATACGACGGCACGAGCTTGCCGAGTACGTGCTCCGGAGAGGGCACGAACTCGAACGTGGACGAGATGCGCTGAGGCGCATCGGACTCGTTCTTGCGCGGGCCGTGGGCCATGGCGATCATCTCGGGGTCGAGCGGCAGAAGATGCTCGACACGAAGCTCCTGGTCCACGCGATTCTTGGCGTGGTGGTAGACGATCTCGACGCGATCGAGCTCGCCGGATCGATACGCATCGCAGATGTGGGAGGAGATCATGCGAGCCTGATCGAAATCGGGCTCGGAGGAGTTGCCCTCGAAATGCATGACGAGGTTGGCGCGGTCACGAAAATACGTGGCCGGTTTACGCCCGCACGCGATGATCTCGCTCTCGATGCCCTCACGCGTCCAAGAGGCTGCAAGCTTCTCGGCCTCGCGCTCCACCGTCACGTTGAAACCGCCGGCAAGACCGCGGTCGGATGCGATGACGATGATCAGACCGCGCTTGACGGTCTCATGCTTCTGCAGCATGGGATCGGTGCCCGAGCAGGAGGCGTCACCGGCAACTGTCAGCATGACGTCGGTCAACGCCTCCTTATAGGGCTCGGCCTGCTTGGAGCGATCGAGGGCACGACGGATCTTGGCCGTAGAGACCATCTCCATCGTGCGCGTGATCTGCTTGGTCGTGGTAACCGAGGAGATTCGCTTCTTAATGTCGCGAAGGTTGGCCATAGGGCTTAGTTCTCCTCGGATCCAGTGGTATCGGCATGGTGCTTGGCCACGAACTGCTGCTTGAAGTCACCGACGACGCGGATAAGCTCCGCCTTGGTGTCGTCGTCGATCTTCTTGGCGCGGACCTTGTCAAGCAAGGTGCCGAAACCGTTGTCCATATACTCGATAAGCTCGGTACGGAACGGCAGGACATCAGAGATCTCGAGATCGTCGAGGAAGCCCTCGTTACCGGCGAACAAGGCGACAATCTGCTCGGAAACCTCGAACGGCTGATAGCGCGGCTGCTTGAGGAGCTCGGTCATGCGGGCGCCATGGGTGAGCTGCTTCTGGGTAGCCTCGTCGAGGTCGGAGCCGAACTGCGTGAAGCCGGCGAGCTCCTGATAGGAAGCAAGATCGAGGCGAAGGTTGCCGGCGACCTGCTTCATGGCCTTGGTCTGGGCATCGCCGCCGACGCGGGACACAGAGATACCGACATCGACTGCAGGACGCTGACCCTGGAAGAAGAGCTCGGACTGCAGATAGATCTGACCGTCGGTAATCGAGATCACGTTGGTCGGAATGTAAGCGGAGACGTCGCCGTCCTGGGTCTCGATGATCGGCAGGGCCGTCATGGAGCCATAACCGTTCTTCTTGGACATCTTGACGGCACGCTCGAGCAGACGAGAGTGCAGATAGAAGATGTCGCCCGGGTAGGCCTCACGTCCGGGCGGACGATGCAGCGTCAGCGACATCTGACGGTAGGCGACAGCCTGCTTGGACAGGTCGTCATAGATGACGAGCACGTGGCCGCCGGGGTTGGTCTCGCTGGCGGGCTTGCCGTCCTCGCCGTTGTACATGAAGAACTCGCCGATAGCGGCACCGGCCATGGGGGCGATGTACTGCATAGGGGCGGAATCGGCGGCGGTGGCCGAAACGATGATCGTATAATCGAGCGCTCCGTGCTCCGCCAGGGTCTCACGGATGTTGGCAACCGTGGAAGCCTTCTGGCCGATGGCAACATAGATGCAGATCATGCCCTTGCCGCGCTGGTTAAGGATGGCGTCGATGGCGATAGCGGTCTTACCGGTCTTGCGGTCGCCGATGATAAGCTCACGCTGGCCGCGGCCGATAGGCACCATGGAGTCGATGGCCAGAAGACCGGTCTGCACCGGCTCGCACACCGGGGTGCGGTCGATGACGCCGGGGGCCTTGAACTCGATGGGACGGCGATGCGTGGCGACGATCTCGCCCAAGCCGTCGATGGGCTGGCCGAGCGGGTTGACCACGCGGCCGAGCATGGCACGGCTCACGGGGATATCCATGATGCGGCCGGTTGTGCGGCACTCGTCGCCCTCCTTGATGGAGTCGACGGCACCGAACAGAACGGCACCCACCTCATCGCGATCGAGGTTCTGGGCAAGGCCGTAGACGGTCTCGCCCGTGTCGGAGCTCTTGAACTCCAGAAGCTCGCCTGCCATGGCGCTCTTAAGGCCGGAAACGCGCGCGATGCCGTCGCCTACCTCGTCGACCGTTGAAACCTCATGCGTATCGACCGTTGCGGAGAGGCTGTTGAGCTGCTCCTGCAGTTTCTTGGCGATATCCTGGGCATTGAGGGTTTCTGACATTAGGCTTCACCTCCGTAGGTATTAGCTGAACTTGCGAGCGTCTCCTGTGCGGCACGCAGCTGCGTCTTGACGGAGATGTCGCGACGCTCGCCACGGGCCTCGAGCACCAGGCCGCCCACGATAGACGGATCAACCTGCTCGATAAGGAACACACGGCGACCGAAGTCCTGCTCGCATTTCTTGGTGATAGTTTGACGCAGCTCGTCATCAAGCGGGATGGCCGTGGTGACGGTAACGCCCACGACATCCTCATCTTCCTCGGCAACGTCCTTGAAGGCAGCTGCCACCTGGGGAAGCAGGTCGAGCTGGTCGCGCTTGGACATGGTGTCGAGAACCGCAATGACCTCGGGGCTGGCCGAAGCCAAACGCTCCATCATCTCGAGATCCTCGAACACGTGGCCCTCGGCCTTGGCGGCCTCCATAAGGGAGCGCGCATAGGTCTCGAGCACCTTGTCCTGATAGCGGCTAGTCGGCATTCAGGCTACCTGCTTCCTGGATGTAGCGCTCGATGAGCTTCTTCTGCTCGGCCTCGTCGGCAAGCGTGTCGCCCACGATCTTGGTGGCGACGGCAACGGACAGATCGGCAATGGAGCTCGCGGCACCGGCGTAGATGGACTTGCGCTCGTCCTCGACGGTGGTGTGGGCCTTGGCGATGATGTCCTCGGCCTCCTTGTGGGCGGCATCGACGATGCGAGCGCGCTCGGCCTCGGCGTCCTTGCGGGCCTCGAGGACGATATCAGCGGCCTGGCGACGGGCGTCGGTGACGATAGCATCGCCCTCGGCGCGCTTGGCGATAGCGTCCTGCTTGGTCTTCTCGGCCTCGTCGAGGGACTCCTCGATCTTCTTGCCGCGCTCCTCCATGGTCTTGAAGATGCCCGGCAGAGCGACCTTGGCAAGCACGATCCAGATGATCAGGAAGGCGATGAGGGCCGGGATGAACTCCGCCATCTTGGGGATGAGGATGTCAGCACCCGCGGCGCCGTCCTCGGCGAACGCGGAAACCGGCATGAGCAGCGCGGCCGCGGACGCGGAGAGTGCGATCGCGCTCTTCTGGAATGAAAGTTTCATATGTGACGCTCCGAAAGCTATTTGACGATCAGCGCGACGACGAAGCCGATCAGAGCCAGAGCCTCGCCGAATGCAGAGCCCATGATGAAGACGGTGAACACGCGGCCCTGGACCTCAGGCTGACGGGCCATAGCGCCCGTGGCGCCCAGAGCGGAAAGGCCGATAGCAAGACCAGCGCCGATAACACCGAGACCGTAACCGATAACTCCCACGATTCCTCCTTTGTCGTGCGTGACCTATTCACGCAGGATAACCTTGTTATATGACTGCCGGGCTCCGTGGGGACGGGCACCGGCGGTACACCGAAGTGACTTACCTTGCGGGCGCGGGGCGGATTACTCCTCCTCCGCGACCTCCTCTGCCTCGGAGACGTACACGGCGGTAAGGACCGTGAAGACGTAGGCCTGGATGGCGCCGACGACCAGCTCGATCGTGTAGATCAGGATCAAGATGGCAAGCCAAGCGATAGACGGCAGGGCGCCGATGGCGTGCGCGGCCGTGACTTGGCTGAGCAGCGGCTGCATGAACATGCTCACCATGATGGCGAACGAGCCCATGACGACATGGCCGGCGAACATGTTGCAGAACAGACGGACGGCCAGCGTGATGAGGCGCAGGAAGGTCGAGAAGAGCTCGACGACCCACACGAGCACGTTCATGGGAAACCCGAGTCCGTCGGGCGCAAGGCTCTTGATGTAGCCGATCACGCCGCGCGCCTTGCATCCGTAGTAGATGAAGTAGACGAAAGCGAAGATGGCAAGCGCGGCCGTGGAGCCGATCGCACCGGTGCCCGGCTTCATGCCCGGAATCAAACCGATCATGTTGTTGATCAGGATGAACAGGAACAGCGCGCACAGGAACGGGAAGTGTTTCTTCCAGTTCTTGCCGACGACGCCCTTGCCGATGTCGTTCTCCACGTACTCGAGAAGGTACTCGAACCCGTTGACGAAAAAGCCCTTGGGAACCAAGGTCTGCTTCTTCTTGAACGCGAACAAGACGATCAAGAGTACGATCGTGGAGACGATCAGCCAGAACGAGTACTGCGTGATACCGCAGTTAAGATCGCCCACAACGGGGGTGGACATGAATTCACTGACCAGATGATTGATCTCATCCGGCAGCTTTTCAAAAATTTCCACTTCTTACCTTTCGACCTCTTGGGGATCCCGCAGCGCCTTGACGACACGGTACGAGCAGATGGCCATGAAGACCACGAACCCGATCGCCTCGCCCAGAAGGAACATGCGGAATGCCTCTCCGAACAACGCGTACACGACGAGGGTGAAGACGAGCAGCGCGATCGCCGAGACCGCGAGCCCGACCATGCCCTTGAGCATGTCCGCATTCTGTCTGTGGTTGAGCACCGGCTTGAGTACGACCAGGAAAGGAACGTAGGCGACGGCGCCTGCGATGACGCCCGCAACGATGGCGAGCGGATCGGATATGGCGAACACCGGCATCCTCGCTTTCCCAGCTGTCTGTCGCCGAGACGGCAACCTTTGAACATTGCTGACTATTGTACGAGCGGCAACTCAAATGACAACCGTGAAACTTTAAGCTAATACACACTTGTACATTTTCTTAAGACCTTCTTTATGCCTGAGATGCGGTAACACGTTTTTTCAACACCCCAAGGCCGAAGGAGACACAAAAGAAAATCTCGCATGCAAACGCCTGTTATACGTCCGCATGCGAGATACGCCTGTATACAGAATGTCGATTACGACCTCCTAGAGAGGAGCGTTCCGACTACAGCGTGCCGAAGATGCGGTCGCCGGCATCCCCCAGACCGGGCACGATATAGGCCGCCTCGTTAAGATGGTCATCGATCGCGCAGGTATAGATATGCACATCGGGATCTTTCTCGGTAAGGGACTTGAGGCCTTCGGGCGCGGCGACGATGCACAGCATGCGAATGTCCTTGACCCCGCGGCCGCGCAGGTAGTCGATGGCCATCTCGGCCGAGCCGCCCGTGGCGAGCATGGGGTCGACGACCAGGCAGATGCGCTGATCGATATCCTGCGGCATCTTGCAGTAATACTCATGCGGCTCATGGGTGACCTCATCGCGCTCCATGCCGATGTGGCCGACGCGTGCCGAGGGCACCAGATCGAGGATGCCGTCGACCATGCCCAGACCCGCGCGCAGGATCGGCACGATGGCGAGCTTTTTGCCCGTAAGCTGCTTAAAGGTGGCCGTGGCAACCGGCGTGGCGACCTCGACGTCCTCGAGAGGCAAGTCGCGCATAGCCTCGTACCCGTCAAAGAGCGCCAGTTCGCGCACAAGCTGACGGAACTGGTTGGTGCCGGTATCTTTGTCGCGCAGGATCGACAGCTTATGCTGAACGAGCGGATGGTCGACAAGGGTCACGCGGGACGTATCGTAGGTGACGGTCATGGGTGGCTTCCCCTTTCATGGCTTACGCGGACGGAATGTTCGCGCTCGATAGCGATCGACGGTTACTGTACCAAAAAGCTCTGTGCGATGCCGCCCCTAGGCTCCGCTGCGGGCGCGCGCGACGGCATCGTGCCACCCCTTCAGGTCCCTCACCCGTCGTCCGTTGTCAGCCTGCGGCTCGAAGACGCGTGCGACCTGGGCGTTCTGCTCGAGCTCCTCGTAGTCCTCCCAATACCCGACCGCAAGGCCAGCCAGATAGGCGACGCCGAGCGCCGTGGTCTCGCTTGCCTCGCACTGAAGCACGGGGATCCCCAGGATATCGGCCTGGAACTGCATGATGAACTCGTTTTGGGAGGCGCCGCCATCGACCGAGAGACGTTCGATGGAAAGACCGACGTCCTGTTCCATGGAGCGAAGGACATCGTAGCTCTGATATGCCATGGACTCGCACGCCGCACGCACGATGGAGGCACGGGTCGAACCACCCGTGAGCCCGCAGATGACACCCTGCGCACGCGGGTCCCACCAAGGCGCCCCCAGGCCCGAAAACGCAGGGACGAAATAACACCCGCCGTTATCGGGAATCGACGAGGCGATCGAGGAGGTCTGCGCCACGTCCGCGATAAGGCCGAGATTGTCGCGCAACCATTTCATGGTGGAACCCGCATCGAAGATCGACCCCTCGAGCGCATAACTCACCCGACCGCCCTCGGCGATACCGATCGTCGAGACCAGACCATGGCTCGATTCGACGATCCGCTCACCGGTATTCATGAGCATAAAGCAGCCGGTGCCGTAGGTATTCTTGGTCTGCCCGGGTTTAAAGCAGCAGTGCCCGAAAAACGATGCCTGCTGATCGCCCGCCACGCCCATGATGGGCGGGGTGTGCGTCATGATCTCGCTCGAGACGTTGCCGTACTCCCCCGAGCTCCAACGGACCTCGGGCATCATGGACCGCGGGATATCGAAGAGTGCGAGCAGCTCGTCATCCCAGGCCAGCGTATGGATATTGAACAGGGCCGTACGGCTTGCGTTGGTGTAATCGGTGGCAAAGACCTCGCCACCGGTGAGGTTGTAGACGAGCCAGGTGTCGATGGTACCGAACATAAGGTCGCCGGCGGCAGCGCTCTCGCGAGCCCCGTCGACGTTATCGAGAATCCATTGCACCTTCGACGCCGAGAAATACGGGTCGAGCGTCAGGCCCGTTCGGGAGCGGACCGCATCTTCGCAGCCTTGTTCGGCGAGCAGCTCGATCGCGGGAGCGGTGCGGCGGCACTGCCACACGATGGCGTTGTAGATGGGCTGGTCGCTTACGCGGTCCCATACGACCGTGGTCTCGCGCTGGTTGGAGATGCCGACGGCAACGATGCGATCGGAATGGATACCGCTTTTGAACTGCACCTCCATCATGACACCGATCGTGCTCGCCAGAATGGCCATGGGATCCTGCTCGACCCAGCCGGGCCGCGGATAGACGGTTTTGATGCTTCGGCGAGCATGGGCGACGATGCCGCCGTACTCATCGACGATGGTGGCGAGCACCGAGGTGGTACCGCAGTCGATAGCCATGACATAGGACGCACCGAAGCTATATGGCGAAGCGTCCATCGTAAGGTCTTTGAGGTCGAGAGCCATGGATCACCTTTCCGAGCCGGAGGCTGAAACCGCAGATGCCGAAGAGACGACACGCTCGATATCCGCTGCGGACAGCGCGCCCTGGCGCAAGATCTCGAGCTCGCCGCGTTGAAACGACACGATGGTCGAGGCATCGTGGCAGGGAGTCTCACCGGCATCGATCGCCGTATCGACACCGTCGAGGATGCGCGGCTCGACCTCGGCAAACGACGCCGGCGCCGGCATGCCATGGGTGTTGGAGCTCGTGCACGCAAGAGGGCTTGCCGTATGGCGGATAAGCGCTTGGGCCACCGGTGACGCCGAGGCGCGCAAGGCGACGGTCCCGTCTGGCGCCCGCATGAACGCGGGAACGCCCGGAGCAGCCTTGACGACGATGGTGAGGGCGCCCGGCCAAAAGGCCCGGGCCACGGCACGGGCCTCGTCGGGAACATCGACACCGTAAGCATCGAGCGCGCGCTCATCGGCAACGAGCCAGGCGACCGTCTGGGCCAGATCGCGCTGCTTGAGCGAGAAGATGCGGCGATAGCCCGTGCCGAGCGCGGGAACCGGGCTGCCGTTGATTGCGGCTTCGGGGTCGCGCGGCCAGGTGGGATCATCGGCTAGGAAAGCATCGACGCACACCGCGACGCCGTAGACCGTCTCGGTGGGGATCAGTGCGAGACCACCGACGGCAAGCACGTCCGCCACCTCGCGCATCGCTCGCTCATCGGGCTCATCAAAGCCCTCTGCCACCCGATAGACCATCTGCATCTTCGCTTGCTCGCCCCTAACGTTATCCCGTCTGCAATATGGTGCATTTTCTCACGCTTTGCCCATGCGTGGCGCAGCGGTAGCGGTATGTTGGACAAACGGCGGAAGGATTCCGGTAAACGAAACAACCTATGCGGATTGTGGGAAATCGACGGCGCAAATGGAGCGCCGTTGCGACACGAGACTAGGAAAGCTGGTCGACCGTCTTGGGATGCTCCGCGGTTGCCAGGACCATGCGGGGGCGCTCGGCAAGATCGTGCACGATGCGCACGTTATCGAGGCCGGCCTCGCGACAGAGCGCCGCGGCCGCATCGAGCGCGCCCTCGTAGAGCTCGCAGGCGAACAGGCCGCCCGCACGCAACATGAAAGGCGCCGCCTTGAGCAGACGTCGAAACACGTCGAGACCGTCGTCTCCCGCCTCAAGTGCCAGCGAGGGTTCGAAATCCTTGACCTCGTGCGGCAGCGAGCGCATGACATCGGTCGGAATATAGGGTGGGTTGGAGACGAGCACGTCAAACGTGCCCCACAGGCGACGCGGGACCGCCGACACCAGATTGGTGAGAATGAAGGCCGCGTCGTTTTTGGTGAGTCCCAGGGAATCCCGGTTTTTGGTGGCAAGCTCGACGGCGCGCGGCTCGATATCGGTGGCCAGGCACTTGACGCGGTCACGGCGCTCCCACGCAAGCGAAAGCGAGATGCAGCCGGTACCGCAACCGACCTCGAGCACGCGGGCGCAAGCGGGCTCTTCGGGCGTAGCAGCGCCCGTCTCCTCGACAGCCTCGGGGGCGGCATCGGCCTCATCGACCGTGGAGCCATCGAGCTCGGACGGCTCCTCGTCGGCCTCGGCCCCGGCACCCGCCTGCGCTGCCTCGCGATCGGCGAGCTCCTCGGCATAGGCACGGCTGCCGAGCACATCGGCGCCCAGCGCCGCCTCGTCCGCCGCCGTCAGATTCTGGGCACGACGAGCGGCGGTCGCGCGCTCCTCGGCAAGCGCAAGATCGGCACGGCGCTGTTCCTCGACCTCGGCGTTCCACGGCAACTCGACACGTTGGCGCTTAGGGGCATGCTCGCCCAGAACTTCGGCATCCAGATATTTGAGGACCTCTTCGACGAGCAGCTCGGTCTCGGGACGCGGAATGAGCACACCGGGGACACACGCGACTTCGATCATGCGAAACTGCGTGCTTCCGGTTATATATTGCAGCGGTTCCCCTTTAGCGCGGCGCACCACCGACGCATGCATGGTTTCGAGTGCGGCCGCGTCGAGTGGATCGTTCATCCTCATATACAGATCGATGCGCTCGAGACCCAAGGCCGAGCAGAGCAGCCACTCCGCAGAAACACGGGGATGCTCCTCGCCATGCTCGGCAAGGTAGTTTTTCGTCCACTCAAGGCAGCGCTTGATGGTCCATGTCTCGTCAGCCATGGGACCTCCCCTCCTCGGGCGCGACCGCGCCCATCGATCCAACGCAGGTGATTGTACGCAAGCCATCTCTCGTTTTAAGCGCCTTGTCAGGGAAAGCCTAAAATCGCCCCAGACTTTTTTCGTCCTCATCCGCCAATTGTTCAGGACGAGTAGCGTCTGTCGGCAACATGTCGGTTTGATGCAACCTGACATGCACCCGGCACGCCGCCGACAGTTAACTGACCCCATGCAAACAACGCGACGCGAACTAAAAAAGGGCGCGACCCGTGCGGGCCGCGTCCAAGAAGCACGGTTATCTGAAGATGGCGACCGAGGGTTATCCTACACGGCCTGCGCCAGCTTCTCGGCGCGCTCGGCGGCGGCGAGAGCCTCGATCACGGTGCCCAGCTGATCGCCCAGAAGGACGCCCGTGTAGGTCGAGTTGAAGCCGATGCGGTGGTCGGTCACGCGGTCCTGCGGCTGGTTGTAGGTACGGATCTTCTCGGAACGATTGCCGTGACCGATCTGGCTCTGGCGCTCAGCGCCGAGCTCGGCCTGCTGCTTCTCGAGCTCCATCTCGTACAGGCGAGCACGAAGCATCTGCATGCAGACCTCGCGGTTCTGGATCTGCGAGCGCTGCTCCTGCGACTGCACGACAGTGTTCGTGGGCAGGTGGGTGATGCGAACGGCGGAGTAGGTGGTGTTGACGCACTGACCGCCAGGGCCGCTCGCGCAGTAGGTATCGATACGCAGGTCGGACTGGTTGATCTCGACGTCGATTTCCTCGGCCTCGGGAAGCACGGCGACGGTGGCCGTGGAGGTCTGGATGCGGCCCTGGGACTCGGTCTTGGGGACGCGCTGGACGCGGTGCACGCCGCTCTCGTACTTCATGACGGAGTAGACGCGGTCGCCCTCGACCTTGAACTCGATAGACTTGAAGCCGCCGGCCTCGCTGGGGCTGGAGTCGAGCACGGTGTACTTCCAGCCGCGCGACTCGATAAAGCGCTGGTACATCTTGAAGAGATCGCCCGCGAAGATGGCAGCCTCGTCGCCGCCGGCGGCGGAGCGGATCTCGACGATGGTGTTCTTCTCGTCGTTGGGATCGCTCGGGATGAGCATGTACTTGATGTCTTCCTCGAGCTTGGGGAGCTTGGCCTCGTTCTCGGAGATGTCCATCTGGAGCATCTCCTTCTCGTCGGCATCGCTGGTGTCGTGGAGCATCTCCTTGGCGGCCTCGATGTCGTCGAGGGCACCGATGTACTCGCGCGAAGCCTCGATGAGGTCGTGCTGGTGCGCATACTCCTTGTTGAGGCGCGTGAATTCCTTGATGTCGGAGGCGACGGCCGGGTCGGAGAGCTTCTTCTCGAGCTCCTCGTAGGCCTTGATGATCTTTTCGAGCTTGTCGCGCATGGCGGGACTCCTTTTGCATGTGATGCTATGGATCGGCAGGGGTTATGGGGCGCGCGGGCGCCGCTGCGGGGGTGAGCCCGGCTAGAACATGTCGATCTTCAGGTACATGCGGGTCCTTTCGCGCCACGATGTGCATTCAAATAACGTATGATACCTCGCCTGACACACACTGCAAACGTTCTACACGGACAGCAGATGACGGCCCGCCGCATCGCCCCCGGTCCAAAAGTGGTCCCAAAGTGCCAGGGGCTTTGGGACCACTTTTGGACCGGGGCACGCAGGCCGCTGACGCTACAGGGTGTTGAGAAGCGCGATCATGAAGCGGACACCTTGGAGATAGGCACGGCGGCTGATGCGCTCGTTGGTGCCGTGGACGCCGCGGTCGCACTCGGCATCGTCGACCACGAAGGCCGAGAAGCGGATGCACTCCGGGCAGATGCGCTGGTAGTTGGCGGCGTCGGTCGCACCGATAACCGTTGACGGCACGATGCGGACAGGCAGTGATCCCAAAGCCCCTGGCACTTTGGGATCACAGAAATAGCGGGAGGCAATGGCGCGGACGGCCTCGAGGCCTGGACCGCCGATGCATGGGGACGGCGAGGGCTCGGAGCTGCCGGGGCCGAGTTCGACCCCAACGCGGCCGGCAAGACCTGCACCCGCAACGGCGTCACGGCAGCGGGCCACGACGTCGGCCACGCTCGTGCCCTCGAGCATGCGGAAGTTGATGTTTGCCCACATATCTTGCGGCATCACGTTGGCGCCGGCGCTGCCGCCCTCGATCTGCGTCGGCGCGCAGGTGGTGGTCACGAGCGGATAGAGCTTCTTGCTGGCAAGGCATGCGCAAACGATGGCATCTTCGTGGGAGGCGATCTCGTCTGCCGTATAAAGGCCGAGCTCTTCGAGCTGCGCGGCAAGCAAGTCCGTCACACGCGCCGGCCACTCAATGTCGCAGATGGCGGCGATGGCACGGCTGAGCACCCCGAGCGATGTGCCGCCATAGGGGTTGGACGAGTGCCCGCCTACGCTCCTCGTCTTGAGCACGATATCGGCATAGCCCTTCTCGGCAAGGTCGGCGTGCATAAGCCAGCCCTCGCCCGCGCTGTACTCGGCAGCGGGAACGATGCGGTAGTCGCCCTCGTCGACCAGGTACTCAAGCTCAATACCGCGTTCCTCGAGGACACGGCCGATGGCACCGGCGCCCCGCTGCGTGGTCTCCTCGTCCTGACCGAAGGCGAGCAGCAGCGTGCGCTTGTGCTCCCAACCGTGGGCGAGCGCGTATTCGACGGCCTCGAGGATGCCCGCGACCTGATCTTTCATATCGATGGCGCCGCGACCCCAGATATAGGTGTCGTCGACATGCCCGCTAAAGGGGCCGTGAGTCCAGTCGGCCTCGGTGCCCGGCACCACGGGAACCACGTCCATGTGACCCATCAGCAAGACGGGCTTGAGTTTGGGATCGTCGCCGGCAATCGTGATCAGCAGCGAGCGGTCGATGAGCTCGACCTCGCCCTTCTCGAACACGCGCGGCCAGGCCTGCTGCATATAGGAGCGCAGGTCATCGAAGGGCTTCCAGTCGACCTCCTCGGCATCCATGCTCGACACGGTCTGATACCGGAGCACGCGGCCCAGACGCTCGCATGCGCCGTTCGCGTCCAAATCGGCAAAGTCATCCTCATGCGCAAAGAAGCGCCAAACATCGGACATGTCATCCTCCAAATAAGGCAAAGGGGCAATCCCTTTGCCTTATCGCTTTGTCTTATTTGTCCTCGAGGTAGCGCGAGAGGAACTCGCGGGTGCGCTGGTGCTTGGGGTTGCCGAAGAGCTCGGCCGGCGCGGCATCCTCGAGCACCACGCCCTTGTCCATGAAGACCACGCGGTCGGACACGGTGCGCGCGAACGCCATCTCGTGCGTGACGACGACCATCGTCATGCCGTCGGCGGCGAGCTTGCGCATGACCTCGAGCACCTCGCCCACGATCTCGGGATCCAGAGCCGAGGTAGGCTCGTCGAAGAGCATGATCTGCGGGTTCATGCAAAGCGCACGGGCGATGGCAACGCGCTGCTTTTGACCACCGGAGAGCCTTCCGACGGCGGCGTGGGCGAACTTCTCGAGCCCCACGCTCTTAAGATGCTCAAGTGCGACCTTCTCGGCTTCGGCTTTGCCCATCTTCTTGAGCGTGACGGGCGCCAGCGTGCAGTTGTCGAGCACGTCCATGTTATTGAACAGGTTGAAGCCCTGGAACACCATGCCGATGTTCTCGCGCAGCTTGTTGATGTTGCAGCGGTCGGCCGTGAGGTCCTGACCGTGGAACCAGATGTGCCCCGCATCGGGCGTCTCGAGCATGTTGAGGCAGCGCAAAAACGTTGATTTGCCCGAGCCCGAAGCGCCGATGATGGTGACGACCTCACCGGGGTTGACGGCAAGATCGATGCCCTTGAGCACCTCGAGCTCGCCGAAGCTCTTGCGCAGGCCCTCGACCTTGATGAGCGGTTCGTTTGCGGCGGCTCCGTTCGCGGCGGCCATGGCGGTGTTATCGATATCTACCATGAGTCCCTCCTAGTTCGAGCTGGGCAGCGTAGCCGGCGCCTCGGCCCCGAGCTTTTTGCCAAAGGCCTCGAGCAGACGGCTCGCCACCAACGTAAGGACCAGATAGACCACGAGCGCCACGCAGTAGACCTCCATCTGGCGGTAGTAGACGCCGGCGACGGTGGTGGTGGCGTACATGAGGTCGAACACGCCGATGACCGAGAGTACCGACGAATCCTTGATGTTGATAATGAGCTCGTTGGTAAGCGCCGGGATGGCGTTCTTGATGCCCTGCGGGAACACGACCTTGCGCATGGCCTGCCACTGGCTGAGGCCGAGGCTGCGTGCCGCCTCGGCCTGGCCGGGGTCGATGGACTCGATGCCGCCGCGCAGCACCTCCATCATGTAGGCGGTGGAGTTGAGCGAGATGGTGACGAGGCCGGCAGTGAAGGTGCTCCACACCTGGTTGGCCTGGGTGGTGTCCATGCCGGCGCCACGCAGAACCGTGAAGCCCGCGTAGTAGACGAGCAGGCCCTGGACCATCATCGGCGTACCGCGCACGACGGTGGAGTAGAAGCTCGCGAAACCGCGGCCCACGGTCTTGAAGAACCGGATAAGGTCGTTGTCGACGCGGTCGAACGTCTGGATGCGCAGGAACACCATGAGCAGCGCCAAGAAAAAGGCGATGACGGTGCCGAAGGTGGCGAGCGCGATAGTGATCTCGATACCGCGGATGAAGAAGTCCCCGCTCTTATAGGTCATGTAGACCACCGACGACAAAAAGTCGCTGGGGTTGGAGTCCGAGACGATGCTCACCTGCACGAGATCGACGAAGGCCATGACGCAACGGTCGACGAAGAAGACCGCCGCGATGATCGCGACCACGTAGCTGCCGATGCGGGCGGCCCGGCGTGCCGCAGGCTTGGCAAAGGGCGAGGCGTCGCGGTAATCGCGCCAATGCAGGAGCTTGGTGACGAGCGCCGCAGCGGACACGACGGCCCAGGCCCAGAGCACGGCCCAGAGCGCATCCTGAAAGACGCCCGTGGGCGCGAGGAAGCTCAGGGGTGTGGGGTTGCGTTGACTGCAGGCGAGGCCCGTCGCCGCAATGACGCACGTTCCCAGATAGACGTAGCGGTGGTCAGCCTTGACGAAGGCGGCCAGACGTTTGATTGCGTTCATACTGCTGTCCCCCTATGCCGGTTGACGGTCGAGGCAGGCGTCCCAGATCTGGTCGCGCTCCTCCTTCGACACGCCGTCGAGCGTCTTGTTGATGAGCTTGAGCAGTTTCTTGGAGCCCTTGCGGCAACCGACGTTGGCCGTGACCTCCTGTTTAAAGCCCTCACCCTCGGCAAAATGAATCGGCACGATGCCGGGATTCTGTGCCATGTAGCCCTTCTCGTTCTCGGTGTTGTAGGTCACGGCGTCGCACGTGCCCTGCAGCAGATTCGAGAAGACGGTGGGCACCGAGTCGACTGGATTCTTGTGCACGACGCCCGGGATCTCGTCGATGACGGTATCGAGCATGGTGTCCTTCTGGCCGAGCACCGTGGCGCCGGAGAAATCGCTGAGCTTGGTGGCGTTCTGGTAAGGCGAGCCCTCTTTGACGAAAAGGCCGAAATAGCCGATGAAATAGGGGTCGGAGAAGCCGACGGACTCCTCGCGCTCGGGCGTGGCGCTCATGCCGGCGATGATGAGATCGATCTGACCGTTGTTGAGCGAGTCGATGAGGCCCGAGAAACTCTGCTTGACCGCGACGGGTTCGCCGCCGAGGGCTTTGCAGACGATCTTGGCAATCTGGACATCATAGCCGTCGGCGTATGCGCCCTTGACGTTATCGATGGGGATCGTGTACTTGCTAGGCTCCGAGACCTGCCAGTTGTAGGGGGCGTAGGCCGCCTCCATACCGATGCGGATCTTGTCCTTGTCGATCACGAGATTGGAGAGGTCGTCGCGGCCGGAGCCGGTCGTGGGCTGCACGACCTCGAGCGTCGAAGGACGCTGGCAGCCGGCAAGGGCACCGGCGACGACGCCGGCGCTCGCGGCGAGTGCGCTGCCGAGGAAGATGCGGCGGCTGAGCACAGGGCGGCGCCGCACAGGTTCCGGTTGAGAAGAATGCATATTCTACCTTCCCGATTGAATCACTTGCTAACGATTCAACAGGATAGCGCGCCAGGCTGCGGCAAAGTTGCATAACGGGGAATTAACGCTCTCGATACGCCGCGGCAACGGTGGTCCCAAAGCCCCTGGCACTTTGGGACCACTTGGGGGCGGGGGACTACAGGATCGTGATGCTGAAGCTGCGCTCGTCGGTTTCGCCCGGCGCCAAGGTGATGGTGTTCGCCTTGTGCTCGAAGACGTCGTCCTCGGTATCAACCGTGGAATGGCCGGTCCAAGGCTCAAGCGCAATGAACGGCGCGTCGTTCATGGGCGACCAGATACCGATGTACTTGAAGCCCTCGAAGTCGACCTTGATACCGTGGCCCGACTTGGTGCCGCGCAGGGTGAGCGTGGAGCCCGGCACATCGGTGAGCACGATGGCGTCGGTCGCGAAGCTATCGTGCGTGAGCGCGATATGGTCCGCGTGGTCGGGCGCGGTATAGGAATCCTTGTAGGTCATGAGACCGTCGGGCGTGATGACGGGAACCTCGCAGGTCCAGGGCTCGGTAAAGGCGAGTTCGTAGTCCTCGAACGCCTCATACTCGGCGCCGGGAACCGGCACGTTGAACGCCGGATGCCCGCCCACAGAGAACGGCAGGTCGACGTCGCCCGTATTGGTGACCTTGAACGTCTGCGTGAGCGTGGTCTCACTCGTGAGCGCATAGGTCATGTTGAGCTTGAAGTGGAAGGGATAGGCTTTGAGCGACTCCGGGGTATCGGTGAGCTCGTAGGTGACGGAGCTGCCGTCCTCGGAAACGCCGACGAGCTTGTGCTCGACGATGCGCGCGATGCCATGGCGGTTCATCTCGCACGGGCCGGCGGCAGAGGTCGCTTTGTTGTCGCGCAGGGACCCCACGATGGGGAACAGGATCGGGGCGTGCTTGCCCCAGAACGCGGGATCTGCCTGCCAGAGATACTCGTTACCGTTGAGCGCCAGGCTCGAGAGCTGCGCGCCCATGGAGTCGACGGCGGCGGTGAGCTCGCCGCGCTTGATAGTGGTGAGGATGGACATACGGGTTCCTTCCGTTTGCTTTCTTGCATTGCGGTGCCGGACCGGGAACACGGCACACGCCGCTATTGTCGCACTTTGATGCCGCGCTATCAGACGTCGTAGGCGCGCAGATCGAACGTCCCGCTGGGCGAGGAGTCGACCGTGTCGCCCGAGCGGGAGTTGAAACTCACCGGCACCATGGTCTGCGAGGCGCGAAAACGCGTGCCGTCGGTAGCGACCGGGGTCTCTGCCACGGTCAGCTCGTAGTCTCCCGGCCTGAGCTCGATGCCCAAACCGTCCGACTCCACGTATTGATATTCGTCGACTTGCTCGCCCTTGAGCGTACGGCCGGCGACATGGATGAGCATCTGGCTGTCACCGCGGGTTGTGTCCCACGTGCCGCCCTCGACCGAAATCGAAAGATGTACGGAACGCGTTCGATTGAGCGAACGTTCGAGCGACATCTCGGATGCGGCAAGCGTCTCCTGCTGCTGTTGCAGGTGATACCAGACCCCGCCGATGCCCGCGCAGGCCACGACGCCGGCAAGAAAGGCCACGATGATGGGGCCGACCGGAGAGCGTCGGCGCGGATCCATCTCGCGAGCCAGCCGAGGACGCGAGGCGGGCGCAGGGGCGCGCGCCCCTTCGGCAGGGACGTCGAGAATGGAAAACGAGGCGGTCTCGTCGGGATCGATATGGTGCGCAGGCCGCGGGGTCGCAGCAGGTGAAATGGACATATCGGCCGGTTGGCCGAGCGTGGCGGTGGCGGCGTCCTCGGCCTCGGCATCCTCCGCCTCGTCCCACAGGCGCGCGAACGAGGAGGACCGGGACGACGCCTCGAAGCCGTCATCGGCATCCTGGTCCTCGCCCTCGCTGTACCACCATTCGAAGCTATCGATATCCATACGGGGCGCCCCCTTTGGCCTCGCGATCAAACGTTGCCGCTCTTATACCCGATGTCGCCCGCGTTTCCGCATCGATATCGATCACAGCCCCACGGGGATCTGAATGCAGCAAAAGTCCTCTTGATGCGCCTCGTCATAGCCTGTGGTATCCAGATAGCAGAAATCGTAGGCGTTGCCGAGCGGCGTGAACCCGTGCTCGTCCAGACAGGCGACCGCGTTGCGGATGCCGTCCGCCTCGTAGGGCATGCCCCAGCGGCTCAGACACAGGTACACCCCGGCGTGCAGGACCTCGACCCCCAGCGCCGCAAGTTCGGCGGGGTCGGCGGGCAGCATCGACTCGGCGCCCTCGGGCAGTACGGCAAACGATCCGGCGCCGGCGATGGGATCGTCCGTATGGAACGCCTCTCGCCGGAGCATCGTCCCCCACCCACGCATGGGACGCGTGCCGGTCAGCCGATGCATGCGGTCGATGGCGCGCATGAGGGTAGGGTGCAGCATGGAGCGCCCGCGCTCGGCATCGGCGGGAAACGCCTCGACGATCACATAGCGGCGGTCGAAATGGCGGAGCGTCGGCTTTCCCTCGCGCCCGCGCCAGAACACGGCCTCCTCGTAGAAGCGCAGGCGCTCGCACACACCCTCGCGCTCGGCCCCGAGCTCGGCCATGCGCGCATCGAGCGCCTCGACGCGTGCACGCAAACGGTCGGTCATCTCGCCGATGTCGAACGTCGACACCAGCCGGTCGATCTCGTCAAGCTCGAGCCCTAAGTCGCGCAGCATGCAGATGAGCCGCATGAAAGGGATCTGCGTGGGCGAGTAGAAGCGGTAACCACGGTCGTTGACGACAGCAGGCTTGAACAGACCGATCTTGTCGTAGTAGATGAGCGTCTGGCGCGAGACGTTGAAGAGACTCGCCATCTCGCTGATCGCGTACATGCCCTCGTGCATGGATCCTCCCAACAAAAAGCCCGCCGCCACGAAGACGGCGGGCGCACCTTGCCCATTGTATCGTAGGCGCTATGACCAGCGCTTATAGTCAGCGACGGCCACACCGCACGCCTCGAGCGCCTTGGCGACGATATGGTGCACGGCATCATCGAGCGTCGCGGGCCCGTTGTAGAACGTGAGCATGGGCGGCATGAGCATCACGCCCGGTACGCGCGCCACGCGGGCCATATTGTCGACGTGAATCGCGGAGAGCGGAGTCTCGCGCACCATGAGGACCAGACGACGCTGCTCCTTCGTCTGCACATCGGCCGCACGCAGCAAGAGGTTCTCGCTGTAGCCGTTGGCGATGCCGGCGAGCGTCTTCATCGAGCACGGCGCCACGATCATGCCGTCAACCGGATACGTCCCGCTCGCGATGGCGGCGCCGATATTCCGGTTGTCATAGACGACGTCGGCGTGGCGGGCGAACTCGTCCATCGTCATGCCGAGCTCCTGCTCGATGGTGATCTCTCCCCCGCGCGTCACCACGAGCGCGCTCTCGGCACCCGCCTCACGCAGGCACTTGAGGCACTCGAGGCCGAGGACGGCACCGCTCGCGCCGGACACGCCGACGACGATGCGGCGGGGACGGGCAGAAGACTCGGACATGACAACTCCTTTGCTACCGGGCAGCTTCATCCACTAGTAAGCGAGCTCCGCAGCCCACTTGTCCTGATCGATCTCCATGAACTGCGAACGGATGAAGTTCTTCTTGAGGTCGAAGGGCACCGTGCAGTCGAAGATCGCCTTGCAGGCGATACCGTGCTCGCGGATGCTGGGGTCGCAAGCGGGGTCGTTGGACGGGTCGAGCACGTGGCAATGACAGCCCGGAATGGTGATGAGGTCGGTGTCGGCCTGGAAGCGCGTGGTCATGGCCCACATCACGTCGCTCATGTCGAAGATGTCGACGTCCTCGTCCACCAAGAAAACGTGCTTGAGCTCGGAGAAGGCCGAGAAGGCGAGCAGTGCGGCATTGCGCTGGCGACCTTCATCGTTCTTGCTCGACTTCTTGAACTGAAGGATAGCCACGAACTTGCCGCCGCCGCAGGGAGCAGCGTGCACGTTGAGCAAGCGACCCGGGATGGCCTTGTCGACCATGTTGAAAATCGAGGCCTCGGTGGGGATGCCGGCCATGGAGACGTGCTCGTGCGACGGGCCGATGCAACTCTCCATGATCGGGTTCACGCGGGTGGTGACGGCGGTGATCTTGATCACCGGGCACACCTTGGCGGCACCGGTGTAGCCGGGGAACTCGGGCATGGCGTAGCCGTGGCCGTTGACGTCCTCGTTGACGGTCTCGTCGTGCATGAGATAGCCCTCGAGCACGTACTCGGCGTTGGCGATGCACTTCTGCGGGACGGTGACGCAGTCGGCAAGCTCGACGGCACGGCCGCGCAAGGCGCCGGCGATCTGGAGCTCGTTGAAGCCGAGCGGCGTGGTAGGCGCCTCGAAGCCACAGCACATGTAGACGGCCGGATCGAGGCCGATGGAGATAGAGATGGGCATGTCCTCGCCGCGCTCGCAATACTGGTCGAAGAAGGCGCCCAGGTGACGGCTGCCCGGGGTGATCCACATGGCGAGCTTGTCCTTGTCGACGCAGGAGAAGCGGTGGATAGTGACGTCGGACTGGGAGCCGTCGGGGCTCGTGCCGTAAGCGAGGCCCATGGTGATATAGGGACCGCCGTCGACGGGGGTGTTGGTGGGGGCGGGAACGATCTTACGCAGGTCGAAGCCCTCATCGGTGGCCTTGTACACGACCTCTTGGCAATCGACGTGCGCACCCTCGGCGATCTGCTGGGGCGCGATCAGGTTCTCGAAGCGCTTGCCGATCTCGAGACCCAGGTGCTCCTCGTCCAGATCGAGCAGGGCGGCGACGCGCTTGCGGCTCGCGAGCATGCCGATGCAGACCTTGGCGTCGTCGAAGCCCTTGACGTTGTTGAAGACCATGGCCGGGCCCTCTTTGGTCGGGCGCATGACGGTACCGCCGGCGCCCACATGGCGATAGACGCCCGAGACCTCGGCATCCGGATCGACCGGGGTGTCGGTCTCGAGCAGCTGGCCGGGCATCTGGCGCAGGAAGTCGAGCGCGGAGCGCAGGTCGTGGATCTGGTTGGCATCGATGGTGGACATGGGTGCTCCTTTCGGGAGAGAGCCCGGCGGCGGTATGTCGCCGGGCGAGATGACAATGAGATTTGGAGCGCACGACAGATGCGGCGCTCAACCGCTTACATCAGGCCAAAGAGATGGAACCAGGCGGCCTCGACGAGCACGACCACGAAGACCACGGCCGTCAGGGGAATGCCCATGCGCATGGCCTCCTTGGAGGTGTAGCCGCCCGCGTCCTTGCCCTCGCCGATCAGGATCGGCAGGTTATGGAACGGCAGGATGTAGTGGATGTTGATGGAGGTGAACACGATGAGCGCCACGGCGAGCGGACTCACGCTGGAGCCGGCCGCGAAGCTGATGAACGCGGGCACGCACACGCCGAGCACAGCCATGACCGAGCCCATGAACATATGGATGATCATGGATAGCGCGGCGACGAGCAGGGCGAACAGGAAGATGTTCTCGGGTACGGAGCTGGGGAGCACGACGTCGGCGATCCAGGCGTTCATGCCGGTGGCGCCACCCACGGAGCCCACGGCCATAGCGGCCGTGAGGAACATGAGGGACTTGATGTCGACCGAGTTCCAGCTGGCGGGCGTGAGCACCTCGCCGATGACGGGCATGGCGAGCGACACGCCGATAGCGAGCGTGACCCAGCCGATATAGGTGCCCGAGACGGTGAGCCACAGGACGATGGCGATCACAAGCCACACGATGGTACGGATCTCCTTGGCCGAGAGCTTGCCGAGAGCGGCCTGCTTGGCCAGGATCTGATCGCGATCGTAGACGAGCTCCTTGCCGGGCTTGAACAGGAACAGGCCCAGGAACATGGTGCAGAGCAAGGCTACCAGCATGGGCACGCTCATGTAGAGGAACCAGTCGATGAAGGACGGGTCCGCGCCGCCCGCCTCGGCGCTGTACTGCGCGACGAGCGGGTTGAGCGTGGAGTCGCCCGTGAGGAAGAACATGGAGCCGGGTGCGGCCGCCGCAAAGATGAGGAAGCCGAGCTTGCCCTTGTCCTCCTCCCCATAACCGGCGGACTCGGCGATGACCGAGACCACGGCCAAGATGAGGAAGGCGCGCGGGAACGGATGCGGGATCAGCAGGGACAGCACGAACGTGAGCGCGAAGATCGAGATGATGAGCGACTTGGCATCACGCACGAACTTGAGCATGAACGCGTAGGCGATGCGCTCGCCCAAGCCCGACTCCTTGACCGCGCTGGCGATGAGGTAGGCGCCGATCACGAGCCACATCGTCGCCTTGGTCCACGAACTGAACGTGGAGGCCACCGTGGCCGAGATGCTCGCCGCGCCCGTATCGTCGGTGCACACCTGGAACAGCACGAGCAGCGCGCAGTAGAGCAGGCCCACAAAACCCGGTTGCGCCACGCCGCATGCCCAGAACACGACCGTCGCGAGCGTCAGCGCCAGGCATGTCTGGCCACCGACCGTGAGCTCGACCGTGGAGCTCAGGCTTGCCAAAGGAAGAAACTTCACCAGCAAAAAGACAACGATGCCCAGCACGAAGCCGACTTCGCGCTTGGTGATCTTGAACGTCTTCTTTTCCGCTTCCATCTTCCCACCTTTCTTGTTGGGGGCGACCCAGGACTGACGGCGATGCCGCACGAAGAAAAGGGGCGCCCGTTGTCGGACGCCCCTCAGCTTGAGCTGTGTTGCAGGAATACAGTCAAGCGGGATTTTTGAAGTCGGGAATGGGGGTCACGCTTCTCCCCAACACGGATCCGCCCCAACGTTCGCCGGCTTTTCCCTATACGGGATTTTCGCCGAATGTTGGGACGGCTTGCGAGGCACGCGGGGTGGCGCCATGCCATCGCTCGCCTAAAAGCCCAGTGTCTGCAGCGCGGTGCGGATTCCGACGTCCTCGAGTGCGATGCGCAGCCACGGGGCCAGCTGCTCGGGATGACCTTGGAGGTAGCCCTCGAGCTCGGCGGCCGTCACGGCGCGCACCTCGGAGATCTCCTCTTGGTTGATGGCGAGTTCATCGGGCGCGACACGCCCGGCATAGACCTCGCACCATTCATGCTCGCAGCGGCCGTCGCCGTGGTCCTCGCGATAGACGATATGGCCGAGGTGCTTGAGCGCATCGGGGCTGCACTCGATACCAAGTTCTTCGTGCATACGGCGCGCCGCGGCCGCGGCGACATTTTCACCCGGCAGCGGATGACCGGCACACCCATCGGCGAGCACCCCGCCCCACAGGCGTTTGAGCGCGCTGCGTCGACAGAGCAGCAAGCGGGCCTCGTCGCCCCAGCCCTCGACCAACAACGTCATGAACGCTTGATGCAAGATGCCCTCGCCGGCGTGCGCTTCGACGCGGTCGACCGGACCGATCGGCGCACCCGTCGCAGAGTCGATCGCAACGACCTGAGCGCCGGCGCCGCCCTCATCCCACCCGGCACGGAGTACGCGTTCGGCAGCCGCCTCGAGCTGCGCGATAAGCTCCTTGGTGGTATCGAGCACGCGCTGCAGGTCATCCGCGTTTGCGTGCTCCACATGAAAGCCCGTGCTTGCCGTGACCGGCACGCCAAAGCGCGTGGCGAGCGCCGCCGCGATATCGTGCGCCGGAATCTCATCACGATGGCAGGGCACGGCCAGGATGCTCACCGTAGCCGTGCGTCCCGGCTCGGGACGCGGAATGGCCTGGGCCGTGGCGCCCAGATGGGCGAACGACGGTGTGCAGGCGTAGACCACCATGCCGCGCGGCGTCACCGTGAGCTGAGCCTCGAGTGCGAACTTTCCCTCGCCCACCGCGACTCTTGTCGTATACATGCCCATGCGACCCTCCCGTCTCGCCGTTTGTTGCCGCCATCATCGCATGTATTGCCGCTATATGGTCAAGGAAACGACCGAGATCTGCACCGCAAAAAAGTGATAGCGCTACCGGTTCCGTTCCCGCAGGCGGCGATAGATATCCTGCGGGTCATGACGATGCCCGAAGCCGCGCACCTGGATGCCGACACCATCCGCAAGATTCCGGTAGACGATGCGCATGTCGGCACGCTGACCGCGGCCCCGCTTGTGCTGGTAGTGCAGGGAACGCCATTCCGACAGCCTGAACCTCAAAGGCGTTCCCTCGATACGGCCCTCGCTTAGCTGCACCAGTGCGCGTCGCGTCGCGGCGATCGCAAGTCTGAATTCGTTGGGATCAGGAAGCGCCTGTGAAAGAACCAGAACATCATCGTAGAGGGAATTTGGGTCGAATCCGACCCCATCGATCGTCGCCAAGAGCGCGACGGCGCGCCTTCTCTCATCGCGCGTAACCATTATGCCGACTGCTTTACCAGTCGAGCCGTCCCATCCTCCTCTTGATCGATGAGCGCGAGCGCCGCCTCCTCCAGCTCCTTGCCCGACATCCAGTTGTTGTAGTCCTTGCGCTCGGCAAACATCAACTGGGCATCTAGGTTGTCGATCAGCTCCTCGGCGTCATCGATCGTATTGAAAAGCGCCTCGATAAGCTGTGGGGAAACCAGGTAGGCAACGGTCTCGTTGCGGTCGAGGACCTCAAGTGCCTGACATTCGTCAAGCTCCCTGCGCCACGCCTTCGAGCGGGCAAATTCCGTGACGCCCAGGCGCGGCGCCTCGTGAAGCGCCCTACGCAGACCCTCGGAGGAATCGTATTCGACGTCCATATGCCTTCGCTTATCCATGCTGCCTCCCTTGTCGTTTATCACATTTTATATCACATATAATTGTGATTTTCCATGCTACGTGCTAGGGTGATGAACATCTGGGTCAACCCAGCCGCATCTATCATCCATGGAGTCCGAGACATGACCGTCGCCACATCCAAACCTGCAACCGGCAGCGCGCCCGCGCCCACGGCATCCAGGCTCTCCCCCGCGCGTATCAAGCTCTGCCTGGTGCTGCTCGTTCTGTTGGGCTTCTCGCTCGGCTGCTCGGAGTTCGTCGTCATCGGCATCGAAAGCGACCTCGCCGGCGAGCTCAACGTGCCGCTCGCCACGGCCGGGCAGCTCATCAGTGTCTTCGCCCTCGTCTATGCCGTGGCGACGCCCGTGCTCGCGCTCACGACGGGACGTTTCCGCCGCTACCAGCTGCTCGTAGCGTATAGTGCGATCTTCGTTGCGGGCAACATCGTGGCCGCCATCGCGACGAGCTTTGAGATGCTCATGGTCTCGCGCGTGCTCATGGGCGGCGTCGCCGGCGCGCTGCTCGCCGTGGGCGTGACGTACCTGCCCGAGCTCCTCGGCGCCGGCAAGACCTCGATGGCGATCTCGCTTGTCTACGGCGCGTTCTCCGTTGCGATGGTCGTGGTAACGAGCGTGGGCAAGATCCTCGCCGATACGGTCGGCTGGCATGTGGCCATGGAGGGCACGCTCGCCTTTGCCGTTATCATCTGTGGCGCGCTCGTGGCCCTCATGCCGCGTACCGGCGCCACCGACGAGCCCGCCACCTTCCGCGAGCAGGCGGGGCTCCTTGCCGAGCCGAGCCTTATCACCGGCATGCTGATTTTTGTCTTTGGCGTGGGCTCGGTCTATGTGTTCTATGGCTACGTCACGCCGTATCTCGAGGAAATGCTCGGCATGCAAACCATGCAGGCGAGCACCACGCTCATGGTCTACGGCGGCTTCTGCATGATCTCGAACCTGCTCTCCGGTTGGTTCGACAGCCGTTTTGGCATGAAGGCGCTCATCGTCTCGTTTATCGCGCTGGCCGCGGCGCTTGCCGGGCTGTTCCTGATCGGGGGCAACACCGTGCCCGCACTCGTGGTGATCATGGCCATCGCCACGCTCATGTATGTAGTGAGTGTGCCGTGCATCACGCACTTTATGGACGTCGCGCGTCGGCGTCACCCCAAGGCGATGGTTTTGGCAAGCTCCATTGAACCTATGGCGTTCAACATCGGCATCTCGTTCGGTACCGCAGTAGGCGGCGCCGTGGTGAGCGGCATCGGCATCGCATACGTAGGCCTCGTGGGCGCCGCGTTCGCGCTCGTAGCCTGTGTGCTCGTAGCCGTGACGATCAAACTCGGGCGCTGGGAAAATAGACGCGAGCGGGAGTAAGAGGCTCACCGATGCCGCGGTTTGGCGGAACGAACCGTCCGCTAAACCGAGTAACCCGAAAATCATACGCGTGTCTGAAGTAGCATTTTCGCCAACAGGCACGATGTTCCCGACATCCCGATCTTGTGTACGATTCTGAATCGGCAAACGCCCAAGGCCCCGTAAGAAAACGTCTTCGCCCTACCGAATAGAAGGAGCTCCCATGCACCGCGTCCTGTTCATATGCCATGGCAACATCTGCCGGTCGACGATGGCTCAGTTCGTGTTTGCCGAGCTGGTGCGCCGTGCCGGGCGCGAGCACGAATTCGAGATCGACTCCGCCGCGACCTCGACCGAGGAGATCGGCAACCCGCCGCACCATGGCACCGTGGCCAAGCTCCAGGAGGTCGGCATTCCCGTGCTGCCGCACCGGGCGCGTCAGGTTCGCCGGGATGAATACGACAACTGGGACCATATCGTCTATATGGATACCGAGAACGCCCGTGGGCTTCGCCGCATCTTCTGTGATGACCCGGATGGCAAGATCTCCCGCCTGCTCGATTGGACCGACCGTCCCGGCGACGTGGCCGACCCGTGGTACACCGGCAACTTCGACGTCACCTATCGCGACGTACTCGCCGGTTGCACGGCGCTTCTAGAGCGGCTCTAGCGAGTTGCGCTCGGCTGCCTACTCCTCGACGATCTCCGCAAGCCAGACGTTCAAGGTGTCGACCTCGGGGCAGCAGAACTTGGCCGTGCCCGGCGCGTTACCCGGCACCGTCCCGCCATAGCGCAGGATATCGATATAGGGAAACCCAACATGGCAAGCCATGGAGCACATCTTGCCGCGGTCGCGATCGAAGTCGAACACGTCACCCGGCTTGTGTCCATGATGACAGCGGCAATGCCCCAACTGATCCACGCAGGAGATACGGATCCGCGGGCGTTTGCCACGTGGCGCGCCCAAGGGCTTGCCCTGTGGATCGCATGCCTCGTTACTCATGGTCGATCACATCCAGACAAGCCTCGATGGGAAGGCCGGCAGACTTGTCCTCCTGATCGGCATTGCGCCTGATGAGCTCGGCCACCACGCGCATAGCGTCGGCCGTCGCGCGCTGCAAAGTCCAGCCATGCATGACACGCCCGAGCAGCACCGATGAGAACGTGTCGCCCGTGCCCGGGAAATACGTCGGGATCAGCTCGAACGGAATCTCGAAGTACTCCCCCGCCACATGGTCGTAGCCGATCACGGCGCTCTGCCCCGCGACCTTGGTGCTCGTGATCACCACGGACTTGGCACCGAGCGCGCGCACGCCGTCGATGAGCGCGCGGCCCTCGGCAGCGGTGAGTTCGTCCTTCATGGCGGTATCGGTGAGCAGACAGGCCTCGGTATAGTTGGGCACCGTGTAGTCGGCGCACTCGACCAGCTGCTTCATGAGGCCGATCGTGGACTCGGGAACGCCCGCGTAGAGCTTGCCGTTGTCGGCCATGATGGGATCGACGAAGATCTTGGTGCCCTTCGCGGCGCGGGCGTGACAGAAGTCGGAGATGATGCGCGTCTCCTCCTCCGTCACGATGAAGCCGGTGGAGATGGCATCGAACTCGAAACCGAGCTCCTCCCAGATAGCCAAACTCTGACGCACGTATTCTGTGGTGTCATGAATGTAGAACTTGGGATAGTTGAGCGTGTCGGAGACGAGCGCCGTGGGCAGGTTGTGGATGCGGTAGCCCATGTGCGAGAGCACGGGCAGCATGGCCGAGAGCGCGACCTTGCCATAGCCGCACATATCGTTGATAAGCAGAAGCTGGGTGTTCTTCATGGGGCCCCTTTGCAGTCGAAGTATGCCGACCAGTTTAGCGCTTGCGATGGCCGAAGGCGACGGCGACACCCGCGACCAACGCCACGATGCCGAGTCCGGCGACCGCGACCACGATCGCGAACGTCCGGTCTCCGGTGTCGACGAGCGCGGCGCTCGTGCCGGCCGCCTTCTTGGCAGCCGCCGCGGACCCACCGGAAGCGGCGGGCTTGCCCGATGCGCCGCCGCCCGCGCCGGGATCGGTGGGGTCGGACAGGTCGGACGGCTTGTCGGGATCGACCGGGTCCCCGCCGCCGATATCGGCGCTCAGGTACCAGCGCAGGCTTGCCTCCCACTCATCGACCGCAACATCCCAATCGGTCGCGAGCCACTGCCCGCCCAACCAGGCACCGGCCCCCTGTGAAAACGTATAGCCGTCCCCACGGCTCTTGAAATCCGCATCGAAGAGGTGCGCGTGGGTGCGTTTGACCGGATCGCCGTCGAGCCCCGCCTCGTCAACCAGAACCGCGACCGATCCCGACTGGGAAACACGAAGCCGAACGGTCCCGCTGGAAGGAAAGAACGGCAGGCCGTCGACATCGGCGCTCTTGATGAGATTCCCCTTGAGGTCATAGATCAGAAGCTCGTCGACGAAGTTGTCCTTGCCGTCCGCCATGCGGTCGACGAGCGCCTGGACATACACCCGATCGCCCGCGACCCGCACGGCGTTGACCGAGCTGAGCTGGTCGATCGCAAGCGTGATATCGGGATCGCCCTGGCAGAAATCCGCCGCGGCGCCTTTTGTCTTCCAAAGACCGAAGGAGCCCTTGGCGGCGCCCACGGAAGACCCGGGCAGTGCCGCGACATATCCCTCGCCCGCATCCACGATGGACGTCGCAAGATAGCCGTCGAACATCGCGGCCGAAGCGCTCTCGACCGTTGCAGCATCGCCCGCACGACGGTACGCGTTGACCGTCCAGCTGCCGTCCGAGGCTTGGTAGACGGTCGCAACGTTATCGCCCGCGCGCACGAGGGAGACCTTGGCGGGCTCGGACTGCGCGCCCATATCGGTCTGCGCCAAAACGGCCCCGGTCGAAGCGTCGATCCATAGACCCCTGACAGTGGCCGAGGTTTGCTGGATCATCAGCCGGCAGAACAGTATGTTGCCATCAAGCGCTAGCACATCGATGGTGCCGAAGGAGTCGCCCGGCAGGCCACCGACGCCAGTGACATCGACCGCGCTGCAATCCTTGCCGTCGGCCGACAGCGTACACAGGCGCAGGCGTCCCGTGTCGGACGAATAGCCGTTGAAGGTCAGGAAGCGCCGTGCCCCGCCCACCTCGACGATGTCGGACACCGCGCCGCCGCCCGCGACGGATGCATACGCGCCCGATGCCGCCAGCTCGTAGACCTTTGCCGTCGGCAGGTCGACGGTGTAGGCATCCGAGAGCTCCGGCTGGCCGGATGCGTCATATCTGAGCACGAAGTAGCCCGCGGGAATCTCGAACTGCAGCTTCGAGCTCGCCGTCAACGCATCCAGGGGAAGCTGCGTCGTATAGGTAAGCGTGTACGCATTTTCATCGAAGACGCAAGAGGACGATCCGCATTCCTTGCCGTCGACAAGCAAGCGCGGCTGATCCGTCACCTCATAGTTGGGAAGCGCACCCCGCGACAACTTGAAGGTGAGCTTCGTCCGGTTGATCAGAGCAGCAGGTCCGGTGTACTCGATCTTGAGCGACTCGGCAGGCTTGGCGTCGGTATACGAGATGGCGATCTCGCCTGTATCGCCACCGGTCTTCTTGAAGTTGAGCACGATACCCGTGAAACCATCGATCGACGATTCGCGGAAGTTGGTCGAGGGCGAGGTGTCGGGCGTGATCGACTCACCCGCCGTCCACACGCGGCCGTTATGGTAGCGGTCGAGATCGGTGAGCCCCTCGATCATCTGCCCGTGGGCGGGGCCTTGCGTATTGGAATAGATGAACCGCCCCTGCTGATCAAGCCCGCCCTGCACGCGAAACACGCGGAATCCGCTCCCGTCGAGGATGTGCGGCCGGGAATCGTTTTTGGCCGGTTGCGCATAATGCACCAGGTAGAAGTTAGAGAAGAGGTTGCCCTCCAAGATCGACGCGTCGCTCGAGATCGCCAAGAAGCCCGGACGCGCCGCTTCGCTCGAGGTTTCGATGGCGGCGAGCGTCTCGTCAAGCTCGCCGTCCACATGCTCGACCGCACCGCTGCCGTGGCGCACGTCGATGCCGTCCTTGGAAACGTGGACGCGCGTGATATCGGCATCATCGATCCAACCGAGCATCCATTTGCTGTAGGCATCGATATCGCTGTACGAGTCGTTCATAAGGCTCGTCACGCGCAGGCCGCACAGGCCCGCGTCATCGGAGCTTCGATAGCTGTAGAGGTCGGGGAGCCCCAGGACATGCCCTGTCTCGTGGCAAAGGGTGCCAATGAAAGCGTAGGGCTTTGCGCCTTCCTCGGCGCCGTCGACCACAACCGACTCGCACGGAGTCTTGCCATCGAATGTCGTCGGGCCCTCGTAGCCCGCCGGCGGCGTATCGATGGAGTGCATCGCGGGCCACCAGGTGGTGCCCCATCCCGTCCTGTGCCCCGCGAACTGGAGGAAGATACCGTCGATGTAGCCGTCGTCGTTGGCATCGCATTGCGTGAAATCGACCTGGTCGTCGATGCCGGCAAGCGTTTCGTAGAAAAGCTCGGCCGCTCGGTCGGTGTAATAGTCGCGGTTATGCTTGGCCGTGTAGTCGACGACCGTGGCCATCTTGAGGTCGAGCCTGCCGTACGAGGAGCGCTCATAGAAGTCGTGGAGGTTGTCGAAGGGGGCGTCCTCCGCAAGCTCACCCGCATCGCCGCCGTTGAAAGCCGCCGCGAAGTTATCGCGCGTCTGCCGGGACGTGATGGTCATGGCCGGCTCGCTGCCGTCCTCGGCCGCCGGGAAGCTCACGCGCACGCCCACGAACCGCCCCTTGCCCACCGTGGCCACGCCCACACGCCAACCGCTGGGCACGCCCTGCACCGACGGCGCGTCCAGAAGCGAGATGCCACCCGACGCCGCAGCGGAGCGCGCCCGCGCCTGCGCGATCAGATCCGCACTATAGGTCTCGGGCCCTTGGTCGACGGGAACCGCATCCTGAGCAAAGGTAAGCGGGGGTGCCGCCACAAGCAGCGGACAGGCCAGGACGAGGGTGGCAATAAGGTTGCGAAGGCGCTTCATGGGTTCCCGTTTTCTCGAAATGTGCAGTGCGATCACGCTAGCCGAAGATCTTGCCGATCAGCGCGGTGAGCAGGTTATGGTCGCCGGTGTCGGGCAGGATGCCGCCCTTACCCTTCTTGGCGCCGCTTCCGCCACCCTTGTTGCCGCCCGATCCCAGGTCGCTCGGCGTGTCCGGGTTGACGGGATCGACCGGCTTATCGGGATCGGTCTCGGCGAGCTTGGCCGAGTCGGTGGGTGCGCGCATCGAGGCGTAAGCATCGGTCACCACGCGTTTGAGGGGCACATCTCCCCCATCGGCCGTGATGTTGGTCGTGGCATCGGCAGATGCCACCTCGGTGCCGTTCTCGTCCACATAGGTATAGCCGTCGAGCAGCACGTAGAAGACATCGTCATCCTTGACGTCTGTCGCCTTGACCGTATAGGAAATCGGGCTCGACGCCAGCGCATCGAACGTCCCGTCGCCCACCGGGGCCGCACCCTCGACCTCGACGAGTGCCGAACCCGTGGGGTTGTTCTTGTCGTCGGCGGCGATCGTGGCCGTCTCGCCGTCACGCGCCGCGCGCATGAGCTTGGTCTTAACGCCGGTCGCACGCACCGTGCCGCGGTTGATCGCATCGGCCGCAACCACCACGTCCCCCTTGGCGGTGCGCGAAGCGGTCATGTTCTCCACGGCCATGTTGGCGCTACCCAGCTGTACGCGGTAGGTGCGCACGTCCTCGCTCATCTCGCCCGCCGCCGTCTTGGTCACGTGCCGGAGCTTGACGGTGACCGTCTGTGTCGCAGGCAGCGGATCGTCCAGGCCCAGGAACGCCGAAATCGAGCCGCTCTCGCCCGGAAGCAACGTGGTATCGAGCATGCCCGTGGCAAGCGTGCGTCCCCCCGCCTCAACCTCGATATCGAATGTCTGGTACGGCTTGTCCTGCTCATAGGGAGCACTCCCCGTAGCGGGCAGCGTACCGGTATTGGTAACGGGAACGTTGATCTCGATGACACCGCTGGGCGTGTACTCGTCCGGATCGAAACTCGGCGCTTCCTCGGTCACCGTGCCTTCGCCGCCATCGGCCTTGATGCTTGCCGCGATATCAAGCACGCGCAGGCAGGACTCACCATAAGGATCGAAGTCCTTGTACATTTGGCTGATCTCGTCATCGGAGGCACCCGCCTTTTTGGCCTCGGCAGCACGCGTGTTGAGGTTTTCGAGCGTGTCGGTAAGTGCGTTGACGTTGGCGAGCGCGTGGATGGTGCCGTCCGCATCGATGACGGTGTCGAAGTCCGTGACGGCGTATCCCGCCGCCCCGTCCTGCGAGCCGTCGCCGTCGGCCTGGGCCACCAGATCGACGCCACCGTTCCAGGCATAGGCGCCCTTATCGTCCCTCGTGAGGTAATAGGCGTGCAGCGTCGAGTCCACGCCCCCGTTTTCCTGCGTGATCACGCACGTCTGTTCGCCGATCTTGGCAAGCTCGTAGGTATCGCTTGAGACGACGCCCTCGTTGTCGCCGGAGATCTCCCAGCCCTGTTGCATGACCGCGCCGCCCTTGGCGTAGTAGAGCTGATGCTCGAAGTATTTGGGAAGAGCCACGGCTTTGCCGGAAGTTCCCTGCGGAACCGCACCCTGGTCGATCGTGCCGCCCTCGCCCTGCGCCTCCTGCGCAGCCTCGCCCCGATCGATTTCGACGGGCGCCGACGCATAGGCGTCCGTGGTCTGATAGAGCACGCGATCATCTGTCGCAGTCGCGAGGTCCTTGTCGCTGTCCGCGACGTAGGCGAGCTGCAAGGCGCCGGTATCCGCGGTATCCGTTGCGATATCGGTCACAGGGCCCGTCACTTCATAGCTCTTCTTGGCCGCGTTGAATACGGGTTTGCCGTCTTCATCGACCGAAAGCTTGCCGAACCGCAGGGTGTTCTTGCCCTTGCGGCCAAAGATGTCGCCGTCGCTGTTGCCTGTCCAGGTCACGTAAGCGTTGTCGCCGCCTGCGCTCACCTGCGGGTTGAGCATGAGTTCGCTTTCGCCGTCGACCTTGTTGTCGATCGTCGTCGCTTCGCTCATCGCGGTGCCGTCGAAGTGCGCGACGCTCAGCGTATAGAGGTTGCGAGCGTTATCGGTATTTGTCAGGGACTCCTTGTTCACCAGGCCCTGCGCGCTCTGCCACACCAGATAGGCGCCGCCCTTGCCGTCGGCTGCCACACTGAACTGCCCATCATAGGTCGAGTCTCCAGCCGCAACCTCCGCGGGCTCGCTCCACGCGCCGCCGTCATAGACCGCGTACATGAGGTGGATATTCTGGCTGTCCTTGGCGTCACCGCTCGGCACGTCGGTCCACGTTGCCAGACGGCGACCGTCGCCCAGATCGGTGTACGCGACGTTGGCGTTGCGGTAGATGTTGGTGCGCAGGGCCTCGCCCGCATGTCCGATATCGGAGGTCGAGACGCCCGTACCGACCGAGGCGAGCAAGGGCTCGCCCTCCGAAGCCGGATTCTGGGAACCCGACTCAAGGTAGGAGAGATCCTCTTCCTTATAGCTGTCCAGGTTGTAGGGGTTATCGGCATCGCCGCCATCGTCCCATGTCACGTCGTAGCCGGCGGCCGCAAGCGCCGCGCCGTTCGAGAGGTCGGCCGAAAGGCTCTGGGTGCTGTTGTCCCCGCCGAACTTGACGAGCGAGCCCTCCCAGAAGTTGCCGCCCCACTTGGCTTCAAACACCACGAGCGTAGCCTTGGAATACCAGCCGTACGAACCGTCGAGCGAGCCGGAAACGCCGCTTGTCTTTCCCGTTCCCACCGTGAGGTTGGCCGAAAGCCCACCCGTGGCACCGCCCTCGGCACTGATGATAAGCGGCAAGCCAAAGCCCACGCCCAGATGCAAATTGACCGGCATCGTGCCCTCGAGCGTCGGTTCCATGGCGTAGCGGTCCTCGACCTTGGTGAAGAGCTGTTTGAGGCGCGCCTTGACAAAGATCTCCCCGTTAAGACCGCCCGTCAGATAGAAACCGTTTCCCACGGGACAGTTGACCACGACCGAAGCCGAAGGATCGAGGATGAATCCGCCGTTGGGCGAGCCGAAGTTGCCCCACTCGTCATAGGGAAACTCAACAAAACCAAAAACCGTGAGATCGGCGCGCACGATGTAGTTGAAATTGCTCATCTTGTCGAGCGCGTTGAAGAACGAGTCGGTCTTCATCAGATTTTTAAGCTCGGAGAACTTCTCCATGCTGCTGGCGAGGTCGCCGCTATCAAATAACGCCGAGCCCTCGTTCCAGGCACGTTTGAAACTGTAGATGTCCGCCTTGCTGCCCGATTTTTTCTCAGCGTAGATCGGCGTGATGCCGACACATATCGTGATCTTGCCATCGCCGATCGATATATCGAACGGCACGAAGTTGCTGAGCTGGGGCACGCCCACCGTGGTACCCCCCAGGATGGGGACGCTCGAGGGAATCGTACCGTAGATGCCATAGGGAAAGTTAAACGCGGCACCATTGAGCTTGTTGATGACGCCACGCGTCTCGGAGCTGAGTTTGAGCAGGCGCTCTGAGCGATGGCCGGCGGCGTCGGTCGCCACAATCTTGAAATCCTGGTCGAGGTCCCATCCCTCGAGCTTGCCCGCCCAGTAATAGACGCCGTCCTCGCCTTGTACGGCCGTGAAGCGCGCGAGCTCGGCGCTATCGCTCCCCGCGGCAAGCTCGACCTTGCCCTCGCCCGCGTCGCCCCAATCGATCACCGCGCGAATGCCGAGCGTATCGTATTCCTGCTCCTTGGGCTTGATGACGGCATCGTATTGAAGGACGTCGCTGTACGAGCCGGTCTCGGCCGCCTTGCCGTCATCGATCTTGCTAAAGCCCGCGTACCCGATTGTGGGCCCCGACGAGAGCCTTCTCTGAAGGATGACCTCGGCGCCGTTGTTGGCGAGCTCGCACACGCGAAAGCACTGCGTGACATACTTTTGCGAGCCACTGTCATAGCTCACGCGCACCACGTCGGCAGGGCTTAGCTGGTCAAGGTTGGCTACGCCCTGAGCGTCGGTGTACGCGGGATCGCCCTTCGCCTTACCCGTCGCGGAATCGACCACCTGGACCTCGGCATCCTCGACGAGCACGTTGTTCTGCGCGGAAGCGTTAGGGCCGTTGAGGTTGATGAGCACCTTGATCGAACGGTTGACGGCGAGATCGCCGCGGTTCGAAATATCGCCGAGCGCCTGGACGAGTGTGGTATCCGCGGCATAGGCGACACGGGGCGCCACGGCGGGCACACCGATGGCAAGAGCGATGCCGAGCCCCAAGCCGGCGGCGATATAGGCGGGACGTCTCATACTATTTACTCCTTCTGCGTATGACGAGGGCGATGATCACGATGATGATGCCGGCCGCGGCAAGGCCGCCGACAAGGGCGAACGTTCGGTCGCCGGTATCGGCAAGCCCCGTGGCCGAGGCATTGTTCGCGGCCTTCTTGGTCGCGCCACCGGACGATGGAACCGCGGGATCTTCTTCGGGTTTTGGATCAGGATCGGGATCGGGCTTGGGATCGGGCACCGAAAGCACGTAACAGAAGCGCGCAACGGGGCTGTCATCGGTCGTCGCCGGGTCGGGCGAGGCCGCATAGGCGAGCACGTCGTAGGCGCACGCGGAGCCCGAGTCACCATAGACGAGCGCGACGGCGCCCTCGTAGTCCAGCCAGCCGTCCGCCCGTGGCGCGGCTCCGGGCTCGACGACCTGGTAGCGCACGGCGGCGCCGGCGGTCTCGGTCGAGAGCTCGACGGAGAGCTTCGCGCCCGCCTTTCCCGTATAGGACCCCGGCTGATTGTCGCCGGCGACCCGGGGGGCCGCGGCGACCCCTTTCTCCTGGACCGTCACGAGACACGTCACGGATGAGCGGTACGGGCCCGCGTCGACACCGGCGGCCGCGAGGTCGAGCGCGCCCTCCAGACGGTACGCGCCGGGCTCATTGCCCCTGTAGCCCGAGGTGTCCCAGGCGACCGAACAGACCTTGGGCCCGTCCTCGGTCTGGACGGTCATCCTCTCGGGCAGGGCAAGCCCCGCGGCCCCCGTGCCGACGTAGACCGCCCGCGCATCCGGATCGACAGGGTCGGCCGTAAGCTTGGGCGAAGATGTCGCGGGGAACCCGAACGTCACCGCGACGGTGCCGTCGGCCCTGTTGTACACGGCCTTCGCCGCCTCGCCGTTGACCGTGACGGCGACGCCCTCGTCGAACGCCACGCCCCACGCATCGGGGTCGAGCACCGCGACGAGCGCGTAGGCCGCGCCGTAGGAGGCCCGGCCGGAGACCGTCCGTCCATCGAGCTCCCAGCTGACGGGGACGTCCGGCGCGGCGGCCCCGTCGGCCTCGGCGCCCGCCGAGGCCGCGAGGTCCTGCCCGCCCGCCGGGGCGGCGACCGTGAGCGCGACCCGTTCGACGGTCGGCTTCACGTCCTTGTAGGTCGCCTTGAGCCTCGCGTCGCGCGCCGGCATGGCGATATCGATCGAGGGCGAGGTGCGCTGCGCGTCCGCGAGCTCGACGCCCTCGGACTTCCATGCCTCGAACGTCTTGCCCGCAACGACACCCGCCTCGACATGCACGAGCTTGCCCGCGCGGTAGGAGCCCGATCCCGTGCCGCCCTCGACGGTGAGGGCATAGGTCGGCTCGGGCTCGGGAAGCTTGTCGAAGGCGATCGTCACCAAGAGGTCGTCGCCATCGGTCGCGACCTTGGACCCGGCGCAGACAAGGGCCTTGCCCGCGGTGTCGTAGAGCTCGAGCTCCGAAGCCTCGCCATAGACGAATTCCCCGGCACCGGGGATGCGCACCGTCGCCGTGTAGGCGCGGCCCGCCTGGGCGGTCCCGCTCGCGGCGACCCCGTCCGAAGACCAGGAGATGGAGGGGGTCATGTCCACGGGCGCGGTCGTCGCGGCGACATCCATGTCGAACCCGACATCCTTCGCGAGCGCCGATCCGACCTCGGGAGCATCGAACGCCAGGCTGACGCGCTCGATCACCGGCTTGTAAACCGCCGTGAGCGAGAGCCCGTCCTCGCCGAGCCCCGCGACGTCGACCTTCGAGGTGTCGACCGTGACGGTTGGCTGTTTGATATCGGAGATGAGGGCCGCGGGGGCGTTACTCTCCCAGTGGTCAAACGTCGACCACTCGATCGGCATGGCCGTGACCGCGATCCGGTCGCCCGCGGAGCAGACCGCATAGGACCACGTGTCCTGATCGAGGTTGTTCGTGCTTCTCACCTTGATCCTGAGGGACGGGCGCGGCACGGAGAGCACATAGGCGAATCTCACGACGGAACTCGGGTCTGTCGTCGAACGGTCGGCCGGCTCGGTATAGGCAAGCACGTCGTAGGCGCACGATGAGCCCGAGTCGCCATAGGCGAGCTCGACCCCATCCGTCACGTCAAGCCAGGCATCGTCACGGGCAGAAGCCCCGGATGCCACGATCTGATAGCGCACGACGCCAGCCGTCTCACTCGAAAGGGCGACACCGAGTTTCGCGCCTGCTTTTCCCGTATAGGACCCCGGCTGATTGTCGCCGACGACCCGGGGGGCCGCGGCGACGCCCCTTTCCTGGATCGTCACGAGACACGTCACGGATGAGCGGTACGCGCCCGCATCGACGCCGGCCGCCGCGAGGTCGAGCGCGCCCTCCAGACGATACGCGCCGGGCTCGTCTTTCCTATAAGCCGAGACGTCCCAGGAGACCTCGACCGTCCGGGGGCCTTCCTCAGTTTGCACGGCGATCCGGTCGGGAAGGCCGAGCGATGCGACATCCGTGCCAACATAGACGATCTGCGCATCCGGATCGACAGGGTCGGCCGTAAGCTTGGGCGAAGATGTCGCGGGGAACCCGAACGTCACCGCGACGGTGCCGTCGGCTTTGTTGTACTCGGTCTTCGCTGCGACGCCGTTGACCGAGACGGCGATATCTTTATCGAACGTCACGCCCCATGCATCGGGGTCGAGCACCGCGACGAGCGAGTAGGCCGTGCCGTAAGAAGCCCGGCCGGAGACCGTCTGTCCATCGAGCTCCCAGCTGACGGGGACGTCCGGCGCGGCGGCCCCATCGGCCTCGGCGCCCGCCGAGGCCACGAGGTCCTGCCCGCCCGCCGGGGCCGCGACCGTAAGGGCAACTTGCTTGACGACCGGCTTCTCGTCGCGATAGGTCGCCGTGAGCGTCGCATCGCGCGCCGGCATATCGATGTCGAGCGCAGAACTCGAGCGCTGGACATCCGTAAGATCGATACCCTCGGATTTCCACGCCTCGAACACCTTGCCCTCCACAGAGCCGGCGGCGACGTGGACCGTCTCGCCTGCGTGATAGGAGCCCGATCCCGTGCCGCCCTCGACGGTGAGAGCATAGGTCGGCTCGGGCTCGGGAAGCTTCTCGAAGCCTACCGTCACCACGAGATCCGCGCCGTCGACCGCGACACCCCACGAAGCCGGCGTAAGAGCGACGCCTGCACGGTCGCGAAGTGAGAAATCGGGCGTTTCCTCAAGCGCGTAGACGCCCGCTCCGGCGATGCGGACCGTCGCCGTATAGGCGGTGCCGGCCTGGGCATCGGAATCAGTGGGACTCCAGGAGACGCTCGCCTCGCGGGAGATGGGGTCGTCCGTGCCGCCCGCCCCGAGCGAGGCGGCGACGGTCGTCGCGAGCGGCTCGCCCGCCGCCGGCGCATCGAGCGTAAGGGAGATGTCGTCGAGGACCGCTCGGTAAATCGCCCGGACCTCGATGCCGTCGGACCCGATGAGCGACGTATCGACATCGATCGACGTCGCCGCTCGCTTATCGTCGGAAATCACGCCGGGAACGTCGCACTCCCAGTGGTCGAACGTCGAGAACACCAACGGCTCGGCCACGAGCGTCACACGCTCGCCCTGCGCCGCCTCGACGCTGTAAAGGTATTCGGAATTGAGCTCGTTGGTGCCGCGCACGTCGATCGTGACCCGCGGTTTGGGCACGCTGAGCGTATAGGCGAAGCGCGCGACGGAGCTGTCGTCGGTCGTCGCCGCATCGGGCGAGGCCGTGTAGGCGAGCACATCGTAGGAGACGTTGCTCCCCGCATCGCCGTATGCGAGGCCGACGGCCCCCTTGTAATCGAGCCAGCCGTCCGCCTTGGCTGCGGCACCGGTCTCGACGACCTGATAGCGCACGGTGGCGCCGGCCGTTTCGGTCGCGAGCTCGACGGAAAGCGTCGTGCCCGCCTCGCCGCTATAGGCCCCAGGGAGATTCTCGCCCGTCACCCGAGGGGCGGCCGCGATTTTTCTGCTCTGCACCGTCACGTGGCACGCGAGCTCGGAGCTGTAGTCGCCAGCATCGATCCCAGCCGCATCGAGCGCGATCGCGCCCGTGACCTCGTATGTCCCGGGCGCATCGGGCTCATAGCCGTCTTTTTTCCAGGAAACGTCGACGACTCTGGGACCGTCCTCCGTCTGCACGGTGATGCGCTCGGGCAGCCCGAGCGCCTTGAACGTCGTGCCCACGTAGACGGTGCAGGGCGCAGGGCTCTGCGGGGCTGCCGTGAGCTTTGGCGCGGCCGTCGGCTCGAAGGCATAGGTCACGGTGACGGACCCGTCGCCCTGATTACGCTCGATCGATGCAGTCTCTCCGTTGACGGTCGCCTTCGCGTCTGCCGCGAACGCCGAAGCACCCGCGTCGCCGGGTCTGAGCACCGCCGTCACCGTATAGGCGCGTGAGAAGCCGGCCGTGCCGGAGACGACCTGCCCGTCGGTCTTCCAGGAAACGCCGACCTCGACATCCCGGGCGAGGCCCTTGCCCAGGACCGTCGCCGTGCCGCCCGTGGCCAGCGCTTTTCCGCCGACCGGCTGCCCGATCGTCAGGGCGACGCGCTCAGCCGTCGGCTTCACGTCCTTGTAGGTCGCGGTGAGCGTCGCGTCGCTCGCCGGCATCACGATGTCGAGCGAGGCGCTCGAGCGCTGGTCGTCCGTAAGCTCGACACCCTCGGATTTCCACGCCTCGAACACCTTGCCCTCCACAGAGCCGGCGGCGACGTGGACCGTCTCGCCTGCGTGATAGGAGCCGGAGCCCATACCGCCCTCGACCGTCAGCTTGTAGCTGCGCTTGGGCGCCTCCTTAACGTGGAGCTTCACCCGCACCGCAAGGTCATGCCCGGCGGCGTCGACCGAGTCGGGCAGCTGGACGAGCCCGGTGACCTCGCGGTCGCCGGGTTCGTCCGCTGCATACGTCGACGCATCCCATGTCACCGCGGCGTCATGCGTGCCGTCCTCGGCTTCGATCTTGACGGTGTCGGGAAGGCCAGCTTCGGCGAACGGCGTGCCCTGCACGACCGTGACCTGCTCCGGCGCCTCGATGTCCTTGAGTGCCGCCTTGGCCGTGGCGGGGTACGTCACATAGACTTTGACCTGGGTGTCCGAGATACGCGAGCACTCGACATGCGCGCCCTCGGTTTCGCTCATCAGCTCGGCCGAGACGCCTTGCTGGAACCTAGCGGACGCGGCGCGCGATTTGCTCTCGATCGTCATGGTCGCCGTAAGCGACTCGCCATAGCCCGCAGCCTCCCTGTCGCCTGTCCAACTCACAGCCGCCCACTGCGTCCCGATCTTGTAGGAATCGCCGTTATAGCCGAACCACGTCACCGATTGTGTGAGCTTCTCGCCGGCAACAGGCGCATCGAGTCCCTGGATCCGGATGCGATCGATGGGCGCCAGATAGTTGGCATCGATATACAGGTTGGACGGAAGCACGGCGTCCTCCGCGAAGTTCAGGGCGAACGTCTCTTCATCAAAGCCGCTGTGGTCGAGCAGCGACCACGTGGCAGCACTGGAATCGGCCGGCGTCCAGCCGTTAAAGGTGTAGGCATCGAAATCGTCGGGCAGGCGGCTCGGGTTCTCGGCCCCATAGAGCTGCTTGGCCGAGATCACGTTGTCGATACCGCCGTAGACCGTCACGCTTCGCGCCACGCGCCTCTTCTGGCCTCCGTCGTAAAAACGCGCACGGGTCGTGATCTGAACCGATGTCCGCTTGCGGCTCACGACATACGTGCCGCCCACCGTGGGGCTCACGTCGCTCGCCGGGCCCGCAACCGGGCTGAACCACGCGCGCACGTCGTAGACAAAACGGTCGGTCATGCGCTTGGGAAACTCGAAGACAACCGACGCGGCATCGTCCTTGGAGCCCCGGGCGCCGAGAACCTTGGTCGTCTCCTGCCCATCGCGGACCAGGTGGAGCATCACCGGGGTGTCGTTTGGGTTCGAGATGGTGAGCGTGCGGTCATCCTCGTCCGGTCCCACCACATGCTCGCCCGGCTCCTTCGACAACACGGGAGCCGTAAACTTCCAGCCGCTCTTGACCTCGGCCGTGAGCGAGGAGGTCGTCTGGATGCTCGCAGGCGCATCGATGTGAGCGGCCGCGAGGTCGATCGACCCGGAGAACGCGACCGTCTGCGCGTCTTTGCACGACGGGTCGTAGGCTCCCTCGAGCTTCCAGGCAACCGGCACCGACGCCGTCCCGCCGCCAACGAGATTCACGTTGACGAGCGCCGGCAGCGCGGAGACCATCGCCTCGACCGTCGTGCCGTGTTCAAACGACAGCTCCGGCTGAGGCCACTCGACGTCGGTCGCCATGGCGTTCGGCGTCTTGAAATCGAAATCGATCCGCGCCTCATGCAGCGCGGTGTTCTTGAAACGGACCGTCCTGCCGCCCTGGGTCATCACCATGCATTTACTCTTATTGCCCACGATCACGTAGTCGCCGGCGTCGATGTTCACGCTGGCGCGGTAGGTCGCCCCGAACGTCGCCGTGGAATCGCCCGCCACCGTCGCACCACCGTCGATACGGAACCACGCGACCGTCGCCGTGCCCTTGGTCGCCCCGGTCGCATTCGATGCCCAAGGGGCTTCCGTCGACAGCTTCTCCCCCGTCTGGGGCGCCGTGATATGGAGCGTGACGCCCTTGAGCACGTAGAGGGGCCGCAGGCAGATGCTCTCGGGCACCGCGGCGCCCGGCTGCGGCAGCGCCAGGCGCACGGTGACCATGCCGTCCGCCTCGCCTACGGTCTCGGTATCCGAGACCGTTTTCCAGGTCTTGCCGCCGTCCGTCGAGACGGTCCAGTCGGTGAAGACCGCATCGCCATAGGTCGCCGCCGTCTCGACCGACAGATACGAACCCAGCCCGCGCTTGGAGCTCTGGGTCTTCACGGTGCCGTCGGTAGCGATGCTCTCGACCTTCGTCGTGGCATATGGCGTGTCGAAATCATCGATCTTGATCCGGCAGGACGAGGTCCTCGTCGTCTTTCCATCGAGGGACTTCGCCGTCACCGTGAACGCGCGCATGGTGCTCAGGTTCTGATGCTCGAACACGGAGGTCTTCTTCTCGGTCTTTTGGACGACCTTGCCGCCTTTTTCCGTTGCAGTCTCGAGCGTGTAATCGACCGTCACGCGCACGTCGCCGCGATCGATATAGGTGTCGGGAATGAACGACCAGCTTCGGGACGCATCTTCCTTGCCGCCCGTGACGAACGACTTCTTGAAGACCGCCTGCTCCTGGTCTTGTGAGGGGTACGATTCGACCGTCGCCGCCGTCACGCGCACCGTGCCACCGTCAAGGGGGGCCGTGCTCGCCATCTCGAGACAATAGCTGTCACCGCTCTTCGACACGACCATCGATGAATCGTCGGGGAAGAAGCACCCGAGCAGTCGGTCGGCCTCGCTCGCAAAATCCTTGCTCACGGTTCCGAAGGTAAGCGTCTTGCTCAAAAACGAAATGGCCCCCGTGACGCCGATGCGCGTACTCGGAAGCAGGCGTTTGACCCAGACGCCCGACTGGATCGCCCCGAGGTTGCCACCTCGGTTCTCGCAGATCTCGAGATCGCGCCGGGCATCGATATCGATGCTCCCCGTGTTGGCATCCGCCGAGGAACCGCTCACCGCCGGGCATGTGGCCGACGTCGCGCCCGAGCGCTTGGGATTGTTGTCGACAATGTGCCCGCCGCGGACCGTGACGGTGTCGAAGCTGTTGGAGACCCACAGGGCCGAGGCGCCACTCGTGGCGCTGTTCTGCGTGATGGTGCCGTCCTCGAGCGTGAAACGAGCCGGGAAGAACGCGCTCAGACCGCTCGCGTAGATGCCGCCGCCCTGGCTCGCGGTGTTGTTGGAAACCGTCGAGCCATCCATCACGACGTTCACGGCGCCGGAATAGAGTCCGCCGCCCTGGCCGCTCGCCGTGTTATCGCAGATCGTCACCTTGCCGAGCTCGACGGTCGGACTGTTCTTGAGGGAGGTGTACTCCACGTAGGCCCCGGCCCCGATCTTCGCCCGGTTGCCGGCGATGCGGCCGCCCGTGATCTTCGCCGCGCCGTCGATGTCGATACCACCGCCGTCCTGCTCGGCCACGTTCTTCTCGATCGAGCCGCCGCTCATCTTGAACGTCTTGCTCTTGTCGGCATGGTAGAAGACCCCGGCCCCGCTTTGCGCGCGGTTGCCCTGGATGAGGCCGCCCGAGATCTCGATGCTCGAATCCTTGGCGTAGATACCGCCACCCCGGTGATCGCTGTCGGTCTTGTTGTTCTCGATGGATCCGCCCTCGATGCGCACCTCGGCATCCACGGCATAGATGCCGCCGCCATAGCCGCAGCTGCGCCAGTCAGCCACCTTGGCAGCAACGTTTTGGTTGATCTGGCCGTCATACATATAGAACTTGCAGCCCTTGGCGAGCGCGATGCCTCCACCGTTCTCGCTTGTATGGTTGCCGGTGATATTGCCGCCGTACATATAGATCGAGCAGTTCTTCTCGCATTCGATACCGCCGGCGTCATACCAGCCCCAACCGCCCGTGATGGCGCCCGTGTAGGCATGTCCCACGACCTTTCCGGTGCTATCGAGCACGTCCTCGGTGGGGCCGGAATCCTTGAGGGTGAGCCTCGAGCCCTCTTCCAGGTAAAGCACCGAACCCTTGCGGCGCGACTCGTCATCGGAAAGGCCGCGGTCGATGCTGTGCCCGTTAAGGTCGAGCGTCATGTTGCCATCGATGTGCCAGGCGGTATCGATCTTGATATCGGCCGTGAGCCTCACGTCGCCGCTCTTGGTATCGAGCAGCGCCCCGACCGTCGAGATGTCCCGGGCCTGTGCGGGGGCGGGCGTGGCAAGCGCCGCGGCGATACCCACGACAGCGGAGACGAAGGCGATGAAGCGCGGTTTCATATCGAAAACCCTCCTGGGGCTGATCGGTAATAAAAGTCCAGTGTTCATAGTAGAACGGAGACGTATCAAAACTGCACCACAAACCGTGCAAAAAGCCCGCCGAAGTTCTCCTTGGCTAATCATTCTTGTACCTAATCATTTGGTACCTTGACATTCGAATACGAGCCCCTAAGATTGCTTAGGTACAAAACAAGCCATGTGAACGGAACATAGAAGGGAGTGACACATATCGACACGGACAACATTGCTCCCGGCATCTACCCGCCCACGCCGGGCTCGAATCCCGAAGACCTGCCCGAGGCGCGCGACGAACAGGATCGCCTCGCCAAGCGCATCCTCAACAACCTGGGGTACTGCGGGCATTACATGCATTTCCACGGCGGCGGCGTGAGCGGCAAGGCGCCCATCATCTGCCTGCTCGCCAAGCAGTCGGGCGGCGAGATGTCGCAGCAGGAACTCGGCATGCACTTCGATCTCAAGCCTGGATCGCTCTCCGAGGTCCTCTCCAAGATGGAGACCGGCGGGCTCATCGAGCGCAGCCGCAACCCCAAGGATCGACGGCAGCTCACCATCCGTCTGACCAGCCAAGGCTGGGAGAAGGCCCGGATCGACCAGGAGGCGCGCATCCGATTTAGGAGCCGGGCGTTTTCCGCCCTCACGGACGAGGAATGCGAGAGCCTGGCCAAGATGCTCGACAAGATACACGCAACATGGGAGGAACTGGATGATTAAAACCCTTATCGGCAGCATCCGCGACTATATGAAGGTGACGATCGCCACGCCACTGCTCGTGCTCGGCGAGGTCGTCTGCGAGATGTCGATCCCGTTTGTCACGGCAAACCTCATCGACTCCATCAAGGACGGCGCGACCGTGGAGCAGATGCTGCCCACGGCGGGGCTCCTTGTGGCCTTCGCCTTGGTATCGCTCGCCTTTGGCGCGGCGGCCGGCGTCACCTGCAGCCACGCAAGCTGCGGCTTTGCCAAAAACCTGCGTCACGATCTGTTCTACAAGATCCAGACGTTCAGCTTTGCCAACATCGACACGTTCTCGAGCTCTTCGCTTGTCACGCGCCTTACGACCGACATCACCAACGTCCAGCAGGCGTTCATGATGATCATCCGCATCGCCGTGCGCTCGCCGCTCGTGCTCATCTTCGCCTTTATCATGGCCTTCGCGATGGGCGGCAGCGTGGCGCTCGTGTATCTGGTGATGATTCCACTTTTGGGCTTTGGCCTGTTCTACATCATCTTCAAGGTACGCCCGATCTTCACCCGCGTGTTCCATAAGTACGACGCGCTCAACGAGTCCGTCGAGGAAAACGTCACCGGCATGCGCGTGGTCAAGAGCTATGTGCGCGAGGATTACGAGAAGCGCAAGTTCGCCGCGGCCGCGCAGGACGTCTGCGCCGACTTTACCCGCGCCGAGAAGCTCCTCGCCTTCAACAACCCCATGATGAACATCTGCGTCAACGGCGCCTTCGTCGCGATCATCTACCTGGGCTCCAAGATCATCATCACCACGCAGGGCGCGGCGTTCGACGTGGGCCAGATGTCCTCGATCTTCACCTACGGCTTCCAGATCCTCATGAGCCTCATGCAGCTCTCGATGATCTTTGTCATGGTGACGATGGCCGACGAATCCGCGCACCGTATCACCGAGGTGCTCGCGGCCGAGCCCACGATCGCCAACCCGGCCGAACCCGTGCACGAGGTCGCCGACGGCTCGATCGACTTCGACCATGTGAGCTTCAAGTACTCCAAGCACGCCAAACGCCAGGCGCTCGATGACATCGACCTGCACATCAAGAGCGGCGAGACCATCGGCATCATCGGCGGTACCGGCTCGGCCAAATCCTCGCTCGTGAACCTCGTCGCGCGTCTCTACGACACCACCGAGGGCACGGTGCGCGTGGGCGGCGTCGACGTGCGCGACTACGACCTCGACACGCTCCGTCATCAGGTGGCCATGGTACTGCAGAAAAACGTGCTCTTTAGCGGCACGATCGCCGAGAACCTGCGCTGGGGCGACCCGAACGCCACCGACGAGGAGGTTCGCGAGGCCGCGCACCTGGCCTGCGCCGACGAGTTTGTCGACGGCTTCCCGAAGGGCTACGACACCTGGATCGAGCAGGGTGGCTCAAACGTCTCCGGCGGCCAAAAGCAGCGTCTGTGCATCGCACGCGCCCTGCTGCGTCGCCCCAAGGTTTTGATTCTCGACGACTCCACGAGCGCCGTCGACACCAAGACCGACGCCAAGATCCGCGAGGGTCTGGCGAGCTATCTGCCCGAGACCACCAAGATCATCATCGCCCAGCGCATCTCGAGCGTGCAGGACGCCGACCGCATCATCGTCATGGAAAGCGGCCGCATCGCTCAGATCGGCACGCACGACGAGCTGCTCGAGACGTCCGAGATCTATCGCGAGACCTTTACCTCGCAAAACAAGATGAGCCAGGAGGCCGACGTCCCCACCGCGAGCAATGAGGCGGCCCCCGCAACCGAGACCGAGACCCAGGAAGGAGGCGAGGCGCATGAGTAAGGCAACGACCGCCGAGCGCGCCAAGACCCGCAACAAGGGCACGCTGCCGCGCCTCATCAAGACCCTCTTCGGCTTCTACCCGGTGCTTCTGCCCGCCACCCTCGCCGGCGTGGTCATCTGCGCCATCATCAACTCCATCGGCACGATCTTTTTGCAGAACGCCCTGCAGGTGATCAGCACGTCCTGGCAGACCGGAGACTGGGCCTCCGCGCGTCCCGTCATCGTGCGCCTGGCCGTCACGCTCGGCATCATCGACGCCGTGGGTGTGGCGATGTCGCTGTTCTGGAACCGCTCCATGGCGACGATCACCCAGGGCTCGCTCGAGAAGCTGCGCGAGAAGATGTTCAATCGCATGCAGGACCTGCCGATCCGCTACTTCGACACCAACCAGCGCGGCGACATCATGTCGCACTACACCAACGACATCGATACCCTGCGCCAGATGATCAGCCAGTCGCTGCCCAACCTGCTCATGACGGTGATCGTAATCGTCTCGGTGTTCTGTATCATGCTCTACTACAGCGTGTGGATGTGCCTGGTGATCGTGGCCGGCGTGGCCGTGATGACCTGGCTCACCAAGGTGCTCGGAAGCCAGTCGGCGCGGTTCTTTATCGCGCAGCAGACGGAGCTCGGCGTGGTCGAGGGTCACATCGAGGAGGTCATGAACGGCCAGAAGGTCGTCAAGGCATTCTGCCATGAGCGCGCGGCCGAGGCCGATTTCGACGAGCGCAACGACAAGCTCTTCGAGGTTTCCCAGAAGGCCAACATGTACGCGAACATCCTCATGCCCGTGCTCATGAACCTCGGCAACCTGCTCTACGTGCTCGTCGCGCTCGCCGGCGGCGTCATGCTCGCAACCGGCGTGGAAAACCTCTCCGTCTCGGGTCTGCCGCTCACCATCGCCGTCGTGGTGCCGTTCCTCAACATGACCAAGCAGTTCTGCGGCCAGAT
>ERZ808246.166-NODE-166-length-56513-cov-5.022619_pt1 | contig 56513 bp, 89 predicted proteins | sample MGYA00521083_ERZ808246 | MGnify/ENA primary metagenome ERZ808246 (study PRJEB31516, sample SAMN03275577) | gut metagenome | biome: mammalia-associated habitat; material: feces | host: Papio cynocephalus | place: Kenya | collected 2012-07-07 ... | reverse complement strand
GGCGCAGTTCAGAACGCCGGGGATGCGGTCGGGATGAACAGCCCGGAACGCCTGACACGCCATCTTGTAGTTGGGCGCAAAGATTTCCGTCCATCCACCGCAGTACGGCTGCACATCATCGGAACCGTAGGTGAAGTAGAATTTTTCCAGATCCATCACACGGTATCTCCTTCTTCATAGAAAATGATGCCAAGCGCCAAAAGCAGAAGCATCAGGCCCGTTTCATCGTCATCGGTCAAACTGACGAAGTCACGTTCGCCATTCACAAAATCCTCACGGAGAATCACGGCATCGCCCACAATAGGATGGCCGTGTTCCAGCGTGCCGTAGATAGCACTGGCGGCGCGGTTGATGGGAGATTCTTTAAAAAGCCCTTCATCATCGACCACTATGCACAGGCCTTTCGGCAGATACTTGGGGTGGACGACCTCGATATAACCACCAACTTCTTTTTGGAGGTTATCCAGCAACGGCTCTCCGAAGTCCTTAAACTCTGCTATGTTTGAGGCTTTGATTGCTAATCCTTTCATACGATCACTCCTTTTCCGGGAAGCACTCATTGGCTTCCCATGCGTCTGCGGCCTCTAAGCAGCGGTCGCAGCCAACGATTACGCCATCTTCGGTGCGGTAGATGGTATCGCACCTCTGGTGGCAGAGGGGGCACACAGGAGGGTCAGGGTAGCCAGCTTCCGCATCAGTCCTCGGATACAGCATCCAGCACCTCCCGCAGCTTCCGGCCCATCCAGCGGCCTACACTGTCCAATGCGCCGTTGCTGTCCAGCCAGACGAACGCGGCTGCAACAGCAGCGGTCAAAACGAACTGCGCCGCCGGGAGCCGGGCTGCTGCCTGCTCTGCGGTGATGCCGTACATTGCCATCAAGAGGTTCATCATTCTGCACACTTCCTTTCAGTTGTCTTTTTGGTGGCTCGATAGGCTTCCAGCTCGGCCATCAGCTCCGGGCTCTGCTGGAATCGCTTGTGGAATCCGAGGAACACGCAGCCGATTCGCTCTGCGACCTCTGGCGGTATTTCGTCCACGTTGACGTGAATGTTGGTATTCATTTTATCCTCCATTGTTCAGTTTAACTGAACTTACAGGGCAAAAAAATAGTCTGGAATATCCGACACTTCAATTTTCAGTGCCTGACACGCAGCTTCGATTTCGTCCTGTTTCCAGTCAACCTTACCGTTGAGTTTGAGAGAGGTGGTGCGGTCCGACCATCCCATACTCTTGCCAAATGCCCCTCTGGTTCCGAAAATCTCAACGATTCGGCCCAGCAGCTTGTTATAGCTTCTCTGCATCGTTTTCACCTCTTTTCCGTTCGGTTCAGTTTAACTGAACTGTTCACACTTTACCACAACGATTTCTCCTTGTCAATACAAAAATTCACTTTTTTTGAACTTTTGGGCTGGAATACTTGAACTTTTGTTTATACCATGATATGATGTAACCATACCGGAGGTGAACCAAATGAAGCCATCAACGACCGCAGAACGTCTGCAAGAAGCTATGAATATCAGAGGTTTGAAACAGGTTGATGTTTTGAGGCTTGCAGAGCCGTACTGCCGCGCTTACGGTGTCAATCTTGGCAAAACTGCTTTGACCCAATATGTTTCAGGAAAAATCGTTCCTCGGCAAGACAAACTGACCATCTTGGGATTGGCCCTTGATGTTTCGGAAGTATGGCTGATGGGCTATGATGTTCCTATGGAAAGAAAAACTGCGCCCATCCCCATGGAAGAGGATGAGCGCAGCAAAGAGTTCGTCGAACTATTTAATCAGCTCAGCACCGAGCAGAAAAAGGCCGTTCTGTATGTTATGAAAGGCTTTTTAGAAAAGCAATGACACGTTCTTGATCTTCTGCTGACAGATGCAAGAACAGTTCAAGTGCCAACATGGCGCGAAGCTGCTCTTGGACATCATCGGAATCGATGGAAACGTCCATAATATTCCGCTCCTTTCTGTAAAATTACTGCCAGCAGTTTATCTGATTATACCAGAATAGTACACGGTTTTCAGCCGTTTGTAAAATAATACCAGAATGTGAGGAATAATTATGATTTTGACCACTACTGACAGCGTACAGGGTAAAAATGTAACGGAATATTTGGGCGTCGTGGCATCTGTCATTTTGACCGTCCTGCCGGGCGGCAACAAGATGATGGGCAATGCTATCGACAATTTCACAAAACAAGCGCAGGAAGACTTGGAGAGAAAAGCATCCAAGCTGGGGGCAGATGCTGTTATCGGGTTGAAATTCGCCACGCAGGGAAACAACTTCATGCTGCTCGGAACCGCTGTGAAACTAGGGTAACGGGGGTTAAATATGATTTGGCTTATCGCTGCCATTATACTTGTAGGGATTTCGTTCACCGCTGGATATCTTCTGAAAGAATATTCTAAAAACAGAGATGCACGCAAGCTTCAAGAACTAAACCGAACGATTTCAAAGCAGATGGAGCAAGAGGGGCTGGGCTATTGGCCTGCGGCATTGCTGCAAGATCCGGATCAACTCAAACGTATTGGCCGTGCTCGTGATTCCAAAAAGATGAAGTTGGTTTCATGCGATTTACAGAAAAAGGAATATGAAGTGTTGGGTGAACACGATGAAGTCTATACCATCCGGCATGGAGAATGTTCTTGCATGGATTTTCAGATGCGCGGTCTTCCGTGCAAGCACATGTACTTCGTCAGTATGAATCTTGAGTAAAAAGCGGTGACGGTTGATGGCCAGAAAAAAGAATATTGCTACTGGTCTTGATGCTGTCATCTATGCCCGGTATTCATCGCACAACCAGCGTGAGGTCAGCATCGAGCAGCAGATCGCAGAGTGTACGAAGCACGCCGCTGCGCTTGGACTGCGCATTGTCGGTACATACGAAGACCGGGCAATCAGCGGCAAGACTGATAAGCGGCCTCGCTTCCAGCAGATGATGCGGGATGCCGAAAAGGGGAAGTTTCAGGCTGTCGTGGCATGGAAGTCCAACCGAATCGGACGCAATATGCTGCAAGCCATGGTCAACGAGGCAAAGCTGGATGATTATGGCGTAAAGGTGTTTTACGCCGAAGAAGATTTTGACGACACTGCCGCCGGGCGTTTTGCTCTGCGGAATATGATGAACGTCAACCAGTTTTACAGCGAAAATATGGCAGAGGATATAAGCCGCGGTTTGCATGACAATGCTACAAAGTGCCTGGCGAATGGAAAGCAGCCGCTCGGTTACAAGCGGGGAGAGGATGGGCGTGTCGTTCTGGATGAACCGAACGCAGCCGTTGTCAAGGAGATTTTCACCCGCGTTGCTGCCGGAAATATGTTCATCGAGATTGCCCGCGACCTCAATGCAAGGGGAATCAAAACCAGTAAAGGCTCCGCTTGGAACAAGGGCAGTTTCCAGAGTATTTGCAACAACGAGCGGTACAAGGGCATCTACATCTACGGAGATGTTCGCATTGAGGGTGGCGTTCCTCGTATCGTGAGCGATGAATTGTGGTACAAGGTGCAGGAGGTTATGAGGATGAAACGGAATCCAGTCGGAACCCGGCATCGCACCGGGGCAGAAGATTATCTGCTCACCGGGAAGCTGCGGTGCGGTCATTGCGACAGCTACATGACCGGAGTGTCTGGCACCAGTCGGAACGGTGAGTTGCATTACTACTATACCTGCCAGAAGCGGCGCACCGAACACGCCTGCAACAAGAAGAATGTCCGCCGGGATGTAATCGAACCCGCCATTGCACAGGCCATCAAGATGTACTGCCTGACCGATGATGTTATCGAGTGGGTGGCAGATCGGACGGTCGAATACTGGGAAAAGCATGATAATGACCTCCAGATCGAGGCATTGGAGCAGCAGCTGGCCGAAAATGAAAAGGCCACCTCGAATATGCTGAAAGCCATCGAGATGGGAATTATCACGGATGCTACTCGCAGCCGGATGGTAGAATTGGAAGCCGAGCACTCAAAGCTGAACGCCCAGTTGAGTGCAGCCAAGAGGGATGTGGTCAAAATCAATCGAGAAGATTTGATTGATGAACTTCACGTCCTGCGCAACAAGGATATAAAGGACAGGGATGTTCAGGCAGAACTTTTCAAGGACTTCCTTGTTGCCGCCTATATCTATGATGACAACCGCCTGAAGCTGGTCTTTTCCTTTATGGGCAAGGAAAACAGCGTAGAAATCCCGCTGGAAACCGGGGAAGACCCGCCGGATGGCGAGGATTCGCCGAGTGACAAAATGTTCGTTTTGGCTCCTGACTGCTCCACCAATCAAGAGCAAAACGAACACAGGGCCACCATTCAAATGATTGGCAATGTGTTCGTTTTGTTTTGTGAGATTCCAACCGTCCTCGTATAAATGAAAAAAGTGCCCGCACTTTCCATTTTGGATTGTGCGGGCACTTTTCTTTTTTTCTGCATTTTTTCTGTTAGAATTTACCGAAATGCGGAAAAACTTGCCGAAATAGAGGGTTTTCCACCAAAATGCAGACAAGCCGGGTGCATATCGGCTAAAATTTCGGTAAAAGGAGACCAAAGGCTATGATTAGGATTTTGCTGTCTACCCGCCTTGGCGAACGGCGGATGACACAGAGCGAGCTTGCTCGCGTAACAGGGATTCGCAGTCAGACCATCAACGAGTTGTACCATGATTTTGCGGAGCGTGTGAATCTGGATGATCTCGACCTCATTTGCGAGGCACTGGACTGTAATCTCGATGACCTCATTGTGCGAGAACCCAACATCGAGCGCAGGGTCAAAGAGGTGCGCCACATTCCCCAGACCGTGAGCAAGTCTCGCAAGAAATAACCCTCTCCTGCCCGGATGCGTCAAGCGTCCGGGCTTTTTTCGTTCTCGTTCGGCACGAATTCCAGCAGATCGGCGGGCTGGCAGTCCAGAACGGTGCACAGCTTGTCCAGTACGTCCAGCGGAATATGCTTGACGGAGTTGTTGTTCATGCCCGACAGTGTGGGCTGGCGAATCCCGGTCATCTCGACCAAATCCTTTTGCTTGATACCTTTTTCAGCAAGAACGGCTTTCAGTTTAATGCGAATCATATAAGCACCTCCCTTTTCTTCACTATATCACACTCGCCGTAAAATTGCAACGCTTTTCGTAAATTTATTTACGAAAAATGTCGTATTTCTCTTGACATACGACGAAATTCGTAGTATAATACAGACATAGAGAGGAGGTTACGAGGTGCAAGGGAGCAACCCAAGGGGGGTGATGCTCCATGACAAGCAAGGAATTTGCGAAGCTCACCAGAGCCGAGCAGGTGGCCCGCTTTGAAGCATACAAAAAAGCGGCTCAGGAACGCACCCTGAACCGCTAACCGCTAAAAGCCCGTTATCCACAAGCCCCTTGCACCTCCATTTTATTTTTTTATTTACGTTTTGTCAAGAGTAAATCGGAGGTTTTCAAAATGAAGTTCATCGACATTAACCGCAAGTTCACCGCCGCAGCCAACAGCTACATGGCACAGGGCTACTACATCAACGCCGGAACGATGAACGGCAGTCAGGGCGAAATCGCCGCCATTGACCTCACCAACGGCACCGAGATTATCCGGGTGCTGCTCACCAGCTTCAACAACTTCCACGGCACCGAGGGCGTGGAACTGATTGTTGGCCGTGTCAAAGACGACATCAAGCCCAATCAGGAAGACCGCTGGAGCACCGTCTGGAACGAGCGTCTGGATGTTATCAGCAGCGAGAAGTTTTACCGCCTGAACCGCCGTGCACAGGATGGTTTCTACGGCACCGAGGAAGAGGCCAACGCCGCCGAGGAAAAGCGGTTTGACCGTTACAAGAACCGCCGCTGCAATGACAGCACGGTGGATGTGACCGCAAAGGCCGCCCCGGTGGTCAAGCAATACATCCACGAGAAGTTCGGTGTCCGGCGCGTAAAGATGGATGATATCAAGGTCACCAAGTACCGTGACCACTACACCGTCACCTACCACAAGCACGTTGCACAGCTGCACTAAGGAGGGCGCAAAGATGGTCACGATTCAGAGCCAGAACTTCGGCGTTGAGATTGAAATGACGGGCGTTTCTCGCGGATCTGCCGCTTCCGTCATCGCCAGCTACTTCGGCACGAACGACATCCACTTCGCTGGTAGCGTCTACCAGACCTACGAGGCCAAGGACAGCAAGGGCCGTACATGGAAGTGCATGAGGGACAGTTCCATCACTCCCCGGCGGCGCAGACATGGCGAGATCATGGAGGCTGACGACACCTACCGCTGCGAGGTCGTGACCCCGATTCTGCAGTACGAGGATATTACCGACTTGCAGGAAGTCATCCGGGCATTGGTCAAGAAAGGTGCCATGGCGAACAGTTCCTGCGGCATTCATGTCCACGTTGACGGTGCGAACCACACGCCTGAAAGCCTCTGTCGGCTGCTGAACTTCGCCACCGGGCGGCAGGATTTGTTCTACGAAGCTCTCCAGATCGGGAGCCGTGCGGACCACTGGTGCCACAAAATCAACCCCGCCCTGTTCCGCGAGATGAAGAAGAACGGCAGAGCAAGCCGGGACGATGCAGAGCGCATCTGGTACAGCGTGGTGAACGATGGGTATGATGGCGGTGTGGATTCTTCCCACTACAACAGCACCCGGTACCACGGAATCAACCTCCACGCTTTCTTCACAAAAGGCACCGTGGAGTTCCGGCTGTTCAATGGAACGACCCACGCCGGGCGCATCAAGGCATACATCCAGTTCTGCTTGGCAATGAGCGCATGGGCAATCAACTGTGACCACGACAATCTCCACTTCAAGTCTATCAAGGGCTACACCCAGCAGCAGAAACACGACCTGATGCTGCGGGTGCTCACCAAGCGGCTCGGCATGAGAGGCCCGGAGTTCAAAACCGCCCGGCTGCACCTCACCTCCGCATTTCTGGCAGAAGCCGAGAGCGAAAACACCGCCGCATAAACAAACCGAACAAGCTGTGCTAACTGGCTATACGGGCGTTTGGAGGATATGACATGAAACTCTACAAATACACTGGCACCATTTCCGAGGTTTCCTTCCGCAATGGCACCGCTTGTGATATCAAGCTGTACGATATGAATGACCGCGACAAGGCTCCCACCCGACTGGAGGTTGTCGGTGCCCTTGGCAAGTACATCTGGGACATCGAGGGCACTGATGCAGAAGAGCGGTACATCCCGAACGACTTCTACTTTGACGATAACTTATACCTGTGGCGTATCGAGGTTCCCGGCGAGTGTGACTGGCCCGCAAAAATCATTACCCAGTCCCCGGACAACATCGGTCAGCTGGAAATCTTCGGCCAGCAGGAGTACATCGAAACCAGCAAGCCCAAGTCCATGCCCGGCAAGGAAGTGAACCGCTGGCTGATGTGGGAACGTCAGAACATGAAGTAAGGAGGCAGTGGCAATGTTCAGCATTACAGATAATGAGAGGCTGCGGGATGCGTATGCACTCCTGATGTTCATGCAGAGCGACATTCCAGCCTCTGCCGAGAAAAAGGCTGCGGTGAAGAATTTGGCCGCAACCGTCAAGATGGAGATTCGGGCCTACAATAACCGCCCAGTTCCCAATGTGCGCATCATCCGTGCCGATTATGATGGCCGTTTGGAACTGGTTCGGCTGCCCGATGAACTGGACGGGGCGCACAAGGTGAATGCCGCCGACTGGTTCCGCGATCACTGCTATCTGGAGTGCTACCCCAGCCCCTATGACTGCACCGGGCAGGAGTTTACGAGTAGGTATCACCTGTTCCGGCGGCGGGGTCACTGGTTCGCATACCATTCAATTAGCCGAGATGTTTGAGGAGGAAGCGCAATGACAGACGAAAAGATTATTGAGAAGCTGGTCGATGACCAGCAGCATGGCTGGCCGCTGTGCCCCCGCTGCGGCGAGAGGATGCCGGATAAGCTGACCCGCGGCGCATTGAGCCGCCACGCCAAGGGCGTGTACATTTGCGATGCCTGTGGCACCGATGAAGCTATCCGGGACTGGGCCGGGAATGTCAAGCCGCTGTCTGACTGGGTGCTGGTTCGTGTCTACAATGGAAATTTACGGAAAGAGGTAAAGAAAAATGAGCAACGTTGAAAAATTCGGTCCGAGGCTGAAAATGCTTATTGAAGAAAGCGGCATGACCGTGCGTTCGCTGGCAAAGGACTTGAATGTGTCGCTTGGCGTTTTGTCCGATTGGCAAAACGGAAACAAGACCCCACGAGGAGATTCCATTATGAAACTCACGGAATACTTCGGTGTCACAGCTGATTATTTGTTGGGGCTGACCGATGCAAGCACGATAGATACCGACACAAGAATCGCTTGTGACACGACTGGCCTTTCTGAAAAGGCGGTCAATATACTTTCTCACATGGAAAAATCGGATGTCGAAAAGCTGTCCAAGCTGATTGAATTTTACAGCACCATCAGATAAACAAAAAAATCCCCTCCACTTTGCCTACACAGACCCCGCGAGGTTCGCAGGGCTTCGACAAAGCAGAGGGGGATTTTTGCGCGCTGCCGGAGCAGCTAAATGTAAAATCAAGAACAGACCTTTGAGGGCTGCTCTCTACAAAAGCCGGAGCTTTTCAAGTGCCTCTATTTTACACGGCACTCATGCAGCAGTCAAGACTTTTTGCCCAGTGCTGCGGTCATAGCGTCAAAAGCACGCTCGATTACTGCGTCCAGCACCTCATCCGTGATTGCCCACTGGATGATAGTCGGGCATTTGGCGCGAAGAGCAGCAAACACCTGCTTCTTCTTTTTGGCACCCTGCCCGGTGCCCATGATGGACAGCTCGGCCTTTTCGACCAGTTCCAGTGCCAGATTCTTGACGGTGGCCTTGTAGCCAAGACGGATGCCGCCGACTGCCAGAGCAACGAAGCCCAGCAGCATCAGTGCGAGGGCGATAGGCGCGGGGATGAAGTTCAGCATAGCTTCCATGATAGTGCCTCCTATAAGCATCAGCGGCGCGGGGAGCCTCCCTGCGCCGTTTTCTCGTGTTGGTTATATCGGATGTTTCACAGGTACTTATCGGCCCCGGAGAGGGCTTTCCAGCTGGCAGGGCCGCAGATACCGTCTGCTGCGATGTGGTGCGCGCCCTGCGCCTTGATTAAGGCGTTCTCCGTGGCCTCGCCGAAGATACCGTCAGGGGTCAGCCCCAGCAGCCGCTGGAGCATCTTCGTGGCGGTGCGGTTCACATCGCCCACACTGCCCCGGCGGATGGTCGGCAGAATGAACGTGTTGTAGGTCGTACTGGGATAGTGTTTCGGTGCATCGCACAGCCACGTTGCCTTGGCATCGCGGGTATCGGTATGCACGATAGCGCAGCCATCATACCAGTAGATACCCACCGCCTTGAAATACTGGGCGGCGATAATGCCCAAGGCCACAGGATTGATGCCGCGGTCTTTCATGCGCCAGTCAGCCGCCATACCATAGCGGTGTTTGCTGCCGGAGCTGCCGCCGACAGCCGCGTTGTGCGGGATGCAGCGGTACCCGCTGGTGATCTTGATGGGCTTGCCCAGCTTTTCCCGGACAGCCTGCATCTTCTCGACCAGTTCCGAATCGACCATCTGCCGGGTACACCCGCAGGGGCATTTGAACTCCTCGCGAGTGAAGTTCTTGCTCAAGGCCGATGTGTCGCTGGCCTGATATACGATAACTCTCATGATTGTGCCTCCTAAAAGCCAATCTGTGTGAACACATAGCCAAGGACAATGCCGATAACCGCCGTTACCACATACCCAACAGCTTTGCGCCACATTTCACCGTCACGATCTTCCAGAGTTTCCAGCCGTTTGCCCTGCTTCTCCTGTTCCTTGACCATGCTTTCCATGCTCAAAGCCAGCTTTTCGACAGAGGTAGACAGTGCCCCCATCTTGCTTACGCTTTCTTCCAGCAGAGCAATCCGCCTGTCCTGACGGGAATTTTCTTCTTCGAGCCGCCGCCTGAACTCCTCATGCTCGGCTCGTGTGATAGGCTGATCCATCTGAACCTCCTGTACAAAAAAGGCAGCCCCACCCCGGCGGGTGAAGCTGCCTTTCGATTTTATTCTGCTGCTTCCAGCATATCTTGTGAGTGGCGAACCAGAACGTAGTCCTCCAGAATCTGATTGCGCAGGGCATCGTTGTTGCAGTCCTGCATCAAGCCCAGATAGCTCTGTATTACGCTCATGGCGTACTCAAGCGGAACCTCGCCGCGGGCGTAGGCCTCTCGGACATACCGAAGATGCTTCTTCATGCCAAGGGAGGTCTGCCGCCGCAGTTCGATTTTTTCAGGGGAAATTTTGCGGCCAACAAACTCAACCGCATGGCCGAGAGGAATAACAGCAGTCTTGTTGTTCAGCTGCAAGCCAAGATTTTCACGGAGGTATCCGTCAATTTCTTCCACAGCTTCCCACGCCGCCTTTTTCCCATCGACCAGCAGAAGCATATCATCCATGAACCGTGCATAGTACGGAACTCGCATTGTGCGCTTGATGTAGTGATCCAAAGGTGTGAGCACTACATTTCCCGTCATCTGGCTTATAATCGACCCGCACTGCATTCCCACGCCGGATATGCGTTCGGCAGTGGTCACATCGGTGCAGTCAACAGGAAGCCCCAGCGGGCGGCCATCCGCCCGGACAGCTGTTTCAAGGAACCATACCATGTCAGGGTCATCCAGCGGGCGAGTAAGTTCTCTCAGCTGAACATCAACAGGAACTCGAAAGAAGAATTTGGCAATGTCAAGTTTGACAACACGCCAATCGCCTTTTAGCCGACCTGCGTTTCTCATCCATTGCTGAATGTCAAAAGCTGCTTTCAGCGGGCCTCTTCCCTCGATACTGCCGTAGCTATACTCGTACATGGATTTCAGGTAGATGGGCCACAGGACGTTATAGGCCCCGCAGTTTATCACCCGGTCATAGAACGGCAAACTGCTTATGATACGCTTCTTGGGGTAGTATTCATAAAATTGGTGAAGCTCGCTGACACGGTATTCGTGCCATTGCAGTTGATTCACCGAATTTATCAAATTTTCCTCAAGGTGGTCGGTGTACCTAAGCACACATCCCTGATAATGCCTGCCTTTGCTTGCCTTACAGTACCCGTCATACAGATTGTCGAACGTTGCAAAACGCTCAAAAATATGTCGGTGCTTTTCCAAAAAATCCAACTCCTTGAGGTCGCCGAACAGTGTGCGCCGTATACCTATGGCATCGGAACGCCGACTGCGAGGCTATTATTTTTAGGCTGCAAAACGCAACCAAGGGAACCAGCCCCTTTATCACCTCTGCACTGAGAGCAAGCCCTTGGGCTTGCAGTATCTGGCTTGGAGGCAAAGCGGAGCGGAAGCCAATATCATCGTCCACGTTGGACCGCGGGTTGTTGCCGTTGAACGAGCCGAGGCCGTTGGAGGGGTTGTTCCAGCTGCAACCAGAAAAGAAAGCGCGTGACGGCTGGTTCCCTATGTTTTCGAGTTGGCCTTGACGGTATTGAGCCAACTCCCCAACAACTTTCCGATTTCGACAAGCTGCTTGCTCCATACCTCGTACTTGTGCATGGAAATAAACCGCAGTCGAAATGCCACACGCAGGTAGTGCTGCAATTTGGTGTTCGCAACGTCCAGTTCCTGCAACGTGGTCTTTTTGAAGTATTTTTTCTGCGCTTCCACAGCCTTTTCAAGCATCACATCCATAAGACGTTTCATGTCAGCTGCCATCGCAAACTTTTCGGATTTTGGGAACTGCTGGAGCACAGGATACGCATATTCCATCATATCCTCGATTTTTTGCAGGGTCGGACCAGTAAAAAGTTCGTCCTGTTTTTCTCCCATGCGGTAGACCTCCTTCCGAACGCGGGTCAGTATAACAGAAAACAGCTTGAAAATCTGCTTTTCGGTGGATTTTACCGAAAAACGGCAAAATCCACCGGAGCAGAAAAAATCAATTTTATAAACGACCCCGCTTCGCGGGGTCGAAGAGAACGTGACTGCGCTACCGCGCAGTCATCAGTTCGCAGAGGGCAGTTTGCAGTAAGCGGAGCGGAAGCCAATATCAACGGCCACGTGGGCCCGCGGGTTGTAGCCGTCGAACGAGCCGAGGCCGCGGGAGGGGTGGCGCCAGCTGCAACCAGAAAAGAAAGCGCGTTCCTCATCGCTGTTGCGGAACCAGCAGGTGTGACCAGCACACAGGTCGGAGGAAGAATACGGCATCAAGCCCATGCTCTGGAGCAGCAGCTTTGCGTTTGCGCCAATGTCTGCACTGCAAGTGATAGAACCGAAAGTGCAGCTAGGCCAATCGCCATCACCATTCTTGTGGGTGATAGTCTTTGCCCACTGCAGCTTGCCGCTCACAATGTCGATCTTGACGGAGTTTGCCGTAGTGCCCTTGCCATCCGGGGTGATGTAGCTGCCATCCGTGCAGCTGATTGCCTTCCACTCTGCAGAGGTTGCGGACTGGCTATGCGCACTATCCGCGCCGTTGTTGTTAACCAGCACCTGAAGCTCTCCATACACGGTACGCATTGCACCGGACCACTCCCAAACGTTGCCGCACAGGTCGGCAATACCGCTAGAGCTGTTGTCGTGATACCACGTCAGCGGGCCAGTGCCAGTTGCCACACGACCAATCTTATCGCCGCTCATGTAGGTCGGGATAGCCTTGTAGAAAGCCTCGCTGTCATGGTGGCCGTAGTTGTTGTTGCCCTTGGGGACAAAGCCAGCAACCTCGCACATACGCTGAATCAGGCCCCACTCCATACGGGTCATCAGGTGCCAGCCCTCGCCCTTGTCCTCGCAATACTTCCGGGCATGGTCGAAGTCAAGGCTTGCCGCAGGGTCAACGCCACCCAGAGAGTATGCCAAGCCATCCTGCACACAGTTCTGATATTTGGAGATGTAGATTGCATCGACTTCCTGCCCGTTGACAATGAACGCCGGATGCACAGCGGAGCTTTCGCCCATGCCCAGCTGCTTGTAGGTCATCTTCGGAATCTTCACCATGATGCTGGGGGTGCCAGTTTTGTCATAAATCAGTTCGTTGCCAGGTGCGAGACCAGTAACGGCCAGATTGGTCAGGTCAAAATTTGCAGCCATAGTAGTTTACCTCCTATCAGTCGATGGCCCACAGGGTCAGGGTCACGGTGTCCATGGAGAACGGAATCGGCTCTGCCGGGGTGCTGTTGCCCATGCGGGTGCCGCCCTCGGCGTTCTCCTCGGCGTTCTCCTCACCGTCTTCTGCAGTCGGCTCCTCGACAGGCTCCGGCCGGGTGTACTGGCGGGCGGGAATGTCGATTTCCGCCACATAACTGCGGCCAGCAGCTGCACCGAGGACCAGTTCGCCATCGCTGTCATAGCACACATCGATGTGAACGTCACGGTCTTCCTCACGCTTGGCGAGGTTGATAGTCAGGTCATCGTCAAAGCACAGCTTGTTCGTGCCGATGACTTCATAGGGGATCTTGGTGCCGGAATTTTTCTCGATAACGGTCATTTCAGAGTACCTCCGATTGCGATGTATTTGATGGTTGCGGACTTTGCGGAGCCGTTATAGGCCAGCTTGAAGCCGTTGACCAGCTTCTCGCTGACCTCGATGTCGCCAACAGGACCATCGGACTTGACAAGTTCGGTCATAACCAGATAGCTGGTGCTGCCCATGTTCTTGCCCAGCGACACGCTCTTCCTGGAGTTGTTGCAGGGATAGGTGCGGGCGTTGGTGAGGTCAACGCTGCCAGACACGATCTGCCAAGTGTTGTCGATGCCAGCCACGGTTTCATCCAGCTGCCAGCCACGCTGCCGAACTTCGTTGAGCAGCATACCGAACGCTGCGTACAAGTCCCACACGCCAGCCTCGATGTTGTTGAAGTGTGCCTGATCCTGCGGGGTGCCCTGCTGCATCACCTTGCCAGCAGGGGTAATGGTCCACGTTCCGTCTTTGTTGTCGGTGATGACGTACAGACCGGGCTTGTCCGTAACATGGTCAAGCCATACAGTTTTCTGATACACGGTCACTCCTCCTTCTTTTTCTCGGTGAACGTGAAGTCAAACCAATACAAAATGCCGGTCTGACCCGTTGCGATTTTGATGTTCACATCTTCATGTGCCCAGACCTGATTGTCCGAGTTGAGCAGCTCCACACGGTTCACCGTAATCTCGCCCAGCCCGGTAATGGACACTCTGGCGCGGACGGTACCATCATCCAGAATGTCAATGCCGGAAAGCGGCACGGTGTAGTAGGTCGAGCCGACACGAAAACGTGCGCAAGCGATGCGCCGTTTGAGATAGCCCCGCAGGTCTGCGAAGCCAGCCGAATCAATCATGCTGCTACCTCCTTAAAAATTCATTCCCGGTGTACTGCCGCACACCTTGGTGACATACGGAACGCCGAGGCCGGATTCCTCGGTAGTAAGGCCGCCGCCGGACGTGCCGCCGGATGTGGCGGTTGCCGGATGCAGACCAGCGTTCAGGTCGCCAGCTGCAGGGGCCGCGTATGCGCTGCCGCTGTCTGCGGTCTGCACAACGATATACCCTGCATCGTCAATGCCCTGCGTAGCGGTCTCCGGGTAGGTTCCAGCCAGCTTTTCCGGCGTATATGCTCCACCATTGTCCACCGTCAAAACCTCGATTTGCGAGGCGGCAGTGCGGCCCTGTGTGGCCGTAGCCGGAAACGTGCCCGCATCCAGCTGCCCGGTGCGGGGGTGAGCATAGCTGCCGCCGAACTCGTCCGTTTCGATGACGATGTTTCCGGCAGTAATGCCGCCCTGCGTGGCTGTTTTGGGGAAAGTACCGCAGCGGCGCACCGCGTACATGATGTAGCCGCTGCTGGTCTGGATCTCGATGCCGAAAGTGGACTGGTAGTAAACACCGTCATTGTGGGAGCGCAGGGACTTGTAGTAGCCGATAGCCCACAGCACCCGGTCTGTGCTGACGTAGGTCACATCGGAGCCGCCCATATCCAGCATGACCCGGAAATGGTACGGCTCGCCGCCGTACTGCCACCATTCTTCCAGCCGGGAGCCGGGATAGATGGCCCGGATGCCACGCAGCACCGCTCCTGCAGTTCCCCGGTGGCGGTGGATGTAGGGTGCAGACTTGATGGTGCGCCGCTTGGCAGCAAGGTCGTAGTCGTGGTCGTACCAGTCCACGGCGAAGTCTTTTGCCAGAATATCCAGCAAGTCTTCCGGCAGCTGGTCGATGCGGGTGTAGATTTGGCCGAGGTCGATTTCATCCTGCCGCTGTTCCAACACATTTGCGATGGAGTGCGCCAGAGCAACCATCTTCGGGTCTTTCTGGAGCGCAAGCGGAAAGGCGTTCGTCATATTCTCGGCGGTCAGGCCGTGATTACTCATCCTCGTACCCTCCGCTCTGCACGGTCACCGTGCCTACCTTGGCCACCTGCGGCACCTTGTCCGAGGTCAGGTCAACGGACGGTTTACCGTCTTCCAGCGGAGTGAACACAGGCAGCTTCAAATCCACACGTTTGATGCCGACTTCCAGCAGCAGATACCGCAGCTTGTCCGGGTTGATGTCCCGGCCCATCTTGCCAGCCTGCCAGCTGATGTACTGCTGCACGGCCTCGTTTACGCGGGTCTGCGCATCCGCAGCGGAAATGTCACCGTCACGGGTCAAATAGTATGTCAGGTCGATGTTATACGTCACCACATCGGGGTCGCCGGAAACGACATGGTCGGTCAGGGGCCGCACCTCATCGGCAGAGCACACCTCGACCATTGCCTTTTTCGTTTCCTCCGGGGCAATGTTACCATCGTCCATAACGGCATACAGACAGACCGTGCCGGGGCTGGGGCTGTTCGCCACCACATCGGCGATCTTAGTAGACACGCTCTTGGCGAAATACTTGTAGCTGCCGACAGGCCCGGCACTGGACCACGCCGCCTGACTGTCTTTCATCAGTTCGTAGAACTCGTCATCATCCGGTGCATCGCTGCCATTTGCGCTGGCGGTGACGTTGGAGCAGCCGGAATAGTAGTCGTACACGTCAACGATGGTGTTAATATCGCCGACTGCATAGCCGTTTCCTGCTGTGCCAGCGGTCTGGCAGACCACCGTCACATCGGTATAGGTGGAACCGATGGGAACGTACTCGTCTGCCGTGGTCGCCCAGTACAGAGTGGCATTTGCGTCCGTGACGCGAGTGCCCGCCGGAATCAGGATTGCACTCTGCCGCGCCTCGCTGATGCTGAAACGCATGGTGCAGGTGGATGCGGTGGGCTGCGGACGCTCCTGCAAGAAGAACAATTCCGCCAGCGCATCCAGATTTTCACCCTCTGCCCGACTGGGGAGATTCTGGTTGTCGGCGTGGTTTGCGAGGGCGCGCTCGTAAATGATCGCGTCCTCGACCCACGAGATGAACAGCCGCTCCGGGCTGCCGGGGCGCACGGCTGTTCCGAAAAACTGCTCATACCCGGCGCAGAGCAGCGCATCCAGTTCATCCACATTGGTGCTGATGAACTGGTATTCGGTATTACGCATTGATGCTCACCTCCACAATAGGAAGCATCTTTCCGGGATGTCCGGCATCCGTCTTGAACGTGGTCCCCATGTAGGTGGCCCGCGGCTCAAAACGCTCGATGGCTTCCTTGATTGCAGCGCAGAGCATAGGCTGCGCCACGTTTTCCGGGCGGTCAAGAATATCCGAAATGTCGATGCCGAACTCCCGGTAGCCCGGCACCGTGCCTTTCGGCGTGGACAGGATAACGGCGATGTTCTGCAGGACGCTGGTCACGGTGTCCTGTTCGCCAAGGGAAATGGCGGTCAGGTCAGATGCCGATACCAGATAATTGCTCATAAAATCGCCTCACTCTCTCGGATATTCCAACAAAGAAACGCTTGCGGTGATCCATGTTGGAGTACCGAAAGCGTCCGTATATTTGGTCTTGAATTTTGCGGATTTGATGACCCACCGATAGCTGCCGTAGACCTCGTTGCCGAGGACGAAAGAGAGGGTCGTTTGGTTGTTGACGTACCCTCTCAACATTTCCCGCTGCTTGCTCGGAGCCACGCCAAGGTATGCAGCCAGTTCAATGTCGAACGTGATGGTTTCAGCATCCGTTCCCGTGCCCTCGGTCAGGGCCTTGCCTCCGGCGCGCTGGTGGGTGGTGTATCTGGCGGACACGCTCTCCACCATGTCCTTGATGGTCTTGACGTAGCCATCGAACACAGCAAAGGTGATGTCGCCGAGGCATCCAACAATCACGGATAAATCCCTCCCAACACGAAACCATCAGCGTTAAAGCACGGCAGATACAGGCAGATTACAATGTCATCGATGGCGGGCACCCACCACACCACATGGGATTTGTGCTGGTGGTTGGTGGAGTTGTCCGCACCTGTGACCTTTTCATCTTCATCCAAGATCTGGCGGGTGCCGTTCTGGGTCTTGAGGATTTTAAGTTCGTAGGGACTTGGGTGGACAAACTGGTGGTCGTGCTCGCCAGCCGATTCCGTATAGACGATAGCCTTGTAGTGCTGCATCACAGGGAGCCAGCCGGAAGTTATCCCGGTGTCCTCGAATTTCACACGCACAAGGCGTTTTTCCTTGTTCACATCGGTAACTTTCCCGATGCGAACATCGACATTTACGTTCATCAGTAACCTCCAAGCGTGTGTCGACCAGTGACTTGCGTGGTGTACCCGCCAGAGCCGGACACCGTGTGCTTGGACTGCTTCACGATGTACTTGCCCGCCCACGGCCCTAACTTGTCAGCGTTGAACGTCAGCCCAGCCACCTTGCCGGGGTCTCCCGGATAGGTGAACTGCACCTGGCGTTCGTACTTGTTAAACTGACGGAGCTTCTTCGCAGCCAGCTCTTTTGCCTCGGCCTTACTCGTGACCGGGGCATAGATTTCCAGCTGCTGATTGGTCTTGCTCTTGGCATCGTAGTCCTTGACGTACGCAATACCCTCGATGGCCTTGCCATCAGGCCCAACATAAGATACCCGGCAGGACGCATACTGTGTTCCGGCCTGACCAAGGGAGAGGCTATATTTGATATAACTTGCATCTCCCAAGGCGGTGGTCCACACCGCGTCCTTGCCCTCGTATTCCTGCTGGTCGAAGATGACGATTTTGCCATCAGTGCATTTCAGCGACAGCCCCGCATCGTGGCAAAGCTGCTGCAAGAAATCAATGTCAGAGCAGCGGTACTGCTCCACGCGCTTATACTCCGGGTCTTTCTTCGCAAGGAACTGGGTCGTCATGCCGTTCTTGGATGCCATTTCATTGGCAATGCCGGACAGCTTGTACTTTTCCCATCCCTTGCTTTGTTTGGTCTGCCGGATCTGGCTCGTGTAGGGCAGCCCGATGGCCTTGATGGTGATAATGCCGGGCGGGCCGGACGCAGTCACACTGTCCAGCTCAAATGTCCCGCAGTCCAGTGCTTCGTCCTTGCCATCGCTGTGCCAGTTGCAGGCGGTGATGGTCGCCCGGATTTTCAGACCACCCTCTCCGCTGCCGGAGGAGGAGCCGGAAGAACTGCCGCCAGACTTGCCGGAAATCTCGCTGGCATCGACCCAGCCGTAGACACGGGACGTGCCATCGGTATGAATGACGTGGTACGGATGCAGCGCGCCCTGTTTGATGATGGTGATCTTGGCGGGGCCAGCCTTGGGCTTGCCGTTCGCTTTTTTGTCGGTGGATGCTTTGTAGTGCGGACCACCAAGGAACTGAACCACATCGCCGACCTTGTAGCCATCGGAGGATGCAGCAGACACATCACCGTCAATCATCTTCTGGAGCCAGTCGGTCATCCAGATGCCATCGCGGTCTTGGAGTTTGATTTGCAGGTCATCGCTGGCATCTTCCTCGTTATCGGTAAAGGACAGCGAGAGTAGATACGGCGTGATGCTGCTGGTGATGTCCACACCATCGAACTCCACCGTACATTCGGCATGGCGGGCGGTGTTTTCATCGCTCATGTGACCACCTTCTTCCACGGGGGCAGGGTCGAACTGGTCTTGGTTTCAATCTCCGGAAGCATCAGAACGATTCCGGCAGGAAACTCAAAATAGTTCAGATACTGCGAGTTCGCAGCCATCAGGCGAGGCGCAAGGGCGCAGCTGCCAAGCTGCGTATATGCCACGCTGTCCCAGCGGTCACCCTGCACGGTGGTGTAGGTTTTGCTCATGCGTAACCCCTCCTGAAATTATCGGTGTCGTTGTCGCTCACGATTTCCAGCACAGCTTCCCGGAGGTCGTCATTCTGGGCGTTCAGGACGCTTCGCAGCTCATCCGTATCTCGCATACCGTAGATGTGGTAAACGGGCGCAACGGTGATAGGAGCCGTGCTGCTGGCGTTGGAGCCGCCAGATGCAGAACCGCCGGGCAACTGGACTTCCGTGGCCGTGCGGGTTTCGCCGCCGTTGAAGTAGACCGAATTACCGCCATCGGCGGCTTCCGTATAGCGGTTGTACTCCTCACGCAGCGTTTGGGCTTCCTGTTCCTCCCGCATGGCCTCACGAACAGCGGACAGGTCAACCGCATTTGCGCTGGTGATTTGTTCCAGCTGCCGGGCATCGTTGAACGCCGCACGAGTTTCAGGTGCGGTCAGCACGGTTTCGCCGCCGTTGAAGTAGACCAACTCCGGGCCGTTCTCGCCAACGATAGCGAAGCCCGGTGCGGCAGATTCGGTGCCCACTGCATAGCCGGGGACATTGCCGTTCTTCTGGTCGATGTTGTAGCGTCTGTTCGCCCCGGCCAGCGCAGCAGAGGCGGTGGATGCCACCCGCTCATAAGCTTCCTTGACAAGCGGGGTCATGTTTTCCGCCCCATCGATGAAGCCCTGAATGGTCGCTCTCGCGCTCTTCAAGGCTTCATCGCCGAGGTCCATATCTTTCACGCTGTCGGCCAGATTCTGCGCGATCTCGTCCATGGTATTGCTCATACCAGTTTCAAGGTCGGCCATGCTCTCGCTGGTGGTCTTCTGCGCCTCCTGCAAGGAACGGTAATTCTCGACCATCTTTGCAAGGTCAGAATCCGATGCGGCGGCCATGCCAGCAATAGCGTTCACGGAATCCTTGCTGCCATCGGCGAAGCTGGCGATAACATCGCTCAAACCGTCAATGTCAGCCGCCCGGTCATTCAACTTTTCGAGGTTCTGGTTGTAGTTGTCCCAGTAGGTGATCTGACTTTCCAGCGCGGAGTTGATGCTGGATGCGGAAGTCGCAACGACTTTTTCCGCATTGTCCCACAGGTCGTACTGCTTGCCGATGCTGTCATAGGCTGCATTGTAGGCATCCATGTACGCCGAAACGAGGTCTTGAATCTCTGCTTCGGCATCATTGATAACATCGGTGACAGCCTGTTCCTGCGAAGCCACATCATTTGCGCTGTTGGCAGCATCCTGCTGCGCTGCGTTCAGGGAATCAACTGCATCCTTGGCTTCTTGATACTCGGCCTCGGCTGCATCGATGGCTTCCTGATCCTGTGCCACAGCCTCGGTGTAGTTTTCGACTTCATGCCGGGCAGTGGCGAGGTCTTCCGAGTAGCCCATGTACTCGGTGCGCAGCTGCTGCACATCCTCGCCCATAGAACGCCATGGAATATCCTGCACTGTGCCATAAGTAGACTTGAACTGCTCATCCGTCATGCCGAGCGTGGAAAGCAGCTTGCTGTAGGTTGAATCCATGCCGGCATTGGCTTTTTCAACCTTTGCCTGTGCAGCAGCAAGTTTCGCTTCGTTTGCTGCACTTTCAACCAGCACATCGTTGTACTGCTCATAGATTCCGTTCAGGTACTCTTGCCGAGCCTGTGCTTTTACATCATCTGCATAAGCATCCGCGTGCTGACGCAGGGCTTCGGTGCCGCCCTTAATGGAGTCAGTTTCGAGGTCAATATCATCGGCCAGACTGGGCACCAGAGCGGACAGGCGGGCAAGGGTGTCGTGGTACTCGGCGTTTCCTGCGGTGTTGCCGTTTGTGGCGGCTTCGATGGCCTCCAACTTGCTGATATACTGGTCTGCAACGCTGGCAGTCGCTTCCATGTTGGACAGCGTGGAATGGTAGGTGTCGCTGATTTCATCCATGCTGCTGCCCATGTCGCGGGCCGCACTCGTCAGTTCTCGCACATGCGGGACACCATCATCTGCTGCGCCAGCGATTCCGCCAATTACAGCAGCAAGAGCCGTTCCGGCAATGACAACGCCAGCAAGAACAGGAGCCGCTACTCCAAGGGACGTGGTGAACAGCCCCATAGCTGCGCTGCCAATCTTTATTGCCGCAGATGCAGCGGTCATAACGCCAAGCAGCCCGCTTAAAGCAACAGTTCCGGCCGCAACCGCCTTGACAACGCCGGGATGTTCCTCAACAAAGCCTTGCATCCAGCCCAGCACCTTTGCCCCAACATCGTACAGTTTGGACAGGGCCGGGGTCAAATCCTCGCCGATGGCGATTTTCAGACCGTCAGCCGCGGACTGCATCAGCACCAGTCTGCCGTTCATGTTGTCGAGCATGGTGCCCGCCATCTTGTCGGCAGACCCGGCGCAGTTGTTCAGTGCCTCGGTGTAGTCCGTAAAGGACTGCCCGCCCTCGGCTGCTGCTTCGCTGCATCCGGCCATAATGGTCTGGAACTTGGAATACTGATTCGTGCCAGCAATGACCTTGGCAAGGTTGGCCTGTTCTTGGTCGGTTAGGTCGCCCCAAATCCCTGCAACACCTGTGAGGATGCTGGACAGGGACTGCATATTGCCCTGTGCATCGTAGATGTTCACGCCGTAGTTTGCCAGCTCGTCACCGCACTTTTTCGTGTTGGTGGCAAGGCGGGTAAAGATAGCGTTCAGGGCCGTGCCAGCTTCTCCGCCCTTAACGCCAGCGTTGGCCATGGTAGCCAGCACTGCGGTGGTTTCCTCGACAGAGTAGCCGAGGGATGTAGCGGTAGCTGCACACGCCTTGTACGCCTCGCCCAGCTGGATAACATCCGTGTTGGAGTGCGCCATGGCGTAGGCCATCACGTCCACAAAGTGCGTGGTGTCGGAGGCTTTCAGGCCAAAGGCGGTCAGATAGTCGGTGACAATATCCGATGCCTGTGCCAGATCCATGTTGGCAGCAGCAGCCAGATTCAGCACCGGGCTGATGCCCTCCAGCATGGACTGGGTATCCCAGCCCGCCAGAGCCATATAGGATAGAGCGTCCGCCGATTCACCAGCGGTGAACTTCGTGGTCGCTCCCATCTCTTTGGCCTTGTCGGACAGGGCTTCCAGTTCCTCGCCCTCTGCGCCGGACAATGCCTCGACATTGCTCATGGATGCCTCAAAATCACCTGCGGTGTTGATGCAGTCCATGTATGCGTCCTTGATTTCGCCAAGGGCTTTTGCAATGCCCGCCGTGGCAAGCACGGATTCAACCGCATCAATGGCCTCGACTGATTTATCACCGAAGCTCTTTGCGCCATCTCCGGCCTCGTCCATGGTCTTTTTGAGGTCAACCTGCTCGTCTTTCAGCTTATCGACCTCGGTTTCCAGCCGGGTGGTTTCTGCAGTCAGCTGGGTGGTGTCCACGCCAGCTTCCCGCAGGGTGTTTCCCGTGGCAGCCAAACGCTGCTCGTAGGTGTTCAGGGATGCCGTGGTCTTTTCGATCTGCGCCTGTTTGGAAAGCAGCTTGTTTTCCAGCGCAGAGGAATAGCCCTCGGTTTCCTGAATTTCTTTCTGGATGTTGTCGTACTGCTGCTGCAAAACAGAAAGCCGCTGCTTGGTGGAGTCAACGGCCTGTTGCTGCTTCTGGTACGCAGAAATGTCGGATTGTACCTTGTTCAGCTGCTGGATGCGGTTTTGTGTTTCCACAAGAGCCGACTGCGCAGCCTTAAAGGTGCTGGAGAAGTTGCTGTTCTGTTTGGCGGACAAGTTGAAAAGCAACTCCCACTCTTTACGAGCCACTACTTCGCCTTTCTCGCCTTCTCGCGCTCGGCAACAATGGCATTGTTGGTATCAATCCATTGCCGCAGTTGATATAGAGGCAAGGCAAGCCAGTATGGTGCAGGGGTATTGTTGCCCTGCGCCATCAGGAGGGCTTGCCGCCGCAGCCACTCTCCACCATCATCGGTTACACATCCGACAGCATCAAAAAATTTCTCGCTTTGGTGCGGATGGTGTTGTAGTCCCGGATGCTCATGGCACCGATAACGTCAACGCCGATGGGCTGGGTACAAGCACGACAGGCCATCCGAATCAGATAGCCAGCACTCATACTCGGAACAATGACAGGCTGACGCAGTGCAGACATTTCGGCCTCGATTGCGAGCGAATCATTGCCAGTCAGCTTGCCGAAGTCGAACGTCAGGGTTTCGTACTTCTTGCCCTCGTACTCAAACGGCTGGATGAGTTTGTGGGTATAGGTGTAGGGGTCGTTTGCAGCTTTGTTGGCTTCTGCGACTGCCGCATCGTACTCTTTTTCGCTGATGGTGGCACTCATGGTGGCTGCTCCTTTCACAGTTAAAAAATAGGCCGGAGCCACAAAATGCAGCTCCGGCGTAGCGATTGGCGTTGATTACTTGCCCAGTGCCTTGCGGACGTTGGCCAGATAATCGGTGCCGTTGATATAGCAGATGAAGTTCAGCGGGTCCAGTTCACGGACTTTCTTGCCATCGAGATAGGTTGCCCAGTAGCGGACAACGTACTCGCCGGAGCCGTTTGCGGGAGTAGCCGGGGCGATGGTGCCGCCCTTGGTGGACTTCGGGATAACGACCATGATGTGCTTTTCGGCGTGGGCATCAATGGTGCCGTTGATGGGATCCTCGTACTGGTTTGCCACACGGAGGTCAATCTGGTGGCGGCGAATCTCCGACAGCTTAACGCTCTGCGGAGCGGTGGTGCGGAAGTTCAGGCCGAGGGTCATGGTGTCCAGATGGCCCATGATGACAGCCTCGATGTTGCCGCCGATGCCAGCACCAGAAATGCTCTGGGTCAGCATGGTAACGTCAGGCAGCGTGGCCTGTGCCATGCCCTCGTACTCCACGGAATCCTCGTAGACCGCGAAGTTGATAACAGACTGGTCCATAGTAGTACCTCCTCTTTAGGACTGGAGTGCGCTGGTCACATAGTCAGCGTCATACTCCAGCACGAAGTCGATTTCCTGCGCCGGAGAGGGCGGGGTCATGTAGACGTGCAGTTTGATCTTGCCCGCCATCAGGCTGGTCAGCGGGTTCTCGTTTTCCAGCATCTCCACGCGGGCACCCAGCAGATAGCCCGCACCGACCAGACCGTTCAGCCAGATGTTTGCGCTGTCCAGAATGGTGTCGATAAGGCGGCGGTTCATCGGTTTGTCCAACTTAGACCAGAAAGTCTTGATGAGGGTGTTGGAAACGTAGTCGAACATCCGGCTGACAGGAATGAAGTAGTCCTTCACATCGGTGGACTTGGGGTAGCAGCCAGTGTAATTGCCCCATGCAGTCCAACTGCCCATGAAGTTCAGGAACGTGCAGATGCCCGCAGCGTTCAGGACATTGGCCTGATTGTAGGTCAGGTTGATGGCATTGCCATCGTCATCGCACAGACCGTCAATGTGGACAGTCTTGTTGGAGGGGCTATCGTAAGGGATGCCCTCATTGTTGGTGTCGGTTTCAGCAATGCAGCCAGCCTCAACGGTAGAGGCGTGGAATTTCAGCTTGCCAAGGGTGCCGTTCGGCCAGCACAGGATGGACTTCTGGTCGTAGGTGCCGCTGTTCTTTGCCTGAACCGCTGCGGTGTAGGTCTTTGCGGAAATGTCCACCAGAGCCTTGCCGGAGAACATACCGTTGATAGAGCCAGCCTTTGCAGCCAGTGTAGCGGCAACGGTGGCATCGTTGGAGAAGCCGGGTGCCATAATCAGGTCAGGCACAATGCCAAACATAGTCAGGCACAGTTCCACCTGCTCAACGGCAGCAGCCACAGCGGTAGTGTCCGCCTTTTCCGCCAGAGGCAGGAAAATAACGGGCTGGCAGGCGCACAGCTTGAAGTGATAATACATCACCTCGCAGACAGTGAACTTTGCCCAGTCCTCGTCATAGCCCAGCTGCTCCTCTGCCTCGGTGTAGCTGGTGCAGAGCACCGGGGTGCCAGCGGTTGCAGCGGTGCCAGTTGCCTTGGACAGCGGTGCAGTGCCGATGACAAAGGGGATGCCGCAGGTTGCGGCGTTCGGGGTCGCCACGGCGGTGTCGGCGCGGCTGACGTTAATACCATGATCTGCCATAGTATGTAATCCTCCTTACTTAGATTTGGCGAGCATCCGGGCATACGCAAGGATGGCCTCGCCGCGTGCTTTTGCCTTTTCAGGCGTGGTGTGCAGTTCGTCCACATTGACGATGAAGTCGGCCACGCCGGGATATTTCTCGGTGGCAATCTTCACATCGTCACGCTCTACTGCCTCCGCAGCAGCGCAGGGGTAAATCGTGTTTTTCTGGATGTAGCCCAGAATGGACGGACCGATGTAAATAGAAACGCCGGACTTGCTCTTCGCAGGTTCGGCGTTCACGGTATTTTCGGCGGGCTGTTCCGCCACGGTCTTTTTTACCGCCATAACTTAATATCCTCCGTTTGCTGCACGGTCGGCAGCTTCCAGTAGGTAATCATTTCCCCAGCATAGTAGGGCTTCGTTTCCTCGTCATAGGGTACGCTTTCCAGCTTATGGCCGGGAGAAATGTCGAGGGCGAACTGATACCGGGGCTTTCCATCTGCCCCAGTGCCGCCTACCTTGCGAACTTTGAGCAATTCCACACGAAACCGCTCCATCATGTTCAGGAGTGCGAGGTCGCCCTCCTGTTCGTCCGGGTTGTAGCAGCAAAAGATAGAGCGCACGGAAACAACCGTGCGCTCTTCGCTGCCGGGCTGCTGTTCAGTAGCCAGCGGGATGACCCGATGGATGATGTAGGGGGCTTTCTTCTTGGCCGAACGGCTGTCAGGAAGCCGCATCAGGTAAACTTCCGGGGCACGATAGGCCTGTTCGGTATCGCCCTGCTGCATAGCCACCGGGAGAATCATGTCGGCCATGATTTTCTCGGTAAAGGCTTTCAGCTGCTCAAGCAAAACAACGCTGGTCATATCAGACACCCCATCCGTTCAAAATTCGTGTGATTTCATGCTCAATGCGTTTTTCGTACACCTCTGCCATCTTGTCCTCAACCTGATCCGCAACAGTTTCGTTGGTTCCGATCATCTGCGGCGTTGATGGTCCGTACAGTTCTCTTACAGGAAAACGGCTGATGCCGATTCTCTCATAAACGCCGATATGACTTCCCATCTTTGCGCTAAACGCATGGTCGAGGGCTTTTTTGGTGCTCGTTTTCATAACGCGAGTAATGACACGACCAGAACGGTCTATGCTCGTGTCAAAACGCATCAGTGGGATAACAGAGCCACGGTAGCCAAAACTCACCGTAACCTCGCCATCTGACGAGCGATTGAAATGGTTGACATTCTTTGTACGGTTGACAAACTCGCTCCGACTAAGTGCGTACTGCTCCGTCACCGCTTTCTTGGCTTCTGTTTTTCCGGCATTTGCGGCTCTTGCAAGCGCGGAACCAACAGCCTGTTGCCAGCCGCCTTTGATACCAGACAACAGTGCGGACACTCGGTCAATATCCGATTCGACAGTCACCGCAAGAGCAGCCGCCGGGCGTTCTTTGACGTTAAGAGGTTCATAGGACATATATTCCTGCCAGCTCATTCGTCAATCGCCTCCAGTTCCACCCGCAGCATCCCCATCTCGCAGACGGAAGATGCCACATAGTAGGTTCGGACGAATCCATCTTCATCAATGCCCAGCTTGCAGCCTTGCTCCGGCTGTTTTCCACCGAGGGCTGCAATATCACAGTGCAGCACCCGAATGACCTTATACAAGCCCTGTGCATGGTCGTTGATGGTCTGGCGCACACGCTCTTTTTCGGAGAGGCCTGTCAGAACCAGAGGAACATCAGGGTATTCCTCACCGTCATAGTAGACCGTGTGCGTTTCAGCGAACTCGTCCAGGTTCAGAAAGACGCTGTTCAGGTCTTCCTGCACAGCGTCCTTAAAGGCACTCACGCCGTGGGCATCGCCGCTGCCAGTTCAGGACCATCGGCGCACTCGTCACCGGGCACAACGTCCTCGGCGCAGATTGCCTGAATGAGTGCGTCCTTGGTCTTGAGCTGCTTGGTGTCGATGCCCATATCCGCAGCCAGTTTTTTCAGGTTGGCAACGGTCATATCGTGCAGCTGGTCAGGGTCGAGGTGCGCCGCCTCGGAGCCGTTCTGCGAAGCTTCGTCTGCGGGAGTGTCGTTACCTTCCTCAACTGCCGGAGCCTCCACAGGGGCTGTTTCCGGGGCAGTGGGCGTAGAAAATGCGTATTTCGCCACACCCAGCCCAATAAGGCGGACTGCTTCGGCATCGCTGACCTCGCACCGCTCGCCATGCGCAACAGTGTGAACGCCAGTCTTGGTGGGGCAGCCATAGCCGCCACAAAGAATTTCAACGATCATCGGTGTACTCCTTTCAGGTCGGGCTTAACCGACCACGTTCTTGGCGCGAATCCAAGGAATGTAGTTCTTGGGTGCAGCCAGCGGGCGGGACTTCAGGCTCATCTTGCGCACATCGTTCTCCTGATCGATGCTGAACTTGGGAACGCGGCGGGCGGCGATGGTGGAGTGCTCGGTCTCACCGTAGTTGATCTGGGTGATGGCACCATACATCAGATGGCCACAGGCAGGAGCCGTAATCAGGGCATCGGTCTTGGGGAAGTAACGCTGCTCCTTGTTGGCGGTGTCAACGTAGGTCTCGTCCACGGAAATGAGGTTCAGCTTATAGCCGCGGAAGTTGAGGGTGCCGCCGTAGGTAACGCCATCGTATGCGCTCAGTTCCTGCTCGATCTTGCCAACGATGATGCCGGAGTTCTTGTCCAGCAGACGCTGAACCTTTTCCATGTTCAGGACAGCATCATACACATCGGCACCCAGCAGCAGGTCAACGGCGCGCAGACCGCGCTTGGACAGCATACGGCACATGGCGGGAACATCGCCGAAGAAGTCACCGTCATCCTCGTTCCACTTTGCAGCAGGGACATAGATGTGGTCGTTCTCGTGACCGGGGTTGTAGAACTTCACGACCTTGGCCTCGCCCTTGGTCTGGTTGTCGATCATCTCCTGCATGGTGCAGCCGTTCTCCAGCATGGTCTGCGAGCACATCCACTCCTCGGTGCGGATGATGCGGTTGTCCATGTCCACGAGGTCGTTCTGGGTCAGACGTGCTGCACGCTGGGCGGGAGTGCTGTTGGCGTAGATGGCCTCACCGAAGCCGCGCTTGGTCAGGTCATCGGCAGACAGTTCGCGGCTCACACCGATAGAGGCGGGCTCGAACTCGTGGATCTCATAGCCCATGCGCTCCATCGGGATGGCACCGGTGCGAGGGCCAACGAACGCAGCCATCTTGCGGTCACCATCCATGTACTCGGTCAGCACCTTGTCGGAGTTGAAAATGTCACCATCATCGGTGCCGAAGTAGCGATCACGGAAAAAGGTCTGTCTGGGGACAGCGCGCTTGTACACGGCCATCAGGGTGTAGGTATCGAAGAAATTCAGTTCAGCAGGCATTGTTATATCCTCCTTACAGTGCGGGTGCAGCGGCCTTGAAGATGATGCCACCGTTGCGCAGGGCATCCTTGTCGGCCTCGGTCATGGTGTAGCTGTCGGCCACAGTAACCTTGTTGGAGTTGAAACAGCCCATCAGGTACACCGGTGCGGTCACATCGTCAGCGGTGCCAACCTCCACGTCATCACACAGGATGCAGTAGGCGGTCAGAACCTCGTTTTCGGCGGCAGTGCTGCCCAGAACAACCAGCTTGTTGTCGCCTGCAGTGCCGCTGGACTTTGCCAGAATGGTGCCGCGCTTGATGGTGGCAGCTGTGGACAGCTTGCGGAGAGTGCCGCCGCTGACAACCAGCTTGGGGTTGATGTCCGCAATCAGGCCATCATACTCCATGGTGCCGAGAGATTTGCTCAGTTCGCTCATAGTAGTGTTCCTCCTTACTTCTTGTTGTCGCCGAAAAGGTCTGCGATAGCTGCATCGGCAGCAGCCATGCGCTCGGCCTGCGTCTTAGGCGCGTTGCCCTTTGCATCAGGCAGAGATTCCGGGTCGCCGGATGCAGATGCGCCCGGAACGGCTTCCACGCTCTGTGCGCCGGATGCGGCGTTATCCGCAGCCAGATTCTTCAGGAAATCGTGGCCCTGCGCGGCAGCAGCCTTAGCAGCACGGAAAGCCAGTTCGCGAGCATCGCAAGCGGTTTCGCCATACTTGGCCTCCTGCACCATAGCAGGGTCAAACAGGTTTGCCACAGAGTCAATCTCGGCCAGACGGTTGCGCTCTGCGCTTACGGCGGCATCGATTGCGGCCTGCGGGTTCTCCGCTGCAGGGGTTGCAGGGGTGGGGTTTGCATTGTTTGCCATAGTGGTTTGTCCTCCTTCGTTGGACTGGGCGGCGGGTACCGCCGGTGTATTTGCAGGAGCCGCCGCAGGAGCGGCAGCTTTAGCCGTAGGAATGTTGTCGGGCAACTTCACGCCCGGCATCAGGTGCAGGGCGTGGCCCTTGGCGTAGATAGTCTGGCGGTCTGCGCTTGCAGAAATCGCCACAGGCTCGGCATCGTCCAGCAGTTCATCGACAAAGCCTTTTTCGATGGCTTCCTTGCCTGTCATGTAGGTGGTATCGCCCATCATGTGCAGCAGCACAGTTTCGGAAAGGCCAGTCTTGCGCTTGTAAATGGCAACTTGACTCTTATCCCACGCATCGTTGGCTTCTGCGGCCTTACGCAGTTCATCGGCGTTGTAGCTGCCAAAGAACCGGGACCAGCACTTGTGAATCATCACCAGACTGGACGGATTTGCCTTGACCGTATCACAGGCGCACATGATAAGGCTGCCGCCGGACATTGCCACACCGTCCACAATGCAGGTCAGCTTCGTGCCCTTGGAAGCCAATTCACGCAGTCTGTTGTGAATCAGGATGGAAACACCAGCATCGCCGCCCAGACTGTCCATGCGGATGGTGATCTCCGAGCAGTGCTCGACCTGCTGCAAGTCCGACAAGAACTCGCTCTCGATGATGTACTGACCCGGAATCGGCTCGTCAGTCCACCAGTCGATAGGCTGCGTTTCCACGATTTCGCCGTACATGGTGATGTCGGCGGTCTGGCCATCAGTGCTGGCCATCGCATAGCAGGGTCGCTGGATGCTCACCTGCGGGCTGTTATTCGGTTTGGGCATTTTGTGTACCTCCCTGTGTAGTGATGCTGGCGGTGGTTTCGATTACGCCCTCGCCGCCAGCAGCTTTCAGCATCTCGTTTTCACGAGCCAGCTGTTCGGCGTTTTCCTCCCAGTCGCCGCCGCCCATCTCGCGGGTGACCTGCTCATGGGTGCGGAAGCCGTGGTGGGTCTGGAGGATTGCTGCTTCGACCTCTTTCTGCGGGTCAAGGCTGCCCTGCACAGGGCCGATCCAGCGAGCACCGCACCACGCTGCCCGGAGCAACGGGTCATCAAAAAAGCCCGGAGCGATTACTCGCCCACGGGCTACGGCCTCGGCCAGCCAGATTTCATACGCAGGCTGGCAGAAGCTGTCCACCAGCCATGTGCGGCGCATCTTAAACGCCTCCCATGCTTCCAGCAGGGCGGCGCGGCTGGCCGAGTAACTGGCGTTGAACTCTTTCAGCAGCAGTTCATACGGCATTTCGATGGCACCGCCCATCAGCTTGCACAGCGTTTTGACAAACGTATCGAAGCCAGCGGTGGGAACATTCGGACTGCCGAACTTGATGTCCTCGTCCTTGTCGAGGTGGAACACCTGACCGGGGCCCATCTCGTACTCGTTCTCGCTGTGGCTGGCATTATCGGTCTGCGGGTTGTCCACAGGAACACCGCCGAGGTCGCCGCCGCCCACTTCGTTGAACGGAATTGCGCTCTTGGGCGTTTGCGACACGATCCACGCCGTGAAGTAGCTCTGGACCAGTGCTGCAATCAGTTCAGATTCGGTGTATCTGCGCAGCTGGAGCAGCGGCTCGATGATGGGCGCAATGAGCGGAACGCCACGGTACTGGTCGGGGCGTTCCGATTCCATGATGTGCAGGATCTGGGGTAGCCCGGTCTTTTCGCCAACAGCTTCCACCCGCTGCCATGTGGTCGTATCGCTCTTCCACTCGTGCGGGTAGGTGTTGCGCACCCAGTAGGCCACGATTGCGCCGCTGGCATCGACCTCTACGCCATCATAGATTTTGTTGCCATTGTCGGGATTCTTGCCCTCGGTGTAGCCCAGACCATCCAGCAGACCGCCGTACCTGTCCGGGGTGGACACTCGGTCAGCTTCCACCAGATGCAGCCGTAGGCCGTAGGGGTGCAGCTTGTCCGTGTCGCGGATTTTCACCACGGCGAACACGTCACCGCTCATCAGCCAGCTTTTCAAGGCCAGCTGCTGCAAGCCGTAGAAGTTGTTCAGCCCCATGGCATCGCAGTTGCGGCGGTTCTCTGCCCACAGCCGGAATTCGGCCTCAACCTTGGTCTGCCATTCCTTAGCTGCTTCCGGGGAAAGCCCCAGAACATCCCGGTCAATGGTAGCTTTCAGGGTCAGGCCAGTGCCGACCACCTTTGTGCGGTTGGTGTTGATGGCACTCGTGGCAATCGGTGCGCTCATGTAGAGCATCCGGCTGCGCTGCCGCAGGGTGTCGGCGTTGTCGTGTATATCGCTGCTCGGCGAGTTGCTGTTGGGGAAAAATGCCCGCAGCGCGCGCCGTTTGTAGGATGCGCCCGCTTCGCTGTATCCGCTGGCTTGCGGCGCAGCAGTGACGCGGTATCTGACGCTCAAAAGTAATCGCCTCCGTTGTTTTCAAGCTAAGCGGGCTGGCTGGGGAAAGGAGTAAAAAGCAGCCAGCCCGCGGCAAAAGCCCAGATGGGCTGTTACCCTAAAGAATCACCAATCGCGCGGGATAACGCCAAATGCCTTGCGGGCACTCTGGCCGTTCAGCAGCGCGGTCAGTTCATCGACTTTTTCCTCGGCTTCCTTGATTTCATCGCTCAATTTGCCGAGGTCGAGGCGTGTAAGTTCCCGGTCATCAAGACGGTAGCTTTTCACGCCGCCGGAAAGCAGCTTGTTGTACGCCAAATACAAGTTGTCAAGCCGCTGCGTGTGGAATTCCAGCCGCTTTTTGATGGTCGCGGTATCCATAATTCGCACCTCACCAGTCATCTAAAAGTTTCTCCCGCTTCCTGCCTTTTGGCTGGGAGCGGGAGATGGGTTGTTGAATATTTACTGCTGTCGGAGCATCGACAGCCTTGCCACGCAGCCGTTTCAGCCTGCGGTCAATGGCATCAAGGTCTTTTGGCACGACCTTGTAAGCCGCCAGAGCGTAGTTTCTGCAGTCCAAGGGTTCGTTGCGCTCATGGCCGGAAATTTTATCCCACTGCCACGGGTTGCGATGCCCCTCTTTGTAAATCAAGTGTTCGGACAGCAAGCCGTTGAAATATCTCGGACCGTAGTCATCCCGGCGCGGGAAGTGGCAGTACCGGGCTCCCGGCTCCTGTACTTTCAAATCGTCCATGATGATTTGCTTTCCAGAGTCAACGCCTATCTGGTATTGCCAGCACATCCCAACGTACTTGTTTTGAATCGTGATTTTCTGCTGTTTTGGCGGGGCCGTAAATGGTTTATCTGGGCCCGGCATACCCTTGATGCAAAAAACCTTTTTGCCGATTCGGTCATGGCAGCGCATACGAACATCCTGCGTAAAGTGTCCGCCTTCGTCTACAAACGAAATGGACACAGTCAGCTTCAATCCATCGGAGAACTTTAGCTGCCTATCAAAAACCAACTCGTCCAGCTGCCGCCAGACTTCATCGCTGTCCGGGCGGCCCATAACAATACCCTTTTCGATGCCCCATGTTTCCCCGAAGTGGCCGAAGCCTACGATTTCGTACTCCATGCGGTCATCTTGGGTATCAATGCCAGCGGTCAAGAACAACACACCATCTGGTAGCTCTGCGGGGTATTCCTCCCTGCGGCCCAGCATAGTGTCCTCGTCCTGCACATCGCCGCGATCTTCCCACAACAGCCCAAGGCGGGTGTTGTAGACGACCTGCATCTTCTTGGTGTCACCCAAGGCGTTCAGATATTTCAGCACGGTATCTTTCCATGCTGCCCACTGCGAAACAAAGCTGTTCAGCCAAAAAGAGCGGATTCCATTCTCATAGGCTGCGGGGTTTTCCGCTTGCCAGTGAGCCGGAGCCCGCTTCATGGTCACCTCGTCCGAAATGCAGCCGCACTCCGGGCAGAGATACCACACGTCCTTGACCTTGTAGGTTTTCTCGCCGTGGGTTTCGATGGTGTCATACTCATACCGAATATCTTCCCAGCGCAGTTCGTGGAAGCCCTTGCAGTGCGGGCACTGGGACACCCAGCGTTCCATCGTGCCCTTGACGTAGGACTTGGCAATGGCACTGTGGCCCTTGATGGTGGGCGTGCTGACCTCCACCGCCTTGGCGTTGTAGAACGTGGTCTGCCGGGCCATTGCCAGTTCCCAAGGGTCGCCCTCTGTGCCGGCACTCGTAGCCCAGCGGTCACGTTCATCGCCCAGCACATAGCGGATGGGCTTCGATGCCAGAGCGTGTGCCTCGGTGGAGCCACACATGGTCAGGATGCCGCCGGGATAGCTCTTCTGCAGGATGGTGTTGCCGCTGTCCCGGCTCTTGCTCTCCGCAACCTTGGCTCGCAACGTAGGGCAATCTCGTATCATGGGGGCGATACGCAGCTTGCTGTACTCCTTGGCATCCGTCATCTGCGGATGGATGAACAGGATGGAGCCGGGGTCAACGTCAATCGTTCTGCCGATGACGTTGTTCTCGAACTCGCTCTTGCCGACCTGCGAGGACGCTACGACAACGATGTGGTGGATGCGAGGGTCAGAGTATGCGTCCATGATTTCCACCAGATAGGGCGTTCTGCTGTTGCGCCAGCGGCCTTGTTCGGCAGATGCTTCCGGGGACAGGACACGGTTTTGCGCAGCCCACTCGCTGACCGTCACGTTGGGCGGCGGGCGGATAGCGGCCACCAGCTTGGACACCAAGGCGTTCAGGCGGTCTACTGCGGCGTTGTCACTCATCCTCGTCACCGTCCAGCTTTTCAGCCCATGCCCGGCGTTCCCGGACACGAGCCTCGTACTTTGCCGGGTCATAGCGGAACATGGCTATTTCCTCGGCAATCTGGTTCACCTCGCCGCGCATATACTCGGCCACCTCTGCCGGGTCAGACAGAGCGGCGGCATTGATGGCGCAGCGGCTTGGCAACGCCATCAGCGCACCCCGGATGGTGTAAATGAGTTCGGAGGTCATAGCGGCCACATCCTCACTGCGGTGCATCTGCCCGGACAACTCCTTGGCTTCTGCCTGCGCGATTTTGGCCTTGCTGGTCTTGAGCGTGGCCTCTGCCTTGGCCTTGACCCGCTCAATCTTCTTGGCCTCCTCCGCTTCTTCCTTGGTTAGTCCACCACGGGAGATGCTGCCGATGTAGGCTTGCACAGCATCAGACAGGACGAACTTGCCCCGGCTGACGGTGACAAGCACACCATCCTGTGTCAGCTGCTGCACCCTGCGGCCTGTGATGCCCAGCACAGCAGCCAGTTCGGTGGTGGTCACGTTCCTGTCAGCAAGATTCTCTTTTGTCGGCATCCGAAACCACCTCCTTTTCTGGTAAAACTATCTGGAAAATTTCTTGCAATCCGTTATACAAAGCGTAACGAAATGGGTGAAATTTTCCTCACTAACTGACTTAATCTTGGGGTCGTCGAGCCCGCTCACGGTAGGGCACCTCCGTCACAGTACCTTGGCGGCACCGAACAGCTCTTCCTGCCCGCTGTCGGGCGGGTGGAGTGCAGCTTCAACCATTGCAGGGTCATACACAAAGGTAAACTCCATGTCCTGCACAGGCGCAGGCTTATCAACGTAGATAGTCACAATGGGCATTGTGTTACGCTCCTCTCTCTTACACGCTGCGGATGACCTTTGCCTTGGAGTATGTGTCATGCCCCTTGGTCATCATGTTCAGGAACTCGTCCTTGGTGAAGCCGGACAGACGGAAGATTTCTTCGGGCTTCATGCCCAGCTGCTTGCCGATCTCGTCCACGGTCTTGCCCTCGTCCATGAGTTTCTTGACAATGGCTTTCATCGGCTCCAGCAGGTGCATACCACGGGCACGGTTGTGGGTGATGGTGCCATACACATCTGCGCTCTCATCGCCGTGGTGGTCTACGACTACGACAGGCACCTTGCCACCCAGTAGGGAGAGTAGCGGTTCACGGCCTGATACGGTCCAGCGGTGGAAGCCATCAATGATGGTTCCGTCCGGGCGTACCACGATGGGCAACGTCCAGCCGTTTGTCAGGATGGACTGCACCAGCAGCTTCAGATTTTCCTCGCTGACCTTGTTGGGGTTGTAGTCGTTGGCATGGATAGTGCTGCGGTCTACCCACTGGAGGGATGCCAGCGGTGCGAATACGTCAATGTTTTCCATGGTTCTGCTCCTCCTTGATGCGGGCGTTGTGGTCGTTGTAGATGGTGGTCCAGAGAATGCGCAGGATGCGCATCTTGGGATCTCCGTACAGCAGCCCCTCATACATGGTCTTGTAGTGCTTCTCCTCGGCGATACCGTACGTCTTGATGAACAAGCCGCGCCAATGGTCGAGGTGCGACTTGGTATCCTTGGCAATGGTGTATCTGTCAGGGTGCAGGAATAAGAGGTCTTTGCAGAGGGCTTTGTAGTCCTTTTTCTCGGATTCTTCTTCCAGTTCGCCACGCTTGCGGGTGGTGCGCCGGAACATTTCAGAATCCCAGTAGAGCAGAACGAGGTAGGCATTGGGTTCTCGCCGCTGGATGCGCTCCCACAGGTCGTTGTCCGTTTCGGCTATCCAGCGGAGGCCTTGTGTGCCGCAGTCGCCGAAGAACGCACACAGCCGGAGGGCGTTCTTTCTGACACCTGCTTCATAGAGCCTCATGTAGATTTCAGGGAATTCAAGGTTTCGCTCCTTGATGTACAGCCACACATCAGAATCCGACCAGTCATAGATGGGATAGAATTTGCCGCCTCTGGTGATACGCTCCATCTTAGTGTTGGCGATGCACTTTAAGCGGGTCAGGCTTTCTGCCGTGCGCAGACCGACCAGCTGGATGCCATCGGAAAACGCCTTGCTGCAGAACGTCTGGTAGTTCATCTCCCCTGCATAGTGAAGATAGGGGCTGTACATGATGGCAAAATCAGGCGGCTTGCGCATCCACACATCCTCTTTGCCCGGCTCCCACGTTATCCACGATTCGGAACTGGAAAGATGGTCGATGACGGACACCTGTTTGAACGGCAAGCAAAACCAGAGGAATTTTGCGCCGACAGACAGGAAGTTGCGCCGCCAGCGGTATGCTGCATCGACCATCGAGGGGTAAAGCCCCTCCTCGTCAATGAATGTCACCGTCAGCTGCTTGGGGTCCAACTCACCAGAGAGAATCATCTCGTACACGAGGTTTGCCATACACAGGCTGTCCTTGCCGGAGGAAAACGACAGATAGATTTTGCAGCCATTGGCGAACACGTTGCGGATGCGGATTTTCGCCGCTTGCAGCACATTCATGCTGCTTTCCACTACTTTCACAGGCATATCAGTTCACCACACTTCGGGCAACGGATGTACCTGTGCTGCTCTGCGCCGCTGTCCGCCTCTGGAGCAGCGGTTTGCAGTTCGGTAGGTGTAGACACCTCCTGCACCGGGGATGGCTGCTGGAGAGGCGCGGAGACGGCGGGAACAGGCTGCGGGGTGGGAGTCACCGGGTAGACCGGGGTTTCGGCATACGGAACGTGTTCCTCTGCCTGCTGGCGGTTGATGGACGATACCTCGTTTTCCGGGAAATCGCCATAGGAGCCAATCATTTCATCGGCTTCGTCTGCGGTGCTGTTCAGCATTTCCAGCAGGTCAGCATCCCAGCCGGGAACGTCCACGTCACCGTCCAACTCCTTGACAAGTTCTTCGATGGCATCCACATCGGTGAATCCCAGTTCGTAGACCTTGTTGTCGGCCATCATCAGCTTTTTCCTCTGCACATCGGTCAGGCCAACCATGACATAGCAGTCACAGGTTTCTCGACCCATGCGGAGAAGAGCCTCATACAGACCGTTGCCCGCGATGATCTCGCCATCCTCGGCCACGACCAGCGGCTTCACCTGTCCGAACATTTCAATGCTGCGGACGTATTCGTTCAGCTGCTTTTCAGAGTGCCGGCGGATGTTGTGAGCGGGCTTATGCAGTTCGGACAGCTTCTTTACCGTGATGTTCATCGTGCATCCTCCTTTCGGTCAGAAACGAGGTGCAGGACCACGGAGGCCAGCAGCACAAAGATGATGATGTACACGCGGATCTCGCTCATCAGCGTCCAGATACCCATAACACCCAGCGGAATCAGGATTTGCCACGAGCAGACAGTGATAACGTCCAGAATGAAGCCCATGGTGTCGCCGAACACCAGATACTCCGAATAGAGGTAGGTGGACAGCGAGGACAGTGCAATGATGGTGATAAGGATGGCTTTCAGCGTGTTCAGCAGCGGGCTGAAATTCACCCATGTGAGCAGTGCAGCCAGCACCATGTATACACCGAACATTACGCCAGCCAGCACGAACGATTTTTTCATATCGCCGCGCCGGGTGCCATCATCGTTCTTGTCATTGTAGGCAAACAGCGAGTAGTAGTACGGATAAGTGAACGGACCGGGCAGCAGCAGGAAGCCTTTGTAGAGGCCAGTCTTGATGCCAGCAGCGGTCAGGCCGGGGTCGATGTTGACGAATGCACCGCGGGTGTAGACCAGCGCAGCAATCACAACAGCGGCCAGCAGACCATAGACCACCACCCACGAGAATCCATCAGACAGCACGTTGCGAATCATACCGTCTTTCAGTAGCATCAGCAGGAAAACGATGCAGGTGCCGTAGACGATGAATGTGCCCCCGGTGGTGCCGATGGGCGTATCGCCGAAGATCTCATAGATGCCGCTCATCTGCGTCCACGTCTGGAACATGGTCAGGAAGCCGATGAAGTAGAACATCACCTTGCTCTGCATGATGCGCCGGACTGTCGGGATATACTCTGCGAACAGGCCAAACAGGATGCAGGACAGCGAATTGAACACTGCCCAGATGATAGCCGCCGCTGCGCCGTTGTTGATGGCCAGAGTGCGGAAGTTCATCAGGGAGCCTACTCCTGCCCACGATGCAACGATGGAACAGGCGTAGAAGATAGTGGGGTTTGCCTTGAATTTTGCCTTGATTTTCTGATACATGGAAAATCTCCTTCTTTGCGGCCGGACACGGCGAAATGTCCAGCTTGCAGCACCTCGGCTTTTCGGGGTGCTGCGGTGATGCCACACGCAAAGGAGAGCAACGTGCGGCCCGGAATCCTCCTTTCAGGTATAAAAATAGCGGCACCCACCGGGAATGGTGAGCACCGCTTGGCTTGATTCGGATTTTGCATCCTAATCATATCACTCGGAACATCCGTTGTCATCTGAATCCATCGGGAAGCATCGGCATCTATCCGAGAGTGTCCGAAACCATCCGGCAGCGTCCGTCATCAGGCGAAACAGTCCGATTTGTTTTTTGATATTTCCATTTTGAATTTAACTTTTGGAAGCCAAAATGTAAAACTCATTTTAATCTTTGGCTGTATTTTAAGAAAATTCGAGGCTGCTTACAATTTGCAAGCAACTTATCTGCACCTTTTTGAGGCTGAATTTGAGTTTTCGGGCAAAAATAAAAAGCCCCGCAAATGCAGGGCTTATCGGTCAGTTTTTTGCGAGGTAGTTGTATGCCATCCGGCTGACCCCATCTTCGGTATATCCTTTTCCGAGAACTCCGGCAACTTCCGCCCACGAGTAGCAGCGGACAAACCGCAGTCTGAAAACCAGATACATCCGGGCATCCATGATGCTCTTGCAGTACGCTTCGACTTTGGGCTTTTCCTCCGCTGCCTGTTCTTCCAGCCAGCGGATGCGCTCGTCCATGTCTGCCAGTTCTACTGCCAGATCTCCGACTTTATCCCGAACGCCGGGCGTATGGGGCATCCCGGTCAGCTGCGGGGAGGCGGGAGTGATTCTCTGCCGCAGTCCCTCTAAGGCTTCACGGTCTTTTTCGAGGGTCATCTGAATGTCATAATACTTGGACAATTCCTGTAATGTCACAGCCTACCTCCGTCATAATTCAGCTGCCGTTTTGCAACGGTGCTTCTGTTATTTTATCACATTTTGCCGTAGGAAGATAGACAGGAAGCCCAGAAATTATGTGGTCTGCACCAATTTTGCACAGGCCCGGCACTTCATAGGTCTGGCCGTGCGAATCGGTACGCTGGATAGGCGGGTCGAGGGGTATGTAGTTCTTGCAAGACAGGCAGCTCATTCGTCCACCCTCGCAATCTTTGGGAACGGCTCATGCCCCAGCGGAACGGGCTCGAAAGAGCGATTTGTCGTGCAGGGCTTCTCTCGCTTATCCTTTGGGGCATCCAGCCACTGCTGATGCTCAATGGCGTGCATGAGGTCGATGCACGTTCCCCATGAATCGTGCTGCCGCTCGCGGTAGCCTTTCGGGTAATATGCTTCCTCGTACGCCTTTTTGAACAGATGCTCAACTCTTTCGCTGGTATCTTTGACAAAATGCGGAGTGTCGTATGGCGAAAGCTGCACATTATATCCGAGCTGACAACGATATCCGTCAAAAGCCAACTCGCTCGCCAAATATTCGAACTGCCCCATGCGAATCCTCATGTACTCGTCCACGGCCAGACCGATGACACGCAGCTGTTCTTCTGAAACCTCAATGCGGTACTTCATTCTTTACCTCCTTTTTCTTGGAGAGATGGTCATACAGGCGGAACATCACATCATCGGCGGTCAGGTAGCCCTCAACGCCCTTGGCGTTCACAATGTCGCCCATCAGCTGCAACAGGCCTTTTTCGTAGCCATGGGAGAAAAGCCCGCAGATTACGAACCAGTTGCCGCCGAAGTTGTCATCATGCACCCAAATCTGCCAGCCCCAGTCCGTGTCAGGAAAATCCTTGTCCATTTGGGGGAAGCGGCGTTCATAGGTGTGGTTCACGCCCTGTTCGGTCAACTTTGCGTGGAGTTTTTCAATTTCCGTCATGTCTGCACCTTCTTTCCGCAATGCGGGCAGTACCAGAACTGGAACGGATGGAGTGCTCCACATTCCTTGCAAACCTGAATACTGCCGCGAGGTAATTTTGTCCAGCCGTTTGCCTTATTCAGCTTGCTCAAATCAGCAGCGGGAGTGCTTTCGATGATAAACTGTACCCATTCGAGAGGTACGGTTTCCTTGCCCTGTTTTTCAACGCGCTCAACTCGCTTTATCAAGTCACCACGCCGGATTAAATCAGACCCCTTTGCCATTCGTTCCAGCCTCCTGCGCAATGCGGTCACGGGTGCGCTGCACCTTGTAGGACTTGACACTCTGAATTTCGTCGGGCTGGATGCTATAACATCCGGCCAGCCAGTTCAGATAAGCAACAAGCTTTCCGATGTCAGTTTCAAGGTCGTGATTTGCGGTTTGGCGTTTGATCTGAACTTCTTCTCTCGGCATATTCGGGTCGGCGGCGGTTGCCAGATTGACGCGGCGCAATTTGTTGATGCTCTTGATGGGGGCGGCCAGATGCCAGATGCAGGATTGAATATCGTTCGCAAGCAAGACGTGCGTTGCCCATCTCTCAATGTAGACTGTATCGAGGGAAAGCAAATACTCCATCTGCTCGATCATAACTTCAACGTCTGCGATTTCTTCGGCGATGTGCTGCGGGTCACCCTCGGCGGCCGCCTGAATGAGTTCTGCCAATTCTTCGGTGAAGTGATTCATTTGAAGTTGCGGGCCGTAGTGTTCGGCGCTTTTCAGGTTCAGTTCGGAAATTTCCTTGTCAGACATTATCGCTTTCCTCCTTTATCTGTCGGAATGTCACTTCTTCGTTTTCTTCCCAGTCGTAAATCAGACAGAGGGTATCGGTTCCGGGCACGGTATCTTTCAAACCGTCCATCTGCCAGATGTTCCACGAGATTCTTGTTGCGATTATGATAGCCCAGCTTGCAGCAACAGGGTCTTTAATCATCTCCGCCCAGTTCTCAACGAACGTCAGGAACAGGTTTACCCGCGCCAGAAGAAGATTATCGCCCTGATACTCATAGCCATAGACGGACTGATACGCACAGGCCATAAACGCTTTTTGCGCGATGGAGTCTTTCTCGTTTTCCCGGATAGCTTTCAGCTTCCTATCCAGAACGCCCACACGGTCTGGAATCGCAACAGGCTCTCCTGTGGCAGGGTCGTATCTGCTGGTGAGGAACGGGCCCTCGCCGCAGGTGATTTCCAAGCATCGCTCATGCACATACTGTTTCAGGTCGCCCTTGTTCAATTCCTGCTCGGCGTGGTCGGCCATCTTTTTGACCACCCACAGCGGCGTGAAAACCTCGGCCTTGCCTTTGGTGCGCTTTTTCTGCTCTGTCAACTGCTTCTGCACACGAGGAACCAGCTGGATTCTATCAAGCTGCTCCATCGTGATTTCATCCATCGGGCCGCAGCCCGCCTCTGGCGGCGGGTCTGTTGCCCAGATGATGTTTTTCCCGGTGGTCTGGTCTTTCAGTAGAATCGGCAGCACCAGCCGGAGAATCGGCTCGGAAAAGTCAATCAGTTTTCCCATTTGTCAGCCCTCACAAGAATTGTATTCTTTTCTTTCAGCCAGTCCTTGACGCAATGGAAGCAATGCTCGCGGCTCTGGCAACGCTTCGGATCACGGTGCTGAATGAGCTCGCAGATGCCCGGCGTTAGGTTTTCGGTAATATCCTCGTCCGACATCGAGCGGATAAAATCACCGTTCGTCATGGTTAGCCTCCTTTCTCTCGTGCGCATAGGCCCTAAATCGCCCGGTAGGAATTCCAAGCAGAAGAGCTGCATCCTGCATGGACATTCCACCATCAAGCCAGCTTTGGTATACTGCATCGAAATGTGGCGGCGGCTCTGGGCGTTTGCGCGGTTTTGGATGATGATTTGCAGGGTGTCGCACTGGCTTTTTTGTCCCGTCCGGGTTTCTGCGTCTTGCGTATGCGTAAAATGTCCCATACGGCAAGCCGCACTCCTTTGCAGCCTCTGTCCCGGAAATCTCGCCATTCATCCAAGCCTGATATGACTCTTCAAACTTCTCCGGCATTTCTCTGGGCGGGCGACCAAATTTTACGCCACGAGCCATTGCCGCATCGATACCCTCACGTTGCCGCTGCTTGATATTTTCTCGTTCCGTCTGCGCAACGAAAGCCAGAAGTTGCAGCACGATGTCGCTGATGAGCGTGCCAACAAGGTTCTTGTCCGCCCGTGTGTCCAGCAGCGGCATATCCAAGATTACAATGTCAACTCCTTTTACCTTGTTCAGCTGCCGCCACTGTTCCTGCACATCTATGTAGTCTCGCCCCATACGGTCAAGGCTCTTGATGAAGAGTACATCTCCCTTTTTGAGCTTTCTTTTCATTCGCTTCCATGCAGGACGGTCAAAATTCTTGCCAGACTGCTTGTCTACATAGACGTTTTTATCTTGGATTCCCGCTTCTTTCAGGGCAATTAGCTGCCGTGCTTCATTTTGATCTGTTGAGCTGACACGTGCGTACCCGTAGTTCATTTTGACAACTCCCTGATACTTTGCACCGAATCATTCATATCAAAAAAACGGTCAATCAGTCTGGAACTCCAATATAGAGCCATTTTTAAGTTGAAGCAGCTTTCGTTTGGTGGAAACTCTTCTCTTGTTTTGGGAAGAGGCACTGCCATAAGACTTGCTGCCACTTCATCAGAAACCCAAAAATCAGCTTGCTGCTCGGTGACTTTCTGGTTCTTATCATGTGCAGTATACCGAACTCTGATTTTCTTTCTCATTTCGCCACCTCCGGAGGCTCCAACAGCGGAGCCCAGAACTTCACTGGGCCATAGGGTGTATCTGCTGCCCGGCGGCCATCCTCAATGTACCACTCGCCATTTTCAACCCAGCCTTTCATGGTGTTCTGGCTCTCGCAGCAGATCCACACCATGTCACTCATAATGCAGCAGTGCTTTTCTCCTGCGTTCTCCCAGCTTTCATCATGGACAGGCGGCGGATTATTCGCATCGTGCCACGATACCCGGCGAATGAAGTCAACGACCATCTGGCTGGCCTCCCGCAGCTTTTTGGCTGCGGCCTCCTTGCCCTTGAAACCGTTGTAATACTCGATCTCGGCAATGGCATCCATATCGGTTGCCGGGTCGATAAAGCGCAGGGCTTCTTCCAGCGTCATTTCAAATCCTCCTTTTTCAGGCAAATCCACGGGTAGTTGCTATGTGTGAGGCCGTGAATGTAACGCATCCGTGCCTGAATGCAGTGGCCGTATTCAGAGCAGCCAGTGCAGAACGGTTCCCGGTTATAGAGCATCTTGGAAACATCCTGATACGGTGGAATGTGGGAAGATGGCTTCGTCTGCGCAATTTTCGCAGTGAAGTAAAACTCTACCTCGTCCAGTTCTTCCTCTCGGCTGATTGCCCCGGATATATCGATAGCGGCAAACGTGATAGCTGCCAGCACTACGATACCCACACCAACCGGGATTGCGATTGCCAAACTCATTCTGTGTACCTCCGTGTGTCCTTGTTCCAGTGCAGCGTAATGGGGTTGCCACACTTGCATGGGATGGTGATTTCCGGCTCCATGGTGTTGGTCTTGCCCTTGGCGACAAGCCCACAGCAGGGGCAGCAGAACTCATAGGGGGCAAGCCCCCTCTCAAGCGAGATCGTGGCACCGCAGCGGCACCCGATGGACATTTGAGCAACGTGGAGATATGTACCGAACTCCTTGCCGCAGCAGGGGCAGGTCAGGCGCAGCAGCCCCCGTGCGCCGGGTTCCGGCGGGCGATTAGTCTTTCTCATGGTCGGCTCCTTTCTCGGTCTGAAACCGAATCACTTCCCGGAAAAGCATCTCATTTCTGCTTTCCGATTCGGTCATAAAGTTGATGTACTCCCGGAACAGCTGGCGGTCATGCTGCTGGCGGCTGGTTTCGCCCAGCAGGGCACCGATTGCCATACCAACAGCCAGCAGCGCAATGTCGATGAAGATTTGGTCAGGCATCGTCATCACCAAGCACTTTCTCGATGAGGTCAAACACCATTTCCCGGTCTTCGGTGGACAGAAAATCCGCAGCCACAATCTCGAATTTGAGGCGGTCTGCATATTCTTTCAGGTCATCCATGGTTTACTCCTCTCCCAGCCGGGCAAGAATCTCGTTGCCCTTGTCCTGCAGTTCATTGCGCCGCTTTTTCTGCTCGGCTTCCAGCTTTTCCATTTCCGCCTGATACTTTTTCAGCGTTCCCGGCCGGAAATGCTTGCTCTGGCCCATGCGGATTTTGGCGGCAATTTTCTTGTGCTGCTCAACGGTCTTGCGGAGGTCGCTGTCCGTGGTCAGCACCTGATAGCGGTGGCGGCAGCTGGGGCAGGTGAAATACTGCACCATGTAATCGCCGCTCCATGTGGTGCGGATGCCGGCAGTCTGGATGCTGAACGGTGTACCGCAACGGTCACATTTCACAAGGTCAGTCATTCTCCGTACTCCTCTCTGCACAGCTGGAACGCATTGCAGCGGTCATCACAGTTCTTGCAGCACTTATCACATTCAGGATGAGCCGCCTTGCACTGGTCGCAAGAAGTCTTGATTCTGCTTCCGGGGCCATACACCGCAAAAAGCTGGTGGGTGCCATCCTGCAGAGCCTTTTCGTCATCGGCCATTTCATTGCCGAGGGCGGTCAGGAGTTCATAGGTGCGATTGAGGGGGATGTTTTCGTTGTACTTATACACACTCTTGCCCTCTTCGCTGCTCCAGATGGTGCTCCAATAGCCCGTGCGCTCACTGTCCTGTGCATCAAAGGCCATTGCCAGCAGAACCTTTTCCGGCTCGGTATCGTAGGCGTTGAACATTTTCAGGGCATCTTCCAGTTCGGTGTCATCCTGAATCTGTCCGTCCAGACCAACGCCAAGCAGATGCAGCACATTTTCGTCGTCTTTTACTCGACCATACCCAGACAGCAGCGGCGTGGCATATTCCATGATGGCGGAAAAATGCTTTTTGCACTCTGCCGGGGTCAGTTCTTTCACGAACTCCCGGCGCAGTTCGTACATAAACTTGGTGGTACTGGAAAACTGCTCACGAGCAAGTTCATCAACAGCCCGAGCCGCTTCTCGTGCAGCATTTTCCTCGTCCTCGACAGCTGCATCCCGCTTTTTATAAAGAGAAATGTCGGTTTTGCCAACCTCGAACACATATTCGACTTTGCCAGCATCATTGGGCACGGTGAACTCGTCTTTGCAGTTCATCTTCCAGCTGCCCCAGCTTTTCACATAGGCGTAAATCTGCCTGTCGGCATCATCGACTTGCTTTGCAAACTCCTGCAGTTTAGCAATGATGCCATCCCGGTAATGGTTCCACTTCTGCGTATTCAGGGCATCCTGCATGGCGCGGTTGAAGTTCTGGGTGCCGAGGGTTTCCAGCACCCGGTTCCGGGCTTCCAAGTCCTCGATTTTGTCCAGCTGGGCGAAGTCGGACAGCGTTGCACCGCGGCTCTCGGCCTTTTTGAAGCTGTCGTGGTTCAGTTCCAGCAGCTTGATACGCCGCCGAACGGTGGACTGGGAGAAGCCTGACTTGTCGGAGATCTGCTCCACGGTCTGCCCAAAGTCCATCATCATCTGAAAGCCCTGGGCTTGTTCGTAGACGGTGAGGTCTGACCGCTGCATATTCTCGATCATCATGGTCTGCATCTGCTCCCGCTCGTCCATCTCCACGATGGCGCAGGGCAGTTCATACAGCCCGGCCTGTTGCGCCGCCGCTGCCCGGCGGTGGCCGATGATGATGGTGTAGTCCTCGCTGGACCACACGGCCTTGGGTGACCATGCTGCCGCTGCTGCGGAAGCGTCTCCGCCATCGTCAACGCACTTCTGGATATATTCCTGACTGCCGAGATAATGGCCGGGAATGACGGTCAGATTCTGGTACACGCCGTTTTCCTTGATGCTGGCGGCAAGCTCGGTCAGGTCGCCCAGTTCCTTACGAGGATTGTCCGGGTGCGGATAAAGCTGCCTGATGGGAATGTAAGTAATGTCTGCCATAGGGATACTCCTTTCTTGTTGCGGGCTTCTTATACGACATACTTTTGATGGGCTGCTTTCAAATCATCCTCTCTCAAATCCAGATAAATCTGGGTTGTGGAAATGCTTTCATGTCCGAGCATAAGCGAAACGTACTCAATCGGCATTCCGTGTCGAAGTGCCTGTGTCGCGCACGTTCTACGGAAGCGGTGCGTGTGAACGCCATCAACGCCAGCCTTGCTTCCAAGTCTGCGAAGAAGTGCATCAATACTGTTCGTGTCAAAGTGCTCATTTTCCGTTACGTTTCTTGGGTTTTGAAACCACAGGCACATCTCAGTTGGACTTACGCCTTTCTTTACGCGCTGCTTTAACGGGACGCATTGCGGGAAAAGGTATGGATTTGTATCTTTACGCTCGGAAAGGTACAGCCGCAGTGCCACAACTGCTTTTGCGTTGAGATACACAGTGCGGACTTTCTCGCCTTTGCCGATGATTTCAACCTTGTCCTCATCAAGGTCTTGAATTTTGATTGACACCAACTCCGTCACACGGCATCCCGTCGATAAAAGTACCTCCACGATTGCCCGCTGCATACTGGACACACACTGTTGACGGATCAGTTCAATTTCCATATCGGTCAACGCTTTTTCTTTTTTTGCACGGAACTTCATCGGCTCGACCTTGTTGATTGGGTTCGTCTGGATCAGTTCTTCACGATGAAGCCAATTGAAAAAGCTACTCAAACAGTGCCAAAGATTATTGCAGCGTCGTTTTGATGCTCCACAAGCCAGCTTTTTTGCCATCAGGAGCTCGATGTCCTGTGACGTGATTGTATCAACGTCTTTTCCGATGATTTGTAATGCTGCACGGTCTTCAATTTCGTAGAGTTCCAGTGTGCGTGGGGTACATCCTTTCACGGCTTTTGCCATCAGGAAGCGCCTTAGGTAGGCCTCATTTTTTCCTTCCGTATAGACAACAATGGATTCCTGCTTTGGCTCGATGCGGTAATCGCTCAAAATCACATTCAGTTTTGATTTTGTCATTTCCAAATCTATACCATCGGGGCACTGCTTCAAAATCAGCATCATAATTCGGTCTTGAAGCCTCTCTGCGAGTTCTATATTTTCCATCCTGACCCCTCCTTAGAAAAAAGTCAGCTGCCCATTTTTGCGCTCATTAAGAGGCTCATTTTGAGGGGCTTTAGGCTCGTTTTTGATAGATTTTTGCAAATTTTCGGCCTTAGCATCTGTATTTTCGGGTTTTGGAGTGCAACCAATCCCTTTTACGATGCAGTCCATATGTGCAAAACTGCGGCGCATATACCAAATATCTGTTGAGAAGAACGGCATATACCAGATACGGTTTTGTGGTCCAGCTGGGAGAAGCCCGCGCGGATCATAAGATGTTCCGGGTTCTGTCAACGTATTTCCGATGACTACATATCCAGCGCAGCCCATCAGGCTGCACTGGATGTAGCACATCAGACCAACAATAAGGTCAATATCTTGGGCGACCACGAGAACCTTGTCGTGGTAATAAATATTCTTTTCCTTGCAGATATTCAAAAAGGCAAGCAGCGTAGCACCTGCGCCGCAGGATGGCTCATAAACTGAAATAAATCCGTCAATCTCCGGGTCAAGTTTTTCTGCCACAACCATTGCAGCCATGCACTTGCAAACATTGTACGGGGTAAAAAACTGCCCCGCATGGTCGCTGCCAAGTTCACAGAGCATATACAGTTCGCCCAAAAAATCTTGATCAGTGTCTTCTTCCATGCCCATGATAACTTCATTCAGCATCGAAGCCATGCCCGTGCGCTCTTTATCCGAATATTTGGAAATAATAGACTGATAGATTTTTATGCGCTCCGGCTCATTGGCTTTATCTGTCGAATTTGAAATTTCAATGGCGGTCATGTAAATAAAATCCTGCCAGATTTCCCAGCGACTGTGTTTTCCAGCCAGACTGTCAAAGATTTTCAGAAAGTTTTTCTGGTGAGGATCCTGAACGCTTCGTGCTGCTGCCTTTGCCATGGTTTACTCCTCCTCGCTGTCAGCAGCGGCGAGGGTGTAGTGGCCGTTGGAGAACTCAATCACACCAGCGGATTCCATGCTGTCCAGCAGCGCAATGGCCTTTTCTGCGGTCACGCCCATCTGCTGTTCCAGCATGGCCTGCGTAACCCCGCCGTTCTGCCGGGCAATCCCCGTGGCCTTTGCCAGTTCATCCGTGGCGGGTTCCTCTTCCTCGTCCAGTTCCTCAGCATCGACTTCTTCCAGCGGCTCGGCCTCCGGGGGCAAGTTGGACTCGCTGGTGGATTCCGGGATGTCCGGCATCTTGTAGCCCAAGGCTGCCAGCTTGCCTCCCTCGACCAGTTCACGGAAGAAGAACTGGAGCCAGAGGTAGTGCATATTCTTGAAGATGTTCTTGATTTTATTGAACAGGGTGTCGGAGATCGTAAAGGTTTTGCTCATGCGATAGGTCAAGTTGCCATCCTTGACGGTGAAAAGAATAGATGCGCCCGGAGAAATGTAGTTGTCCTCGGTGGCTTCCTCCAGCATAGACATCTGTTCGCCCACACCGCCCAGCGGACGAATGATCAGCTTGATGGGATAGGCGTTCTTGACGAAAACGTAGCTGAGGTTATTCGCTTCGCAAATGCCCTTGAGCTTTTCGCGATAGACTGCAAAACGTGCGGATTCAGACAGAGAGTTATCCATGGTATGTGCTCCTTTCAAGTAGCAGAAAAATGATAATCGTTGTCCCGGTTCTCAATGGCGGTCAGGCCCACAGCGTAGGCCGCCCACATATCGGCTTTGAAGCCGTAGAAGAAATCCGGGTTCTTTTTTGTGCCCTTGCCATTTTTCAGGTCATGGGCTGCAAATCGGTCAATCAATGCCCGCCTGATGGCGGCATCGTTGGCGCGGGAATCGTGGCAGATGTGCCGCTTTTCTTCGATGCGGCACAAGCCACGCACAGGGCAGTATGCCGAAAGTGCTTGGTAGAAACGGCCAATCCAGAAAGTCGTATCGAACACTTCCCGACCTACTGACATTCCGTAGGAGGCCACCATCTCGATGACTGCCCACCGCCAGCCCTGCTCCCCAGCAGAGGAAAGTTTCTGCAGCAGCTCCGCATTGTCGATTTTTCCAAATTCCAGCGGGCGCAGAGTGTCACGGTCAATCACGCAGTAGCCGGACTGGACGTTGCCGGGGTCGATGGCGATAATCGGACAGGTGCTCACAGGTACGACCTCCCAAATTCCTCAATGAATTTTGCTTCCGGCCAGCCATAATACTCCATGGCCTTTTTCTGCGCCCACCTTTTCAGGCGGAGGTCAGCCTCCCGGTTGGTATGTACGGCGGTCACACCGTTCTGGTGGCACCACGGGCAGAGGTTTGCCCACAGGCCAAGCCGCTTGCTCTTGTCGCGATAAGGGCCGAAGAAAACCTCATGCCGCGCCGTGCGGTATCGCCCACAAATCAGACAGGTGGGGCTCTTGCTGAGGATGCTGGGCGCATAACCGTTGCCGTCCAGCTTCTCGCCGTATTCATTTTTTGCCATATCAATGCGTCCTCCTACGTTCAAAAGACTGCTGGGAAACCTGCTGCATCACCAGCTGAATCTTGTCCTGCATACTCTGGTCAGCCAGCACGTTGACAGGCTGCGCAGTAGCACCGATGCGCCCAAGGGTCTGCGCCCGGACACGCTTGATAAAATTCAGCTGCTGCTTGCGGAACTCCTTGTCCACTTCTGCAGCATCCTTGCTGCCATCAATATCAGTGACTTCCAGATCCGGAGCTTGCATGGCATCGGCAGCGCAGCGGCGCAGCTTTTCCATCGCCACGTCCATACCGTCCTCGTGCGCCCACTTGTTCAGCTGCTCATAATTGGCGTGGCTTTCCTTGCGCAGCCGTTCCAGCCGCTCTGGACCATAGTGCAGAATGTCAATGACCGCTTTGGCGTAAATCTGCCAAGCAATTTTAGCGGCCCTGTCGCCCGCCATGCGGTACTGCTGCTCCTTGCGCCCACGAGGTGCCCGCAGCATCGGGATGCGGTAGTCAGAGGAAACATACCCAGCCAACCAGCCCTCCCGAATGGCCTCGGCCTTGTCCTTAGAGGGTCGGCCATTGGCATCCGGGGTCATAATGACCTCTGTGTTCTGGTTTTCCAACTCGTGAATCCTGTCGGTGATGCGGTCAAGGCGCGTCTTGCCAACGCCGAACTCCTGATGCAGCGCAATGGCTGTACACAGGCACACAATCTGGCTGACCGCCTGTTGTGTATCGTCCATTTCAGTTGCGAACGGCTTTTTCACGGTTCTTCACCTCCCGAAATAATCCAAACCCGGTGGGAACCCCATCCAGCCCAGCTTAGAGCCTCCGTGTGGGTGTTTACGGCCACATCCAGCTTGTTACCTACCACAGCACTCCCAGTGTCCTGAACGACCCGGAGGCCCACTCCCTCGATGTAGACCACCGTGCCATAGGGCAGGATGCTGGTGTCTGCTGCCACGGTCACGCCCGGCTGCACCTTTGCGCCGCTGGATGTGATACCGTGCCCCTCGCCGCAGATGTGTGCGTATTCCTCGGAACAGTAGGCCGTGCAGCTGAACGACCCGGCGTATGTAAGGGTCAAATCGGTCTGCGCTGCCAGTTCTGCAGTCAGGTTGTCCACCTCGGTCTGAAGCTGGCTGGCGTTTTCCTCTGCATCGATAGCCCGCGTCTGCCAGTTCTGGAAGCGGCTGGCGTAAATGTCTCGCTCGGTTTCCAGTTCGTTCACCCGCCGGGAATAGGCCGTGCTTGCGAGGATACAGCCAACCATTGCCCACGAAACGCACACGATCAGGCTGCGGAACGGTCTTTTCAGCCTCATGCCGTGCCACCTCCAATCTGTGCCGGGGCTGCACCGCCGGGCAGAGCCGGGGGTTGCAAGCTCTCAACCGGGGCATCCTGCACAGCCCGGTCAAAGCCCGGTCTGACAAACTGGCGCAGGTCTGCGCTGCTGCGGCTGCTGAAAATCTCCGACAGGTCTGCCGGGGAGCCAGCCCACCGCTGCACCGCCACCGGGAGGGCGGCGAAGATTTCCGCATTGCGGGCCTTGAAGTCCTCCCCGGTGAGCTTGCCCTCGCTGGTCATCAGACCGCCATGGGTCTGATAGTACAAATTCGCTTCGATTTTCCGGGCAGCTGCCGCAGCCTGTGCCCAAAGGTCGTTGGCCGAGGGCTGCTGGGCGGACAGCAGCTTTTTGATTTCAGCGCACCAGTCCACAATAAGCTGATTCTGGAATCTGCATTGCGTGAACGCTGCATATAGAGCCGTTTCCACAATCTCGTCAGGGATGGAGCCGAACGCCCGGATGTAGATTTTGGTGTCTGCCTTGCGTTCCTCCAAGCTGCGGGCGCGGCCATAATGGTCATCAATGACCACCAGCAGCTCACGCAGTTTTGTGTCTGTCATGTTGAGCCTCCTAAAAGTTCTCCGAAAATTTCATCGTAGTCATCAGCTGCCGAGCGTTTGGGCTGCTGACCCGCCGGGGGCTTGCGCCGTTCATCGCGGGCTTGTACATCGCCGAGGGTTTTCACGCCCTCTTTTTGCCACGCTTTCAGGATGCCGTTGATGTAGTTCCACTTGCGAACCCCGGACAATGCAGCCTTTTTGATTGCCAGCAGGATAAGGTCATCCGTGAAGATTTCCCGCCAGCCCATCAGAGAATCCCTTGCAGCCGGAGGAAAACCGCCGATGTTATCCTCGAAAGAGCGGATGATCTCCGCCAGTCCAGCATCGACAGCCGGACTACCGTTATCTCTATCTTTATCTCTTATCTCTTTATCTCTAATATCTATTCTCTTATCTCTTATCTCTGTGGGGAAAATCTCCCCAGTGGTGTCCCCAGCACTTTCCCCAGTTGCAGGGAGAGAATTTGCAGCTTGAAGTGCCTGTCTGCGCTTTTTCGCCGCCCAATCGGTTTCACTTCCAACCATCTCGGCATGGTTTACGAGAACCAGCGTTCCATCTCGATCTTCATAAATGAGGCCGAGCTGCTTATAGAGTCCAAGAGCAATGCGGACGGTGTCCAGCGAGAACCATTTACAGTCGCGCTGAATCTTTTCAATGTCGAAAGGAATAATGATATCGCCTATCTGACAAGTAAGGCGGCCGCCCGTATTGATGGTTTTGAGACAGAGAAGCTGATAGAGGACAACGTAGTTGGCACCGTTCGGCTGGCTCATCAGGAAATCGACCACTTCTGAATTCATGAACGAATCCTTGAGTTTTATCCAGTAATACCGTTTGCCAGTTGCCATTATCAGACCTCCTTAGAACGGCAAGTCATCCGCATCGTCGATGACCGAAAAATCATCATCATTGCCCTGCGAGTAGCTGGGCTGCACAGCTTCAGGGGCGGCCTCCGCTCCTTGCCACTGCTGCCTTTGATTCTGGGTTGCGAAACCCATCTGCTGGGGTTGCTGCGGCTGCTGATTCCGATATGTGGCAGGCGGTGGATTCGTTCCGCCATCATCAACAGGCTCCTGCCGATTGCTCTGCTTTGGGCCACAGAAGTGGGCTTTATCCACGATGAACTCCGTGGCAATGCGGTCTTCGCCATTTTTGTCCTGATATTTGCGGGTCTGGCAGTGGCTTTCCACTACCATCTGGCTGCCCTTGCTGAAATATTTGCAGATAAACTCTGCGGTATTGCGCCATGCTGTAAAATTGAGCCAATCAACCTGACGGTTGCCGTCCTCGTCTGTCTTGCTACGGTCAACGGCCATGCGAAAACTCGTGACCGAGATGCCGCTTTGTGTGGTCCGAAGTTCAGGATCAGCGGCAAGCCTACCCTGAAAATTGCAGCTGTTCAACATCAATTATCACCTCAAAATCGGCATTGCCTGCCCCTGTGCAGGGGTGTGGGAAAGCGGTCGGAATGCAGAATCCGCATCAGGTCTGCAACGTAGGTGCCCGTGTCATAGGCTGTTTCTTCACTGCACTTGGTGTAGATCAGGTTCAACTCCAGCCGCATCTGAAGAAATTCCTGATACTGTTCCAGAGGAATAGATACCATTTCCATTGTGATTGTCCTTTCTGGTCATTTAGACCATTCTTCTTTGTATCTGGCCAATTGTTCCGGGGTGTCTGTCTGGATTCCCAGTTCCTTGGCCTCTTCGATTGCGCCATCCACAAGGTGAGCAAATTCCTTTGAATCCATCTTGTGGCTTTCCTTGTAGACAAAATAACAGGAGTAGTCTTTGCCGTTTTCCTGCCGGGTTTCATAAAGCCGAACATAAGGGTAAAAATCGCAGGGGTCCACGGTTGGCGGGAGTTTCAATCCGACAGGCTTTCCGTCCTTGTCACGGGCAAGTGCGCCATACGACACCACAAGCCGCCGCTTCACGGCATCTTCGCTCTCGCCAGTCTCCGCAGAAATCTTGTTGCACAAAACGTGAAAATACGCATTTGCCGAAAGACTGCGCTTTTCCCGGTGCTTCTTGATTTCTACGTCCAAAACTGGCTCCATGTGAAGCTTGTCCCAGATTTCCCGGAAGTCGCCGTTGAGTTCCAGTGTGACACGCTGTTTTCCGCCGAGGGTAAAAGCCATGTCTACAAGCCGCCCGGTCATGTAGCATCCTCCTTATCCTGATGGCAGTGCATATAGATATAGGCACTGTTCGGTCCCATGTTGGCGTAGAGCCAATCATTGATTTTCGCTACACTCATGTGATCCCGCAGGACGCGCTTTTCGTAGATGTACTCGCCAGTCAGCTTTTTTTCTGCGATTTTGGCCTGAATCTCTTCGTCCTCGTAGTTGGCTTCAACCATGTACAAGTCGTAATTGGGAGCCGCTATACCGTTCAGATTGTTCATATCAGTGCAATAGAACAGCTTTCCGGCAGGGAGCCAGACCTTCCATCCGCAGTTTGGAACATTGTGCTTCACCATGTTAGGAATAACGTTGCAGATGCCGTAGCCATACATTGTGCCCGGTGTCAGAACGTCAATCTGCGAGATCGGTACTCCTGCATCCACCAGCGGCTTGCACAGCCAATCGCAACAAGCGAATCGTAGTGTCGGGCGATTGGATGCCAGCAGCCGAAGCGTTGATGGTTGGAAATGGTCACAGTGGATGTGGGTCAGGAGGACCAATTTCAGCGTTTTCCATTCAGCGGCCAACGCCTTAAACGGAACACCGCAGTCAATCAGAATTTCATGCTCAATCACCACGGCGTTTCCCTTGCTGCCCGTTGCGATGATGTTATAGCCAATCATAACGAGCTGAGGTCAACAACCTCTTCGGCGGTAGTGGGCTCGCCCTGCGAAATATCGCCGTGCGGCAGAACCTGCCCCGTGCCTACTTCGGGCTTCCCGGTGTGAAGTTCCGGCTGCTCCTGTGTATCAGGCGTAGTTTCCGGCGTGGTGAGGATTTCGCCATTGTCCGCCACTGCTGCCACAGCGTTATCGCTTTCCAGTGCCTTGGTCATCTCGATGCTCATTACGCCCCAGCGGGAAATAAGCTGGCGAAGCATGGTCTTTTTCGCCATATCATCGAACGACTTATACCAGAAAGACGAATATTTCCACATTTCGCTTTCCGGAATTTTTCCAGCCAGCAGTTCTTCGTATTTCTGCCGGCTGAATGCCTTGGAGTAGGTATCCGCATGGTTCATCATTTTCTCTTTGGACCAGTACAGCACCTTGCGGAAACCGTTCATGTACTCAAAGTAGGCCATATAGCCAACGGTGGGCAACGCATCCCGCTGGTCATCGTCCTCGATGAACTGGAACTTGGGCTTGCCAGTCATCGAATCTTTACCCAGATACTCGCCCTGCTTAATCTCGGTAACATCGAGATCTGCATACTGGCCGCTGCGCAGAGCCAGCTGAATGTAGCCCTTATAGCCGAGGACGAACTGTGCATCCGTCTTGTTTGCCCGGCGGTTCTTGAACGGAACCAGATAATACTGGCCCAGCTGCGGCGAAGGACTAAGGTTGAGGGATTCACCCAGCAGCGCGCCAGCGAGAATTGTGCCGGCATCGCATTCCTGCAAAGCTGGATTGACCGCAACTGCCGAGGTGATGCTTGCCGTAAAGCGGCGAACGCGGGCGGGGTCGCGCAAGGTGTTGGCAATCAAAGCCTGATAGCCCTTGGTAGTGATTGCCACAGAAAACTTGGGTTTCTGCTGCGCTTGCAGCTGGTTGTTATACGTTGCCATATTCAATACCTTCCTTTTCAAGATAATTTTTCAGGCCGATAAGCTGCGCCTTGGTGCCCTTTGCGTAGAAGCGGGTCATCAAAATAGGTTCCGGATTGGGCTGCGGCGTCGGTTCTTCCACTTCAGGCTGCACGACCATTTCCGGGTCTACGGAGATTTCCTGCGCCGGTTCAGGCTGCGCTTGGGCTGCTGCCGCAGCAGCGGCACGAACCTTTTCCTCCGCAGCTTCACGCTCTGCCTGCCGGGCACGGCGTTCTTCTTCGCGCCGCCGCTGTTCCTCCAAAGCCTTGTGACGATTGTCCACCGTCTTAATCGCACCGGGTAAATCGAGATTTTTTCGGTACTCCACCATAATTTCGGCAGAGTTTTCCATGGCTGTGATAGCTGCAATATCAGCCGCAATGCCATCCACAAACGCCTTTGCCTGTTTTTTTAAGGAAGTCAGGCTGTCACTCATATTTACTTTCGGGCGGTAGTTCAGATCGTCCATCCAGTCAATGTCGGCAGCTTTCACCAGTTCATCGTAGTAGCCCATAACGGCATCTGTCTTTTGGGCTACAATGCCGGAGGTTACATCTGTGATCTTCTGCTTCAACTCGGCATCTGCTTTCTGGAACGGCTCCGTTATGCACTCCCGGTAGACCTGTTCAAAAGCCTCATAAGGTTCGAGGATTTTATTCTTGACCGCAATGCGCTGGGCTTCGTACTCCTTGAATTCCTTCGTCAACTGTGCGCGGGCATCCTTGACGCTTTTATAGGTCTGCTCGGTGCAGACCAGTGAGAGGGCTTCGCTTGTGCGCTGCTCGATGTCAGCCTTTACACTGTGCAGCCGTTCAACGATAACCGGGAGCTGCTGCAGTTCGATAACCTGCAACGAGGTATTCTGTGCCATGTGGTATCCTCCTTTTACTTTCCAAAAACGATGGTCTTCCCGGTGTCCTTATTCAGGAGCACCATGCCGTTCGGGACATCCCGAACCCAAAGATATGCGGTGCAGTCCCAGCCAGCAGCGGAAAGGGCTTCTTTCTGGCGGCGGGTCAGTTTCTTGGCTTTCAAAAAATCACCTCCTCCTCGCACTTGTTGACAGCGATGTTCAGCGTGATGGTTTCCCGGCAGCGGCGGCCAAAGTTGCCCTCTGCCCCAAACATCTTGGTCTTCTCGAACTCCCTTGC
>ERZ808246.165-NODE-165-length-56602-cov-6.016234_pt1 | contig 56602 bp, 63 predicted proteins | sample MGYA00521083_ERZ808246 | MGnify/ENA primary metagenome ERZ808246 (study PRJEB31516, sample SAMN03275577) | gut metagenome | biome: mammalia-associated habitat; material: feces | host: Papio cynocephalus | place: Kenya | collected 2012-07-07 ... | reverse complement strand
TCGCGCGCTGCGAGCGCAGGATCGAAAGCGCGCCGGCATCGAAATACTCGATCGCGGCGGCGTGCTCAAGGGCCGGGCGGACGGCAACGGTAAAGTCGAGCGCGGCCGACTCGCTGGCAAAGAAGCAGCTCATGCCCCAGACGACCGCCGGGGCGGGCATGAGCGCGAGCTCGACCTCGGTCACGACGCCGAGCGTGCCGTCGCTGCCGACGAACAGGTCGAGGGCGTCCATGTTGTCCTCGACATAGTAGCCGGAAGCGTTCTTTGTATGCGGCATCTGGTAATCAGGGAGGTCGAGGGCGAGCTCGCGGCCGGACTCCGTGACGAGCCTGAGCGTGCGGCCTTCCGCGCGAACGTCGCCGCGGTGGAGAGCCAGCACGTCGCCGTCCGACAGGACGACGCGCAAGGCGCTCACGTGCGGGCGCACGGGGCCGTAGCCGTAACTACGCGCGCCGGAAGCGTTGCAGGCGACCATGCCGCCGATGCAGGCGCTCGTCTCGGTCGGGTCCGTGGGAAAGAACTGCTCGGCGCCGGCATAGAGCTCTTCGAGGGCGGCGAGGCTCTGCGCACCCCAGCCTGTCGTCGAAAGCGACTTGTTTGCCAAGGCCTTGCGGAGGTTGGCGAGCACCATACCCGGCTGAACGCGCAGGTAGAACGTGCCGTCAGAATCACGGCGCAGGCCAAGGGCCGCATCCATGCGGCTCAAGTTGAGCACATGGCCACCGTTGGGAACGGCTCCCGCGGCAAGACCCGTCCGCGCCCCCTGGACTGTGATTGGCATCCCCGAGGCGTACAGCTCGCGCAGGACCGCGCGAACCTCGGCCTCGTTCGCGGGGAACGAGATGGTCTCGGCCCGGCCAACCGTTCGCGACTCGTCGCGCACGTATTCCTCGAGCTCAGACCCCAACGGCTTAATCAACGTCATGGTCGCACCTCTCCACAGCCGTCCCCTTCCCCGAATAGGTGGCAACGGACAGGATAAGCAGTGTATTCACCTTATGCGACATGCATTGCCGTTGGGTTTCAGGGCACAAGGTTTAACGGGGGACATCATCCTGGAGCCGGCCCACGATACGTCCTGACTCCAGAGCGCACTCGCGCCGTTCGTCACACGTAAATCGGATTTCGTACACGTTCGAGCCGTTCGTCACACGTATTTTGGCGGCACCGAAGCCGATCGACCGAGAAAAGCGCAGATAAGCTATCTGAAAAAATAGTTTAAGACGGGCCGGCGCCACTTTTTACGTGTGACGAACGGCCCCAGTGCGCTCAAAAACTATTTTACGTGGGACGAGCGCCCCGAGTGTGCACTCAGCACCAAGCTGCGCCGCATTGAGCGGCTCATTCTCCGATTCTCACCAAAGAAAAGCTCCCGCCGAGGGCAGCCAGGACGGGAGCTCCGCTCCTTAGAGCTTCTTGTGCAGCTTGAGCAGCTCAATGAGCGTGTGATCGCGATACTCCGCCAAAGACTCGGGGTCATTGCCCGTCTCTGGGGAGCGGTTGGCGAGCTCCGCGTTCACGCCGTCCTGGGCAACCTGCGCGAACTCGGGCGGGAAGCTCTTCCAGTCGGCCATATCGTTCAGCCAGAGGCTGATCGAGTCATTAAGGTGGTTCATCAGACCGGAAACGCCGCCCTTGCCCCCGCCGAGCTCAAAGACGAGCGAGGGGCCCATGATGCCCCAGCGGATCCCGGGGCCGAACGTCACGGCCTTGTCGGCGTCCTCAATCGAGCAGACGCCGGAGAGCACGAGGTTCGCGACCTCGCGATATAGGGCCATCTGCAAGCGGTTGCAGATGAACCCAAGCGCCTCCTTCTGCAGGACAACAGGCTCCATACCAATGGCTGAGTAAAACTCCTTCGCCCAGGTCACCGTGTCCTTCGACGTCTTCTCGCCCTTCGTGATCTCCACGAGCGGGATGAGGTGGGGCGGGTTGTACGGGTGGCCTCCGCAGAAGCGCTCGGGGTGCTTGGCGTTCTTCGCGATCTGGGTCACAAGGAGGCCGGACGTCGAGCTGGCGATGATGGCGTCAGGTGCAGCAGCGGCCTCGATGGCGTCGACAAGCTCCCATTTGACTTCATAATGCTCGGCCGAGGACTCCTGGATGAACTGCGCCCCGTCCACTGCCTCGGCAATCGAGGTCGTGTAGTGGATGCGCGCGGCGATGGCAGCCGACTCGTCCTCGGTGTACACGCCGTTCTTCACGAGAGAAGCCAACGACGTCGCCACCCGCTCACGGGCGAGCTCGCTCGACTGCTCGGTCCGGTTCTGCGCCCAGACCTCAAGGCCCGCCATCGCGAACTTGAGCGCGTAGCTGTAGCCGATGACCCCTGCGCCTACAGAAGCGACCTTCTTGATTTCCGTTCCGTCGATCTCCACGTGCGCCTCCATACCCTAGAAGCGCGGACCCCGATGGTTCGCGTGCCTCGAGTATAGGTCGGCGCCCCCGCAAAATAAGACATCCCAAGCGCGGATTACGTCTCATTTTGCGGGGGGGCGCCTTGTGTGAAAGCGCTGGAGAGGTTCGCGTCCTTACACCCTCGCCACGCCGGACTTGCGGGCGGCGTCGGCGACGGCCGCGGCGACCGCGGGGGCAACGCGCTTGTCGAAGGCGCCGGGGATGATGTAATCGGCGGAGCGCTTATCATCGTCCACCAGGCCCGCAATGGCGTAGGCGGCGGCTTCCATCATTTCATCGTTGATGTCGGAAGCGCGCACGTCGAGCGCGCCGCGGAAAATCCCAGGGAACGCGAGGACGTTGTTGATCTGGTTCGGGAAATCCGAGCGGCCGGTCGCGGCCACGGCGGCGCCGGCGGCGAGGGCCTCGTCGGGCATGATCTCGGGCACGGGGTTCGCGCACGCGAAGACGATCGGGTCCTTGGCCATCGTGCGCACCATGTCCTGCGTGAGCGCGCCGGGGGCGGACACGCCCACAAAGACGTCCGCGCCGGCCACGGCATCGGCGAGCGACCCGTGAACACCCTCGCGGTTCGTCCAGGTGGCGATTTCTTCCTTCACGGGGTTCAGGCCCTCGCGCCCCTCGTAGATGGCGCCCTTGCGGTCGCAGATAATGACGTCGCGCACGCCCATGCGCTTCATCAGGCGCGCGATGGAGATCCCGGCGGCGCCGGCGCCCGAGAACACCACGCGCACGTCGGCGAGCTCGCGACCGGTCAGACGGCACGCGTTGATCAACGCGGCGCAGGTCACGACCGCCGTACCGTGCTGGTCGTCGTGGAAGACGGGGATGTCGCAGGACTCCTTGAGCCTGCGCTCGATCTCGAAGCAGCGCGGCGCGCTGATGTCCTCAAGGTTCACGCCGCCGAAACTGCCCGCGAGCAGCTCGACCGTGCGCACGATCTCGTCCACGTCGTTGGAGCGGATGCACAGCGGGAAGGCGTCGACGTCGGCGAACGTCTTGAAGAGTGCGCACTTGCCCTCCATCACGGGCATGCCGGCCTCGGGACCGATGTTGCCCAGGCCCAGGACCGCCGAGCCGTCGGTGACCACGGCCACAAGGTTCCCGCGACGCGTATAGGTATAGGAGTCGTCGACGTTCTTCTGGATCTCGAGGCACGGCTGGGCGACGCCCGGCGTATACGCCACGGCGAGCTCCTCGGGCGTGCTGATGGAGGCGCGGCTCACGACCTCGATCTTACCGTGCCACTCCTTGTGCTTGTCCAACGCGTACTGCTTGGCGTCCTCGGCCATTGGCGTCTCCCCTCGTCGGGTCGCCCGAAGGCGACGTGTTAGTCAGCGATACTTCGAAGTATACGAATCGGGGCAGCAAACGCACCCGTCGACTCGGCGAATCGACGCTTGGAGTCGCCGTCGACACTTCGTTCGGCAGTGACGACGCGGGGCGGGGAGGCGCTAGGTCATGACCTCAGAACATCACATTTCCTTGGGCAGATTCTTATATACACCCTGTCTATGCCCCACTCGGACAACTTCGATGAGTAGCTTCCCCTCATCAATCGTCGACAGAATCCTGTAGCTACCGACCCTATACCGCCATCCATTCTGAGTTCCCTTAAGCGCCTTAGAACCAGAGACGGCCTTAGGGTTCTCGCAGCCTTCGAGATTCTCCTCAACCCATTTAAGAATCATCAATCGTTGCTTCTTCTCTATAGAGAGAAGCTGTTTTGTCGCAGCACGCGACCACTCGACCTCATAGCTCATTCGGCTTCCATTGCCATGCGCTTGACCTCATCCATCGAGTAACGCACTCCATCGTCTGCGGCCAAGGAATCTTCGTACGCCTGACGGTCGGCGGCATCTTCGACCATTTCGAGCGCCGCCTCGCGCACCACATCGGAGAACGTCCTGCCAACAAAGTCGGCGTATGCCTGAATCCAGGACCTCTCTTCTGGCTCGAAGCGGATGGTCGTTGCTTCCATTGCCATCGTCGCCCTCCTCCAATCGTATTTCAATGTAATACGATTATACCCACGCAGATCCGCATGGAGTCAGTCGAGGGGAAGATGCGCCAACCAGCCCCAACGGGGCTCGGCCATGACGCCGTACGTGCTGAGCCACAGGTCGAGAGGGGCCTTGCGCACGCGGCCCTCGGCGCAATCCATCACGGCGCCGTCGCCCACGTAGAGGCCCACGTGGCCATGCTCGCGGCCGGCAAAGGTATACGGTACCTCGGGCACGGCCACGATCATCCCCACCTTGAGCAGAGCGAGATCCGAGGCCGCGCAGAAGCGTTCGTACAGCTCCCGGGCACACCCGCTCACGGCCCCCAGCCCCAGGCCGGCCCATGCGTCCTCGACCCAGGCCGCGCACGCATCGTCCCCGCAAGCCGGTTCCGCATACGCGATCTGTACAAGGAGCTTCTGCCGCGGTCCGGCGTCCATAAGGGCCTGCGGAGCCCCGGCGTCCTCGCCACGCGGCACCGCCCGCCAGGCCGGCTGGCCCCACAGCGTAAGGACCTCGCCGTCGGTCTTCTTCCCACCCGCTCCCGGCCCCGCAAGCATTCGCCTGCGCCCAAGCTCGGTCAGCAGGCGCTCCCGCCGCCCTGGTTCCATCGACGCCTCCCCGCTCGCATGGCCATCGCCAGCAGCATACCGTTCCGCCGCGCAACGCCGCAAAGCCGCGAATTCCGCTCCGGGCGACGGCCGCGCGCCGCATGGCAGCGCACCCGCCAGAAGACGCATGCCCGGCACATCCGGCAAACGGCGCGATTTCCCCCCGCAACGGCACATCGGCCATACGCCCACCCGCGAGCGGGGTACAATCATGAAGTTGCTGGGCCGTAGGCGGCAAGCCGGTTCGCGCGCCGCCCAGAGTCAAGGGGGACTCGGACGCGGCCCCAGAAACAGAAAAGAGAAACGCAGGAGAGGAGTTAGTTGATGTACAAGATCCTCGACAAGACGCAGTTCTCGGAGAAGGTGTTCAAGTTCCGCATCGAGGCGCCGGAGATGGCCAAGCACGCTCACGCTGGCCAGTTCCTCATGGTCCGCGCCAACGAGACGGGCGAGCGCGTGCCGTTCACCCTGGCGGGCTGGAACCCCGAGGAGGGCTGGGTCGAGTTCATCTTCATGGTGATCGGCAAGACCACCGAGATGCTGTCCACCTACGAGGCGGGAGACTCCATCAAGGACGTCACCGGCCCGCTGGGCATGCCGACCGAGATGGCCGAGGGCCCGTGCGCGGTCATCGGCGGCGGCGTCGGCCTGGCCATCGCCTTCCCGGTCGCCAAGCACCTGGTCGAGACCGGCCACGAGGTGCACGCCATCATGGGCGCCCGCACGAAGGACCTCCTGCTGCTCGAGGACCAGTTCCGCGAGCTGCTGGACGACGACCACATCCACATCACCACCGACGACGGCTCCTATGGCGAGAAGGGCGTCGTTACCGCCCCGCTGGAGCGCCTGCTGCAGGACAAGGCCGTGAGCCAGGTCTTCTGCGTCGGCCCCGTCCCGATGATGAAGTTCTCCGCCATGACGGCCGAGAAGTACAACACCCCGATCACCGCGTCGCTCAACCCCATCATGGTCGACGGCACGGGCATGTGCGGCTGCTGCCGCGTCGAGGTCGACGGCCAGACGAAGTTCGCCTGCGTCGACGGCCCCGACTTCGACGCCACCAAGGTCGACTGGAACGACCTGCGCGCGCGTCAGGCTGCATACCGTACCGAGGAGGGCCAGTCCCTCAAGGCCTATGAGGAGGCGAACTGCGCATGCCACAAGTAAACGGTCGCTTTGTCCCGGACATGAAGTCCCCGCGCACCCCCGATAACGAGGAGCCGGCCGCCGAGCGCGCAACCGACTTCCGCCCCGTCGACAAGGGCTTCACCAAGGAGATGGCGCTGGCCGAGGCCGAGCGCTGCATGGACTGCAAGAAGCCGCTGTGCGTCGAGGGCTGCCCGGTCAACATCAACATCCCCAAGTTCATCGAGAAGATCCGCGCCGAGGACTTCGGCGGCGCGCTGGACATCATCCGCGAGGAGTCCATGCTCCCCGCCATCTGCGGCCGCGTCTGCCCGCAGGAGAACCAGTGCGAGGGCCGCTGCGTCCGCGGCAAGAAGTCCGAGCCCGTGGCCATCGGCCAGCTCGAGCGCTTCGTGGGCGACCAGCCCGAGCTGGCCTCCAAGCCCAAGATGGCCCCCAAGAACGGCAAGAAGGTCGCCGTCGTGGGCTCCGGCCCGTCCGGCATCACCTGCGCCGGCGAGCTCGCCCGCAACGGCTTCGACGTCACCGTCTTCGAGGCCTTCTTCACCGGCGGCGGCGTGCTCGTCTACGGCATCCCCGAGTTCCGCCTGCCCAAGGCCGTCGTCAAGCGCGAGCTCGACGGCCTGGAGGAGATGGGCGTCCACTTTGAGTACAACTCCGTCGTGGGCAACATCACCACGGCCGACGAGCTCTTCGAGAAGGGCTTCGACGCCATCTACGTCGCGACCGGCGCCGGCCTGCCCAAGTTCCTCAACGTCCCCGGCGAGAACCTGCCCAACGTCTTCTTCGCGAACGAGTACCTCACCCGCGTGAACCTGATGAAGGCCAACAAGTTCCCCGACTACGACACGCCGACCAAGCACGGCAAGAACGTCGTCGTCTTCGGCGGCGGCAACGTGGCCATGGACGCCGTCCGCACGGCCAAGCGCCTGGGCGCCGAGCGCGCCATCATCGCCTACCGCCGCACCGAGGAGGAGATGCCCGCCCGTCGCGCCGAGCTGCACCACGCCAAGGCCGAGGGCGTCGAGGTCATGCCGCTCGTCTCCCCGCTCGAGTTCATCGCCGGCGAGGACGGCACCGTCTGCGCCGTCAAGGTCCAGAAGATGGAGCTCGGCGAGCCCGACGAGTCCGGCCGTCGCCGCCCGATCCCCATCGAGGGCGCCATCGAGGAGATTCCCTGCGACGTCGCGATTTCCGCCATCGGCACGAACGCCAACCCCTTCGCCAAGAAGATCGGCGGCAAGATGGAGCTCAACAAGTGGGGCTACATCGTCGCCGACGAGGAGACCGGCCAGACGACCGATCCCCGCATCTGGGCCGGCGGCGACATCGTCACCGGCGCCGCCACGGTCATCCTGGCCATGGGCGCCGGCAAGAAGGCCGCGGCCAGCATCACCAAGGCTTTCGCCGAGAAGTAATTCTCGCCTTCACTAAATTGGGGTCGGATACCAAATTAACTTGGTATCCGACCCCAATTTGTTATCGATCAGTCGAGGGGCGGCATGGGGGTCCAGGTGGGGTCGTGCAGGATTCGTCGCGACTCCTTGTGGCCCTCCCAGAGCCGGGACAGGCCGCTCTTGAGGTGCGAGCGGTCCACGATGAGCAGGCGAATGAGCTCCTTGCCAAAGGTCGCGACCGTCCCCACGGCGTACCCCACGGGATTGTAGTCGCCGTAAAGCATGAAATAGCGTGCCAGGTACCCGCGGTTGCGCGTGATGTAGTAGCGCGTCATGTCCGAGGTCGAGTTGAGCTGGCGCTTCTTGCCGATCTCCTTGTTCGCTACCTCGCGACGACGGCTGAGCACGTAGTCGGGCACGTAGTAGACGTCGGTCACCTTGCTCGCCACGTAGCCGTAGCAGGCATCGTCCAGGTAAATGAAGAAGCGCGCGTCCGGCAAGCCGATCTTCTGCACCACACGGCGCGAGAAGAAGCTGCCCTCGAAGCATAGGACATTGCAAAGTTTATATCGCTCGCCCGGGCGCCACCCGTCGCGGGACAGCGGGTTGTAGATGGCGAGCGCGGGCCAGAACCTATGCTGCCAGAAGAAATGGCCGTCGTCGAAGTCGCGCCGCAGCCCCATGATGGCGTCGGATTCCTCCGACCACCGCGCGAGCTTCTCGAGCCCGTCGGGTTCCACGGCCACGTCGTCGTCCATGACCCAGAACCACTCGGCACCGAGCTCGTAGGCTATACGCACGCCCTCGGAGAACCCGCCGGCGCCGCCCGTGTTCTCTTCTTGCGGGGCGTACACGGCGCGCGAGGTGCCGCCGTTCGCGTCGGGGTCGTCGTCCGTGGCGCCCCAGAGCGCATCGGCCTTCTTGGCGAACGCCGCGACGATCCCGGCGGTCTGGGCGGAGTTCTCGTTGTCGACCACCACGACGCGCCACACGGGCACCGTGAGCTCGAGGATCGAGTCGAGGAGCCCCGACAGGAGGTCCTGGCGCTTGAAGGTCACTATAACGATGGCGGGGCGGTTCATGGCGTGCGGCAATCCAATCAACGGTCGTACCAGGTTCGTCGGCGGGCGACCGTGCGGCCGCGTCTGACCTATTATAGGATACGCCCTCGCAGGCACGTCACCCAAGCAAGGAGCGCACATGAGCACCACCCGCAAGCCGAGCGTCAGCGTCGTCGTCCCCATGTACAACGTGGAGGGGACGCTCGACCAATGCCTCGAGAGCATCGAGTCCCAGACCCTTCGCGACCTGCAGATCATTTGCATGAACGACGGTTCCACGGACCGCTCGGGGACCATTGCCCGCAGGCATGCGGCGCGCGATCCCCGCATCACGGTCGTCGACAAGCCCAACGAGGGCTACGGCGCTACCTGCAACAAAGGGATCGCGCTGGCGGACGGCGAGTGGGTCGCCATCGTCGAGCCCGACGATTACCTCGACCCCACCATGTACGAGAAGCTCTATGCTGCCGCATGCGCCGTCAATGATGAAAACGCCTCGACGGAGCCGCAGGTCGATGTGGTCAAATGCGCTTATTGGCGCGTCCTGCCCAATGCCAAGAAGCCCGCGAGCTGCCCTTACGTCGGCCGCGTCAAGCCCCGCGCGCAGCCGTTTGCCGTCGGCGACGGCATCGAGCTCATGCTGCACCACCCCGCCATCTGGGCCGCGATGTATCGCCGCGGTTTTCTTGCCGAGAGGGGCATCCGCTTTCGCGAGGTCCCCGGCTCCGGCTGGACCGACAACCCCTTCATGGTGCAGACCCTTTGCGGCGCGCGCGGCCTCGCCTACGTCGACGAGCCGCTGTACTACTACCGCGAGCACGACCTCAACGATGCCGAGGCCCTCGCGGCCAAGAGCCCGCTTATCCCCCTGACCCGCTGGAACGAGATGATGGACGAGGCCGAGAAGCTCGGCGTCGCCAACGAACGCGTGTTGGACGCGCTCGCCCTGCGCGGCGTCAATTACGCGCTCATTACCTCGAGCGCGTTTGAGAAGACGGCCCTTCCCCAGGATGTGCGCGAGCTCATCGATTGCTCCATGGCGCGGATCGACCCTGCGCGCGTCTGGGGCCTCGCCGCGCTCTCGCCTTCTGCCAAGTCCTTCTTTGCGCAGGCAAGGGGCATCGAGGCGCCCAAAAACGATGCGCTCGCGCGTGCGGGGTACCTCGCGAAGGAAGCGGCGTACCGCCTGCGCACCAACGGCCTCGGCTTCGTCGCCGAGAACCTCAAGAGCCGCCTCAACCGCCTCTAGTTAATTTGGGGTCTGACCCCAAATTGAAGGTCAGAGGAGGATGTCGGGGGTGAGGGTGGCCGGCACGCCGCGCCTCAACATCCCGAGGAGCTTGGCCTGCATCGTGGCCATAAGGGCGTTCTGGCTCTTTATCGGGCCCACGAGCGCCTTCGCCGCGGTATCGCGCGGCGACGCGACGTCGGCCGCCAAACGTGCCCGCTCGCCCGAGATCATCCGGCCCACGAGCTCGCGCCCGCCGCCTGTCGCCTCCGGCGCCGCCGCAGCCGCTTCCACGCAGACCGCGAGCATCTCAAGATAGCGGCTCGCGAGCGCCTCGACGCTCGCGGCGTCCCCCGCAAGTCCCCAATACTTGAGCAGGTCGAGCATGGAGTCGTAGGCGGCCTCGACGCCGCCAAAGAGCTCCGCCGCAGCCTCGCCGCCTTGGCTTCCCGCGTCGTATCCGCGCATAACGCGGTACACCTGCCCCGTGAACGCCACGCGCTCAGCATCGCGCAGGAACGCCATGGTAAAGGAATGGTCGTTCCCTGCCTCGGCATCGAAGCTGATTCCTTCTTGGTCGATCCGTGGCCGCAGGAACAGCTTGCCGCTCGCCGGCGCGAGCTGACCGGACAAGAAGTACTGCCAAGCATGGGAGCGGAACTCGTGCTGCGTAAGGTACTCGGCGTCCTCCGAGGAGGCCGTGAGCCTAAAGCTGTTCCGCTCGCCGCCCGCCTCCACGTCCAAGGCACCCACCACAAGATCGAGCCCGTGTTCTTCGGCGAGATCGACCATATGCTGGAGATACGTGCCCTCGACCCAACCCTCAGCGTCCATCACCATCACGTATTCGCCGCGCGCCCGCTCAAGCGCGATGTTCAGGGCTTCTTCCCTCGTGCAGGGCTTCACGTGCTGGGCCACGACGCGAATGTCACGCTCCATCGCGGTATCGAGCATGCGCGCCGTAGCGTCCTCGGAGCCGGCGTCCACCGCGATGATCTCGACGTTGCGCATCGTCTGGTTCTGAACGCTCTCGATTGCCCTGTTGAGGGTTCCCTCTGCGTCATGAATCGGCATAAGAACCGAAACCGTGGGCGATGTGGGTGAGAAGTACGTCAAGAACCGAGCCTCCGAGCATGCGTATGCGCGACCTTGTGTCCCTCACATTATCGTGCGAGCCATGGCCTCTCGGCGCCGCCGCCCCGCGCGCCCCTCAAATATACAGATACCGCCTCCCGCGCGCGAAAGGGGCACGGGAGGCGGTTGGTTCCGGGATACTCACGCGGGCACGCTAATTGACGAGCGTCCCCACGGCCACGCAGAGCTGCGTGCGGTTAATGGCCTGGAAGCCGGTGTCGACCGACTGGCCGTCAGCCCCCGTCGTGGTGTCCGCCATGAGCTCGGCGTCGACCGTCTGGATGTTCTCCACGCCGATTCCGGCGACCTTGGTGGCGAGCGCGACGAGTTCCTCGGCGCTCATGTCGGTCCGGATCTTCTCGACGAGCGACGCGGAATCGGTGATCAGTGCGGCCGGGTCGGCGCCGGCAAGCGCCAGGAGCTGCGAGATAAGGTCGTCGGAGGCCACGATCACGTGGGAGTACTTGATGTTGGTCGCGGCGTTTACCGGCACGACGCACGCGGCGGCACCCTTGCTCGCGCAGAGGTCGGCGAGCGTCGATGCCGTCTGGTCGCTCGTCACCTTGGCCTCGAGCGGCAGGTTCGCCAGCGTCGCCGTCGTCTCGACCTGCCCCGCCGATTCCCCGTCCTCGACCGTGCGGTCGCGGATCATGAGCGCCTGGGCCGAGACGAGCGTCGTGCCCTTCTTCACGTTGGAGGGGTCCGACACGCTCAGGAGCAAGACCTTGGTCCACGCGTCCTGGCTGATTGAGTATCCCTCCTGCGTGACGGTCATGGAGCTCTGCTTGCTCACGGCCTTGGAAAGCGAGATGTCGTTCAGCCGGGTCTCCTTGCCCACGCGATCGGCAACGCGCCCCACGACCACAAAGAGCGCGACGAAGACGACCGCGAGGACGACCCCGCCGATGATGTTCGAGTACGGGCTCGGATTGGGCACATCGGTGCGCTCGAACCTCTCTCGCTTCCTAAACAGCATGCAACTCCGCCTTCCCGCACGCGCCGCGCGCGTATTCTGTCTCTACAACAGGATACCTAACGCGCCGAGCACAAGGCCCGCGATAACGGCAACAGCATAGACCGCCGCCGTGATCGCCGCGTTCTGCCGCAGGTCGGAGTTCGTGCGCCACAAGACGAGCAACCCGACGCCGCCGGAGGAAAGAAGGCCCGCCATCATGGGGCCCGCCGCAAGCGTCCCGTCGAGGAAGAGCTCGGAGATGGCGACGCTCGCGCCGCAGTTGGGGATAAGCCCGATCAGAGCCGAGATGAACGTCGCCGCCACGGGGCTGCTCGCAAGGGCACCGCCTATCGCGTCCTCCCCCACTCCCTCGATCACAAGGCCAAAGAGGAACGTCACGAGGAAGATGAACGCCGTTACCTGGACCGTGTGGGTCGCGGCCGAGCGAACGATGCCCCAGATGCCGTGATGCCCGTGGGAATGGGAATGGCCATGAGCGTGTCCGTGCTCGCCCGCGTGGCTCGCCGCCGCCTCATCGTGGTGCCCAGAAGCGTCCGCGTGCCCCTCTCGATCGCCCGCGGCAAAGGGCTCTTCGAGCCCCTCGCCCTCGTCGGCCTCCTCGCAGTGGCAGTGCTCGCGCTCGCACAGCTCATGGATGTGCATGTGCCCGTCGCCCTCGCGATGCATAAGGTGAATGGCGAGGTCGGCCAGAAGGCCTGCCAAGAGCCCCACAACGACCTTGACCCCCAGGATCGCGACCATGCGCGGCGCGGGAACCTGATGCGCCACAAAGACGGGGATCATCTCGTCCGAAGTTGAAAGAATCACGGCAACGAGCGTGCCCGCCGTGACGACGTGCCCGGCGTAGAGAGTCGACGCCATCGCCGAGAAGCCGCACTGCGGAAGTACGCCCAAGAGAGCGCCCACGATGGGCCCTGCGTGACCGGCCTTCTCGACCGCGTCTTGGACCTTATGGCTCGCCGCATGCTCAAGCGCCTCCATGGCCAAATAGGTCACGAAGAGGAACGGTATGAGCTTGAGCGTGTCGACCACGCTGTCCGCCAGAACATCAATAAAGAAACTCACTCGTGCTAATCCAATCCCTGAAATTCCAGCTCAACATCGAAGGCTTGCCGCTTACCAAGGCATCAAGACGCCCTCGGGATACTTCACGTCCATAAAGGTCAGGCCCTTGGCAGGCGCACAGGGGCCCGCGGCGCTGCGATCGCACGCCTCAAGCACCTCGGTCACCCACGAGACAGGCCTGTGCCCGCGACCGACCTCCACGAGCGTCCCCGCTATGGTTCGGACCATGTTGTGGAGAAACGCGTTGCCCTCGATGTCGATCGCAACGAGTTCCTCGCCGGCCTCTTCAACGGTGCTCACACCGAGCGAGCCCACAAAACGGTGCGTCGGCTTGCCGACCGCCGAGTTGGCCTTGCAGAAGCTCTTGAAATCGTGCTCGCCCAAGAGGAGCTGCGCCGCCTCGTTCATGGCCTCGACATCAAGAGACCCCTTGTACCACCACGCGTGGTCCCACGCCATGACGGGACGGGCGTCCCCGGCGCAAATGCGGTAACGGTAACGCCTGCTTTGCGCATCAAAGCGCGCCGAGAAGCCCGCAGAAGCGCGATAGAGCGCCTTTATGGAAAGGTCATCGGGGGTAAGCGCAACAAGGCTCCTCGTGAGCCGAGAGGCGTCCAGAGATAGCTCGTCTTCCCTTATGGGCAGGCTCACGTACTGAGCGATGGCGTGCACACCGGCGTCGGTCCTTCCGGCACACGTGAGCTCGCATGGACGACGAAGCGCGGTTTCGAGCGCTCGACGCAGCTCCCCCGCCACGGTTCGCATACCAGGCTGCTCGGCAAAGCCGCAGAAGTCCTCACCGCGGTACCCGAGCTTCACAACAAGCGTCCCCGCATCGCGAACCGTCTCCTCAGGGGAGCTCTGCCGCTGCGAACCTAAATCTGTGAACATATGAGCTTCCCCTCCGATAAACAGAAAAAGGGCCCCGGCGCGATGCCGGGACCCTTATGGTTCCAATGAAGGACCACTTACTCAGCGGTCTCCTCAGCAGCAGCCTCGGCCTTGGGGGCCTCGGCGACCTTAGAAACGGTCGTCTTCTTGGCCTTAGGGGTGACGGGCTCGGTGATGATCTCCATGAGGACCATGTTGGCGCAGTCGCCCTTGCGGGGACCGAGCTTCATGATGCGGGTGAAGCCGCAGGTGCGGTCGGCCCACATGCCCTGCGCGGCCTTATCGAAGACCTCGCGCACGACCTCCTTGTCGCCAAGCTTGGCGATGGCCAGACGGCGAGAGTACACGTCGCCCTTCTTGGCCAGGGTGATGATGCGGTCCACGTCGCCACGGATGGCCTTGGCGCGGACGTCGATCGTCTTGATGCGGTCGTTCATGAACAGGGCACGAACAAGGCTCTTCTTCATGGCCTTGGTGTGGGCGGCGTCGGTGCCGAGCTTCATGCCCCTCTTCTTGTTGTGTCGCATTTAGCTTTCTCCTAAGCGTACAGGCGCGCTAAGCCTTGAGGGACAGACCCATGGTCTCGAGCTTGTCCTTGACTTCCTCGATGGACTTCACGCCAAAGTTTCTGATGTTGAGAAGGTCGTTCTCAGAGAACTCAACGAGCTGACGCACGGAGTGGATACCGGCGCGCTTGAGGCAGTTGTAGGAGCGGACGGAAAGGTCCAGGTCCTCAATCTGCTTGTCCAGCTCGATGTTGTCCTCGACCGTGTTCGTCGAGAAGATCGAGGTGTCCTCAACCGGCTCATCCTCATCAGCGAGACCCATGAAGGCGCTCATGTGCTGGTTGATGATGTTCGCGGCCTCGACGACGGCGTCGCGCGGGCTCATGGAGCCGTTGGTCTCGACCTCGAGGACCAGGCGGTCGTAGTCGGTGCGGCGACCGACGCGCTTATCCTCGACGACCTTGGCGCAACGACGCACGGGCGAGAAGAGAGAGTCGACGTGGATGATCCCGATGGGATCGCTCTCGCGCTCGTTGTCCTCACCCGAGACGTACCCGCGGCCCATGCCGATGCGCATCCTCATGGTGAGGTGGGCGCCCTCGGAAAGGGTGCAGATGACGTGCTCGGGGTTAACGATCTCGAACTCGGCGGGGATATCGAAGTCGCCGCCGGTAACGGTCATGGGGCCGTCGACCGAGATGGAGGCCTCCGCCTCGCTGCCGGTGCCCATCGAACGGAACACCAGACCCTTGACGTTGAGCACGATGTCGGTGACGTCCTCGTAGACGCCCTCGACGGTCGTGAACTCGTGCTGCACGCCATCGATGGAGATAGCCTCAACAGCGGCGCCCTCGAGCGAGGATAGAAGAACACGACGAAGAGAGTTGCCCAGCGTGTCGCCGTAGCCGCGCTCGAGCGGCTCGACGTTGATGCGAGCAAGGTTGTCGCTGATCTCCTCGACCGACACCTGCGGTCGGATGAATTCGGACATTGATACCTCCAAACAGGGTCGGGCTTACTTGGAGTAGAGCTCGACGATGAGCTGCGCGTCGAGGTCAAGGTCGATCTGATCGCGCGTGGGAACCTGAAGGACGGTGCCCTTGAGCTTCTCGATGTCGACCTCGAGCCAGGCGGGAACAGCCATGTGCTCGGAAGAGATCAGAGCCTCCTTGATGGGGAGGAGGTCCTTGTACTTATCGGCAACAGCGATGACGTCGCCGGCCTTGACCTGGCGGGAAGGAATGTCGCAGCGCTTGCCGTTCACGGTAATGTGACCGTGGCGGACCGTCTGACGGGCCTCCTTGCGGGTGCGGGCGAAGCCGAGGCGGAAGACGACGTTGTCGAGACGGCACTCGAGGATGCTCATCAGGTTGTCGCCCGTGACGCCCTCGCGCTTGAGGGCGGCGTCGTAGTAACCGTGGAACTGGTTCTCGAGGACGCCGTAGATGAACTTGGCCTTCTGCTTCTCGCGAAGCTGCATGCCGTACTCGGACTCCTTGCGGCGACGCTTGGGCTCGCGGTGAGAAGTCTTGTTAATCCCCATGACGACGGGGTCGATGCCGAGCTGACGGCACCTCTTAAGGACGGGAGTCCTATCAACAGCCATTATTAAATCCTCCTAGAGCTACACGCGGCGACGCTTGCTCAGACGGCAACCGTTGTGCGCGATGGGGGTCTTGTCCTGGATGCCCGAAACCTCGAGGCCGGCAGCCTGGAGGGAACGGATGGCGGTCTCGCGACCAGAGCCGGGGCCCTTCACGAAGACGGCGACCTTGTGCAGGCCGTGCTCCATGGCAGCCTTGGCAGCGGCCTCAGCGGCGAGCTGGGCAGCGAACGGCGTGGACTTACGGGAGCCCTTGAAGCCCACGGTGCCACCGGACTGCCAGGAGATGACGTTGCCCTGGGGATCGGTGATCGAGACGATCGTGTTGTTGAACGTGCTCTTGATGTGGGCCTGACCCACAGCGATGTTCTTACGCTCGGAGCGGCGGACGCGCGTGGTGCGAGCGTTCTTCTTCTGCGCCATGTTCTATATCCCCTGTCCTACTTCTTCTTGCCGCCGATTTGACGCTTCTTGCCCTTGCGGGTACGAGCGTTGGTGTGCGTGCGCTGGCCACGGACGGGGAGACCCTTGCGGTGACGGAGGCCGCGGTAGCAGCCGATCTCCATCAGGCGGGCGATGTTCTGACGAACCTCACGACGGAGGTCGCCCTCGGTGGTGAAGTTAGCATCGATGTAGTCACGGATCTTCGTGACCTCTTCCTCGGTCAGGTCCTTGACGCGGGTAGAGGGGTCAACACCGGTCTCGGCGCAAATCTTGGTAGCGCTGGTCTGGCCGATGCCGTAGATGTAAGTAAGTCCGACCTCGACGCGCTTCTCGCGCGGCAGGTCGACGCCGTTGATACGGGCCAACTTGGTGCTCCTTCCTTAGCCCTGACGCTGCTTGTGGCGCGGGTTCTCGCAAATGACGTAAACCTTGCCGTGGCGACGAATGATCTTGCACTTGTCGCACATCTTCTTGACCGAAGGACGTACCTTCATGAGTCTTTCCTTCCGGTAGTGCTGATACGAACTATCTACTCGCCCAGCCGCTGGCGTGAATATCCAAGGCTGAAACGTGTCCGCAGGACCTACTTGTAGCGGTAGGTGATGCGGCCGCGCGTGAGGTCGTAGGGAGAGATCTCCACGACGACCTTGTCGCCGGGAAGGATGCGGATGTAGTTCATCCGGATCTTGCCCGAAATGGTGCAGAGAATGGTCTTGCCGTTCTCGAGCTCGACATTAAACATTGCGTTGGGCAGCGGCTCTACGACCTTGCCTTCCAGTTCAATTGCATCCTGCTTGCTCAAGTTAATCCCTCTCTACGCCGTGACAGCGACAATCAAATATACCGAAAACACACGTAAACGTCCACGCTGGCGCGGAGCTTCACAACTCCACCACCAACGCAAGGCGCCTATCTATGGGGTTTATTCTTCCTGCCCGCCCTGCATGGGGCACCAAGGGCCTTCCTCGTCGCAGGTGAGAATCACGGGGCCGTTATCGGTAATGGCAACGGTGTTCTCGTAGTGGGCAGCAGGGAGACGGTCCTCGGTGACGACGGTCCAGCCGTTCCCTAGGGTCTCGCAATCGTAGCTGCCCATCGTGATCATGGGCTCGATCGCGATGACCATGCCGGCCTGGAGTTTGACGCCCCGGCCGCGCTTACCGTAGTTGCGGACCTCAGGGTCCTCGTGCATCACGCGGCCGACGCCGTGGCCCACGTAATCGCGGACTACGCCGAAGCCGTTGGCTTCGGCGAGCTCCTGGACGGCTGCGCCCACATCGCCAAGACGGTTACCGGGGACGGCCTGCTCGATGGCAGCCTTGAGGCAGTCGCGGGTGCACTCGCACAGCGCGCGCTTCTCGGCAGACACCTCACCGACGTAGAACGTCCAGGCGTTGTCCCCTACCCAGCCCTGGTAAGTGGCGCCGGTATCGATCGAGATGATGTCGCCCTCCTGCAGCACAACCGCAGGGGAAGGGATACCATGGACGACCTGCTCGTTCACGGAAGAGCAGACGCTGCCCGGGAAACCGCCGTAACCCTTGAAGGTGGGGACGGCGCCGTGGAGCCGGATGAAGGACTCGACGGCGGAGTCGATGTCGAGCGTCGATACGCCCGGGCGAACCATGGCCCCAGCACGGCGAAGGGCCGCCTTGGACAGAGCCCCGGCGGCCTTCATCGACTCGATCTCTTGCGGAGACTTGATCTTTATCATAGGTTCAGGAGCGCCTTGACGTCGGCATACACCTCGTCGACGGGACGGTCTCCGTCAACCTCCTTGAGAATCGAGTGACCCTTGTAATACTCGACGAGAGGAGCGGTCTGAGTGTGATAAGTGTCCAGACGGTGCTGAATCGTCTCGGGCTTATCGTCGTCGCGCTGATACATCTCGCCTTGGCAACGCGGGCAGACCTCGGTACCGGCAGGCGCGGTATAGCCGCAAGACTTGCAGGTACGGCGAGAGCTGAGGCGCTTGACCACGGACTCGTCCGGGACGCTCACGAGGAGCGCGGCGTCGAGGCCGCGCTCCATGTTGGCGAGCTCGGAATCGAGCGCGACGGCCTGCGCGGTGTTCCGCGGGAAGCCGTCGAGGATGAAGCCCTTCTGGGCGTCATCGGAGTCGAGGCGCTCCTTCACGAGGTCAATGACCAGCGAGTCGGGCACGAGCTGACCGGACTCCATGAAGCCCTTGGCCTGACGGCCAAGCTCGGAGTCGGCCTTGACGGCGGCACGAAGCAGATCGCCGGTGGAGATGTGGGCGAAGCCGAACTCCTCCACGAGCTTCTGTCCCTGGGTGCCTTTGCCGGCACCGGGGGCGCCGAGAAGAACGATGTTCATCTGATTCCGCCTTTCAAAGAATGAAAGCCATGCTTCCCGCTGAGGGGCTTCTTACTTGAAGAAGCCGTCGTAGTTGTGCATCTTGAGCTGGCTCTCCAGGGAGGAGAGGGTATCCATCGCGACGCCGACCATGATGAGGACGGACGTGCCGCCAAAGGCCTGAATCAAGGAGTTGCCCGTGAACCAGAAGATGATGGTCGGGACCACGGCCAGGATCGCCATGAAGAGAGCGCCCGGCAGGGTCACGTGGTCGATGGTGCTCTTGATGTACTGGGCGGTCGCAGCGCCGGGACGAACGCCCGGGATGAAGCCGCCCTGCTTGCGAAGCTGATCGGCAGTCTCTTCGGGGTTGAAGACCATGGAAGAGTAGAAGTACGCGAACCCCACGATAAGGAGAACCGAGAGAATCCAGTTGATCCAACCGGAGGACAGCGCGTTCGCGAAGGCCTGGACCCAACCGACGTTGGGGAAGAAGACCGCGAGCTGGGCCGGCAGATACAGAATCGCCGAGGCGAAGATGATCGGCACGACGCCGGCAGTGTTCACCTTGATCGGCAGGTAGGTGGCCTGGCCACCCATCATCCTGCGGCCGACCACGCGCTTGGCGTACTGGATGGGGATGCGGCGCTGGCCGCGCTCGACGAAGACGATGACCGGGATGATCGCCACGATCACGAGGAGCGTGATCAGCGTGAGGGCGAGGTTGCCGGAACCCGTCACGGACGAGATGAGGGAGGTGGGAAGGCCGCTCATGATGTTCGCGAAGATGATGAGCGACATGCCGTTGCCGATCCCCCGCTGGGTGATGACCTCGCCCAGCCACATGATGACAATGGCGCCCACGAGCATCGTGAAGACCACGATGAAGCTCTCGAGGCCCTCGGGAATCCCCATATTCGAGAAGCTCACTCCGTAGCTCTTGAACAGGAAGAGATAGCCGATGGAGGAGATAAGGGCAAGCCCGATCGTGAGGTAACGCGTGTACTGCGTGATCTTGCGCTGACCGGACTCGCCCTCCTTTGCAAGCTCGCCGAGCGACGGAATCACTGCCTGCATCAGCTGCAGAATGATCTGCGCGGTGATGTAGGGCATGATGCCGAGGCTGAAGACAGACATGCGGGAAAGCGCGCCACCCGAGAACAGGTTGAGCACGGCCATAGCGCCGCTCGAGGACAGGCCGTTCTGGTAAGCAGAGAGCATGTCCTGGAACGGTACGCCCGGAACGGGCAGGTAAGCACCGAAGCGATACAGCAGGAGAATACCCACGGTAAGGAGGAGCTTCTGCCTCAGTTCCGGAACGCGAAACGCGTTGGCGATTCCCTTTAGCACGCCTGCTCGACCTTTCCTCCGGCCGCCTCAATCTTGGCCTGGGCAGAGGCGGAGACCTTGTCGACCTTGACGGTGAGCTTCTTGGTGAGCTCGCCGTCGCCGAGGACCTTCACGAGCTCGTACTCGTGCTTGATGACGCCCTTGGCGGCGAGGGCCGCGGAATCCACGGTCTCGCCGTCGTTGAACAGGCCATCAAGACGGGAAAGGTTCACGGGAGCGTACTCCACGCGGTTGTGGTTCACGAAGCCGGGGAGCTTAGGCAGGCGCATGGCGAGCGGGGTCTGGCCGCCCTCGAAGCCCTTGCCCTTGCCGCCGCCGGAGCGGGAAAGCTGACCCTTGGTGCCGCGACCCGCAGTGGTGCCGTGGCCGGACGAGTTGCCGCGGCCGATGCGCTTGCGGTTCTTGCGGGAGCCCTCCGCGGGGCGCAGATCGTTGAGCTGCATTGGTTGACTCCTAGTTCTCTTCCACGTTGACGAGGTGCTTGATCTTGAAGATCATGCCACGGATGCCCGGGTTGTCGGGCTGCTCGACGGAATCGCCGATCTTGCGGAGGCCGAGGGCCTTGGCAGTAGCGGTCTGATCCTTCTTGACGCCGCACTGGGCGCTGTGAACGAGCGTGATCTTGAGCGACTGAGCCATGATTAGTTCTCCTTCTTGCCGGCGAACATCTCACCAACGGTGATGCCGCGACGCTCAGCGACCTGAGCGGGGGTGGAGAGCTCCTTCAGGCCCTCGGCAGCGGCCTTGATCATGTTCAGGGCGTTGTTGGTGCCAAGGGACTTGGAGAGCACGTTGGTGATGCCAGCGAGCTCGAACAGCGGACGCACGGGGCCGCCGGCGATGACGCCGGTACCCTCGATAGCCGGCTTGATGAGGACGCGGCCGGCGCCGAAGTGGCCCTCGACCTCGTGGGGCACGGAGCCGGACTCGGTGACCTCCACGTGGAACATGTTCTTCTTTGCGTCCTCGACGGCCTTGGAAATGGCCAGGGGCACCTCGGCGGACTTGCCGATGCCCAGGCCCACGTTGCCCTTGCCGTCGCCGACGACGACGAGAGCGAGCAGGTTCATGCGGCGGCCGCCCTTGACGGTCTTGGAAACGCGGTGGATGAAGACGACGCGCTCCTGAAGATCCGTATCCTGCTGGCGCTTACGATCTCGTGCCATTGAATCCTCCTAGAACTTCAGGCCCGCGTTGCGGGCACCGTCTGCCAGAGCCTTGACGCGGCCGTGATAGATACGGCCGCCACGGTCGAACGTGACCGTGTCGATGCCCTTCTCGAGGGCACGCTTGGCGATGAGCTCGCCCACGAACTCGGCGGCCTCCTTGTTGGAGCCGACCTTGCCGGTGGCGCGGAACTCGGCGTCGAGCGTCGAGGCGGCGCAGAGGGTACGGCCGTCAACGTCGTTGATGACCTGGGCATAGATGTGGGCGTTGGTGCGGTGCACGGCGAGACGCGGACGCTCGGCGGTACCGGAGACCTTGGCGCGGACGCGACGCTTGCGGCGCTCGAGGCCGGCCTTCTTGGCCTGGAATTTGTTCATTCCTTCTCCTTACGGATGCCACCACCTGACGGGGTGGTGGTCTTTACCTATGAGCTACTACTTGGCGGCCTTGCCGAGCTTGCGGCGGATGTGCTCGCCCTCGTAGTGGATACCCTTGCCCTTGTAAGGCTCGGGCGGACGCTTCATGCGGATCTCGGCGGCAACCTGGCCGACCTGCTCCTTGGAGATGCCCTTAACGGTGATGTGGGTGTTGTCCGGCACCTCGAACGAGATGTTCTCGGGGGCGGGGTAGATCACCGGGTGGGAGTAGCCGAGGGAGAGGTCCAGGTCCTTGCCCTTGAGCGCGGCACGGTAGCCGACGCCGGTGAGCTCGAGCTTCTTCTGGAAGCCCTCGGAAACGCCCAGAACCATGTTGTGAAGAAGGGTACGGGTGAGGCCCTGCTGCGCGTTGGAGTCGGTGGACTCGTCGACGCGGACGACGTGGAGCTCCTCGCCCTCCTCCTCGATCTTGACCAGATCGGAGAAGGTGCGGGTCAGCTCGCCCTTGGGGCCCTTCACCGTAACGGTGGTGTTGTTGACAGTCGCAGTGACTCCGGCGGGAACTACGACAGGCTTCTTACCAATACGAGACACGTCAGTCTCCTTTCATTCCTGCCTAGAGTTACCAGATGTAGGCGATGACCTCGCCGCCGATGCCGGCCTTGCGGGCATCGCGGTCGCACATCATGCCGCGGGAAGTAGAGATGACGGCGGTACCCAGGCCACCGAGGACGCGGGGAAGCTTCTCGGCGGTGGAGTAAATGCGAAGGCCGGGCTTGGAGACTCGCTTGATGCCCTTGATGACCTTGGCGCGACGGGCGCCGTACTTGAGCGTGATGTGCAGGGTCTTCTGGGGCTTGGTGTCCTCGACCTCATAGGAGGCGATGTAGCCCTCCTCGCACATGACGCGCGCGATCTCCACGAGAACCTTGGTAGAAGGCATGGAGACCTCGGGCTTGTTCGCCGAATTGCCGTTGCGGATACGCGTGAGCATGTCAGAAACGGGATCGGTAATCTTCATAGATCCTTTTCTCCTTTGTTAATGATGAACCTGTACGCTCGGTTCGCGCCGACCCTTAGCGGGCGCGCCTGAGCGCCAGAGCCCTTTGCGTCCTACCAGCTAGCCTTGCGGACGCCAGGAAGCTCGCCCTTGCTCGCAAGCTCGCGGAAGCACAGACGGCAGAGGCCGAACTTGCGATACACGGAGTGGGGACGCCCACAGCGCTGGCAACGGTTCTGCTTGCGGGTCGAGTACTTCGGCTCGCGCGACGCCTTGACGATCATCGATGTCTTAGCCACAAATCCTCCTTCAGAGAATCCTTGGGGGAGCGCTCAAGCGCCCCCCTACTACAAACTATTTGACTTACGCCTTCTTGAACGGGAAGTGGAAGGCGTCGAGAAGCGCCTTGCCCTCCTCGTCGGTCTGGGCGGTGGTCACGATGGTGATGTCCATGCCGCGGGTGCGGTCGATCTTGTCGAACTCAATCTCGGGGAAGATGAGCTGCTCGGTGACGCCCATGGAGAAGTTGCCGCGGCCGTCGAAGGACTTGGGGGAGATGCCGCGGAAGTCGCGGATGCGCGGGATCGCAACGGCGATCAGGCGGTCCAGGAACTCCCACATACGGTCGCCGCGCAGGGTGACCTTGGCGCCGATCGGCATGCCGGCACGGAGGTGGAAGGTAGCGATGGACTTGCGGGCCTTGGTGATCAGCGGCTGCTGGCCGGTGATGGCGCGCAGGTCGGCGACGGCGCCGTCGATGGCCTTGGCATCGGTGGCGGCCTCGCCAACGCCCATGTTCACGACGATCTTCTCGATCTTCGGGATCATCATGACGTTCTTGTAGTTGAACTGCTTCTGGAGCTCGTCACGCACGGTGGCGAAATACTGCTCCTTGAGACGGGGGGTGTACTTCTCGTCAGCCATTTTCACTCCTTAAATCATGGGGTTTTAAGCACGGGGCGTTGGAGCCTCGCGCCTCCCTCGGGCGGCCGGCCTAAGGGAGCCTTATATGTCTTGCGCCCGAGACAGAATGCACCCGTCTACGCACGCGACTGTTCATAATACGCCAAAGCCGCACGTAGCGCAGCCGAGAATAGCGCGTCATCCTTCCCACACAAATACCCTGTGACGCAAAGAAACCCCCGAGTTCCTCATTAAGGAACTCGGGGGCATCAAAACACTTGAGCGAGTGATTAGAACTCGGCGCCGCACTTCTTGCAGACGCGGACGGCGGTCTTCTTGCCGTCGAGCTCGCCCTGCTTGTGACCAACGCGGGTCGGCTTGTTGCAGGTGGGGCAGACGAGCATCACGTTGGAGACCTGAATCTTGGCCTCCTTCTCGACGAAGCCGCCCTGCTGGTTGGCAGCGGTCGGGCGCTGGGCCTTCTTCACGACGGCGACGCCCTCGACGACGACCTTGCCCTCGGAGGGGAAGGCGCGCAGGACGTGGCCCTGCTTGCCCTTGTCCTTGCCGGCGATGACCTCAACGAGGTCGCCCTTCTTCACAGACATCTTAGCCACGCTAATTACCTCCTTAGAGCGTCTCAGGCGCGAGCGAGACGATCTTCATGTACTTGTGATCGCGCAGCTCACGAGCGACGGGTCCGAAGATACGGGTGCCCTTGGGCTCGCCGTCCTTGTTCACCAGCACGCAGGCGTTCTGGTCGAACTTGATATAGCTGCCGTCCTTGCGACGGTTCTCCTTCTTGGTGCGCACGATGACGCAGCGAACGATGTCGCCCTTCTTCACCGAGCCACCCGGGGTGGCCTCCTGAACGGCGCCGATGATGACGTCGGCAAGGCCGGCGTAACGACGCTTGGAGCCACCAAGGACCTTGATGCACTTGACTCGCTTGGCGCCGGAGTTGTCGGCGACGGCGAGCATGGTCTCCATCTGAATCATGTTGGGGTTCCTCCGAACCTATGCCCTCCCAGAGGTGCGCCCAGACGTGCGGCGCACATGGGAAGGCGGGGTTTGCAAAATGACTTACTTTGCGCGCTCGTTGATCTCGACGAGGCGCCAACGCTTGGTCTTGGACAGGGGACGGGTCTCCATAACGGTGACCTTGTCGCCCAGGCCGCACTCGTTGTTCTCGTCGTGGACGTGGAGCTTCTTGGAGATGGTAATCATCTTGCCGTACTTGGGGTGGTGCTTACGGTAGTCGATCTTCACCGTCACGGACTTGTTGCCGGAGATGGAGACGACAACGCCGGTACGAACCTTACGGGCGTTCCTGGTTTCGGTCTCAGCCATGTCTTACCTCTCTAGCAATCTACTGCTGGTCGGCGGACTTCTCCGCCGCGATCTCACGGGCACGCTGCTCGGTGAGGACGCGAGCGATGTCCTTCTTCACGTTCTTGACGCGAGCGGTGTTGTCGAGCTGGCTCGTGGCCATCTGGAAGCGGAGGTTGAAGAGCTCAGCGCGCATCTCCTCCAGCTTCTTTGCGAGCTCCTCGTCGGTGAGCTCCTTGATGTCCTTGTACTTCATTAGGCTTCCTCCCCGTCCTGCTGCACGGTGCGGGTGACAATCTTGGTCTTGATGGGCAGCTTGTGCTGGGCAAGGCGAAGGGCCTCGCGTGCGGTCTCGTCGTCGACGCCGTCGAGCTCGAACATGATGCGGTCGGGCTTGACAACGGCCACCCACTCCTCCGGGTTGCCCTTACCGGAACCCATGCGGGTCTCTGCCGGCTTCTTGGTGATGGGCTTGTCCGGGAAGATGGTGATCCAGACGCGGCCGCCACGCTTCATGCAACGGGTCATGGCGATACGAGCAGCCTCGATCTGGCGGTTGGTGATCCAGTGGGCCTCGAGAGCCTGGAGACCATAAGTACCAAAGTGCAGCTCGGTGTTGCCCTTGGCGTGGCCCTTCATGGAGCCGCGCTGAACCTTACGGTGGAGTACGCGCTTAGGAGCGAGCATTAGCGAGCCCTCCTCTCGTTACGACCGCGGCGAGGACGCGAAGAACCCTCGAGCGCCGGGCGCGGAGTGGCCTGGCCGGGGAGCTTCTCGCCGAAGTAAATCCAAACCTTGATGCCGCAGGCACCCATGGTGGTGCGGGCGGTGGCGGTGCCGTAGTCGATGGCGGCACGCAGGGTGTGCAGAGGCACGCGGCCCTCGCGGTACCACTCGCGACGGCCCATCTCGGCGCCGTTCAGACGACCGGAGCACTGGATACGGATACCCTTGGCGCCGGCCTTGCGGGCGGACTGGACGGCCTTGCGCATGGCGCGACGGAAGGCGACGCGCTGCTCGAGCTGCTCAGCGATGGACTGGGCAACGAGGTTGGCGTCGAGCTCGGGGCGCTTGACCTCGACGACGTCGACGTTGACCTGGCCCTTGGAGACCTTGGCGACCTTCTCGAGCTCGGTGCGCAGGACGTCGATCTCGGCGCCCTTCTTGCCGATGACGATGCCCGGGCGGCCGGTGTAGATGGTGACCTTGACCTTGTCGCCGGCACGCTCGATGTCGACGCGGGAAAGGGCGGCCTTCTCGAGGCGCTTGTTCAGGAACTCGCGGATGGCGAGGTCGTTGCCGAGGGTCTCGGCGTAGTTCTTATCGGCGTACCAACGGGAACGCCACTCCTCGGTGATGCCGAGACGGAAGCCAGTAGGCTGAACCTTGTGACCCATGCTTTCCCTACGCCTCCTTTCGAGGAGCGACGACGATGGTGATGTGGCTCATGCGCTTGTTGATGCGGGAAGCGGAGCCCTTGGCGCGAGGACGGATGCGCTTGAGCGTGGGGCCCTCGTCGACGTAGGCGAGCTTCACATAGAGATCCTGGGCGCGCAGGCCGTTGTTGTTCTGCGCGTTGGCGATGGCGGAGCGCAGGACCTTGGAGACGGGCTCGGCGGCCGCCCGGGTGCTGAACTGCAGGACCTCGAGAGCCTTGGCAACCGGAAGGTTGCGGATCATATCGACGACCATGCGGGACTTGCGGGGAGCGACGCGCACGTACTTGGCGGTAGCGCGAACCTCCACGGTATCGGTGGTGTTGTTTGCCATTTACTACTTAACCCCCTACTTTGCCTTGTGACCGCGGAAGGTGCGGGTCGGGGCGAACTCGCCCAGCTTGTGGCCGACCATGGACTCGGTGACGTACACCGGGACGTGCTTGCGGCCATCGTGGACGGCGATGGTGTGGCCGACCATCTCGGGGTAGATCGTGGAAGAGCGGGACCAGGTCTTGATGACGTCCTTGGTGCCTGCCTCGTTCTGAGCGGTGACACGCGCGAGGAGGCGAGTCTCCACGAACGGGCCCTTCTTGAGACTTCTGCTCATGCTTTCTTTCTCCTACTACTCGTGTGACTACTTGGTCTTGCGACGACGGATGATCAGGCGGTTGCTGGCCTTCTTCGGGTCGCGCGTCTTGTAGCCCTTGGTCGGCTTGCCCCAAGGAGTGACGGAGGGGCGACCAGAGGTGTGGTTCTTGCCCTCGCCGCCGCCGTGCGGGTGGTCGACCGGGTTCATGACCGTACCACGGACGGTCGGGCGGACGTTCATGTAGCGCTTACGGCCGGCCTTGCCGATCACGATGTTGGAATGCTCGGCGTTGCCCACGACGCCCACGGTGGCGCGGCAGGTGAGAAGGACGCGGCGAAGCTCGGAGGAGGGCATACGCAGGATGGCGTAGCCGTTGTCCTTGCCCATGAGCTGCACGGAGGTGCCGGCGGAACGGGCCATCGCGGCGCCCTTGCCGGGCTGGAACTCGACGGCGTGGACGAGCGTACCGACGGGGATCTCGGAGAGCGGCATGCAGTTGCCGGGCTTGATGTCGACGTCCTTGGCGCCGGAGACGACCATGTCGCCCACGTGCAGGCCCTCGGGAGCCAGGATGTAGGCCTTGGCGCCGTCGACGTAGTGGAGCAGCGCGATACGGGCGGAGCGGTTCGGGTCGTACTCGATCGTGGCGACCTTGGCCGGCACGTCGTCCTTGCGGCGCTTGAAATCGATGCGACGGTAACGGCGCTTCACGCCACCGCCCTGGTGACGGGTGGTGATGCGGCCGTTGTTGTTGCGGCCGGCCTTCTTGGGCAGGGGCTCGAGAAGAGACTTCTCGGGCTTGGTGCAGGTGATCTCGGAGAAGTCGGAGACCGTCTGGAAACGCCTGCCAGCGCTCGTCGGCTTGAGGTGCTTAACTGCCATTTGGTTCATTCCCTTCTTTGTCCGTTGGCCGGGCCGCTCAGGGATTGGCGACTCGACACCGGATTACCACGGTACCGCGCGTATCCATCACACGCGGCATAGAAGCCCGGCCCCCGAGGGGGCTCGGGCAGAAAAGCGAAGTGCTACTCGGCAGCGGCCTGCGTAGCGAAGACCTCGATCGACTCACCCTCGGCGACGGTGACGACGGCCTTCTTCCAGGAGCGGGTCATACCGGACTGGTAGCGGACGCGCTTCTCCTTGCCGCGGACGTTCATGGTGTTGACCTTGACCACGTGCACGTTGAAGATCTTCTCAACAGCGTCCTTGATCTCGGCCTTGTTGGCGTCCTTGGCAACCTCGAAGGTGTACTTGCCCTGCTCCATGAGGTCGTAGGAACGCTCAGAGACGATCGGGCGGACGATGACGTTGTAGACGGAGTTCATTATGCGAGCACCTCCCCGAACTTCTTGGCCACGTCGGCGGTCAGGACAAGAGCCTTGTTGTCGACGAGGAGACGGGTCGTGGCCTCGACGTCAGCGATGATGGTGACGTTGGCGAGGTTACGGAAGGAGAGGTAGGCGTTGACGTTCTCGTCGTCGACGACAACGGTCACGCGGCGGTCGCAGATGCCGAGGGCGTTGAGGACGGCCTTGGCCTGCTTGGTGGAGGGAGCCTCGAAGTTGAGGGCGTCGACCACGTAGAGCTCGCCGTCGGCAAGCTTGCCGGAGAGCGCGGAGCGCATGGCGAGCTTGACCATCTTGTTGTTGACCTTCTTGGCGTGGGAACGCGGGGTCGGTCCAAAGACGACGCCGCCGCCGCGCCACTGGGCAGCGCGGATGGAGCCCTGGCGAGCACGGCCGGTGCCCTTCTGGCGGTAGGGCTTGCGGCCGCCGCCGGAGACGTCGTGGCGGTTCTTCACGGAGTGGGTGCCCTGACGCATGCAGGAATCCTGGCAGGTCACGACCTGATGCATAACGGGGATGTTCGGCTCGATGCCGTAAACGCCGTCGGCGAGCTCGGTCTGCTCGACCTCAGCCCCCTCGACGTTCTTCACAGAAATCTTGGACATTGTGTCCTCCTTGTAGACCTAAAGGTTTGCTTTCTTGGGGCCCTTAGGCCATGCGGACCTGGACGAGGCCGTTCTTGCCGCCGGGGACAGCGCCCTTGACGAGCATGAGGTTCTGCTCAGCGTCGACGCGAACGAGCTTGAGGTTGCGGACGGTGACGCGCTCGTTGCCCATGTGGCCGTACATGTGCAGGCCCTTGCGGACGCGGGCGGGATAGGCGCACTGACCGATGGAACCCGGCTTGCGCTGGTTGCGGCAGCCGTGGGTCATGGGGCCGCGGGAGAAGTTCCAGCGCTTGATGGTGCCCTGGAAGCCCTTGCCCTTGGAGGTGCCGGTGACGTCGACGGTCTTGACGTCGGCGAAATCAGCGACGGTGACGACGTCGCCGCACTTGTGCTCCTCGCCGTTCTCGACGCGAACCTCGCGGAGGAAGCGCATCGGCTCGACGCCGGCCTTGGCGAAGTGGCCCGCCATAGGCTTGTTCACGTGCTTGGAAGTGATGTCTCCGAAGCCGATCTGGACGGCGTCGTAGCCGTCGGTCGCCTTCGTCTTCACCTGCGAGACGGTGCAGGGGCCGGCCTGGATGACGGTGACGGGGACGACGTTGTCGTTCTCATCCCACACCTGCGTCATACCGAGCTTGCGGCCAAGGATCGTGCTGACCATGCTCATTCCTTACCTTCGGTGGTCGTGGGACAATGTGAGGCACCCTTTGCCTCGACCCCAGAGGACCACGTCCTTTACCTGCTGCTTTGTCGCGAGACAGCGTACACCCGCAATTCAGCAGCCTGTCTACTATACATGCAGACAGGCTGCTTCACAATCTCTATATAGTTTTTCTTGGGGCATCTACCTGCGGGTCCTTATACCGCTCACCCGGGCGTATCTACTCTACGACTTGGTGCGCGCGGAAACGCGGTTGGGCGGATGAAAACCAGGCAGATGCATACCGTTTACGTCTTTTGGGGCCTCAAATCGACCTGGAAACACGTAAACGGCATGCATCCGTGGCTTCTGTTGCCGGAGCAGCCTCACAGCGCGCTACTTATTCGTTCGCGCCGTCTTGAGGGACCGATATAGTTCGTTGTTTCTCAGCTTGAGCCCCTGGAGTGCCGCATGCTTCTCTCGATTGGGCTGATAGACCGTTTCGCCGTCTGTAGAAGAGAAGAGCGCAAGCGTCTCCTTGGGGTCAGCGATACCCTGACCCGCCAGGGCAACGACCAGGGCGCCTAGCGCTGTCGACTCCGGGTCGTTCGAGCAGGAAAGAGGTATTCCGTACATATCGGCCTGCAGCTGGTTTATAGAGGAGGTCTGCGTAAGGCCGCCGCTAATAACTCCCTTATCAATCCCCACATACCGCGAGAGATTGTCCAGGTTCTCCCCCACCTCGGCAAATACCCCGGCAAGAAGCGAGTAGAGCAGGTCGCCTCGACTGGTTGATAAAGTGATGCCGCACACCGCGGCCTTTGCCTCCGAATCCCAATTGGGGGTTCCCCGGCCCTGGAAATACGGCAAGAAGACCAACGGGTCGCACAGGCCATGCTTTTGCTCAACGATTTCGCCGATTTGCTCGAAGCTCAGATCGGGGCAAAACTCACATCTGAACCAGTCAAAGGCGGAGCAGCAGGTCGGGACGCTCGCCTCAAACGTATAAAGACCGTCCAAGCTCGATGCATTGCAGATAACCGCTGGCTCGAGGTTGTCCGGCACCTCTTTAACGAGCGTCTGCACAAAAGCACCGGTGCCGCAAACTACAGAGACTTCTCCAGGCTCAACGATGCCTTGCCCCACAGAGCCGCACTGCTGGTCCCCACCGGAGCTCACGACCGGGATTCCCGCCGCAAGGCCGGTTGCCGCGGCGAACTCAGGGGTCACCGAACCAATCATGGTTCCGGGTCGGCAAATGGGGCTCAGCTTATCCCGTGGCACCCCAAAGATACCGAGAAGCTCGTCGTCCCAGTCGAGCCTCCTGATGTTCATGAGGTTCGACCGGCTCGCATAAGTCTGGTCGATCGCCCAGACGCCACATGCTTCGTGGATAAGCAGCTCGGGAATGGTCGCATATCTCCGCGCGTGCGCCGCAACGTCGGGCAGCTCACTCTCGATCCAAGCCATCTTTGCGCCGGAGAACACGGTGTTTACCAAGGTTCCGCTGCGTTCAAAGATGACATCGTTCGACTCCGCCAGTCGCTCAACAAGCGACTGGTTGCGTGCGTCCTGCCACATGATGAAGGGCAGTAGCGCCTCTCCCTTCTCGTCGATCGCCGTGATAGACGACCTCTGGGAAGTGACCGCGAGAAGGTCAATGGAGCTACCGCGCTCCGTCGCCTCTTTAACGACATTGGCGACATTTGAGCGAAGTGCCAAGAGGAACGATTCGGCAGGCTGCTCCGCGACGCCGTTATCCCCATACGTCGGCCGATACTCGCATCGAGAGCGCGCAATTCGCTCGCCGCGATCATCAAAGACGATGCCCCTCATGCTCGAGGTGCCCACGTCTATGACGAGCGTGTTCATCGACTCACCTCGATTACCTTGTCACCAGCTTTTACGATCTCGCTGGAAACCATATCAACCGACTTCAGTTCATCACTATTGGTGACAACAACAATGACGGTCTTCTGATGACCGGCTATTTTGATTTTCTCGGCGCTGAACTTCATGAGAGGCACGCCAGCCACCACATGCTGGCCCTCGCTAACAAAATACTCGAACCCGTTGCCTTGCATCGAAACGGTATCGATTCCCACATGCACCAGCAGTTCAACCCCGTTATCTCCCGACAAACCGACCGCGTGGCGACTGTTTTCCATAAGAGCGCTGACCGTACCAGAGACCGGCGAATAGACGACTTCTGCATCGGGCTCTATTCCGCATCCCTTTCCCAGGCCACCGCTCGAGAAAACAGGGTCCGAGACTTCTGCAAGCGGAACAATACGACCCGGCACCGGAGCATAGATACCGTCCGGCTCTTCAGCAACTTTCACAGCCTCTATCGCCGGCGTCGAATTCGATTTGATTCCTTTTTTTATCCTATCAAAGAGTCCCATATCTCCCCCAAAGGTAAGGCGGCGCTCGAGACACGCCCGAGCGTCGCCACCTGGCTAGTCTAGGTTCTCGCCATTGGAGGCGATGACCTTCTTATACCAATAGAAACTATCCTTGCGGTATCGCTTAAGCGACCCATTTTGCTTATCGTTCTGGTCCACATAGACAAAGCCGTAGCGCTTTCGGAAACCTTGGTGAGAACTCAAAAGGTCAACAGCCGACCACGGCGAATAGCCCATAAGCGGCACGCCATCGCCGATTGCAAGCTTGCAGGCTCCCACATGTTGACGCAGATAATCGATTCGATAAGGATCATGAACCGCGCCATCATCCTCGAGAGCATCGGGCATGCCGAGACCATTCTCGGTGATAATGAGCGGTACCCTGCAGCGCGCGTAATAGTCGTTGAGCACAATCCTGAGACCGGTCGGGTCAATCTGTGCGCCGTATTCGCTACGCTCAAGGTTTTCGTTCTGCTCGTCCCTGCACCACCCGTACTGGTCGAAATCTACCTCATTGCCCCTAAACGCCCTCGATCCCGCAGGATGGTTGTCATCGGCAGGGAGATAGCTTGCGCAGAGCGTCCGATAATAGTTCACCGCGAGGTAGTCCATCGGCGCCGAAGCCAGGAGCCCCTCGTCGCCAGCAAACGTCCTTGGCACGATATCCCGCTGCTCGAGATAGCTTTGGTAGATCCCCGAGCACTTACCGTACCGATACATCTCGAGAGCGTAACCGGTCTTGAGATAATCGTTCATCTTGGCCGCCCACACGTCCTCGGGACGATTGGTCAGGGCATACGTGCAAGTAGATGAAACAGCCGGGCCGACTTTTCCACCGCGCACAATTTCATGGCACGCCAGAGACGCCAACGCATGGCCAATGAACATGTGGTAGTCCATCTGAGCCCTCAGACGATCAGCCTCATGAGCATCTTCGACGGCAATATTCATGCGCTCGTTAACGCGGACCATAAGGTTCTGCTCATTGACGGTCTGCCAGTATTTGACTCGATCCCCAAAATGCTCAAAACAAATTCGCGCGTATCGCTCAAAAGCAAGAGCGCATCTACGGTCGGCCCAACCGTTGTATTTTTCTACGAGCGCGTATGGGAGGTCAAAGTGATACAGCGTCACAAAAGGCTGAATCCCGTGGGCAAGCAGCTCATCAACAACTTGGTCGTAGTATGCAAGCCCAGCCTGGTTCACCGCACCATCACCATCGGGCACAATGCGCGCCCATGAAAACGAGAAGCGATATATCTTGAGCCCCATCTCGGCCATGAGAGCAATATCTTCTTTCCAGTGGTGATAGAAGTCGCTAGCAACTTTTGTGTCGGCCTGCTTGGCGGAACGCTTAAACGAGTTCACATCAGCAACCGTGAGACCTTTTCCGCCCTCGTCCCAACCGCCTTCAATCTGAAAAGCTGAAGATGACGCGCCCCACAGGAAGTCGCTGGGAAAGCCGTTGTTCATTGGTCAACCTCCGTTAATTGGATGCGTTCTTTACTGCTTACTTAGAGGGAAGGTCCTCGAAGCCAACGAAATAGGTTGCAGCCGCAGCACCAAAGAAGGCGACCGCGCAGCCCACAAGGTAGAAAATGAACGGAGTCATACCAAATGCCGCGTAGGTAAAGATCGTCAGCACACCGTTGTTCGCAAAGGCATCGCCGTAAACACCGCCAAGGCCCATAATGGCACCGCCGAGTGCGCCGCATACGATTGCGCAAACCATGGGCTTCTTGAGACGGAGGTTGCAGCCATAAATAGCGGGCTCAGTAATACCCACGAGGACGGCAGAAATCACAGAAGAAGCCGCGACGCCCTTCAGGTCCTCGTTCTTGGACTTGAGCATGACTCCGAGGGCTGCGCCACCCTGAGCGAAGTTTGCAGCACCGGCGAATGCAAGCAGGTTCTGCTTGCCGCTCACGGCGACATCGTTGAGGCCAACGGGAAGAAGCGCACGGTGAGCGCCAAAGATAACGAGAACGCCCCAAAGACCGCCAATAACCGCTCCGCCGAGCATGGCGTTGAAGTTCATCAGCGCATAGTAGATGGCCTGGATTCCGTTGCCAACATAAATGCCCACCGGGCCAAGCACGCACAGGGTAAGCGGGAGCATAACGATAAGGGAGAGACCCGGGACAAGGATGATCTGGAGAATCTCAGGAATGATCTTCTTGAGAAGACGCTCGACGTACATCAGCACCAAAACAGCAAGCAGAATCGGGATTACCGATTCGGTATAGCTAAAGACCTTAGTCGCATCGCCAATCGTCCAGGCAGCTTTCACAACCGGAAGCCCAAAAATAGTCGTAGGCGTCGAAACATCCTGGATAATCTTGTCGACTCCGGGATAGCAGAGGAAACCGCCGAGGACCATTGCAATGATCTCGTTGCACTTCAGCGCCTTGGCCGCAGTATAGCCAAGGAACACGGGCATGAAGTAGAAGATGATTTGGCTAGCCGCATAGAGCAAGACATATGTGTCGTTCGTCGAGATATCAATCCCCTGCTGGGCAAATATAAGCTTTGCCGCGGTAAGAAGGCCCTTAATGAGGCCCGAAGCCGCAATTGCGGGGATGAGGGGTGTGAACATCTTCGAGACAACTTGAAGAACGCGGTTCGCAAGGTTGCCCTTCTCTGCGGGAGCCGCCTCAGGCTCGTCGGCCTCAACAACGCCAGAACCTTGAATACCAATCATGGGCAGAATCTCGTCGTAGACCTTGGTTACCTTCGCACCAAGGACGATTTGAAACTGGCCGCCTGCTTCGACAACTTGAATTACACCCTCGACATGCTCGATAACATCCTTATTTGCAAGGGAGCCATCCTTGAGCACAAGACGAAGGCGCGTGAAGCAATGGCTCACATCGCTGATGTTCTCTTTTCCGCCGACGTTTTCGAGAATCTCGGCAGCAGTTTGCTTTGGGTCCATCTTCTCTCCTCGTTGTAATCCGAATTCAATAGGGCTATGTATCACTGGCCAGTGATGAACTGATTGGAATGAAGGACCAGGTAGAAGTACTCGTCGTCTGAGCAACTCCAACCAAATGCCTTCTTGAAGTACGAACAGATTTCTTCCGCGCACGCCGCGGCCTGAGGAAATTCCTCGCGAACCTGAGGAAGCAGCATAGAGACCCGAGCCGGAGAAAGGTCTTGCCCGTTATTCCTTATCAAGCGCGCAATCAAGAAGCGCAGATGCGTTAGGAACCTCATATAGGAATAAGAGTTTTTATCAATTCGCTTATCAAGACAGGATTCAACGATTGCGACAACGCGGTCGATGATCTCAGTACTCTTCATTGTGAGATCCATATCGCCCCGGCCATTGGCGCTGCCCTCGGCATTAACCAGGTGAAGCGCTATCGAGGCAGCTTCGGATTCGGGAAGAGACACGCTTAAAAGGCGCTTGATTAAGAGAAGCCCCCATTGCCCCACTTCAACTTCGCGCGGATAAACGAACTTGACTTCGTTTTCCAGAGGATTCTCGAGGAGGATTCCCTTTTCGTTGCGTTCAAGGGCAAAGTTCAAGTGATCAGCAAGCGTGAATGGAAGATTAGGGTTTAAGGTGCAGTTCAAGCGTGAGTGAGCTTCCTGGACAATTCGAGAAGCTATATCAACGACGGATGAAGGAAGCGAAGCGATAAGGGGATAGAGGGCATTGTCGATCTCGTAGAAGCGACGTTCAACAATTGAATCGTCAGCGAGATCATAAGGAGCCTTACGAAAGCCCACACCCTTACCGAAGACAACGCAGATACGACCCAGGTCATCACGAGCAACGGCTGAATTGTTATTGATTTGCTTGAGAATCTGCATAACAACTCCGGAGCATTATTTCCAGCATTCATTAGCCGACAAATAATGCCTCCGGATGGGAGTAACACTTCGTCTGAGTAGTAGTATTTTAACGATAGCTATCGTTCATAAGCTTCGTAATTCGCAAATTACCACTCACAGCTTAATTCATACCGTTCATCGCTTGATGAGTGTTTTGAACGTTTGAGTTCTCGCGGTCTTCGCCAAGTCAAAAGAGTACTTACATGACCGATATACAAAGATGCATATCGTTTACGCGCTTTGGAGCTCAAGAACGACTGTGAAACGCGTAAACGATATGCATCTGGGGGTTGCTGATTTACGAAAAAGGCCCCGGACCGTGAAGTCCGGGGCCTTGATGCGTTAAGCGATCAGCTTAGAGCTTGATCTCGATGTCGACGCCAGCGGGGAGGTCGAGACGCATGAGCGAGTCGACGGTGCTGGACGAGGGATCGAGGATGTCGATGAGGCGCTTGTGGGTGCGCATCTCGAACTCGTCGCGGGAATCCTTGTCCTTGTGCGGCGAGCGGATGACGCAGTACAGGCTGCGCTCGGTCGGCAGGGGGATGGGGCCGGAAACGCGGGCGCCGGTCTTCTGAGCGGTGTCCACGATGAGCTTGGCGGACTGATCAACGACCTCGTGGTCGTAGCCCTTGAGGCGAATCCTAATCTTCTGGCTTGACACTTTGGTACCTCCGTAAATGAGCTAAGGCTCGGGTCGTTTAGTTGTTGCCGCCGTTCTTAGCGACGATCTCGTCGCGGACGGCCTTGGGCACGGGCTCGTAAGAGTCGAACTGCATGGTGTAGCTCGCGCGGCCCTGAGTCTGGGAGCGAAGGTCGGTAGCGTAGCCGAACATCTCGCCCAGGGGCACCTTGGCGCGGATGACCTTGGAGCCGGAGCGGTCCTCCATGCCCTCGATCTTGCCGCGGCGACCGGAGAGGTTGCCCATGACGTCGCCCATGTACTGCTCGGGGGTCTCGACCTCGACGGACTCGACGGGCTCGAGCAGGACCGGGTCGGACTTCTTCAGGGCGTCCTTGATGGCCATGGAGCCGGCGATCTTGAAGGCGGCCTCAGAGGAGTCGACCTCGTGGTAAGAACCGTCGATCAGCTTGACCTTGATGTCGACGACCGGGTAGCCGGCGATGACGCCGTTCTCGAGCGCCTCCTGGATGCCCTTGTCGATGGAGGGGATGTACTCCTTCGGGATGACGCCACCGACGATGGCGTTCTCGAACTCGTAGCCCTTGCCCTCCTCGTTCGGCTCGATGTCGATGACGGCGTGGCCGTACTGGCCGCGGCCGCCGGACTGGCGGACGAACTTGCCCTCGGCGTGCTTGACCTCGTGGCCAGCGGTCTCGCGGTAGGCAACCTGCGGCTTACCCACGTTGCAGTCGACCTTGAACTCGCGGCGCAGACGGTCGACGATGATCTCGAGGTGGAGCTCACCCATGCCGGCGATGATGGTTTGGCCGGTCTCGTGATCGGTGTGGACCTGGAAGGTCGGGTCCTCCTCGGCGAGCTTGGCGAGGCCAACGGACATCTTGTCCTGCTCGGCCTTGGTCTTGGGCTCGACGGCGACGTCGATGACCGGGTCGGCGAACTGGATGGACTCGAGCACGATGGGGTGCTTCTCGTCGCAGAGAGTGTCGCCGGTGGTGGTGTTCTTCATGCCGACGCAAGCGACGATGTCGCCGGCGGAGCACTCCTCACGGTCAACACGGTCGTTGGCGTTCATCTCGAGGATGCGGCCCAGACGCTCGCGGTTGTCCTTGACGGAGTTGTAGACGTAGGAACCGGCCTCGGCCTGACCAGAGTAGACGCGGATGTAGGTGAGCTTGCCCACGAACGGGTCGGTCATGATCTTGAACGCCAGAGCGGAGAAGGGCTCCTTGATGTCGGCGTGACGGACCTCAGGCTCGCCCTTGAGGTTGGTGCCGTCGATCTCCTTGACGTCGAGCGGGGAAGGCAGGTAGTCCACGACGGCGTCGAGGAGCTCCTGGATGCCCTTGTTCTTGTAAGCGGAGCCGACGAAGACGGGGTTGATGCCGCCGGCGATGACGCCCTTGCGGATGGCCGCCTTGAGCTTGTCCACCGGGATCTCGGCCTCCTCGAGGACGAGCTCCATGAGCTCATCGTCGAAGTTGGAGGCGGCGTCGAGAAGCTCCTCGCGCTTCTCCTGGGCGAGGTCGGCGAACTCCGCCGGGATCTCGTCCATCGGCTCGGGGTAAATCATGCCCTTGGCGTCTTCCTTGAAGTCCCAAGCGGTCATGGTCACGAGGTCGACGAGGCCCCAGAAGTTGGCCTCGGCGCCCATCGGAATCTGGGCGGCGACGGCCGGGGCGTGCAGGCGCTCCTTCATGGTGTCGATGGCGTGGAAGAAGTCGGAGCCCACGCGGTCGTACTTGTTGATGAAGGCGATGCGGGGCACGCCGTACTTGTGGGCCTGGCGCCACACGGTCTCGGACTGCGGCTGGACACCGGCGACGGCGTCGAAGACGGCGACGGCGCCGTCGAGGACGCGCAGGCAGCGCTCGACCTCAGCGGTGAAGTCGACGTGGCCCGGGGTGTCGATGATCTGGATGACGTGGTCCTTCCAGAAGCAGGTGGTAGCAGCGGAGGTAATGGTAACGCCGCGCTCCTGCTCCTGAACCATCCAGTCCATCGTGGCAGCGCCGTCGTGGACCTCGCCGATCTTGTGGGTCTTGCCCGTGTAGTAGAGGATGCGCTCGGTGGTCGTGGTCTTACCGGCGTCGATGTGGGCCATGATGCCGATGTTGCGGAGGTCTTCGAGCTTGTACTTAGCCTTAGCCATAGTAGTTAATCCCCTCGAGACTAGAAGCGGTAGTGAGAGAACGCGCGGTTGGCCTCAGCCATCTTGAAGAGGTCCTCGCGCTTCTTCACGGACGCGCCGACGCCGTTGGAGGCATCGATGATCTCGTTGCAGAGACGCTCGGCCATGGTGTTCTCCTTGCGGTCGCGGGAGAAGTTGACCATCCAGCGAATGGCGAGCGTGGTGGCGCGACGGGAGTTGACCTCCATCGGCACCTGGTAGGTGGCGCCACCGACACGCTTGGGCTTGACCTCGAGGGTCGGGCGGATGTTGTCCATGGCCTTCTTGAAGACGGCGAGGGCGTCCTCGCCGGTCTTCTCGGCGACCATCTCGAAGGCACCGTAGACGATGCGCTCCGCGGTGGCCTTCTTGCCGTCCAGGAGGACCTTGTTGATGAGCTGGGTCACGAGACGGTTGTTGTAAACGGCGTCAGGCTGGACCTCACGACGGTTAGCTGCTGCACGACGCGGCATTGTGTATCTCCTCAGAACTTAAAAGCGGGTGTTGGCGAGTGGGGCGACTTACTTGGCGCGCTTGGTGCCGTAACGGGAACGGGCCTTCTGGCGGTTCTGCACGGCAGCGCAGTCGTAGGCGCCACGGACGATCTTGTAACGCACGCCAGGGAGGTCGCGGACACGGCCGCCGCGGATCAGGACGATGGAGTGCTCCTGGAGGTTGTGGCCCTCGCCGGGGATGTAAGCGGTGACCTCGATGCCGTTGACGAGACGGACACGGGCGACCTTACGAAGAGCCGAGTTCGGCTTCTTGGGGGTGGTGGTGAAGACGCGGGTGCAGACGCCGCGCTTCTGGGGGTTGTGCTGCAGGGCTGCATTCTTGGACTTGGCCTTGACGCTCACGCGACCGTTGCGAACGAGCTGGTTGATAGTAGGCAAAGTTCTCTCCTTCTTATACCTATCGACGTGCTGATTTACGATATTCATGGGCTGCGCAGCACCGCCGCCCCGGATTGACGCGACGATGAACTTTACGCTTGGTTGTTTGCAGTTGTCAAAACGCCACGGAGCCGGGCGTATCCATTTCACGCGGTCTTCACAGGGCTTAGGCAGCGCGGCTTACACCCCTTCGGTCCGCCGCCGCGCTTTCCCCGCCGATTACCCGCCGAATGCCCTCCAAAAGTGAAGTCTTCACAACCAAATAGGCCCAATGTGTTGTCTTCACATTGGGCCAAATGGATGCAAACGGGCAAAGTGCAGTCTTCACTTTGATTGTGCAGTCTTCACTTTCGCGCTGCGGGTAAGATGCACAGCGCGCCTTTTGCCGCCAGGTGACCTTATGTTCTCTCAGGAACCCCCAAATCAACCACTCGCCTCACTGGTACATTGGAAACTTGGAAATAATAGCTCTCGGACTGTACGACGGCGATATAGCTATACCCGTTTGATTTAAGCGGCGGCCTCACGATATCCCTCTTAAAAGGAATGTGCAGGGACATCGATGAGCCGCTGCGAATAGTGAAGCCTATTTGCTCGCCCATAGCGGGATTAGCGAGGCCCCACAGGTCGAAATCCGGCTGGAAGGCGGCATCTCGCGTCTTCTCTGGAATGAGACGCCAGCTCAGCGCCATAAGATAGCCGTCATCGTTGTCCGTATTCGCCACCTCAACGTCCAGCACGACCTCTGTTTTCTCGTCGAGTGCCGGAGCGCCTTCCGAGTCTCCTGCGCCCAATGCCTGGGAAATGCTCATCAGCTTGTCATCGACATCCGCAACAACGCCGTATGCTTCTGCATATTCCCGTGAGCTCATGATTCGAGCACCGGTCACTCGAATCGAATATCCGGCGGTATTCTCAGTCGCATACTCGAGAAAGCTGCCATCGAGGTCCACTTTCTCACCGATTTCATAAGTCTGGACTTCTAGATGCTGGGCGTCCGCGTTTACGAACGCGACCCGCGCGCAGAACGCGATGACCAATACAGCGATTAAGGCGACCGCAACCACTTTCTTCCCCTTAATCAAACTGATCGCCCCCCGACGTCCAAAACCTCATGCCCATCCATATGGCCCTCGGCAAAGTAATAAATTTCGTCCGCCATCGCCCGAAGCGTCAGCGAGTCATGGCAGGAGAGCACGACGGTCGCGCCTCGCGCCTTTTGTGCTGCCACAACCCGCTTCGTCATTTCCACGCCTGAGCTATCTAGAGCATTTGTCGGCTCATCGAGAACCACGATATCGGGCCGCTCGAACACGGCAGCCGCGATGCCCAGACGCTGCTTCATTCCGAGGGAGTACTTTCGCACGGGCCTCTTGTCGTCTGGTTCAAGACCGACCGATTCAATCGCGCGGCGAATCTCTCCCTCATTCGCAACATCACGGATAGACGCCAAGAGACGCAGGTTATCAAACCCGGATCTGCCGGCAAGAAACGCGGGCCCCTCTATCAGCATTCCAATACTTGGGGGAAAGGCGAAGTCGCGACCTAGGGGCCTGCCATCAATTTCTATGGTCCCCGAAGAAGGGGCGACGAGGCCTGCGATGCAACGCATGAGCATGGTCTTTCCCGAACCGTTAGGCCCGGCAAAGCCAACAACCTGCCCAGAGCCGATGCATAGAGAGACATCCTTCAAGACTTCGACGCCACGTATGCGTTTTGATAGAGCCCCAATCGTTATGCTCATGCGTTGAGCTCCTTATCCAGAATATCCATCTTTGAGAAATACAGCCCGCCGAGAACGACGGAGGCCGCACCGAGTGCGAAGGAGGCCGAAATCGCCACAAGAGGATTCACGCCCGGAGAGACCGCCAGCGACGAGCGGGCCCACATACAGAGCTCTCCAACAAATGGGAAACCGGAGTAGAACAACGACAGCGAAGTCGAGCCCATCACAAGGATAAAGGCCGGAAGCGGACGCAGCACAAGCGAAAGCGCCAGCTGCGCGAGGCACATCGCCAGCAAACATGCACCAACTTGCGCCACAAAGGGCGCGACGGATTCCATCTCTGTGAGAAAGGCCCTGCCATTAAGGCCCAGCAGGCCCGGTAGACCACGCTGCACTCCCAGCTTCGGTTCGCCCCCGGCCGCAAAACTGAGCAGGAAAGCCGCTACAAGAGCCGTCAAGACCACTGCAGCAGCGCATATAGCGACCCACAGACATTTTGAGATCCACCACTGCCATCGCGATCGGCCTTGGACAAGGAGCTGCTTGCCAAAACCCATAAGGTTTGAATACGGGTACGAGAGCGGCACGTACAGCGCAATCGCCATCACAGCCACCCAGCTCATGGGAAGAGACACTCTCTCCACATCATTTAACGTACTATCCAGGGATCCACCAAAGAGTGCAACGAAGCAGTCGCCAAGAGTAGGTGCCGTCGCTTCTTTGCCCATTTGGATAAACCTCGCACTCTTGAGCCACAGCATTGCATCGATGCTCGCGAAGAGGACGAGAGCAAATAAAACCACCGGTAAAAGGGCACGTCCGCTCTCTCGCAAATCCGCTTTGAGGAATCGAAGTGCCGTCATAGGATGTCTCGCCCCCTTTGGATCCAAAGTGGGATCGCAGTCGCCGCTGCCATCGCCGTGCCCTGAATTAGATAGGACGAGACCATGCGCATCTGGGTGCCGAGGCCCACACAGTCAAGCGTGGGAATGAGGCTCAGGCTCACGCCTCCAACATCGGCCGCCATGAACACCGCACTATCACCGTAATAGGTCCACGCAAGCAGGACCACGTACGGCATGACCAGAAGAACCACGCGATTGTCGACTCGTGTGGAGACGGCAAGGGTCACGAGCGCCCATAGGCCGCATAACGTTGCGTTGGCAAACGTAGTCACAAACACATATAGAAGGGGCCTCGTATATAACAGGTCAGACCATGCTGAGGGACTTGAGACTCCAAGGCTCAATACCTCGCTTATATCTGGCACATAAGCCGGTACGAGACAGGCGAGAATAGCGAGATTAAGCAAGTAGGGCAAAGCGATAACCACGAATGCGCTCAGGAACACCGCAACGGCGCGGGCAAATAGGTATCTGTCCTTCCCCACCCGCCCGGCGACCTGGTTCGCCACGCCATCGATAAGGTCGGAGCGATGCGACCAAGCATACGGCATGACCGTCAACAGCGGCGCAAGGATGAAGAAGACGTACCGAAGGGGATTCTCAACGGCGCCCATACCCATCCACAGCCCATAGCATCCGCCCACAGATAAACCGAGCCACTCGTCTTGAACTAGTTTTCCCGCCTCGCCCTGGACAAATGCAGCGTATGCCATCACCGCACATGCGACGGCAAAGCCGCAGCCGACAAGCAGCGCAACGAAGAACCACGGATTGCTAAAGGCTCGGTTGAACTCATACCTAAGGAGTCGATCCATGGCATTCACCTACAATCTTGCGGCGTAAGGGTGATGAGATAACCAAATGTTTCAAGCACGACGCTCAGCGGCAAATCGCTTTCGCCGTCGTTTTGGGGCATTTGCCAGCACGCGGTCATCGTCTTCTCTTCCCCTGGAGCAATGGAGAAGCAGTTCCCGGTTCCCTCGGGGCTGTTTTCTTCGCTGCCGTCGAAGTAGACGAACTCTGTCGCATTCGCTTTTGGCGCACCGAGCAGGAATTCCGTTTTTCCGTTTTTGAGCTGTAGAAGCGATGTCGCATCGATGTTCTTGATATCGAGCTTGCACACAAGGAAGAAATACGCATCGCTGCCTGAGCTATTGTTCAAACCGAAGAAATGTCCATCTCCCGTGGGTAGCCCTGTGGCCTCGTAATCGTCATAGAGCCGGGCATCGGTCACGGTTACGTCCATGGATCCCTGCAGCTCGGTAAAGGCAAGGGCGTCTTGGTCGTCAGACGAAACGTACACGGCCTCACCTTGTGAGTAAGTTCGCGCCGAGTCTTCTTCGACCCTCTGCGCCTCGGAAGCAGCCCTTGCCTCATCTTGCTGACGCTGCTGCTCCTTGTCGAATCTGACTGCCGTGAGAACAATCGCCGCCACGATTATCAACACGGCTGCAGCCGAAATCATCTCTTTCTTCCTCATGGCTCCCCCGGATAATATGCCGCCCGATATCCACCGGGCGGCAATCAACTTCTTTAGTTAAGGCTGGCATACCTACTTGCATCCGTCACGTCGGGGCTCCATAAGCCGTTGGTGAAAGTACGGACATCTCGATAGGCCCATACCGTAATTTGCGCGTATCGATTGCCGCGCTCCTTCACGTTATTGTGAATCACGTACTTTCCCGTATCTCCCAAATAGGCTTGGCCAATCATGCAACCTTGGTCGCGTGCCGTACCGTCAGAGTTGTACGCCCCGTCGACATATACTCTGCAGGGATCCCCCGTGAAGTACGTCGGGTTGATGTACGTCGCAGAGTAGTCTTCCTTCTCTCGCCAATCAGTTCCATCCGTATCTCCGTACGCATGGAGGGAAAAGGCGAACTGTCTATCGACCGTGGAAGTGGGAGCAACACCTTCTTCGGCATGGGCCGGAATCGCAAAAGTTAGGCCCATTGCCAAAGAAAGCGCAGTCAATCCGCCGAGTGCTCCTGCCCCAAATTTCCGATTCATTCAATCTCCCTTCTTCATTGTTGTTCGAGCCGTTTGCTCGAAACCGTAAAGAAAGGGTGCGCAGAACAACGGAATATGCGCAATAAACAGGCCATATGGGAAATGGTCGGGGGGTGTTTATGCGTCGATATGCTGGGAAAACAGTTCGAGAAGGCCTTCGATGCTGTTCACGCCGAGCTTGGCATAGGCACTACGTCGGGCTGTGTTGATCATGCCTTGGGAGTAGTGGAGCTCCTTCGCCATCTGCGCCGTTGTCTTGCCCTGCGCAATAAGCGTTACCGTCTGCGATTCCACCGTATTGAGCCCTCGGCTCACGAGATACCCTTGCAAGCGCTCGTCGCGCGTGGGCACATCCGCGAGCTTCCGAATATCCCGGATACGGGCATACGCCGCATGCGCTGCAACGGCCGCGAAGACGGCAACAATCAGCGCCGCCGCGCAGACGAGCATCTTTGCGTTGGTCGGGCCTCCGATGGCCGCAGGCAAGGCGCCGCCAGAGACGGCAACGTCTTCGGCATGGTTCACGAGCACGATCCCCGCCAGGACGCCAACGGCGAAGGCGGTGAGGTACAGGGCGGATCGGCAGTATGCGCGGCCGATGTTCCGATACATCAGAATCGCGACTAGTGCCAGCACTAAAGCAACCGCGAACCACAGTTCAACGATGTCGAGAAGGCCCATGACCACGAGCACCGCCCCGGCAACGACGGTCCGTCGACGCAACGTCGCATCGTCCGTCAACAGCATCAAAGCACAGCAACCGACAGTAGCAACGAAGGGGGTCAAGGCGCCAAGGACCGAGAAAGACGTCGTGGAGCGCCAAAGCTCTTCGACGGTGAAGCCGAGGAACAGCGAAACAAACAGGCCGACCGGCCAAGCATAGGTGGATCTCTCATCCACTCGCGGACCCCAAAAGGCAAGGAGGCCCCACACATAGAAGAGGGCGCAGGGAAATTCGAGCGCCGAAAGAGCAGCCGCCCACGCACTGCCTCCAGCCAGATTCGCCGTCAAAGTCACCGTGAAGAGAGCGATGCCGAAGACGACACACGAAGTTCCCGCGATCGCCCGAACGCGACGAGAACTTCGTGGCATCGCATGCCCCAGAGCAACGAGCAAGAAGGCGGCATGGGCCAATAAGGCGAATGCTACCCCCATAAGCATCGGCTGGCCTTGCCCCCATCGTGGCTGACCAGCGGCGATAGGAAGCAGCGGTAGGATCGAAGCGAACGCCGTCGCTGAGAACAAGTGAGCTGTTTTTCTCGGCTCCCTTGGCACCTCTCGCATTACGGCCGCGGGACAACCGAATGTGCGAAGTTCCTCGAGGCCGGCAATGCCGAGTTTCTTGTATACCTTGCCCAACGTCACGCGAACCGTCGAAGCAGATATCCCCAAATCGGCGGCCATCTGCTTGGAGGTCTTGCCTGCACGGGCGAGTTGAGCCAGCTGCAATTCCCGCACGCTTAAACCTGCGGCGCTGAACACTCCCAAGACCTTCTTTTCTTGGTCGCGCATCCCCTCAATAACTTGCTCTTGGGGGCTCGTTGAGCTAATCGCTTCGAGCAACGCCGCAAGCATCCCGCAAGCAGCAAGCGGAACGGCTGCCAGGACGGCGCTGCTATACAAGGGATACACCCGAGTCGACAACGCCCACAGAAGCATGCCGAGGCCATAGAAGCAACAGAACTTCTCGGCAGAAAACGCACGCTTTGCGCCGCACCGAATCACCGCAATCAAAGCAACCAAATAAGGCACGAAAGCAATCAAACTGCTCGAAACGTGATCAAGCCCGGACATTTCTAGGAGCACCCAGAGGAAGCGGGGCGCGTAGCCAAAGCCGATCGCGGCGAAAATAAAGGCCAGTACTTCGCCCCTCTCTGCATCCCTCAGGTCATTCGGCCTCTCGAAGAGTCTCGAGAGAATGTAACCCGCCGCAAAAGAAGCGCAGCTCAATAGAGGCGCCTGCAGGCGAGAACCCAGGGATTTGAACATCCCGTCATATGACAAATCACCGAGTAGGCTCCATCCAGGCAGGACGAGCAGCTCTTCAGCGCACAATATCGCAACGAGCAAGCGATTGGCCGCGGTGACGCTTGGGTGCAAACGCCGCGAGCTGACACGGGCAGCGACGATTCCGCCCAAAAATGCCAGTGCTACACACGTATACGCCGGTGATAGGGTAGGACTCGGGGAACCGCCTTTCGCACAGAGCGGGGAAATCGCTGCAAAAACGAGGGTGGCAATACCGAGCCATGGGGTTAAGTCGTTTTTGCCTTCTTTGCCCATCGAATCGCCCCCAACATCGTCGTTCGATGATTTTAGCGTGCGGCCCGAAGTGAGGGCACCAAAGTGAAGTCTTCACAACCAAAAAGGCCCAATGTGTTGTCTTCACATTGGGCCAAATGGATGCAAACAGGCAAAGTGCAGTCTTCACTTTGATTGTGCAGCCTTCACTTTCGCGCGGGTGCCGCCGGCGGGGGCCGAGAAGGACCTGGGTCGCGGAGCACCAGTCCCTAGCAGGCCTCTATCGAGGTGAGCTCGACCTCGTCGCCCGAGGCGAGCACGGTGTCCGGGCTGCCGCAATGCGGGCAGATCTTCCCGTGGGCGACGGTCCCGTAGGTGCGCCCGCAGGCGTTGCACAGCGTCACCGCGGGCGCCTCCTCGACCACAAGCTCGCTGCCGCGCACGAGGTCGTCCTTCTCGGCGGCCCATTTCCAGCAGTCGGCGAGGTAGTCCGGGATCACGCCCGAGACCTCGCCCAGCGTGAGCGTCACGCGGCTCACCGAGGTGAGGGAGTTCTGCTCCCCCACCTCGTCGACCATCTTTATGAGGTGGAACACGATTCCCAGCTCGTGCACAGGCTCTACCTGCCCTTACTTCTTCTTGCCCTTGAGGAGCAGCCTGACGCCGCGCTTGGCCGCGTGCGGCAGGATCGCCTTCATCTTGTCCTCGGAGCGGACCATCCGCGAGCACTCGGGGTGGTCGCGCTCGAGGTGGATCGCGTCGAACTCGCAGCGCGTGGTGCACAGGCCGCAGCCGATGCAGCGGTTCGCGTCCACGATGGAGGCGCCGCACTTGAGGCAGCGCGCGGTCTCGGTCTTGACCTGCTCCTCGGTAAACGTGCGGCGCACGTCGGTCCAGTCGTGGAGCACGGTCTTCACGTGGTCGCAGGCCGGCTTCTGGCGCGCGGCGTGATCGTAGCTGCCGGGGTCGACCATGATGTTCTTCTTGTCGAGCTCGACGTAGTGGAGCTGGTTGCGCCCAATGGTGAGCGAGGCCTTCTGCGCGTAGCGGTGCAGGGAGACCGCGGCCTCGTGACCCGCGGCGATGGCATCGATCACGAAGCGCGGGCCCGTATAGGCGTCGCCGCCCACGAAGACGTCGGGCTGCGCTGTCTGATAGGTCTGGGGGTCGGCCACCGCGGCGTTCCCGCGGCCCAGCTCGACCTTGCTGCCGTCAAGAAGACCGCCCCACTCGATGCTCTGGCCGATGGAGAGCACGACGTTCTCGCACGGGACGAAGACCGTGTCGTCCTCGTCGTAGACGGGCGCGAAGCGGTGGTCATAGTCGAAGACGCTCGTGCAGCGCTTGAAGGTCACGCCGCGGACGCGGCCGTCCTCCCCTACCTCGATGCTTGCGGGGCCCCAGCCGCACTCGACGCGCGCGCCGTCTTCCTCGGCCTCGTCGACCTCCTCGGGGAGCGCGGGCATCTCGTCGCGCTGCTCCAGGCAGTACATCGAGACGTGGCCCGACCCGCAGCGCACGCTCACGCGGGCCGCGTCGATCGCCACGTTACCGCCGCCCACGACGACGGTGTCTCCCTTGACCTCGTGGTCGGGATCGTCGAGCGCGTTGCGGAGGAAGTCGACGGCGGTGGACACGCCGGACGCGTCCTCGCCCGGCACGCCCGCACGGCGACCGCCCTGGGCGCCTACAGCCAGGTAGAACGCGCGGAAGCCCTGCTCGCGGAGCTCGTCGAGCGTGACGTCGCGGCCCACTTCGACGCCGCAGCGGATCTCTACGCCCATCTCGCGCAGGATGTCGATCTCGGCCGCCACGACCTTCTTCGAGAGCTTGTACGCCGGGATGCCGTAGGTCATCATGCCGCCGGGCAGCGGGTTCTTCTCAAAGACAACGGGGTTGTAGCCCATGTCGGCAAGGTAGTACGCGCACGAGAGGCCCGCGGGACCGGCGCCCACGATCGCGATCTTCTGCGAGAAACGCCCGCGCATGGAAGGGATCCTGGGCTCGGGGACGTAGCGGGTCTGGGCATCGAGGTCCTTCTCGGCGATGAACTTCTTCACCTCGTCGATGGCCACGGCCTCGTCGATCGTCCCGCGGGTGCAGGCGGCCTCGCAGCGGCGGTTGCAGACGCGGCCGCATACGGCCGGGAACGGGTTCGCGCGCTTGATGATCCCCAGAGCCTCGGTGTAGCGGCCCTGCGCCGCCATGCGCAGATAGCCCTGGACGGGCACGTGCGCGGGGCACGCGACCTTGCAGGGGGCCGTGCCCGTCTCGTGGCACTCGATGCGGTTGTCGTTGCGGTAGTTCCAGTTCCAGTCGTCCTCGCCCCAGTGGTTGTCGTCGGGAAGCGGCTGGACGGGGTAGCTCGGCTTACCTTCCTTGGTGCAGATTTTCTGCCCGAGCTTGGGCGCGCCCGCAGGGCACACCTCCACGCACGCGCCGCAGGCCACGCACTTCTCGGCATCGACGTGCGCGACGTAGGCGGAGCGGCTCATGTTGGGCGTGTTGAAGAGCTGAGAGGTGCGCAGCGCGTGGCAGACGTTCACCTGGCAGTTGCAGATGGCGAAGATCTTGTTCTCGCCGTCGATGTTCGTGATCTGGTGCACGAAGCCGTTCTTCTCGGCTTGGAGCAGAGTCTCGATGACCTGGTCGTAGGTGATGAAGTGGCCCTTGCCGGTCTCCACGAGGTAGTCTGCCATGTCGCCGATGCCGATGCACCAGTCCTGCGGGTCATCGGCGCTGCCCTCGTCGCGGGCGCGCTCGGCCACGCGGCAGGAACACGCGCCGGCGGCATAGCGGTCGTACTTGGACAGCCAGTGGGAGATGTGCTCGATGTCGACGGAGCGGTTCTCGTGCTCGATGGCCTTCTCGACGGGGATGACGTGCATGCCGATGCCCGCACCGCCGGGCGGGACCATCTTGGTCACCTTGGTGAGCGGCAGGTACGCCATGCGCTCAAAGAACGTGCCGATCTCTGGGTGTTCCTCGATCTGGCGCTGGTTCATGACCGTGAACTCCGCTGAGCCGGGAACGAACATGGGCAGGACGTACTGCTTGACGCGCTCGGGGTTCTCCCAGTTGTACTCCACGATGCCCTTTACCGACATAGAATCGAGAAGCCCCTGCACGCGCGCTTCGTCCATCCCCGACGCCGCGACGAGCTGCTCGAGCGTCATAGGGTGCCGGACCTTCATGTGGGAAGTGAGCTCGGCCTCCTCCTCGGTCATGACGGTCGCGAGGCCCCAGTAGTCGGGGTCGGTCGGCTTGGTTTTGTTGCCGATGCGGTCGGAGATCTTCTGCGCCTCGCGGAGCACGCCTGGCTTGAGCGGAGCCGAGGCGGCAGGACCGGGCTGGTCCGGGTCGCTCGGCACCCACTTCGTGAAGGTATCGACCTCCGAGAAGTACTCCTCGGCGAGGATGCGGTGCGGCTCGCCCGCGGGATTGTTCGTTGGGATGACGTTCCTCCGCGCGATCTGCTCATCGGTGAGCGAGCCGCGCATCGGGTTCTCGTTCATGTCTGTGGGCATATCCCTCTCCTTTGGTCTCGCCCGCGGCCGGACCCCCATCCGACAGCAAAGCGGCCTGCTACGTAGGTCGTTTACTCGGGTTTACTCGGACGGGTAATGCGCCGCGGCGCTGTTCGCGGGAGCCTCCTTGGCAAAGGTGCCGTCCTTCTGGGCGGCCACGGCCTCGCGTAGGTAAGAAACCCAATCGTCGACGCCCTCCCCGGTCTTCGCGCTTATGGGGATGACGCGGGCGTTCGGGTTACGCATGGCCACGTTTGCGCAGCACTTCTCTAGGTCGAAGTCGAAGTACGGCGCGACGTCGATCTTGTTGACCAGGACGACGTCGGTCACCTCGAACATGAGCGGGTACTTGAGAGGCTTGTCGTCTCCCTCCGGAACGGACAGAATGACGACGTTCACCGAGGCCCCCGTGTCGAATTCCGCCGGGCACACGAGGTTGCCGACGTTCTCGAGGAAGACGAGGTCCGCATCGCCCGCGCCCAGGCCCTCGAGCCCCTGCGCGCACATCCCTGCGTCCAGATGGCACATGCCGCCGGTGTGGAGCTGGATCGCCTTCACGCCAAGGCGCGAAATCGCGGCGGCATCGACGTCCGAGTCGATGTCGGCCTCCATGACGGCGATCTTGAGCTCGGGGGAAAGCGCCTCGATGGTACGGGTAAGCGTCGTCGTCTTTCCTGAGCCCGGCGAGCTCATGAGGTTGACCAGGAGCTGGCCCTTCTCTCGGAGCTTCCCCCTAAGCGCGTCGGCCTCGCGGTCGTTGTCCGCAAATACGGACTGCTTTATCTCGAGGATCTTGTACTCGTCCATAGGCTCCCCTTCCGGCCCCTTTGAGTCATGCGGTAAGTATACCTAAGCTCGTTGACACGGCGTCAATGAATCCCGTGGCGTCACCTAGCGAGACCTCGAACGGTCGCCCACGCAAGAAGGGCGGCCCCGCATCAGCGGAGCCGCCCTTCTCAGTAGCTATGTACGCAACGAGCGCTTACTCCCCGTCTTTGTCCTCGGACTTAACGACCTGGGAAAGAAGGTCGTCGAGGGAGCCGAGGTCCTCGTTTATGACGTCGGCCGGCTTGGCCTCCTCCGCAGCCTCGCCTCCGCCGATGAGCTCGTCATCGTCGAAGTGGTGCTTGGAGGGAGCCGCAGTACCGAGCATGACGTCGTCCGCGTCGGGCGAGAAGACCATGTTCAGCAGCTGGGAGAGGTCCTCGCTGTCGGCCTCGTCGTCGTCCGGCTCCAGGATGTAAAGCAGGTTGCGGGACTCGAGGCCGTCGCGGAGCTCCTCGATGGCCTTGGCGCCGATGCCGTCGATGCGCAGCAGGTCGTCCTCGGTCTTGCCGATGAGGTCGCCCACGGTCTCGATGCCGACCTCGCTGAACTTGTTCGTCCAGCGCTGCGACACCCCCAAGTCGTCGAACAGGTAGAGCTTGGCGTCCTCGGAAGACAGCGTGCGGCCGTTCTTGGAGTACACGCCGCCGAAGCCGTAGTCGTCGCCCACCCAGTCGAGCTGCTTGGGGAGCTGCTCCTCGATGCCCTTGAGCTCGTTGGGCGCCCACTCCGGGAGGCTCTTGGCCATCGGGGAGGTCGGGCCGTCGATCTTGGTCCCGTGGTAGGTCGGCTCGACGTTGTGGTACGCGGCGAGGCCGGTGCCGGCCGGGATCTGCTTGCCCACGATGACGTTGGACTTGAGGTCGAGCAGGTGGTCCACATCGCCCTCGATGGCGGCCTCGGTGAGGACGCCCGCGGTGCGGATGAAGGACGCGCTGGACAGCCAGGAGTCGATGGAGCTCGCGACCTTGAGGGCACCCAGGATGACGGGCTCGGCCTCCGGCGGGGTGCCGCCGGCGAGCGTGATGCTCTTGACGGTCTCGGCGAAGACGTAGCGGTCGACGTACTGACCCAGCAGGTACTGGGAGTCGCCCGGGTTCGTCACCTGGACGCGGCGCAGCATCTGGCGCGCGATGACCTCGACGTGCTTGTCGTCCAGGTCGACGCCCTGGGACGTGTAGACGTCCTTAACGGACTCGACGAAGGTGTGCATCGTGGACTCGATGTCCGTGAGCTTGCGGAGCTTACGGAAGTTGACGAAGCCGCGCGTGATCTGGTCACCGGCGCGCACCTCGACGCCGTCCTCGATGCCCGGCATGAAGCGGGCGGAAGCGGGGACGCGCCACTCCTCGATGATGCGGGTGGGGTCCTCGAGGTCGAGGATGCGGATGAGGTACTCGGTCTGCTCGGGCTGGATGCGCAGGAGGCCGGAGACGGGGGCCAGGTCGGCCTCGCGTCCCAGGATCTTCTCGTTCACGTTGCCGACGACGTCGAACATACGGGCAACCGTCGGGAGACCCTGCGTGATGTCGTCAGCGCCCGCGACGCCGCCGGAGTGAATCGTGCGCATGGTGAGCTGGGTGCCCGGCTCGCCGATGGACTGGGCGGCAATGATGCCCACGGCCGTGCCGATGTTGACCGGACGACGGGTGGAAAGGTCCCAGCCGTAGCACTTCTGGCAGACACCGTACTTGGACTTGCAGGTGAGAAGCGCGCGGAGCTCGACCTTCTTCAGGCCATGGGCCACGAGCATCTCGAGGTCGGCCTTGGACTCGACGTAGCCGCCGGCGGGGATTAGGACCTCGCCGGTCGTCGGGTCGACGACGTCGTGGAGCGTGCAGCGGCCCACGAGGTCCTTGTTGACCTCGGTCTCGCCCGGCTTGATGAGCGGGTAGGTAACCGCCTCGTCGGTGCCGCAGTCCTCCTCGCGCACGATGACGTCCTGGGCCACGTCGACGAGTCGACGGGTCAGGTAACCGGAGTCGGACGTGTGCGAAGCGGTGTCGACCAAGCCCTTACGGGCGCCGTAGGTGGAGATGAAGTACTCCAGCGGCTCGAGGCCCTCGCGGAAGTTGGACTTAATCGGCAGGTCGATCGTCTCGCCGGACATATCGGCCATGAGGCCTCGCATACCGGCGAGCTGGCGCAGCTGGGTCTTGGAACCACGGGCGCCGGAGTCGGCCATCATGTAGATAGGATTGTCCTCGGCGAAGCCCTCGAGCATCTTGGAGCCCATGAGGTCGGTGCACTCGGTCCAGGCGTTAACGACCTCGATGTGTCGCTCGCGCTCGGAGAGGAAGCCGTCCTCGTAGTACTCGTTGATCTGGTCGACGCGGTCCTGGGTCTCCTCAAGCAGCTCAGGCTTGTCGCCGGGGATGACGGCGTCCCACACGGAGACGGTCAGGCCCGCGACGGTGGCGTAGTGGAAGCCCGTCGCCTTGATGGCGTCCAGGATCGGCTCGACGTCGGCGAGCGGGTAGCGGTCGCAGCAGTCGTTGACCAGGGCGCTGATGTCGCTCTTCACCATCTTGTAGTTGATGAAGGGGTAGTCGGGCGGCAGGCACTGGCGGTTGAAGATCACGCGGCCGACGGTCGTCTCGAAGCGTACCGGGCGCTCGCCGAGCTCGATGTCCTCGGTCTTGCCGCGGCCCACGAGCACGCGGAAGATGCGCTTGCCGTCCTCGACGACGTTCGCGTCGGTGGCGAAGAGGCGCACGTAGACCTTGGCCTGGAGGTCGAGCTTGCTATCGGCATCGGCGGCGAGAAGGGCATCCTCGAAGTCGGCGTACACCGGGGCCTCGCCCTCGGCCTCGCCGGTCTTCTCGGTGGTAAGGAAGTAGGTGCCGAAGACCATGTCCTGAGAAGGAACGGTCAGCACCTTACCGGATGCCGGGGAGCGCAGGTTGTTGCTCGAGAGCATGAGGACGCGGGCCTCGGTCTGGGCCTGCGTGGACAGCGGCACGTGCACGGACATCTGGTCGCCGTCGAAGTCGGCGTTGAACGGCGCGCACACGAGCGGGTGCAGGTGGATGGCCTTGCCCTCGGTGAGGACGGGCTCGAACGCCTGGATGGACAGGCGGTGCAGGGTAGGTGCGCGGTTGAGGAGCACCAGGCGGTCCTGGATGACCTCCTCGAGCACGTCCCACACGGCGGGGAGCTGGCGGTCGATCGCGCGCTTGGCGCCCTTGATGTTCTCGACCTTGTCGAGCTCGACGAGGCGGCGCATCACGAAGGGCTTGAAGAGCTCGAGGGCCATCTGCGAAGGCAGGCCGCACTGGTGAAGCTTCAGCTTGGGGTCGACGACGATGACCGAGCGGCCGGAGTAGTCGACGCGCTTGCCCAGCAGGTTCTGGCGGAAGCGGCCCTGCTTGCCCTTGAGGGCCTCGGCGAGGGACTTGAGCGGGCGACCGCCGCGGCCCGTGACGGGACGGCCGCGACGACCGTTGTCGAAGAGCGCGTCCACGGACTCCTGGAGCATGCGCTTCTCGTTGTTCACGATGATCGAGGGAGCATCGAGGTCGAGGAGGCGCTTCAGGCGGTTGTTGCGGTTGATCACACGGCGATAGAGGTCGTTCAGGTCGGAAGCGGCGAAGCGGCCGCCGTCGAGCTGGACCATCGGGCGCAGGTCGGGCGGGATGACCGGGATGACGTCGAGGATCATGTCGGCGGGGTCGTTGCCGCCCTTGAGGAAGGCGTCGACGATCTCGAGGCGCTTGACGGCCTTCTCGCGCTTCTGCTTCTGGGAATCGCCGGAGGCGATGATGGCGCGGAGGCTCTCGGCCTCGGACTCGAGGTCGACGGAGCGAAGAAGCTCTCGCACGGCCTCGGCGCCCATGCCGCCCTTGAAGTAGATGCCGTAGTAGCGCTTGAGCTCGGAGAAGAGCCCCTCATCGGCGATGAGCTCGCGCTCCTCGAGCTGCATGAACTTCTCGTAGGCCTCGCTACGCAGGGCCTTCTCCTCGGCGTACTCCTCCTCGAGGTCGGCGATGCCGGCGCGCACCTCGTCGGCGGAGAGGGGCTCCACGTCGGTGAACTCGTCGTCGGAGGCCTCCCCCTGCTCCTTGAGGCGGGCGATCTGGTCGTCGCGCTCGGCGTCGAGCTCCTCGAGGTCGGCGGCGAGCTCCTCCTTGAGGTCGTCGGCGTCGGCCTCGCGGGCCTCGGTGTCGACGGAAGTGATCACGTAGGACGCGAAGTAGAGGACCTTCTCGAGGTCCTTGGACTTCATGTCGAGCAGGCGGGCCAGCGGGAAGGTGGCCGGGCTCTTGAAGTACCAGATGTGGCTCACGGGCGCGGCGAGCTCGATGTGGCCCATGCGCTCACGGCGGACCTTGGCCGTCGTGACCTCAACGCCGCAGCGCTCGCAGACGATGCCCTTGAAGCGGATGCCCTTGTACTTGCCGCAGGAGCACTCCCAGTCCTTGACGGGACCGAAGATCTTCTCGCAGAACAGGCCGTCCTTCTCGGGCTTGAGGGTGCGGTAGTTGATGGTCTCGGGCTTCTTCACCTCGCCGTAGGACCAGCCGCGAATCGCGTCGGCAGAGGCCAGCGAGATCTTAATCGCGTCGAAGTCGGTGGTATCGAAGTCTGCCACATTTACTCCTTATCGCTGTTCGCGTCGCCTGCGAGGACGGTATCGTCCTCGAGGTCGTTGTTGAGGCCGCCGATCAGGTCGTCGACGCCGTTCATGTTTGCAAAGACGTCGACGGCGTCGGAGCTCGTCTCGGCCTTCTCCTGCTTGGCGCGCTTCTCGGCCTTCTTGTAGGAGATCGGCTGGATGTCGAGGGCCAGCGAACGGATCTCCTTGACGAGGACCTTGAAGGACTCCGGGATGCCGGCGGCCGGGACGTTCTCGCCCTTGACGATGGACTCGTAGGTCTTCACGCGGCCGTTCGTGTCGTCGGACTTGACGGTGAGAATCTCCTGCAGGACGTTGGCGGCACCGTACGCGTACAGTGCCCACACCTCCATCTCGCCGAAGCGCTGGCCGCCGAACTGGGCCTTGCCGCCGAGCGGCTGCTGGGTGACGAGGGAGTAAGGGCCGGTCGAGCGGGCGTGGATCTTGTCGTCGACCATGTGGCCGAGCTTCAGGATGTAGGAGGTGCCCACGGTGATCTGGCTCTTGAACGCCTCGCCGGTGCGGCCGTCGTAGAGCGTGGTCTTGCCGCGCTCGTTCAGCTGCGGGACGAAGTCGAGGCGTATGTGCTCGCCGTACACCTGCATGGCCTTGTTCACCATGTTGATGTTCGTGCGGCGCAGGACCTCGGCGACCTCGACGTCGGTCGCGCCGTCGAGGACGGGCGTGGCAACGTTGATCGGGCCGGGGACGTAGCGCTTGGAGTCGGTGGACTCGTCGTCCCAACCATGGGAGGCGCCCCAACCAAGGTGGCACTCGAGCAGCTGGCCGACGTTCATACGGGACGGGACGCCCAGCGGGTCGAGCACGACGTCGACGGGCGTGCCGTCGGCCATGTAGGGCATGTCCTCGACGGGCAGGACGCGGCAGACGACGCCCTTGTTGCCGTGGCGGCCGGCGATCTTGTCGCCCTGCTGGATCTTGCGGCGCTGGGCGACGAAGACGCGCACGAGCTCGTTGACTCCGGGCGGGAGGTCGTCGCCGGCCTCGCGGCTGAAGCGGACCACGTCGACGACGCGGCCGTAGGAGCCGTGGGGCATCTTGAGGGACGTGTCGCGCACGTCGTGGGCCTTCGCGCCAAAGATCGCGCGGAGCAGGCGCTCCTCGGCGGTCAGCGCGGTCTCGCCCTTGGGCGTGACCTTGCCCACGAGGATGTCGCCGGGGCCGACCTCGGCGCCGATGCGGATGATGCCGTCGTCGTCGAGGTTGGCGAGCATGTCCTCGCCCAGGTTCGGGA
>ERZ808246.163-NODE-163-length-56916-cov-4.630872_pt1 | contig 56916 bp, 22 predicted proteins | sample MGYA00521083_ERZ808246 | MGnify/ENA primary metagenome ERZ808246 (study PRJEB31516, sample SAMN03275577) | gut metagenome | biome: mammalia-associated habitat; material: feces | host: Papio cynocephalus | place: Kenya | collected 2012-07-07 ... | reverse complement strand
ACCAGTCGAGATACTTCTTCTTGCCCGTAATCTCATAGAGTCGAGCCACTGGGTCACAAAGCAACGTTCCTTCCCAAGCATAGTGGACGCTATGACCAGCGAAATCGCTCTGACCATTCAAAGTCTTGTGCTTGTTTTCAGGAGCACGAAGAGTCTTGGAAGGCCAGAACTCATTCTTCCCCGGACCAAAGTTCGCCAAGAAATAATCAGCGAGACGTTCTACTGACTTCAAGGCTTTCTTGTCGCCCGTCTCCTCATAAACGGTCTCGAAAGCATGGAACACGAAGTAAAGTTCGTATGGATCCATACCACGGATAGGACGCTTTGCCGAGCGATAGCTCTTGGCAGTGGCACCCAGATAACCACTTGGCTCCTGAGAGGCAATAATGCGATAGAGTTCCTTCTGTGCCTTCTCATAGAGAGCCTTGTCCTTACCTTGGATAGCCGAGAGATAAGCACTCTCTATCCACTTACCATGCTGTTCAGCCTTGGTCCAATCCCAAGCCGTATGCTGACGATTTACAACGAAATCCACATATTTATCTATAGGGAAGTTTTTGAGATATACGTCACGGTTCAGTTTCATGCGATCACCGATGAAGCCATCGATACCAGAAATCTCAGAGACCTTCACTGGAGTTTCCAAGAGTGTCACCTTGTCGTTTTTGTCTGCAAAGACTGGAAGTGCCAAAGCAGAAGCAACAAGTACCGTCATTGCCTTGGATGCAATTTTGTTTTTTATCATATTTATACTATTTAAGTTATTAGTTACAAATTATACCCTTTATTAATGTCAATACCTGAAAACAAATTGTGATTTGGAGCGATTTACTATCCTGCAACAATCTTTATTACCTTGCTACCACAACTAGATAGTAGCCTAGAAAACTTCCTATTGGTTTGCGACTGCAAAATTAGTGCATAAAAAAAGATAACAGCATACACAAATTAGTCAAAAAAAGGGAGCAATCGTTCAATAAATACTATGAACGATTGCCCCCATACAGGTGAATCATTTACCCTATTCTCTATTTTCTCGTTGATATTCACTCGGTGACATGCCATAAGTGGCACGGAACACTTGCGAGAAACTCTTGTGGTCGTTATAACCCACAGTCCACATGACATTCTGAATTGTAGCCGTTTGTTGCTTCAACATCAGTGCCGCATGCTTCATCTTGATGCTACGGATAAACTCCAATGGAGTCATTTTAGCCACTGCCTTCAACTTCCTGGAGAAGGTAGAGCGAGACATTCCCAGTTCGGAAGCCAGGAAGACCACATCCAGTTTGTCACTTCCCAAATGCTCTTCCACTATCTTGGTCGCTTTCTCGATGAATCGCTCATCTATCTTAGTCGCCTCAAGTTGCGAATCCATCTCGTATTTCACCATGCCTTTCAAACGTTCCACGTTGTCTTGGATGATGCCTAGTTTCTGTTCCATGGTCTTGTCGCCAGCTTTCATGTTTTCCGCTATCGTTCCAATCGCCATCAAAGGAGTGACAAGTTCTTTCGATACATTGGTGAGGTACTCTTTCTTTCCCTCCACCACATTTTCCTCGATAATCTGGTCGTTGTTTTTCGCAACACGCTCCTTGTATCGCTTGACGACTTGCCAAAGGGCAGCTATCAAGAGTAAGAAATAGATGGTGTAAGCCCACCAAGTCTCCCACCAAGCAGGCAAACGATGAATCTCGAAGGTGGCAATATGCTTGCTCCAAAGTCCATTCTCGTCGGTGGCCTTCACCTCGAAGACATAATCACCTTTTCCCACCTTATTATATATAGCAGCATTTTTGCCAACAGGCAGATACACCCAATCTTTATCGACACCTTTCAGACGATAGGCATAGCAGATGCGATTATGGTTACGGAAGTCGAGCGAAGAGAACTCTATGGTGAGGTTTTGCTCATCCGGCTCTATTTCGATGCTTCCTTTGGTCTTCTTGCGCAAAGGATCCATCCAGATGCTCTTGCCCATCACTTTCACGTCGGTGATACGTGGTTGGACATCTTTCTGAACGCTCTCCAAATGCAATCCCGTCTTGAAGGACAACAGACCTGGGATGCCACCGAAATACATATCGCCACTCGATGGGTCCCTGAATACAGCACGAGGCAGAAAACGATACTGCACGATGTCATCGTCCTGGGTGGAATACACTCTCACCGCCCCATTCTTAGGGTTGAACTCTCGAATGGTCTGTGGAGTAACCAACCAGAGATGGTCATTTCGATCCACTTTCACATGATCCACCATGTCGCCATTGAATCCTGCCTGCAAAGTATAATCCTTATACGATCGCATATTGGCTGGATTGAAAGCCAATATCTGTCCCTCGCCCGTACTCGTCCAAATCGTTCCGTCAGATGCTATGTCAAGGGTCAAGAAATCCTTCTCATGAGGATACAACTTCCACTGATGCGACTGCGATATACGGCAGATGCCCTTGTTGCGCACCGTACACCATATATTGCCATCTGCACTCTGGCAGAAATCACTCACATCACCTATCTTCTCAGATATGCAATACAGCCGACGACGGGCATTGTCATACTTATACACTCCCTCCATCGTACCTATCCATAAGTTCTGGGCCCGATCCTCGAAGATCACCTCAGCATTGCTTGCAGTCTTGCTCACAGACGACAAATCGACCCGTCTGTCCAATACCATCTGACTGCCCTCACGCCTCAACTTGAAGAAAGTATGCGGCAAGGTAAGCACCCAAACGGCATTGCGCTGATGCGACTTCACCAGATAAGGTACGACATCGAGGGGCAAACCACTCACATTCGGACACTGTCGATAGCTGATGGGATTACTGAGAGAAGTCCCTCCATTCTCTAGATGACACATATAAAGTCCATTGGTCTCCTGGTAATACCACAGCCAACCCTCTTCATCCTTACACAATGTAACGATAGCAGGAATATACGACGTGGCATCGAGCAACGGTTGGTAGGAATAATTGATGACATCACTTCGGCGGAAACTCACGACGGAGCTGAAATAGTCGAAAGACGCTATCCATATATCCCCATCCTTAGCCTGATAGATGTTGGAAACGGTCTTCTTCTCGGGTGTAAACAGACCTTGGGTCGATACTTGCTCCAATCGACCGCCACCTACAGGACGGAAAGCATAAAGATAATCCCAACTTAACATCCAAAGATAATGGTATATCGGATCTTGAACCACCTGTCGGAACCTTGTAGAACCAAACGAGGCCGGCATCCGTTGCTTCACAAACCGTGAAGCGGCAGATGAAGACTTGGGGGTATAAGACCAAACATCAGGACTACCTGTCAACAGCCAATAGGTCCCTGTTTTTGAATCCTCGCACATTCCCGTCACCGATAAATGCCGATTCAACAGTTTAATTTTTCCCTTTCCATCTACACAATAGAACTCACCATTCAAAGTGGAATAAAACAACTGCCGACTTGTACTCTCATACAACACCATGCACTCCGAGGAGAGCACATGACGCTTGCGCAACTTTCCTTGCGCATTCAATTCATACACAAAGTTATTGCACGCCACCCAAATGTCACCGTTCTTTCTTACCAACATTCTCCTCACCGGATCATTCCGAAGTCCCGGAACGCCGACTTTCGATATGGCATAAGTCTGTTTGTCCAAGACATACAAGCCCTTATGGGTACCAAACCAAATACGATGGTCATTTCCCTCAGCGATGCAATACACGGAGTTGATGTCCAAAAGGCCAGGAGTGATATAATCAGAACGAAAGACATGTACATGATAACCATCGTCACGACAAAGCCCATCCACCGTTCCATACCACATATACCCCTCGGAATCCTGGAAGATACAAGTGATGGAACTAACAGGAAGTTGAGAGATAACTGACAACTTCGACACCCTCACATCAGTCAACTGAGCGTGAGCGAAGACCACAGATTGCAGAAATACGAATAAAAAGAATATAATCCTCTTCATCATGAGTTCTTTATTAAATGTTTGCGATGCAAAATTACAGAAAAAAAAAGAATTCCCAAAACTTTTGACATGAGTTTTGCTTTTTGTAACGAAAAAACCCATGGCGAACTTCATCAGCGGGCCATGGGATTTTCCAAATACTAATCTATAAACCTATAAAACCTAAAACCTAAAATATGCAAAATAAAAGCAGCCAATGAGACCTATTCTATGACATAGACTTGGTCCAAAACCACGCCATCATCCAAAGCCTTGACGCAAATGCGATGCTTCTTCATCTTGGCGATAGGCAATGTAATGCGGATGCGAGCCTGGAATTGCAGGGTATTCACTTTCCACTGCTCGCTCCTACCCTCTGTCTGATAATGCTCTACGACTGTCTTACCGCCATCAAGCGACAAGGCGATGCGCAAATTCTTGTCATCCATCGGATGAGTCGGAACCATTCGGAGTTCGATAGTAACCGAATCTCCCACGATTTTCTTACCCGAGAAGTCAAAACCGATTTCTGTATTCTTGGCGATGCCAGCCGCTTTCCCCTCATAGCCCAATCCATACCATGCGATAGGATGACCGAAAGTGCAGTCAGCGGCATTCCAACGAGCAAGTGTTTTTTCATCTTTCACCAATGGAGAGCTTGCCACGGTGTGAGGCACACGGTTGAAGACAGGCTGCTTACGAGGTTGGAAGTCCATCATGAGATTCCACTTGCCATGGTTGTAATAGCCCTCGTTATAGACCTTGGTCATTCGAGCGATGCTATCAAAAGCAGCGTCACTCATCGCCCAATAGTCAGCACCCACTTCCTTCGAGTTCTCCTTGCCAGAAGCCACAAGCTTGACAGCTGGAGTCTTGCCGTGACGAGCGAGCTGCGCATAGAGCAACTTGTTGTTCATCTGGGCAGCAGCCTGCACGGGATATTTGAATAGTTGATAAAATTCATCCTTGCGCTCCTTAGGCAGTTCACCCTTGGCGATAGCCTTGTCGAGCATTTTTCCTATTACATTTGCCTTGTCCGCTAAAGCCTTGTAATCTGCCAAGCGATTCAAGATGTACTCTTCGCTCCATGGCAAGTCAGTTATAACACTGTATTTCTTGTCCCACTCCTCACAACGAGTGTTGCCCAGAAACTCAGGTTTGCGTATGTAAGCCAAGCGATAGCTTTCCTGCATCACAGGCAACATCTTTCGAGCCATCTCCTTTCCAAACTCTCTGGTCCAGAAATTCTGCTCATGCTGCACAAGCCATTCATTGTTAGGCATCAGTTCCTTGTCGGCATTGTCGCCAGGATAGATGCTGTTCATGTTCCACGCCATATCGAGGAAAAGCTCTATCTGATACTCGGCTGGCTTGATGTCGCCCACGTTGAGAATCCAAAACTTCTGTATGCCCTTGTGCCAAGCCTCCGACATCTGCTGGAACATCAGCGATGGCGAGAAAGTACCGAGCCAAAGATAGTCGTGAGGACGTCCCCAATAACTCACGTGATAATATATACCGTTGCCACCCTTGCGAGCACGCTCCTCGGCTGTCGGGAAGTGGCGCACCATTCCGTAGTTATCATCACACCAAACGAGGCACACATCATCAGGCACTTTCAAACCGGCATGATACACATCGAGCACCTCTTTGTAAGGAATAAACAACTGTGGCACTTGAGTCACATCCTTGTTGACATACTTCGCCAACATCATTCTTTGAGCTTTCAAGACGCTATCCAACACCGTTTTTTGTTCCTCGATGGTCTTGGCTCCTTGCATCGGACCATCATGTACACCACGCATACCGATGGTATAGAGGATAGGCTGACCTGCCACCTCCTTCACTCTGTTCTCCCAGAAGCGAAGCACATTTTCCTTGTTGTTTACAAAATCATATTTTCCATTTCCTCGTACTTTCCATTCACCTGCCGCATTCGATGCCATCGGTTCACAATGAGAGCCACCGATGTAGATACCATACTGGCGAGCCACCTCACGGTTTCCTTCCGTAAGGAAGAATGGTTTGGTACATTCGTGCATCGCTGGCCAATAGGTGTTGGCACGAAGACGAAGCAGGAGTTCGAAGATACGAGCGTTGGTCTTGGGACCAATATGCCCTTTGACATCGGAAGGTTCGTAGTTCTTTCCCGACCAAGGCATCAGTCCCCAGTCCTCGTCATTGATGAAGATGCCACGGAACTCCACCGATGGAGCCTGAGCATTCTGATAACCATCCTTCAAACTGAAGCTATCGAGATGTTTGGGTTTGGCATCCGCCCACCATTCCCACGGCGATACGCCAAGCAGACGGGACACCTCCAAGATTCCATAAGCTAATCCATGGTCGTCACTACCTTTAATATATAGATTTCCACCTGTCGATTTCAGTTCAAATGCCTCTTTCTTGTAGGCAAAAGCCGCAGCATCCTTGGTGAGGACGATGAGGCTCTTGGCACTAGGATGAGTTTTTTGAACCTTCATTTGAGAACCGAGTACCTTTTGGATGTCACCTTGCAACATCTTCAAGGCTGTCTTGGCAACAGGTTGCATACTGCTGGTGTCAGCCTCGACTATAACAGCATTTCCAGACTTGAGGTCGAATGCATAAGACCCAAGGCTCAACATCATTCCTACAATGGCAAGCCCTGTTCTTTTACACATCAGTAATATTTTATCATTCGTTTTAGAAATCATATTTTTTTGATAGTTTTAAAAATTTGCTGCAAAGTTAATACGAAGCAAAGAATCCATACACCTAAAATCTGCCAAAAAAAGAGCAAAATTCGTCAAATGTATGACTCTTGAATAATTTCTTGACATTTCTGAACACATTTTGCCCATCTTCGAGCCTCCTTCCCCTATCCATAACCATCTAAATATACGAAAAGAACAAAACCGAAGCACGAACAAAAATCGCCGAAACCCATATAATTTTATGATTTTTCCTTATCAAATCTATGTTCAGCACTGTTGAACTTATGTTCAGCACTACTGAACTTAAGTTCAACACTGCCGAACATACGTTCCGTGACACGGAACGGAGATTTTATATAGGAGCAGGAACTTTTATTTATGGGAGCTATAACCTTTGCATCAGCAATCGTGGACAAATGCAAAGGCTTGCATCAACAAGAACTTCCGTATGCGACTTTTAACGCATACGGAAGCACAACGTTTCGAATATATTTGTCTCTCTTTTTTATTAAGTAAAAGATGATTGTAAATTAACCTTCACAGGCATACTCTCTAAAACAAGTATTTACTCAACATTACTTGACTATATACTTCTTATTGTTGACAATATAGATACCTTTTGGTAAATCATTGATATTCTTCACATTCATCTTGACACCATTTAGATTGTAGATGGCATCGTTCTTTTTACCCTTTTCAAAAGCCTCTAATGAAGCGATGCCTGTGGAAGTACCGCCAGCATACTGCACATCGGCAAGTCTTGCCTCGGTCTTGGAACTGTCAAAGTGTATGTTGAAGATGAAAGACACGACAGCTGTCTCCCCGTCACTGTTCTTATACTTCAAAGCCTGACGGATGGTACGAACCGCCCCATTGGTGTTCTTGCCAGGGTACTGACCGATATTAAACGTCAAGGTAGAAGGGGTGAACTCGGCATAGGCATAACCACTGTAGTAATCAGAAACATTTCCATTGGCATCGTACCAATAGCCATAACCGTTTGCCGTATGCGCTTTCTCCACCAAGTTGCCCTTGGCATCCTCACCGTAAAACATAATCTTTCCGTTCTCAGGGCCACCAGCCGCATAGTTGACAATCTGAGCCTTCAAGTCAGCTTCTTTCAATTGGAAGGCTGTGCCTAATGTTGCCAACGCCTCGCCACTCAAGGTAAGCGAAGTACCCGAGTAATCGGAACCTGTCTTCGATGGGAAATAGACATCGTAGGTCAGCTTGGCATCGGCTATCTTTCGACCATCCAGTGTTGGATTGGTATATACCACAGCCTTAGAACCGAGTGTTGTGCCCTCCAATTCAAAGGCATAAGGCCACATATCATCGTCGGTGATGTCATTGTTCCACTTATGTTGATAATACTGACTTGGAGCAGGTGACACCACCATCCACAACTTAGATACATTCTGAGGAGTAGTCATCGTAACATCCTCTGTTTTCTCTGCATCGCCCTGGCAATAAACCTTGTCCTCGTAGAAATACTTACGGGTGCCATCTTTCATCAATGCCACAAAACCGATACGGAAGCCACGAGACTCAGGATTGCTTACCTTGGAATAAACTCGCTTGTCTGCATCCAAAGTGATATAGTTATCTATTCCTCGAATCCACTGTCCCGGGTCATCATCCAACAATGCAGAGCCTGATGGAAGTCCGGTGAAATGCACTTTTACAGAAGTACCTGCTTCTGGCACATCCAATGGAACGACATTGAAGCCTGTTCCTTGAGGACAGTTCAACATAGACACTTGATATTTGTTTTTCCCCTTAGATACACAACGATAGTTGAAATCGCCCACATACTTGTCACGATAGTCCTTGCAAGCATCAAAGTCCCATGTGACACAACGCATGGCATAGTCGAAATACAGCTTGTACAGGTCTGATGGCGTCAAATTTTTGTTGACCATGAGCGACTGGTTGAAATCGACAGCCCCCATCATCGGCTGGTTCCAAACATTGGCTACTGTCTGTATGTCATTGTAATGCTGGCAGAGGTAATAATGGAACCAATAGCTCTGGTAACGATGTACCTCATGGGTATATGCCAAAGAGTGCGTATTACGGAAGGCGCCGATGCTCTCAGTGAACATGGCAGAAGGAATAGACTGGGCAGCTTGCCACTGTGCAGTCATCTCCCACATGGTCTGTCCACTACCCACAGGCAAGTGCATACCTGTGCCTACAGTTGAAGAAGAAGTATGATTGTTACCAGATGCATCCGCGTAACACATATAGTGGAAGGAGTGGCCTACTTCATGAGCCACGGCAAATCCCACAGGTTTACAAGTAGCAGGATTGATCCACAAGGCATTGATTTCATAATCATAACCAGCTCCATAACAAGTCCATGTCTTGGTATGACTGATGAGCACCATCATCTTGTAACGATTCAGATTGGTAGTCGCTGGCTTGACAAAACCCAACTTGTGGTAGTTCATGTCGTAATATTCTTGGCACTTCTTCATCAAGTCGTCGATATCCACATAGTAGAAATCGCTAGTTGACAACCCATCTGGACGTGTATTTCCATAATCCTTATCCCAGAAGATAACAATGTCATCGTTTTGTATCATACGAGATTGAGACCAGGTATATTCATTGTTGGGGTCACTTTCCGCATATAGCTTTTGGGAACCCTGATTTGTCCACTCATCTGGAATGTAAATCAACTTTTCTGTATTTTTCGCCGCTGAAACTGTGGTAGAGGAAGTTTGTGACAAAGTAAAGTTGTCCATGTCGATGGTGGTACGCTTCGAATCAAGATTGACACCCAGTCCTAACTCCAACGTGCCATTGGTGACATTCACCTCGACCTCGTATTTTGCCGCCTTATTGGGCTCCACGGTGGTCGTAGCATCATTCATGTACAAGCGAACAACGCCCGTAAAACTCGTGGTTACGATGTCGGCACTCAAGAGATAATGTCCATTGGGTATATTTGTTATCTTTTGATAAGCCTTACCCTTGAGAATACCACTGAAGAGATAGAGCTGCCAGTGGTTTTGCCCATCAGCGATCAGTCCGTCTCCTTTTGCAGCATTACTCAGCTTACTTTGGAGATTTGAAGTACGAAAGGTTTCCAAGGACCAGCCTTCTGGCGCATTCGTTCCCAAAGAACCTGCCGTACCATTGTCAAATCCTGCATTCAACAAATACTTATTTGTCACATTCTCTGCATTTCCATTCTGCACATAAACAGAAAGGATAAACAAGAGAATCAGGTAGATCAAAAAAACTGTAGATTTTTTCATTGAATAATTAATAATTAGGTTGATAATAAGTTGATAATTATAGTTGAAAACTAATTTGATAATTAAGGATGATTAGTTAGTGAACGCACCAACAAGGGAGGTGACTCAAAGAGTCACTCATCCCAAGTAGTCCAGGCATTGAAGTGCTTGGCATCTGAGCCGAAAGGAGGATCTACTTCCTCACCAGTATTGTCCCCAGAATCAAGATTTCCGTTACTCTCCTTGTAGGCAGACCAACCTTTCAATCCATCGCAAAGCGCATCAACATTACTGATACAGATGAGCTCTGTATGAGGTTTCATATATAGTTTCTTCATCATTCTTTTCTTTTTACTTACAATATATTTTTTCTTTTAATTTAGATATGCCATTTGCAAGCATCTTATTTCACCACATATTTCTTGCCGTTGACAATATAGATGCCGCGAGATAGCTCTTTGAGATTTTTAGTATCCATCTTCTGACCAGCAATATTGTAGATGTAACCATTGCTGACAGGCTCATTGATGATTTCTATCGTAGCAACACCTGTAGTAGAACCTCCTTCACCATTGATTTCAAAAGCCGAGACCTTGGCAGGGGTGGTGTTATCAGAGTTGCTTGATTCAGCAGGCGTAAACCAGCAACGAAGACCTTTCTGTCCATAATCTTTCTTGAATTGACGTAAGTTGCCGTCGTAGAAAGTATAGTCGCCAGCTTTCATGTGGACAAAATCTGCATTTAAAACAGAATTGTCTGAATAGTTCTTCAAAAGCGTTCCACAGAAGCTATAGCCATCATGCGACACGCCAGCGACATAGTTTTTATTGATGTTGTCGCTCACATTCTTCACATCCAAGCTCACACCATTGACCACATAATATGGTTTATGATCATCATTTCCTATCGTTACCGGTGTCGCCCCCGTATAATTTGGAGTATAAGAATAGAGGGCTGTCTGGGCAGGTTGCTGGATAGGCCATATTAAATAAGGTGTATTGGCCTTGAAATAGACATCCTCGCCCGACTCTTTCAAATCATACTTATCCTTGTCATCCTGTACAAGGAATTGCAAGCGATCATTCTTGACTCCCACATACCTTGCCAACTTAGCCTCCGCACCAAAGAGCGTATTAAACTGTGTATGAGTCAGGTTGACTGGCAAGATGATCGTATTCCATTTTTCTGTATTGAAGGTACGATGGAGATAGAGCATCAAGTTCTTGTATTCCATTTCAGGATGTTCAGCCACCTCCTTGGTGATATAATCGAAGTTATCAAAATCCTCGTCTATAATCAAGTCATGCTCGGCTGGTGTTCCCAAATATTCCAATCGGAAGGAGTCGAAAGCCACGCCCAAGTCTGAAGTTGGTACGACCGTTCCATCCTTTGCGTCCTGCACGGTTATACCAAAGGTAAGGGTGGCAGGAGTAGCATTGTCCTTACCGCAATCCACATAGATCAACAGCGTATTGTCAAACTGACCTTTGGCATCACCCAGATACCTACGACCCTCGTCATTGCCCTCAGTATCAGTTCCCGCTGTCGTTTCACTGAACGCCTCTATGGGATCACTAGTAGGATTTAAATCCTCTAAGACCTCATTGCTTCCCGTCTTGGCAAACAAGAAGGCGAAAGGATTTTTCATACCTGCATCCTTCTGATAGAACTCGCCCTTGCAGCTGATTCGATACCAGCCAGTATTGTTCAGGGCCATAGATTGCGACAACTTGCCAGAACCATTGATAATTTTTCCACACCAATATTTTCCACAAGGTCCATCATTACCTGCGGCATCACCACCATGATAAGCATGGTTTGGTTCAAGACTTCCTGAGGTTTCATATTTTTGGTAATGGTTGTCGATACCTACTGACAATGTTCCTGTACCTGGTTCCCAATTCCAAGAACCTTGTTCCCTACTATATCGATCCAAGTTATAGTCTTTCAGCAAGAATGTAACATCGACTGCATCCTCGCCCAAATCTACGGTTGTTTTCTTGAACAAATCAAGCCAATCCGCCTCGGTCACGATTTGCCATTGTGCCAATTCATCGTTAGTTGGCTTTGTCGCTGCTACCCAAACATTACTCACGCCATTGGCTTGCAGATAACGATTGGAAATGTTAGCATCGGTAGGATAATCCTGTTGAATATAATAGGTATTTTCCTTACCTTCTACAGGAGTAAACTTCCAATAACACTTTCTAACCTTGCTGTCACTCTGGGTTGAGGCATCGAGGACCAGACTTCCATCCCAACCCAGTTTGTCCCACTTATACTTATTGTTTACACTATTATAACATGCCGTTTCTATCAGATAAGTGGTCTCGACACCATCAGTATTGGTAAGATACATGTGGAAATCATCCTTGATGAGCCAGCATCTGATACCAATCTCCCTCATATAAGGAGAAGTACCCCAATAATCTCCTGCATTCAAGAACTTATGTTCCCCCACATTATAAAGGAACACCGTCTTTTGCGTATTGTCTTTTTCCTTCGAAGTAATCTCTTGATCCTTAGAACGTGCATTGGGACCCATATATGCATTGTTCAACACACTCTCCAACGAAGAAATTTTCCCCGAATAATCAATAGCCATTGCTGTCTGAACTTTTGTCCATAAGAACAAAAGTAAAACGATGAAAGATATCACCGTTACATCATTCTTTCTTTTACTCATAATAATATTCAACATATTTTATTGTTTAGAAGTTTTATTGTTATTAGAAATACATTCACGGAACTTAATAGATAGAAGTCTCGTAGAAAACTTTTGCAAAAGTATCGTTTTTGCGAATGAAATATAGTCAGTATTTAGCCATAAAGTTGCACAAATCAGCCAAAAGCACAAAAGCTGCATAAAAAAGACAATATTTGCATAAAGTAAGCACCATACTTGCATAAAAAGAGCACATGAGTTGCATAAAGGGAGGATAATCTTGCATAAAAATAGGCATCGCATCCCAAAACGAGATACGATGCCCTTCATTCAGCTTAACATTAACGTATGATTTTTTTACCGTTCACGATATAAACGCCCTTTTTACCTGAGAAGTTGCGCAAATGATCAGCTACTTTTCTACCACAGAGGTCATAGACCGCCGTAGATGAGGCCGAAGCATCCTCCTTTCCCTTCTCATCCTGTACGCGACTGATACCTGTCGCATCTCCATTCACTTTCAGATGGATGCGGAAAACGACACGTCGAGCCAAAGTCTTGCCATCACCAGGAAGATAACTCAACGACTGCAACAGCGTGTATTGAGAACCAGCAGGACAACGACCGGGATACTGACCGACATTGAAAGTATAGGTACTGGAGTCAAACTCGCTAAACACCGTTGGAGTCCCAGAGGTAAAAGCACTCACATAACCATCGGCAGCAAACCAATGGCCAGGCGCATTGGCAGTACTATTGGTACATACCTGACCATCGGGATTGATGGCTGCAAACAAGATTTTAGAGCCAAAGCCTGATTTCAACTCACGTTCCGTAACTCCCAGGCTTTGAGCCACAGTCTTCATATCCACCTTTGCCGATACATGAGGATATTTGCCACCTTGATCGGCGAGGAACTGGTCCATGGAAAGGTTCACGTCCAGGGTGTCACTAGCCATATCTCCCATGGTGGCAGAAACCTCGGAAAGCAGATTAGGAATCCAAACCTCCATCTGTCCTTCGCTTCCACGGTTGTCCCAAGCATAATAAGGAATGGCTGTCAATTCGGAAGTTTCACCCACCTTGCTGCCATACGCATCAAAAGAAGCCTTCAATCCATTCATTTTCAAGAGGGTAACGCCTCCCAGCAAATCACTTTTCTCTGCATGAATCTCAGCATCGTCCGGCAACATACAGCACTCCACCTGGTTCTGATTGTCAGGCCACTCCAGACAGTAAAGCAGTGGACCACGCTCCAAGGCAACACGATTGGCATCATCGGTCACACGACTGTTGGCTACTACACGATGCACATCCATCGGCAAGGAGAAAGTGACAGAATCCCCCTTCTCCCAGGTTCTATCTACCACCATATATCCCTTCTCCATCGTATAATCGATCGATTTCCCGTTCACATACAAGGAGATGCTCTTTTCTTTCTCAGTACCAGCATACTGATACAAATCACTCGGAACAGGCTGGTTCTTCGCCCAGCCCGGCAAGCGAAGCAACAATCGGAACGCATGAGTTTGCTGCAATCCGTCGATGCTCACCTTGATAGCTCCATCCCAAGGATATTGGGTTGTCTGGGAAACCTGAATGCTGTCAGATTCGCCAACAGGAATCTTCGCCGTATCCTGCATATAGAGATTCACATACACATCCTTGCCTTTGTGAGCATACACATAACCAGGCACAGAAGGAATGAAACGACAGAGATTGCTCGGACAGCAAGCGCATCCGAACCATTCGCTACGATTGTACCCACCGGTAGAAGCCAAAGGATTAGGATAGAAGAAGGTCTTGCCATCCAAACCAATGCCCGAAATCACACCATTGTAAAGGGAACGCTCCAAGACATCATAGTACTTGGCATCACCCGAAAGCAGGAACATACGATGATTCCAATACACATTGCTGATGGCAGCACAGGTCTCGCAATAGGCAGAAGCATTAGGCAACTCATAGTTGGCTCCAAACGCCTCTCCATTGTGCAAGGCGCCAATACCACCATTGATATAGTATTTCTTGGACACGACATTATCCCACAAGGTATCTATCGTGCGGAGATAAGCTTTGTTGCCCATGATGGCGGCGACATCGGCTATACCACTATACATATAACCTGCTCGCACAGCATGCCCCACCGCCTCGGTCTGGGCGATGACAGGCTTGTTGCTCTGGCTATATTCCTTGCGTCCTTGTCCACGTACACCACGAAGGTCAAGGAAGTACTTGGCTAGTTTCAGATAATCCTGCTTGCCAGTGATACGATATAGTTTGACCAGTCCCATCTCCACGATTTGGTGACCAGGCTCATAAGGCAATTGCCCCACCAAGAAATCCTTGACCAACAAGTCAGCATTCTTCAGGGCGACATCCAGCAAGGTACGCTTGCCCGTAGAAATGTAATGAGCGACCGCAGCCTCGTAAAGGTGTCCTGCGTTATAAAGTTCGTGGCTGAGGTCAGGATCCTTCTCCCAACGATTCTCTCCCAACCAAGGATGCAGATGTCCTGGCTCACCTGCCGTACGAGCGGTCATCAGATAGCCATCCGATTCCTGAGCCCTGGCTATCCAACCAATGAGCATATCCATCTCTTCATCCATTTCCTTATTATAATTGGCCTGTATGCTATACGACATACCTTCGATAATCTTATAAATATCGGTATCATCAAAGGTATTCTCTCCCACGAAATATCCCTCCATGGCACCAGCCGCCTTCTTGAAATTATCGAGACGACCATTGTCATAGCATTGTTTCAAAGCGATAGGAATGGTGACCGTTTGGTTTTGGACGATACGAGGTGACCAAAAGGAATCGGAGACATGTACGGCACTAAAAGGAAGATTTTCGATAGGATAATCACCGTAGGTTTGCTCTTCCATGGTTGGCGTTCCGAAGACTTCCCATTCCGTCACTCCTACGGCACTATAGGTGGAGCCATTGCCTGCGGCATCCATCCATAAACGAAGTTGCTGCGTCTTGACCGGTTCAAAATATACCTTGTTAGGGGAAGTCTTATTCAGGGTATAGTCGGATCCAGCCACCAAAACCACATTTTTCCATTCATTTGTCTCCGAGTCCAAATATTGAATTTTCCAACTCTTAGGCAAGCAAACGCCCGCTCCTGGCACATCGGTGTCTGTCCAAAAATAAATGGAAACAGAATTAATTTCGTATGGGGCATCCCATGCATAACTCAACCAAGCGTTGGCAGGACGATTGCTCTGCCAATCAGCCCAAGTCTTGGCGCTTGCAAGTTCCCCATATCCAGTCGTTCCATCATAAATAGAATAGAGATAATTCCAAGATGCAGTATAACTGGCATCCACGGCACCACACAAAGGTGCTATATTGGTTTCCTCAGCACCCATCAAAGGTGTCGAGCCAGACAAAAGCAGTCCTACGGCTGCCGTTTTCACAAAAGACGAGAATAGTCGATTGTTGTGTTTCATAACTCCTAAAGTTTTTAATCATTGGTTTAATACAGATAAATGACAATTCTGTCATTCGGCTGCAAAATTACCTTATTATATCATAGGAGTTAGCCACAAATCGACCAAAAAAAGAACATATTGACCTAAATAAGCTTCTGACAAGAACCAGTTTCCTTATCCCCTTTCCATGAACTCTCCAGGCTTCATGCCAAACTGTTTTTGGAAACATTTGGCGAAATATCCCGGGCTGCTGAAACCCACCATATAGCTTACTTCATTGACACGATACCTGCCTTCCTGAAGCAAAGAGGCGGCTTTTTTCAATTTTACCAACTGTATCATCTCGTTGGGTGTCAAATCCACCAAGGCCTTGGTCTTGACGAAAAGCGAGCTGCGGCTCATGCCCATCTGCTCTGCCAGGAAGACCACGCTCAGATAAGGATTGTTGATGTTGTCCTCTATGACCTTGTTCATCTTTTTCAAGAACTCATTGTCCATTCTATTACCCGTCACCTTGGAAATCGGCTCCAACGGAGAGTGAGAATACTTGTCTTGCAACATTTTTCGCCTCTCCATCAAATTGCGAATACAAGCCTTCAAGTATTTCATGGAGAAAGGTTTCTCGATGAAGATATCCACACCACAATCCATGCCTTCCACCTTGCTGTCATTGTCGCTCTTGGCTGTCAGCATCACGAAAGGAATGTGACAAATATCTGGATTGTGGCGTATCTGCTTGCAAAATTCCACACCATCCATCTCAGGCATCATCCAATCACTGATAATCAAGGACACATGGTGCTGCCCCAAGACCGTCAAGCCTTCCAGTCCGTTGCTAGCCGTGAGCACCTGGTACTGTTCACTGAAATGGGAGACGATATATTCGCAAAGCTCTGCATCATCCTCCACTATCAACAAAATGGGTTGCATGGTCTCATCCTGATTTTCATCTTGCTCATCACCTAGGTCGTCATCATGTTTGATACACTTATCATTATCCGTCTCTATATGTTGGAACCCATTGGACTCATCACCCATGATTTGATTGAAATTCTGAAAGTGATTGACGAGTTGCACCAAGCGGTCAGCATTACGCTCCATCACTTCTAGTGCAGAATCCAGTTCTTGGGTATCCATACCCAGTTTGTGCATCTTTTCCCGTTCATTCTTGACACTTTCGATAGGTCCTATCACCAAAGACAAAGGCGTACGAATCTCATGAATCATCTTGACGAAAAACTGCATTTGCGCATTTTTCATCTCCGCTTCCTTCTTGTCAATAAGTTCTTTCGACTCCAATTGACAACGACATCTTTCCTTGCGAACTCTCACCAAGAGATAGAGAAGCACAAGGACAAGAACTATACCAAGAAACAAATACGTTGGAAATGTTCCAACAAACAAGATGTTATCTTTCATGATTTAACGAATTTATGGCTACAAAATTACAAAAAAAATAAAATGTAGCCAAATACTTACACAAAAAAAATCGCTCACAAGAAAACTTGCAAGCGATTTTCCGTTTTTCATCTCATTTTTCAGGAGCTTCGTGCCCTGTAAAACAAGTCATTTATTGATTGTTTAAACCTAATTGTCCATTCCAATTAAGATACCAATTGGCCTTGTTGTTCAAATCCACGCCTATCAACGACTTCATTTCGGCAGTGTGGTCAGTGCCACGACGGCCATAGATTCTATCAGCCAAGTAGGAAGGATCATTGCGACGCAAAGCCACACGCATCAAGTCATAGAAGCGAGTTCCCTCGAAAGCAAACTCCAAACCATCTTCATTGATAATCAAATCCTCAACAGCCTCTTCCTCCTCAGCCTCGGTTTCCTTGGCTGGATAGACATACTGTTCGTTCAAGTCAGACCAACCACTACCATGAGAATGGATACCCATGGTATTCTCGTCTGCATTCTCAGCCTTTGTGCGAAGCTTATAACGATTGGTAGGGAAATCAAACTGCTTCAAGAACGCCTCTTCCTCTGGATAATATGGCAAGATGTCTTCTTCCAAGACGGTGTTGTTGACACCTGTCTTCAAGATGGCAAAGGCAAAGCGTGGGAATCCCGCACGGTTCAGAGCCTCAGCCATACGCAAATATACCATGGAACGACGATAGATGTGAATGTTGCGCGTCACATACTTCTTGTTGCTGATGCTGGTAGCTACGGAAGAATTGCTGTGTGAGAAAGCATCCTCGTTGTAAACCGATGCCAAACGAAGGTCGCCACCCATGTTACCACTCAAGGTATTAGGAACATACACCACTTCGTTGCTGGAGTTCAGTTGGCAATATTGCTGTGCCTGAGAGAGATTCTTCAATGCCTGAGAAGCGACAATCGATACTTTGTAATCATTGTCGGAAGTAGAATTGAAATAATTTCTCAACTGGCTGTAATTGCCCTCCGAAGGAATAGAGTCACCAGGAATCTCAGCAATCAACTCCGTATTGGCATTTGTGTTTTCTGTGGAGAACACATTGCTCCATCTATCACTGTAACGTGTCCACTTGGTGTCGCTCTGTTGCCAAGCTACTGTATTCACACCTATCGGGTAAGAAGAATTGCTACCATTACGATTGGCTATATACTTATAATAGTTGAGAGCCGCCTCACGATAGTGACCTGCCCAAAGATTCAAGTCGCCCAACAACACATAGATTGGGAAGAAGAACAACTTGGAGTCGTTGTTGCGGATGGTTCCATAGCTTGGTTTCTCCACATCAGCGAGTTTGGCGATGTCATCGATGAAGTAATCGCAGATTTCCTTGATACCCTTCTTCTCATACTGCTTGTCAGCCCCATCCTTGTTCAAGATAGGCTCCGTCACAAAAGGTACCTCGCCATAGTTGAGCGCCAACTGTAAGTAAGTCCATGCACGATAAGCCTTGATGGCAGCATACTCTTTCAAGAAGATTTTCTCGTTGCGGTTATTCTTCAAGGCTGTGTCCGCATTGGCAATGAAATAATTGCAGTTGTTGATGACTGCATAATAATCACGAGGCGAATTATACGGATTGTCGCTTGCCACATTGAAGTTGGCGATGTCACGCAAACTTGAGGATGTATAATTGTTCACATCCACCAGGTCACCTCTCAATTCGCCCAAGAGAATGGTACGGTCTGCCAAAGCCTGCATCTTGTTCATGACACCAATGGCAGAGTAAAGCGTATCAGAGGCATTGTTCAAGTGATTCTTGTTGGCATCAATCACTCGGTCGGACTCCTGGTCGAGGAAGTCGCCGCATGAAGACAACATGCAGCTCATTCCACCGAACAATACCGTCAAGACAATATATGATAATCTTTTCATAATCTATTGCTTTTTACTTTTTGATAATTCATTCAATCACTATAGGTTGATTTTTATACCTGCCAAGATACTGCAACTCTGTGGCAACTGACCTAGGTCGATGCCCTGTCCGATGACACTTGATGTCATGGTGAACTCAGGATCACTGCCCAAGTACTTGGTCAAAGTGAAGAGGTTGTTGGCTTGTACCCAGAACTCCAATCCTTGCAAGATGGTTGAGTTGACTGGCAAGTTATAGCTCAGGGTCACGGTCTTCAGACGAAGATAACTGCCATCCTCTATCCAGCGGTCGCTAAAACGGCTGTTGCCCATTGGGTCTTGGAAGGTAGCCTTAGGAATGGTGGTAAGCTGACCCTCGTTCTGCCATCTATTGGTCATTGCCAAGGTCTGGTTCATGAATCGGCTACCTGATTCCAACTGCTGGCGCATATAGTTATAGACATCATTGCCCAAGCTATAGTTGAAGTTGAAGTCCAAACGGAAACGCTTGTATGAGAATGAGGTGAAGATGTTACCATAGATGTCTGGATTTGGATCACCGATGATTTCTCTATCCTTCTCGTCAATGACATGGTTTCCATCCTTATCGACAAACTTGACATCTCCTGCTCCGAAATAATTCTTGTCCAGGCCATTGCTTCCCAAGGTATAAAGGCCTGCAGCCTTAGCTTCCTCTGTCGTAGAGAACACGCCCTCGGTACGATAGCCATAGAACAAGTTGGCTGCCTTACCCACCTGTGTACGGATGGTTGCTCCATAAACCGTATTGTCGATATAGTTAGCGTTTTCCGGCAAAGAGACAATCTCGTTCTTATAGTGACCTACACTGGCTCCCAACTCCCAAGTGAAGTCCTTGGTATTGATGACCTTGCCCACAGCTGTTACGTCAAAGCCATTGTTCTTCAAAGAACCACCATTACACCAGTTCTTCTCCAAACCAGACACAAAATTAAGAGACTGGTAAGTCAACAAGTCGTCCGTGTGACTGTTGAAGTAATTGAAGCGGAGATTCAAGCGGTTATTGAAGAAGTTGCCCTCCAAACCAATATTCCATTTCTTGGTAGTCTCCCACTTCAAGCGATTGTTACCGATATTCTCGAAGGTAAGACCAGACACAGTCTGCAAGTACTTGCTGGCAGAGAAATAACTGCGAGCTGCGTAGTAATCAATGTCATCGTTACCACTGACATCGTAACCTGCGCTCAACTTCAAGTAGTTGACGTAAGGAGAAGCCTTGAACCATGGTTCGTTGCTTACAACCCAAGCAGCCTGAACACCAGGGAACACTCCCCATGCAGCATCCAACATCTTCAAGGCACCATCAGCATCTTTACCAAATCGAGAAGAAGCCTCTGCTGTCAAGTTGGCTTGCAAGTAGTAGCGCTGCAAATAATTGTACTCTGCCTGAGCATAACAAGCGATGGAAGTCCAGTTGTCATTGGCACCTGTAGTCTTCACGTTCAGCAAAGAGCTGGAGATAAATGGAGTCTTATCATTACCTGTGTTGTAACCCAACTGGCTGCTCAAAGTATAGCTTTCCCAGTTGACACGTGCACCGGCAAAAACATGGATGTCATGTGCGCCATAACGATTATTCCAATCAATACGAGTGTCACTCATCACTGAGTTTTGCTTGGAGAACAAAGAACGAGCCTCGTTCTCACGGAATGCGCCCACACTGCTTACATAATAGTCTGGCACACCGCTGATAGGAATGTAATACTTCTCGTTGGTGTTGACCAAGTTGTAGCTGAAATGCTCGCTCAAGAAGAGATGCTTGTTGAACTGGAACTTAGGAGTTATGTTCAGATTAACCAAAGAGTTCTCCCAACGGTTCTTGTTCTCCGCATCCGCATACTCATTGAGAGCATAAGGGTTAGCCAACTTATAGTTGTAATTGCTATATCCCGACAAAGCCTCATCCAAGTAGCTCTCGTCGTTGATGTCCAGATAGCTATTGCTCAAGATACCATTGGCATAGGCGTAAGGGCTGAGCATAGGGCTCTTCACGTAAGCCAGGAAGGATGGAGAAGTCGGCGTGCCTTCGTCATAGCTCTCCGGAGCACCGTCGTTACGGATGTTACGAGTCTGGTTGGCGAAAGACGCATCAAAGCGGATGCTGAGTTTCTTACCCAAGTAAATATCAGCGTTGAAACGGATGTTCAGGCGATTCAAGTTATTATACTCCAAAGGAGTTTGGTTGGTTGTATAGCCCAAACTCAGGTTGTACTCTGCGATGTTATCACCACCCTCTACATTGATGTTGTACTTCTGCACAAGAGCCTCACGATAAACATCCTTTTTCCAGTCAGTATTGTTGTGATACTGTGGATAGTAATAATAGGTAGGATCCTCGTTGAGGAACTTGAAACTCGTCATCTTGGTATTTGTGGTAGCCAACATATCAGATGCATAGCTCTTGTACTGGCTGGCATCCATCATGTCATAGAACTTTGGCTTTGTCACCACTCCAGCAGACAAACTTGCGGAAATACGAGTAGCCATACTATGGCAACGGCGAGTAGTGATGACAATAACTCCATTGGCGCCCTTGGCACCATAGAGAGCCGTACCATTGCGAATGACCGAAACATTCTCAATATCACTTGGGGCGATATTGGTGAGGATATTGTTGTAGAAGCCATCGTGTAACATCAAGCGACTGTACTGTTGGTCATAGATGACACCATCCACCACGATAAGAGGCTGAGCATTGACATTGAGGGAATTCAAGCCATTCATGAACATCACACCACCTGTACCGGGATTGCCATTGCGAGCAGTCACGTGCACTTCAGCACCGAGGCGCTTTTGGATTTCCTCCTCTGCGCTGACAGCGGCAGAATGCTGGAACTCACCAGTTTTGTCACTGGCAATGACATTGGTAGAAGAGCCATACTCCGAAGAGAAAGCCGTGCCAAAGAGACGAGCATTAGCCTGCTGTTCCCCCTTGACCAATCCCACCTTGGTAGGATTGTAATCAGGAGCGGTAATCGTAATCGAAGAAGCAAAGGTAGGCACTTCCAACTCATACTCACCTTTCTCATTGGTCAGCACACTATATCCCTTCATCTCGCTCACACTGACCAACGCACCAGAAACTGGAGTATGGGTAGCATCGCTGAGCACACATCCCTTCACCTTACGAGTTGGGTAATGCTTGGCTGTCTTTTGAGCCGACTTCACCAATGCGCTTGAAGTCAGAGTTGCTTCCTGAGCCAAAGCAGTGTTAGTCCCCATCATCAAGGCAGACAAACCAAATAATATATATTTATTCATTGTATATTCTAATTAAGAGAGATTAATAAGAAATCTTTATCTTCTTTGCTTCACTGACAGGTGCATCATGCGGTTTAATTATGATACAGTCGATACGCATCGTTCGCTGATATTGAGAAGTCATGGAAGAAGTGACATCTGTGTAGATTTTCACCTTTGCCTGAGGCTTGTCCAAGCCATAAGACGATGTCTTAAACTTATAGTTTCCTTTTATTTTAAGGGTATCTATCACATCAGCCTTCACCGTGAAACCGGAGTTTCGCTCCCATTTGGTAGCACCATTCTGCTGGTATCCTACTTGCGCTCTTATCTTAACAGGCAAACGCTGTTCATCAGTTGCCAACTCATCGTATGCGATGGCAGGAACAAAGACTGCATAGATGTCATACGCCACATTGGACAAGATGTTAGGAATCACATAAGTCACATTCGGATTGACATCCGTAGAGGATGGCGATATTTCAGCAAAGGAATTATTTGACACCTTATTATAAAAAGCACTCGTGCTAGGTATTCTCCTTACAGTAAAAGGATCGATAGCGTTGGTCAATGTATCAACATAGCTTGTATATTCCGTCTCTATCTTCATCTCTTTCAAGAATGTATCGTATGGAGAGATGCGGAAATTAGATGTCTTCATCACATGGCCATTGCTCAAAGCCACGTCTTGCGCACCATCAAAGATACCACCACTGGCAAACGGATGATAGAAACGATTGTAACGCTTCTCGTTCGGATACATGGTATAATAAGCCTCAGGATAAGCCGTTGTAGATAAAGCTGAATCCTGGAAAGCTGCATCAGGATTGTTGGTCCTGCTGAAAAGCGAGGCGCCAATGATAGCCAACTGGCTGTTGATACGCTGCAAGGAATCCCTTCCCTCTACCTTGGTATCGTAATTGAAATAAGTAGAATAGGTATCCATCATTCTCTTCCACTCGCTGTTGGTTGGAGCCAACATCCAGTAAGTGGAGTCCTCGGAATTGATTTGACCATATTGGTTCATGATGGTATTGTTATAGACCATCACAGAATCCAAGTATTGTGTCTTTCCATCCACGATGCTTCCTGCCACACTCTGGCTTGGAGAGAACTTATAGACACCATAGCTCTTGAAGAATTGATAGACGCTATCCAATTCCTCATCCTGCCCCAAATACTCAAAGATGTTTGGCTCATAGTTGAGCTTACCACCTATCGTATAGAGGATACCATTATTATATAAGGTATTCTTGCTCACAAACTCCTCGTTACCCACGGCTGAAGAAGAAAGCTTTTGACGCTTGCCGTTCATCATCGCCAAAGAGTCAGATGTTTCGGATGACACTGAAGTCTTGAAAGGAGCGATATGATTCTGCAAGAACTGCTTGATGACCGTATTCTCTGAACTTTTCACACCAGCAGCCTTTTGCTCATTGTAACTTTCTATCAACTCATCAGCCTGTTCCTCGGTAAAATGCTCATTGGTTGGCGCAAAGACCGAATACGTCTGGCTTCCGTTCAATGTCAAGTCATAACCACAAGCCTTGGCTACCTTGGCAAAATTGCTCAAATCACTGTTCTCACTGATAGCCTGCCAAAGAGTCTCATTGACAACACCTTCAGAATTCACCTGATAATGATCATCCCAAGTGTCTGAGCAAGATGCGCAGCACAGTGCCGTCAGTAAGACGGCAGCTGTCTGCATTTTATATATTTTTTTGATTTTCATTTCTTTTGTTTTTTACGATTTATAGAGGGTCCTCCATACTATTTCCATCAGAAACACCATATACGCTCTTTGGAACAAGCTCCAAATAATCGAGGTCGAACTCAGTCTGACCTGTCGATACGCAGCGGATACGAAGGTAATGGTCTTTCTTTGGGTCGATATGTACGGTACAAAGAACACGACGCAAGCAAAACTTTTGATTACCAAAGTTGCCTAATCTCTGGGTACTATTCTCTGTTGAGAAACGATATCCACCCATGGCTCCACGGTAATATCCCTTGTTCTTCAAGTTCTTGTACTCAGCTGCCTTATCTTCCTCCGACATACCATCGTAATTGTTGTTCCATGCTGCACCTAAGAGAGAAGAGTGATCAAGCTGCTTGGTCATATCCAAAGGAATGCCCTGTGGCTCTCCATCAAAATAGACTTGTGCTACACCACGTGTAGGCTCTGCAGCATATCCCAAACGTATCTGCCAGTCACCCTCGTATGGAACAGGTGGAACCTTGAAGGTGAAATCAAAGTTACCAAAGAGGTTGCATTCATCTCCCTCATAAGAATCGTAATAATCGTGAGGACGGCGGTAAATGAAATAACCCGTTATCTTTGTGTCCTTAAGATAGCCATCAGGGAAGTAATAGTTACGACCGTACTTGGCTGTGGTATCATAAGCAGGGTCTTGCTTCTTAGGATTACCATTCTGACGAATGCCATTGGTCTCAAACTCCGGGAAGATAGTAGAGAAATCCATACGGATGCGGCAGTTCTGTACAATGTCACGAGTCTGCTCATCGAAAGCCAAGATGTCATCCACATAGAAGTACCATCCATTGATGGCTTGGTTCTCATATTCATTCTCCACAGACTTTTGAACCATGGCTCCACGTATCTTGCTGGCTCCTAGGTAGTCGGCATCTCTGCGGCGATTCAAATAAATTTCGTTCGTCTGGTCTGCATCAGCATACCTCAAACAAGTCAACTTCTCTACTTTCAACATGGTACGAGGAAGCAATGTCTCGTACCAATCCACCGGATTCATCAAGGTGGTCTCCAAGCAAATGTTATTGAGCGGAGTCAGATAGTTCCATCCTTGCATCTTTCTATTCAAGATATGATATTCTATGAAACGCTTCAAAGGATTCACGTCATCGCTCAAATTCTCGAAACTATGACCAGGTTTGTCCTTATCCTCAGGATACATCTGGTCGTATATCGAGCAAGCTTTTTCATAAAGTCCTTCGAGCGTTGTGATGCCATACTTTTCCTCTAGCACCTTGTCCGTAGGAACGAAAGCTGTGAAACCAGACTCCTTGGTATCAGGAGCTGTAGCCGTCTCCTTGTTACCTGATGAAGAGTATTTGTAACGTTCATAGTCATTTGCATCATATGATTCGTCACGATAAGTCTCGGAAATCATGGAAGAAAGTCCTGTTTTCTCCATCGCCTCAGTAAAGAGTTTGATGGTAGGGTTTTCTTTCATCACGTCAGGAAGCATACGGTTGCTGCTCTCCAAAACCTCGCACACAGGTTGCATGATACCATTTTCCACTGAGTCATCTTGCAACTCATATATAATATGTGAGTTTCTATTCAGATAAACTACAGAATTGTCATTGTCATCCAAGCCATGAGAAACCTCGATGTAACGACGATTCATGTTTGGGGATGCAATCACACCTGTGTTCATCTCTGCCGTGGTGTACATATTGTTGACCAAGTGGGTGCGAGCAATGGAGTCACACTGTACGTCAGTGAGGTCGCTCACAGACTGCAAGCCTTTCTTAGTCAAATAACGATTGATCGCCTCGTTGGTTGGCGCAAAACAAGTATAGGCGCCGTATGCAGACATTTGGTCCATCATACCTGCACGCTGGATAATTGTGGCGAACTCGCTGAAGTCTGCATGATTCTTCAAGTAGTCGCTCACCATCTCACCGGTGAAAGTATAATAGTTAGAAGCATCAGGCTCATCGGAGCAACTGGTCATGGTAGCACTTGCCGTCCAAAGCCCCAACAAAAGCATCAGTCCATATTTCAAATTGCTTTTCATCTTCTTCTTTTTTAATTAATTATACACTTGAAAATTCGTTTTTCCTACTTCTTGGTTGACTCATAGGAAGAGCTGGAACCAGAGCCAAAGGCAGGATTCTGCGTCAAGTTGCCGTTCACCTTCAACTCATCATTGTTGTATGGCCAGAAAATACCATCCAACTTGGCAAACTTGCTGGCAGAGACACCTGCGTCAGAACCTTTCTGCTGCACCTTGCTCACCAAGAAATTGGTGTTTCCGTCTCGGAGAGACTTACGAACGAGGTCGTACCAACGCTTGCCTTCGAACATCAATTCACGCTGGCGTTCCAACAAAATCAAATTCTCCATTTCATTCTTGCTAGCATAGTCATTATAGCTTAAATCAGTATAATTGCTTGTCATAGAAGAACGTTTTTCTAAGACATTGACTAATTCCAGAGCTTGTTTCAGCAAGGTCTGATTATTGGTTAGTTCCTCATTAGTCTCTGCATCGGAATTAACCATTTGCACCAAAGCCTCAGCCTTCATTAGCATGACATCCGCAGTACGATAGATGATCCATGGAGCATAACAATTCGAAGAATTATAGAGAACACCCTTAGAAGTAATAGTAGATTCCGAAGCATCGATGTTCACCGAATGATTAGCATATTTTGCAATACCATAAGTTGTGGAAGCTACCTGCGTGATGCTCGAATAATAACGAGAATCATACTTATCTCTAAACACGTTGAACTGCGCATCAGTAACATCAGAGGCGATAAAGTCAGATGGCTTGATAATGCCAGGATAAGAACCAGAGGTATTATTACCATACAAATAAGATACACTTCCATTCGACAACATCGTCTCATCACTGCTGTAAATCAACTCAAAAATGCTCTCCTTGCTGGCACCAGTTCCAAAGATGGTGTTGTAAGTAGTACCATAGAGATTGCTGCTAGACGTACCATTGCTCTTATCACTAAGCAAAGGATATCCTTCAAACAGCTTGCTAGTAGAACTTTCCCCATTAAACTCGGCCTTCTTGCTTTCGAGAACATAATCCGCATACTTCACTGCATTGGCATAATCCTTCTTCCACAAGTACATATCGCAAAGCATGGCATCAATGCAATCGCGAGTGATGCGACCACGCTGATAAAGCGGCTTCGTCTCAGGATAGTTTCTCACAGCATAAGGACGAACACTCTCCAAGTCCTTGATCAAGTCATCCAAGATGACATCAAACGAAGTGGCTGGCAAATCCAATTTCTGTGAGTCGTCCACGAATGCCTCAGTAGTATAAGGTACATCACGGAAGGTACGAATCAGATAAAAATACATCAAGTCGCGAATGGCAGAAACCTCCGCACGAGTTGCGTTCAAGTCATTCTCCGAATAGTTAGGGTCTTTTTCCGCTACCTCAGGAGCATAGAGCAGCACCAAGTTGCAACGGTTGATAATATCATAGAACTCACCCCATGATGTATAACCATTACGAGCGTTGATATTCTCCTTGAATATATTGGAAAGGTTCTCGTTGTTGGAGATGTTGGTACCACCAATCATATCATCGGAACGAGATTCACCCCAGATGATCATTCGGTCGATAACCGTCTGCGACTGCATGGCAGAATAGCATCCCATCACGACATTCTCAACATCGCTCTCATTGTTCCAGAACTTGTCCTGGACAATCGTATTCAGCGGTTCTATCGTCAGGAAGTCTGAGCAAGAAGTCATACCCAAGCCCATCATTCCAAGAAGACCTATTGTTAATATGTTATTTTTCAGTTTCATAATTTTTCCTTAAAAATCAACCGTTAAACCTAATGTATAAGATTTTGAACGTGGTGTCTTGCCGCTATCCACGGAAGCTCCATAACTACCGTAACCTACCTCTGGGTCCGCACCTGTATATTTGGTCAGACAGAACAGGTTGTTGGCACTCATATAGAAGCGAAGTCCACGCAAGCCCAAGGTCTTGACTACCCACTTGGAATCAAATGCGTAAGAGAGCTGCAAGTAGTTCAAACGCAAGAAAGAACCATCCTCCACGAATCGGTCACTAATCAAAGTGTTGTAGTTGGTCGTGGAACCATACATGGCTCTAGGTATCGTGGTGAGGTCACCTTCCTTACGCCAGCGATAGTTCACCGCCTGACTTTGGTTGTTGTTGTTCACCATGGCCTCCATGTCCAAACGAGTGAGGTTCAATATCTTGTTGCCAATACGATAGTTGAACTGTGCATTGAGCTTCCAACCGTTGTAGTGGAAGTTGAAACCAAAACCACCAGTCAACTTAGGAAGTGAGCTTCCCAAATAAACCAAGTCGAGCGCATCAATGTTACCATCGTTGTTCACATCCTCGTAGATGGCATCACCACCACTGAACTTATAGTTCTTGCCAGTAGAACCATTGGAATAGTTGTACATCATGCGTACTGGCTGTCCCTTATCGTCATAGATGATACTTCCGTCTGCATTAAGAGCCACAGGAGCGGTCTTGCCAGAAGCAATGAATTGCTGTTGCTCTTCTTTGCTCATGCTAGCGAAGGTATCATACTGATACTGGTAAACACCCTTGTAACGGAAACCATAAATAGCACCGAATGGGTTATGAACCTGCACACGCTGCAAGATCTCACGGTTGCCATAATAGAAGGTAGAGTTGAGGGTTTCCAAAACCTGTGGATCCATCTCAAGAATCTCATTCTTGTTGTTACCCAAGGTCAAGTTCATGTCCATCCAGAACTTCTTGTTAAATTTCACCAACTTGTTGGTATTTAAGTTCAACTCCCAACCCATGTTGCGCATCTTGCCGACATTCTGATAAGCCAATGTATAGTAACCAGCGTTGGAAGGAATTCTCACATTTCCCATCAACATGTTGCTCGTTGTCTCACGGTAGCAATCCAAAGTGGCAGTCAACTTGTCGTGGAAAAAGCCCAAGTCCATACCTAAGTTGTAGGACTCCTTCTTCTCCCATTGCAAATTGGTCAACTTCAAGTTGAGTGGCTTCATGGTTGAAGAATCCAAGTAACGGCTTCCAGAACCATACTTGCTGACATAAAGGTAGTCGGAAGAAGGCTGGTTACCCACGATACCCCAACTTGGACGGATACTCAACATGGACAACCAATTGGCAGTAGGCTTCATCCAAGGCTCATCCACCACATTCCAACGCAAGGAAACTGCAGGGAAGTAACCCCAGCGGCGGTCTGGACCAAACTTGGTCGTACCATCGGCACGCACAGAGAAATCAAACATATAACGACCCTTGTAAGCATAGTGCGTAGAGAAGGTATAGAACATGGAGCGCCACTGGCTGAAGCTAGAACCCATACCCGTGATGATACCACCCGCATCTGGGCTATAGATACCACCAGAAGGAAGACCACTACCATTGGTAGATTGTCCATTGGAACTACCCGAGGTCAACTCGAATCGGAGCATCGCCATCAAGGAATGATCCTTGTTCTTGAACGCTGGCACCAAGGTCAAAGTCTGCTTGGTATTGAAAGCCACACTCTTGTTGCTGCTGGAAGAAGCCAAGTTCACACCATTGTTCCATGGCACGGTAACCAACTCATTTGGATAGAACTTATCTACATACTCATTGAAGATGTTCATATAGACACGACCTTGCCAGTTCAACTGGGTGTGATCCTCATCCATGCCCAACAAGCGATAGTTGATCTCAAACTCTGGCGTGATATCGTAGGTGCGGTCATCATTCTTCGCCAAGTTGGCACTTGCCACTGGGTTGACATATTTCTTCTGGTCGTCGTTGAATGCGCTGGAAGCACTCTGCAACATCGTATAGTAACGATTGGTATTAGCACCTGTCACAGGGTCTTGCTCATAGATGCTCATGTTTGGCATCTTCTTGTAAGCCAACGACAACAAGTCATCGTAGTTTTTGTTATTCTTGGTATAAGTCAACGCAAAGTTGGTGGAAATCTTGATACGCTCACTCACATAGTAGTCAAGGGCGACACGGGTAGAGAAACGGTTCAACTGCTGCTTAATGACAGAACCCGTCTCATGGTCGAAACCACCAGCAATACGGAAGGTAGCCTTCTCTCCACCACCCGTCACAGACAAGTAATGGTTCTGACGCAAACCAAACTGAGTCACTGCATCCACCCAGTCCGTATTATTATTGTATTGCTCATACTCAGAGAAAGTCGGATCATAGTTCAACTCCTTGATATTCGAAGCATTGTCGCTCTGCTCAGGGTTGAAGTAACTCTCCTTGAGCAACATAGTGTAGTCATCACCACTGAGCAACTTATATCCCTTAGGCTGGTGTGTACCCGTCATACGAAGAGAGTAAGTAATCTGTGGTTTTCCACGGCTACCACGCTTGGTTGTAATCTCTATGACACCATTGGCGCCCTGCGAACCATAAATAGCCGTAGCAGCGGCATCCTTCAACACGGTGATACTAGCGATATCCTCTGGGTTGATATTCAACAACTGAGAGAACTGCTCGTCATTGGCATTCTTGATGTCGAAGTTGCTCATATCGACGTTCCAGGTGTTGCCATTGACCACGATAAGAGGGTTACTGTTGGTCAAGGAACTGACAGAAGAAGAACCACGCAAACGCATACTGGTTCCCGCACCCAAGTTACCAGACACAGAGACAATATCCAAACCAGAGATACGGCCTTGCAAAGCCTCATCGACCGTGTTCAAACCGAGTCCCTCAAACTCCTTGGCAGAAATTGTCTGAGTTGCGTATGACAACTCACGCTCAGGAATGGCAAGACCACCGGCATTGAGACGTTTCTTGGCAACGACAGTCACCTCGTCGATTTGCATATCGGATTTCAACATCACAGAAAACTCTGCCTTATTGATAGGCAACTTCTGAGTCTTGTAACCTATATAGCTGAATCGAATCTTGTTCTTTGGATTGCGCACCTTCATGGAAAAGTTACCATTGGCATCAGTAACGGTTGACTCAACGATACGTCCATTGGCATCGATCTCACAGACGGAAGCACCGACGATGGCTCCCAAGTCATCGTTCACGACTCCATGTACAGCGGTAATCCCCTGTGCAGATACTCCTATGGCATTGGCACATAGCAGCATCGAAAGCATTGTATATTTCAATTTGCCCTTCATAAATTATCTCCTCCTCTTTTTAGCTTGTGTAGATGTTGACAGCCCGATAGCATTTTTCCAACTGGTCAACTGATCGTTACTATATATCAACGCACCATTGATTTGGTGTACCACTACATCGGAAGCATTGTATATCTGATCATTAGTCTTGTCCTTGTTAGTAATCCAATACTCACGTCCTTGCAAGTTATACAGACCATCTGTCTTCACAACCTTATAAGAATGATTGGTATGATCTGTTACAGTAAGGTTATTGGCATCCGACGTAACCGTCAAGTTGTAATAACGCTTGGTGCTCAAATTATTAGTAAAGGACTCAAACTTGGTGTTGTTCTGCTCCTCACCACCAATAATCACCGAATTATCCTGGATATGGTACTTCACGAAATTGATGATGCGATTCTTGAGTTCTTTTTTGGCAGCAGACAGCTTGGTAGCATCGCCCCCGAAGTCAGCAGCAGTCAGATTATCAATATCTGAAGGATATGGCAAATATCCCTTATTGTGCAAATCTTCGATAGCTGCATTAGTAGGAACATACACGGTATAATTGTATGCATCAAAAAGTGTGATATTATCATCAGCACCTGTACCACTGACACCAGAGCTTTTGCTACTCATCAGGCCCGAAGCTGCAATCAAATCATAGAACTTAGAGAACTCAGAATGAGCCTTCAAGATGGCCTTGGTAGATTTCTGGCTCGTCATTGGCATCTGAGAATTCAGAATATACGACTTACCATTTCCACTCTCTCCCATGTCAAAGATATTGGAGACCGTCAATTTTCTGCCATATTCAGCCTGCAAGCCACCTTCCACAGTCATGGAACCTACGGTACCGGCGTTTCCAATCTTCAAGTAGCCACCACTCTTGGTCTTGTAGTAGGTCTTTCCATCTTCTACATTGCCAACGACAATCAAGTTGTTGACCATATCGACCAAACGATTGTTCACCTGTTCATCTGTAGCATCGGTCAAAGCCTCGCCCTTGGTCTGTGTAGATAAGTTGTACTTATAGCGATGAGCCTTCACCGTCTTGGTGTCATTGTCGAAATAGAACTCGTAGAGCACCTGGCTTGTATTACCGTATGAGCAAGGGTCCACATAGTTGAGCATAGCCTGGTTAGTAGGGATGAAGAAGCTATACTTGGAATCCATGGAGTTGAGGTAAGGCTCGAACGAATTGTCTGGTATGCTAGAAATAGCCCAATAGAGCACATTCATCGTATTCTCATTGACCAAGGCTGGGAATGAGACTGAAGAGTAATCTGCAGGAGCATACACCTTATTTAATAAATAGACAACACCGTTGCAGCCCATGAAACAGCTATCTACATCAGAAGGCTGAACACCGATAGACTTCTTGGTAGAGTTATCGACAATATTGCTAAACTTAGAAGGCACGGTCTCCGCAAAAGAGTTGAGCATACCCAAGTTCACCAACTTGACGAGTACCTTGGTAGGCACATTATCCCAAGAGCCATACATATCCTTGAGCACCTTGCCGCCACCATTCCACCAAGTATTCAAGGCTGCATTGGAAGGAACGAGCATCGCTCCACAATCAGAGTGCATGTCTTTGTCATTACCTGTTGGGTAGTATTGGTTCCATCCTGGGTCAAAGAGAAGCTTAGACTCCACAACGTTACCTTGTGGATCAGTACTCAACTCACCCTTTGCCTGCGAACCATAGTTACCGGTGTTGGCAGTAGAGGCGAAGTACTTCATCGTGAACACAGAGTCTGAGGAATTATACAAACGATCATATTCCTTGGTGGCAGCCGCATCATAATAAGGAGCGGCGAAGCGATTCATCATACGAGCGAAGGTGCTCATATTGGCATGGCTGTTGACAATCTGAGCCATATTGTCCGACTGTGTCATCACCCCTTCCACCTTATGTATATAACCGTTCTTGCAAGTGATGTCACTCTCGATGACTTTCTTGCCATTCACCCAGGAGTCAGAAATAGAACTAGACTCTCCATTGGTGAGTTTTTCCAAATCGGTGGAAGTAATCTTGTTGTACTTCATGTAAGCAGGCAAGAAGTGAATCATAGGCTTGCCTGTATTGTCACGAAGCAAAAGGATGGACTTGCCCTTTGACTTGTAATAATTCCAATACCCATTGTCTGGCATCACGTCTGGAGACATTCTTGCCACAGAGTCCAATACTGAGACGGCAGTCGCACGACGCATACACAAACCTTGCTGAGGGGGATTTCCTCCCAGGTTGCTCAACAGCTCAATCAAATAAGCATTGTTAATCATCGCACTGTTCAGAAGAATCTTTTTCTGTCCTGTGGAAAGATCCTCATACCTGCGGACGCCCCAGTCGTTCTTCTGGAAGAATTCCTCGAAAGCTGCATCATCCGCAATAAAGATAGTCTTACTACCAGTCTGACTCAAGACAGAAGTCTGCCCCAAATCATCTATCAAACGAATGGTGTAATTGTAGTTGCCATAACCCTTAATCTCATCATAGATAGAATTGCCCAACCATTCCGGTTGACCATCCAACACATCTTTAGTGCAAGATTGAGTGAGTCCAGCTCCCATCAACAGACACAATGCCATCGCCGATGACATCTTAGCCCTCTTAAATTTAGGTTTAATCTTACTCATAAATTAATGAAAAACGTTAGTAATATTTTCAACTGCAAAATTAGGTCTTTTATCAATATGTTCCAAATTATAAGACTGCAAGATTGTCCAAATGATACCACATTTTAACATGCTGAATTTAAGGTAGATACAAATCGGTCTAAAAGAGGCACAAATTCGCCAACGGATGATTTTTAGACTATTTTTCCATACACATATCAGCATATTATGTAAATTTGCAACAGTTTTGAGAACAATCACTATTATTAATAAAAACCGTACAATGACCGACGTATAACGTACATCAGACGCATAACGTACATCATGGATTTAATAATTAGCGAACTTCAATAACAGACATCTATTTCTATCATATAGATTTTAATAACTAAATTTAAACAATTATGAAGAAAATTACTCAAAAAGTCAAGCAGGTGATGCTGACAGCGGTAGCGAGTCTATTGGGCTTGTCTGCCAACGCACAGTACAGCCAGTCTGTCAAGCAGTATGTGGACAACAACTTCACTTCCACTTCTGCTAGTTTCGAGTTAACTAAAGTTGCCGAAACGCTGAACACAGATACGGCTACATTGGTCAAAGCACTCGATGCATGGGCAAAAACAGGAGCTACAACTTCTGGCGAAGCCATGTTCCAGTTGAAAGTGGGTTCCCAACTTCTTCCAGAGAATGCTGGTGGTTACAACAGTAACTTCGGTGCATTGTGGATTGCCGCCGATGGAACTCCTAGAAAGAACGTAGAAAATGGTCAGCGTTGGCACGCTGAGAGCGCATGGAGCACAGCCAAGAACTATTACAACATCAACCTCTACCAGCAGAAGGACTCTCTGGAAGGTGGTGAGAAGTTCAATGGCACGTTCGTTCTTACTTTCAATGGCAAGCAGGCTACCTTCGACATTACTTATAATATAATGAAGAGAATGGAAGTTCCTGAGCAAGAAGTTATCAATCGTACAGACTTGGGAAGCAAGTTCACCAAGGTTGGTAGTACTGACATTGATGTTACTCGTACTGACATCCAGGGCTATGACAATACTGTATTGAAATTTTATGCTAAGGACTTGGTGGAGAAATTCGGCATCCAAGCTACAGACGAAGCAAAAGCTATGGGCGAAGATGACTACAGTTTCTTGAAATCTGTTGACATGAAAAAACTGCTTTACACGATTGGTTATGACAATGACAATGGTATAGCAACAGACACTTTAAGCAACAAATTTACAGCAACAGATGGAAATGGTGCTGGTTTCTGGTTCCGTCCAACACTTTATCCTGCTGGAGATGCTAACCAAGGAGAAGAGTCACCAGTGTTGGGTACAACAACATATGGACCTGATAACAAATACTTTATTGCAAATATACGTTTTGATGGTGACTCTATCCTCAGTAATCTTGGTCAATATCCAGAAAAAGTAAAAGCAGGAACAAAGTATGAAGCTCATATTTATATTGTATATGGTAACAAATACTATGAGGTCAACTACAATATTTCCTGCGTAGCTGCACCTACCAAGAACCTCTCTGCTATGACAAAGGTTGGTGAGCAGACCCTTACCTTTGAGCATAACAAGTATGAAGCCAACTACAAGATTTATTACAAGGACTTGGATCTCAAGGACATCATGAGCAAACTAGGAGTTTCAGACACTGCATCTGTGAAATTCTTATGCCTCAAAGATGAAGACACCTTCTATGCTGGAAGCCAAAATGCAGGCGAATATGGTTACTATGTCAACGCAGAAGGTTATCACTCTGTATGGACAAAGACCAATCCTAGCGAGAATTGTCCTGTATTCGTTACTTTCGAAAAGAAGAATCACCCAGAAAGACTTGGTTCTGGTATGTTCGAGGGCTTGCAGCAAAATGTGGGCGATAGCTATCAAACCAAAGTTTACTATGTTGCAGGCGACAAGTATTATGAGTTTACCATCATTAATAAGGTCGTTAAGCTCGATCGCCCTGCTATGACAGAATGGAAGGTTGTCAAGACCTTGGATATCGAGAAATTAGTTAAGGCTGAGAAGAAGGTTGGTGTATATTACACTGACAACAACCAGACCTCTTACATGTTGTCAGCAGATGAGGCTAAAGAAATTCTGAACACAGAAGAACTTCCTATGCTTTACTGCAACTTGGCAGATTCACTGGTAGAAGACGGTGACATATATGCACCTTATACAATCAATAACTACTATTGCGGTCCTACTCCAGGTGTATGGCTTGGCAAGCAAGGACAAGGTCACGCTCACACTGGTAACGCAGAGGCTCCTATTGGTATCAGCTGGTTGCAGTCTGATGCTAACGGCATGAAGGCAGGTGAGTTCTTCGTATTCCAAGCTCCTAAGGTATGGGAGACTGGCGGCAAGTACAAAGCTACTCTCTATCTTGTCAATGAGACTTCATACAAAATGATTCAGCTCAACTTCAACCTCACTTTCGTAGATGAAATAAGTAATGCTGAAACCATAGGTTCTGAAACTGTCAATGCCTATGCAATTGATGGAGAGGAAATTCCTATGAATCTTGACTTAAGCAAAGCTGCCGCTGCACTTGGCGTAGAAGTAGAAGACTTAGTAGATGACCTCAATGGTTACTTCAAGGTGAAGTCAGCCGCAGGTACCTTCTCTGCAGGACCTGTTCCTAGCACAGGCTACACATTCGGTATGAATGGCGAATATGATTCAGCTGACAATGGTACTTTCGGTATTGCTTACGATGACGAAAAAGGCTGGATAGCTTTTGTACAACAAACTCCAGAAAGCGAGACCTGGAACGTCAAGACTGCCATCTGCTTCGAAGTTAACAAAAAGAGATACATCATCAATATCAACTTCATGGACCAAGAGACCTACACCACAGGTATCAAGGACATAGAGATTGAAAGCAAGAACGCTGGCAAGATTTACAACCTCCAGGGTATGGAAGTAAAGGCACCTGTAAAGGGTCAGATTTACATCCAGAACGGCAAGAAGTTCGTTAAATAACTTGCTATAGAAACAAATCATGAGAGTGCGTCATAAACAAATGGCACACTCTCATTTTTCTTTCACAAACAAGAATCTTTCTGTTAAATAACATATTACAATAACCAATTACAATAACTAACAATTATTTTTATCAACATGAATAAGTTCAAAAAAATCTCAGTAGCAGCCATGATGCTACTTTACGGCACAGTGTTCTCATGGGCCGTTCAAGTAAATACAGACGCAAATGCCACAAGTTGGACATCCACATCCTCTACCACCCAAATTTCCGCAGGTGACTACCTGCAACTAAATGGCATCAAGATGACATTTGGAAGCTCAAAAGATACAAACACCAAATGGAATTGGAATGGCGGAAACGGTGGAATGGTGCCTTCGCAAATGCCATCAACAGATGGAACCTCAGCGACCTTGATAACCAGTTTTTCAGAAACATCACCATTTGGCACTGTGCCAACAAGAGGTAACTACTTTGTTTTAGAGCCATCTACCAATGGAACAATCACTATCAATAGTAAACCATCCAATGACGGAGCTCAAAATTTTGTGATAGCTACCGTGAACAACCAATCACAAATCACCGAAGCTAAAGTTATAGCAAGAAGTGACTCTTATAGCTTTAACATCGAAAAAGACAAGAAATACTATTTCTTCCAATTGGCCAAGAGCGGGAAAATCGACACTTACAGATTCACACTGAAAGGCATTTCATTCATCGGAACAGATGCAACCACCCTTGTTGGCAATTACAGCGTAAGCCATGCCGAAGGTAATTCTGACTATACTTGCTCATACTTCAACATAGACAATGATGCGATAGCCCAGGCTCTAGGATTGACAACAGAAGAACTTCGTAGCAACTACAAAAAAGAAAACAACGGAACAGTTAAGATTGCAACCTACGATTCAGAAAGCAAGCTCATCACAATTACGAATGCGGGTGATGGAAATTTCAGCGGATATTGGATGAGCAAGGACGGGAAGAAATGCAATTGGGCAGATGCTGACAGCCGCATTTTCTTCGTCTATGACCCAGACGGACGTATCGGTATTGGTCAGATGCCTACAACAGAGACCAGCAAGAGTTTAGTTCAAGCAGGTAATGTCATCTCCTTCCCTATCTTATTCAACTATGGCAGCAAAAACGCTCAAATCAATGTCACCTATCATGTAACAGCAGCTACAGAAAGCTGTAATTTCACCCTCAAGACCGAAGATACAAACTTCTATAGCCTATGCCTTGGATTCGACGCTACCATACCAGAAGGCATTGAAGCTTACAGAGGCATCATTGACGAAACCAACAGCAAGGTGAGATTGGAAAAGATAGAGAAAACAATTCCTGCCAACCAAGGTGTTCTCGTGAAAGCTGCAACACCAAGCGATTATGTCTTCAAAATGACAGAAGAGGGCGTAAGTGTAAAGAGCAATGACATCAAAGGTGTATTGGAAGATACAAACACAGAAACGCTGGCTACAACAGGCAAGCAAGTATTGGAGTTTGGAATGAAAGATGGAAAAGTCGGTTTCCGTCAACCGTCAACAGACAACACCATTAAGGCAAATCACGCATATATCCTAATAGACAACACACAGGCTGCAAAAGTATTCAGCCTTGACATGGGAGAAGTTACAGCTATCTCAACTATCAAGACAGAGGAGACAAATGCCGAGAGCTACAACATCTTGGGGCAGCGCGTCAACCGCAACGCCAAAGGATTTGTCATCTGCAATGGCAAGAAATATCTTAACAAATAAAACAATAACTTAAATACACGAAGAACATGAAAACAAAATACATGAAACCAGAAACCAACATCGTTGAGTTGAATTGTGGATGCAACATCATGGAAGGCTCTATAGTAGAAATAGAACCTGGCGAAAAAAACGATAGCCCTCGTGCCAAGTCTAACAACTTCAACCTATTTGATGATTCCGATGACACTTGGGGGCTTGAAGCTTCTTCCGAACTCCCTAAGTACAATGTCTGGGACTAACGAAGTTCATCTATTATATATAAAAAAGGTGTGCCACCGATTGTGGCACACCTTTTTTATATATAAGTTGGTAGTTTAAACTTTATTTCAACACAACCTTGGATGATGTTCCGTCACTATACTTAATAATGTAAACACCCTTGCCAGGATTGCTAATCTTCTGACCAGAAAGATTATAATAGGACATTGGAGTTCTATTAGCATCATTAACGACCTTCTCGATAGCCGTAGAAGTCAAATCTCGTGGATTCTTGGTCAACAAGATACAAGTCGTCTGAGGCATTGTGACAGTAGAGTTTCTGATATTGAGGTTAGTCAAAGCCACAAACTCGTTGTCCGCATTGAAATAACCCTTCTGCGCCTTGTAGCCAGCGTACTTCTCAGGAAGGACAAACTTACCTTTGTAAGTAGAAAGCAAAGCAACCTCGTCACTACCATGACGTACAGCTATTGCCTGGGTACTATTCTGGTCTGGTGTAAAGGTGATGCCATCCAAGCCGCTCTCCGTATTGGTATTTCCACCAGAATAATTATAGACATAGAGACCACTACCCTGTTTCTTAAGTGCTATATCCTGGTTGGCATAGTTTAAGATGGTATTGCGCTGACGAACCAAATCGATGTGTGCTCGTTCTGTCAAGACATGACCATTGTTAGCATACAGGCCATTACCATCCACAGGACCAAGGTTGTAATAGTCAAATGCCTTGTTACCAGCCAAGGCAGCCATCTGATAAAGAGGAGAGTTGGCATCCTTGGCATCAATCTCCATAATCATGCGGTAGTTCTTGCCATTCGTACCCAACTGACCGCTGATATCACCCTTGACAGAATTTGCATTGGTGCCATAGACATCAATACCCACAAAGTCGATGTTTGTGCCGCCATTGTTGCGCTTGCTCTCATTGGCAGAAGTACGACCACTTGTCTCGTATGAAACGCAATTTAAACGTGTCCAGGTCACATACTTAGACTGTTTGACTGCAGAACCAACATTGTGGTAATAGTCAATGATTTCAGCAGCAGTAGCTGAATTCGCACCATGCGCACGAGCCTCATTACCCAACTGCACTCCGACAACAGTATGAAGATTACCATTGTTGGCATCCCAAAGAGCGATATGCTCCATCACCTTACCTAACACGTAAGTCTCACGAGAACGAAGGTTGGTATCACGCCAGTCGAGCGAATATTCCCAAGTATTGCGAAGCATATTGAACTCAGACTTGCCGTCTGCAGAACATACGTAGTCAGGAGTACGAAGCTGTTGATGACCATTGTAGTTCCAAAGCCATTGCACACGTCCGCCACTGCTCCAGGAGAACCAAAGCATCTCCATCTTCACACCATACTTCTTACACCATCCTAGGTATTCATCAAGGATATGCCAATCGAAATGATTCTTCTCTGGCTCAACCTCACTCCAATAGACAGGGATACTCAAAGTATTGAATCCATCATCAGCGGCACGCTTGAAAGCTGCCTCCACTTCCTCTTCGCTCCATCCGATATAACCACGAAGTTTGTCTGGACGCACCTGAATATCGGTAGGATAGAATGGTTTGCCATCTACTCGAAGCACATATTTCTCAGAACCATTGAGTGATAAATCGACAGCAGAGATGTTCTGCTTCACAGGAGCTACCGCATACTGAGAATTATAGTAAGTCTCACGAGCTGCATTGAGGGCATCTTGCTCTGCTGTAGCATCGAGTTTTGGGTCATTCTTCAGCTTATCCAAGAAAGTCTCAGCCTTTTGGATGGCAGCATCAAATGCAGCCTTGCCAGGATAAGACTCTGTAGCTTGTTCTACCTTGGCAGCATCCAAGAAAGCCTCAAACTGCTTGAGTTGCTTTTCTTGTGCTTCCTTGTTAGTCACATACTCATTATAATCGTTCACCGCTTGGTCGATAGCGGAAATGGCTGCGATCACGTCCGAAGCGCTTGCATCAGAGCCCAAAGCCTCAGCGTTCTGGATGGCATTCTTGAGTGCTGTGCTATCATAAGCTTCGTCCATGTCGGCGAGAGTTTCCTTGGCAGAAGTGATGCGACCAGCCAAAGCCTCACGGTATCCATCCACATCCATACCCTTGTATGTCAAGGTAAAGGTATCGAAATCGAAGGTGAAGCCACCCGTCGTAGCAAAGTCAAGACCCAGTTCCAAGGTTCCGTCAACGACAACACCTGAAACCGTATAGGTTTTGCCTGAATTAGAATCAATTTTGGTCTTTCCAGAATTAGCAAAGAGACTTACCTCGCCACCATAACCATTGTTGGCTACGATAGCCGTCACCTCATACTTGCCATTTGGAAGTCCACTTATTTTTTGGTAAGCACGACCCGTCACACCACCACTCTGTTGAAAGAGTTGCCAGTGGTTCTGATTAGCAGCTATCACGCCCCATTTCTCACCTATACTTATCTTAGACTGACTGCTGATGCCTTCGAGTGTCCAACCGTTGGTACCATCGTCGAAGTTAGGGTTTACGATGGAAGAAGTACAATCCACACCCACACCTTCAGGGAATGACAAATTGGCTGGTGCATACGCACCACGACCAAACATCGCCGACTGTACACCTGTCAAGCCAAAGTGAGCAGGCTCTATTTTGACCATCTTTACATTATCCAACCAATCCACCTTATTGGTTACGGTACGATAGAAGGAAAAATAGACATCCTCGTAAGAAGTCTCTGGCATCTGGAATGTCGTGCTGAAAGACTGCTTGGTAGAGTTGTACTCCAAAGTTTTGTAACCATCAAAAGACATGATGTCGTTGTTTGCCATCGAGGTACCCAACCAGAACTCATACTGGGCTCCACCATTAGGTTCAGTACCACTGGAAGTCCAATAGTCACCAGTGACACGATAGAAAGCATTTGGTTCCAAGCCGCTCATCTGCTGACTGAGCCAACGGCTCTTATAGTGCAAGATGATACTCTTCGTTCCATCAGAACGGAAACTTCCATTCTCTCTTACATTGACATCACCTGTGGCACTGCCCCAAGTAGGTGTACCGCCATCCCAGGTTTCCCAGTCGGTTGCCTCCCAACGTCCAGAGCTCAACTGAGTGCCAACAGACTCAAAGCTACCATTCTTAAACAAGTTGGTCGTACCTTCCGTATATTGGTAATTAGGAGTCAAAGTCGCAGCATAGACATTGTTTTCAAAGACATAAATCTTACCGTCCATCTGTACAAAGCGCACCTTTCCACTCGCCTTTGGCGTATAGGTCACTTGCGCAAAGCCAATACCGATGGAAGTACCAGCCGTCGCCTCGACCTCCAAGGTATAATCACTCAAGACGGGTACAAACTTGCCTAGGTTAGTCACTGCCTTACCACCGAAATCATCGGAAGTAGGAAAAAAAGGCAACGACGTCTGCGCCATTGCCTGGTAATAACCGCTCGCCATCATCAATTGGATGGCGAGCAGTCTAAAGTTCATTTGATTTGGTTTCATATAATAAGCAAAAATTACTTACGGAATTTCTTGACTGTATGGGTAGTTCCGTCTTCATAGGTGACAAACTCCAGGTAAATACCTTTCTGAGGAGCGTTTATCTGACGACCATCCGTCGTAAAATACTTACGAGAAACAACCTTCTTGCCAGTCTCTGCAGTTACCTCATCAATACCCGTAGTGGTCTTGCTATTGAGGACAACGTCGATTTCTGCGATAGAAGCAGTGGCATCCGTTGAAACAATCTTGATATAACGCACCTTCATAGGCTTTTCAAAGTCAACCTCTGCATCGTAAGGCAACCAACTTCCAGAAGAAAGTGTTGTCCAAGTCGTACCATTGTTACTTGCCTGGAACTCGTAGTTTCTAATCAAACCCTTGTGGTAGCCATCCATACGAGGTGTGAGCACGAAGCCCTTAATCTGTACTTTCTCGCCCATATCCACCGCGATGCTATGAGGAGGAGCAGCCTCGCCACCATCGGCATTGCTGCGCCAGAAAGTATCTGCTCTACCATCTATAGCTGCCGTTGCAGGATGATTTTCCTTGGTGTATTCACTACTCTTGTCAACAATCTTCCAGTTGCTCTTGTCTGCGAAGATGCCATCTGTAGGTGTCTCACGCCACTCACCGGTCACGAAGTTGATGTCAAAGCGCTCACGATAGTCCATATAGCACTTGGTACCATCAAAAGAAATCGGGAAGATGATGGTCTTGGTTTCAGGAAGACCTGGGTCCTGCCAACGGTCACCCACATAGAGATAGGTGGTCTTCTTGGTACCCTTGATGGTCAAGATGGCTGCCGCCTGAGTATCGTATGCAATGTCGTTACCCACCTGTGTAAGACCTGTCCAGCCACCAGTCAAGCTATTGGAATAAGACATCTTACATGTATTTGGATCCCAACCAGAGCAAGCCGAGTTAAACATGAAGTATCTGTCACCTACACGAACAATGGCAGGAGCCTCACGACCTTGATTAGTGAAGAGTGCAGTATGCTCCACTGCCTCATGATAATCATCACTCAATTTGAAAAGACCCAAGTCACGGTTCTCGTTGGTGGTAGAGATGAAGTAAGCGGTACCATCATTGTCCTGGAACACATTGCAGTCACGTGACTTCACATCCAATGGGCGACCTGTCCAAACTACCTTGTAATCGCCATTCACCTTGTCGCACTCGAAGCAAGCAGCCTCAGATGCGCCATAGTTACCAGCCTCATAGTGACACCATACCACATACTTGCCAGTCTTGGCATTATACAACAATTTAGGACGCTCGATCATTCTACCATTGCCCAACTCTGGAGTAGTCACACCATTCTTGATGATTTTCTTCTCAAACTTCCAATGTACCAAATCTACAGAAGAATAGAGGTTGACATCAGGATTCCACCAACCAGAGCGATCCTCACCACACATATACCAAACGTCACCTACACGGACGAAGCCAGGTCCATGTGCCTGAACTGAGGTCTCGCCATCCTCCAACAACCAGAGATTACCATTCTGAATGGTAGTCCACTCGTCAGGACGATTCTTCAGATAAGTAGCTTGCGCAGCCAGCACATCATCTATAACCTTTTGGAAATCCTCTGCAGTCTTGGCTGCAGCCTGAGCAGCCTCGGTATCTTTCAAAGCTTGAGCAAACGCATCCTTACCATTATAATTGGTATAGTCCATCTGGCGCTGCGCTTCGTCAATCACGTTGGTCATACGACTGAACTGCAAATATGCCTTATCCCAAGAGTCTATCTGCGCCAATTGAGCTTGCATCCACTCACGTTGGTCGGCATCCTCTTTATAATAGGTATCAATTTGGTCTATCAAATTCTTGATGTCCGTGTTGGCATAGAAGAGAGAAGTCTCTGTCTTCGCATACAAGGCTGCCGCCGCATCGCGAGTTGTATTATAAACATTCTCAATGGCGAGGAAATTCTCATGTGCTGTCTGCATCTTCTGAGCAGCAGCCAACTTAGAAGCATCATCTGTAGCTGCATTCAAAGCAGCAAAAGCTTCCTCCATTTCCGTCTTGTTGTACCAAGTCTGACGGTCAGTCTTTGCAATATCATCCTCACATTTCTTCTTCATGCGAGAAACAATCTCGGTCACATCATCAGCCTGTGCATCTACAGGATTGAGCGTAAAGGTATCGAAGTCCAAGGTACCGCCATTCTCCACATTGAGCGCCAAGCCCAACTCCAATGTACCATCATACACGAGACCTTCCACGGAATACTCTTGGTTAGTACCTGTTGTAATGGAGGTCTTCTCATCGTTCAGATACAAATCCACCGTTCCGCTGAAAGTAGGTACCATCTTTACGGTTGCCTTGTAGCGACCGACTGGCACACCCGTCAATTTCTGATAGGCCTTACCTGTCAAGGCACCGCTCTGTTGCCAAAGCTGCCAGTGATTCTGACCAGCAGGAATCAAATCGTCGCCCTTGCCGCCAGTACTGATCTTAGACTGAACACCAGACGATGTCAATTCCAAATTCCAACCAGTAGGAGCACTGTTGACGAGTGTTGCATTATCGAAGTTAGGATTGACCAACTTCCACGCATCCTCAGCCTTTGGCAAATAATAAAGCTTGAAAGAGTCAAAGTCCAAAGTCTGTTCGTTGCCATTGACATCCATCTCAAGTCCCAACTCGATGGCTCCGTCCTCACCTACTTCAGCCTGCACCTCATAAATCTGATTCTGACCAGAGACAATCGCTGTTTTTTGGTCATTCAGATAAAGATTCACAGTACCACTGAACTTAGGCGCCATTGCCACTGTCAGTTTATAAGTACCAGAAGGCAGACCAGATACTTTCTGATAAGCCTTGCCCTTGATAGCACCTTGCCACTGATAAAGCTGCCAGTGGTTTTGGTTAGCAGCGATGAGACCACCGCCCTTTTCGCCAATACTAATCTTATTGGTCTTCAAAGAAGAACTTACGTCAAGTGTCCAACCTTTAGGAGCACCATTCGACATCGTTCCATCATCAAATCCAGCATTGACAATGTACTGGTCTGTCACATCAGTCTGCGCAACTGCAGGCGTCATCATAGCCATGAGCACAGTCGCAAATAAGAGTCGATTTTGTTTCATTATGTTAGTTATTTAAATAAATTTTAAGATACAATTTCGCTTTTAAGATTTTATTCTGCTTTAAGATATAATTGCAGTGCAAAGATAGAGATAAAAAAGCTTCGCATGGGTAACATTTCGTTCCCAAAAAGATACAAATTCGGCAAAAAGCATAATTTCAGAAAGAATAACGACCAAAAAAGCCAAAGGCTGCAATTACACAACCCTTGGCTCTTTCAAAACCATGAATTCATCACTGAATCACATGGAACACATAATCTAAAAACTTAATACTAAAACATTTAAAAGTATCAATCTAGGCTTAATATGCCTAAACTAAACTTCACTAAACAAACCTAACTAAATAAACCTAAACTAAAACCAAAACTTTATTAACTAAAACAAGTATTATTATCTTACTACATAATCATCTTATCTTACAACATACTTCTTATGATTGACAATATAGATGCCACGTGGAAGCTTTGTCAAATCGCTGACTTGCATTTTTCTACCGCTCAAATCATAGCAGCCAGAGTTCGCGTCGGCCTGACCTTCCATCTTATTTACATCTTTTATAGAGGTAGTTTCATCCTTTACGTCTATCTTGTGCAAAGTAAAGGAATCGAAGTCGATGGTATTCTGCGCACTGGTCAAATCCAGATTCAATCCCAGTTCGATTGTGCCATCATACACCTCGACCTCAACTTCATAGTGCTTATTATCTCCTGACTTAATAGCAGACTCTGCTTGATTCATGAAAAGCGTAAGATTGCCAGCAAAGCTAGATGCAATATCTACACCCAACAGATAATGCCCATTCTCCAAGCCAGAGACTTTCTGATATACCTTTCCTTTCAATGCGCCACTATACTGATAAATCTGCCAATGTGGTTGATTGGCTGCTATCAATCCGTTAGCCTTCGCTCCTGTACTCATCTTTACCTTGAATCCTGTTCCCGTCTGAGTACGCTCAAAAGTCCATCCCTTAGGAGCATTGTTGCTTATGCTTGTATCATCAAAATTAGGGTTCACCAATTGAGCGGAAACATCTGTCTTCTCGTACTTTTCATTTGGCAACTTGACCAAAGAGAAGTTCTCCAAGTCGATGCAACCATTGGAAGCTCCCTCGTAAGCGACACCTATCTCCAAGACTCCATCCTTGACCGAGGTCTTCAGTGTAGCCACCTCATCCTTGTCAACCACCACCTTGTCATCATTGGCATAAAGATAAGAAGTCACGGTACCTGTACGGCAAATCTCCACACTCAACTCATAATCGCCATCTGGTAGATTTTCCACCTTTTGATACAACTTGCCAGAGCCTGAAAGTCCCCACATGATGTAATGGTCACACCCTGCAGCAATGATAGGATTCTCGCTGCCCTGAGGTTTGGCTGTGGAACTCAATGAAGGATTGCAAGAACCTGTGTATTCCAAAGTCCATCCCAGAGGACGTGTTGACTGAACGGCATTATACCAAGAATATCCCTCATCAAATCCAGGGTTCATCAAGGCGAAAGTAGCATCTGTACTCATGATATTGTTTTTCAAACCTTGACGCTCCTGATAACGAAGTTGGCGCACTTTCTCGTCGATGGCTGAAAGCGAAGCAGGCACAGTCTCCCAAGGATAGTTGGCAGAAAAGACATGCTGTGCATAATCCAAAGTGGAAGTATAAGCTCCATCCAAAGCCGCAGGATTGCTGTTCAGCGGAATGTCGATATCTGAATTTGCAGCGATTTGCTCTGCCACACAACGAGCTGTGATATAAGCACCCAACTGACAAAGATGGGTATTGTCTATCTCCGTACCAGGGAAGTACTCATGCAAGGAGCGAGAGCCAAAGATACCTGCGATATTCTCATACTGACGGCTATATTCATTCATATCTATCATAGGAACCTGGAGTTCTTCCGCCAACTCCCTTACCGCCTTGGCATATTCTGTATGCTCATCTACGATATTGCCATCCGCACCAAAGATACGGCGCACGATAGGTGTCAACAACACAGGGTGAGCACCCTTTGCCTTGGCCTCGTTGACGAAACGAGTCAGGTTCTCCTTATAGGTAGTTTGTGGGTCGGTATGCAAACTTGCGGTTGTTTTCTCGTCGTTATGTCCAAACTGGATAAGCACATAATCGCCTGCCACAAGACTATTGACCACACTTGTCCAACGACCCTCGTTGATAAAGCTGAGCGTACTTCTGCCGTCAGCAGCCTTATTAGACACTTCCACCAAAGAAGCATCTACAAACGAAGGGAACAGCATCCCCCAGCCACGTTCTGTCTTACTAGACTTATTGGCCATCGTTGAATCACCACATGTATAGACATGTATCTTTGCTTGCATCATCAATAGAGGTAGGATGAAAAACAAGCAAACAAATAGAAGTCGATTTCTTTTCATCTTTAGTTATCAGTTACTAATTGTTTAAAACTGGGTGCAAAATTAGTTCATTTTCGCCACTTCTTCCGTCATAAATTCTTCAAATTAAGATACAAAATTGCCAAATTGTCCTATTTCTATCCTAAAAATACCCTTCACCCTTCATCTTTTCCTCGAAAACACCGATAAACAGGGAGTTTTGGGCGGTGAAGGGTTGTTCCATCCCCTCACCCAACCTTCATCTCCCTTCACCAGTTAATACTAGACTGCGACACAAAGTTGCTTTCTTTACAACGTATTCTCAGCATAAGTTATGGCTTTCTTGACGATAAGTTATGGGTAAGATTAGGCATAACTTAAGACCCAATCATAGCATAACTTAAGACCCAACTCTGGCAGAAGTTAACCATGGGAAGTTCGACGAAGGAAGGGAATAAGAACAAAGATAGGTGAAGGCAGGTGAAAGGTGGGTGAAAGGGTCAAAGCAACCCTTCACCCTCGAAATAGCCCTGTTTATCGGCATTTTCAACGAAAAGGTGAAGGGTGAAGGGTATTTGAGCGTATGAGTATAATAAGAAACAGCCTGCTTTCGACTAAACACAAAAACAGCCAACTGTCGGAAGTGGGGACAGTTGGCTGTTCTTTATTCGCCAGTTGGCTGTTTAAGCTTTAACAGTGGACTGTTTTAGCTTTGACAGTCAACCGTACAAGTATTGCAGAGATGTCAAACACGTATTACTTCTCGGCAGGAGTATCCGTCTCATAGCCCCAATATGGGTTCTGATAGAGAGGAGACTCTGTTACGGTCTTGTAATCTGGAGCAGAAAGCTGCATTTCCTTGATAGGAAGTGGCTGCAAGTAGTGAGCCAGGTGCCAAGTGTAACCTTCACGGTAAAGATTTCCACTGGTCATGTTTCTTTCGTATGGACGGAGATAGTTGCTCAATTCTGGAGATGAAACCACAGCTGTGCTACTGCCATCAAAATCAGCAGGATGCCATCCAGTGTAAGTAGAATCTTTTGGATTGCTAGCTCTGTCAGCATCATAATACCAGCTTGTCATATCAGAGTTCCATACCTTCATACCCTCTACATGATAACGAGTGGTCATCATCTGGTCGAGAGCTCTCCAACGCTGCAAGTCCATCCAACGCAAATTCTCACCCATCAACTCATCACGACGCTCACGACGGATGTTGTAAAGAATAGGGTCATCGAGCAATCTGCCAACGCTATATGCACCCCAATCGAGCGTTTCCTTTGACATATCAGTGGCTGCGATGGTGGTGTAAGGATCGATGGCTGTTCCTGTGAAGCCCGCCTTCTCACGGATAATCTTCCAATATTCCAATACTTTGCCACTCAAGCTATGGGTCAACATATACTCAGCTTCCATGTAGTTGAGCAATGCCTCACGAGCACGGAAGCAACAAGCGGCATTGTTAGACTTGTTTTTCTCAGTCTGGGCACGGTCGAACATACCACCCTTGCGTAGGCAATAGCCTGTCACATAACGATAGTTCTCTGTATCACCATTCGTAATATCTATCGTATCAGGCTCGTTCAATATGTAACGGTTACCCAAAGCATAGTCCATGTTCTTGAAGCAGTTAACCTGACCAGGAACCTTGAGGAATATCTTCAAACGTGGGTCACGGTTCTTTGCCACAGCACCAACACTATTGTCATCATATTCATAACCGTCATGTTGCGCATAGATAGGTTTGCCATCCTCCATCAAGAAGCTCTCTACCATACTACGAGTAACACCAGTACCATAGTTATTACGCTGTACGGCATCCTCGATGATATTGGCTACGCCCTGGGTAGCATCGTACTGACGCCAAAGAAGCACTTCGTTATAACCAGACATATCATCTGTGCCAAACATCTCAAAGTAAGGATTGGTATCGCCTTCCTTCTGAGGAATCACGCCATTGTTCTGAGTCAAGTCGCCCTTGTATTTCTCAGCAATATTCTCAGCAGCCTCAGCAGCAGTTGTCAAGAAATACTGGATTTCATTGTCGATGCTACCTGTAGGATACTGATAGTTTTTGTTGTAATCCTTGGTATAACCTGGCCAGTTTGCATCGCAAGGAACAAAAGGTGTACCCTTGAAGTAGTTGAGGAATGTACCCTCATAAAGAGCCACACGTGACTTCACCAACATGGCGACATCCTTGGAAATGCGAGTATGCTTAGCCTCGAAGTTATCCTTCATATAGGTCATGGCTGAGTCCAAGTTGTTGATGATGAAACGAGCTACCTCATTGCGAGGGCGACGTTTCTCTTCGCTAATCAATCTTTGCTCATTATCGGCCAAAGCCTCAGTGACAATAGGGAAATCACCCCAGTTGCGAAGCATTCCGAAATACACCCAAGCACGCAAGAAATACATCTCACCGATATATTGCTTGATTTTATCTGCATTTCCCGATACCTTGCCAGCCTCAAAATTAGTGCGGCAAATATTTAACTTATAATTAATGTCACGGATAGTACCCCAAGACCAGTTACCGTTGGTCAATCCAACCTTCCACTGACCTGTAAGATACTTGCCATCAGAGCCACTATTGGCCTGGTTGTCCGTATTGACATCTCCACTATAAAGTCCGTAACCACCACCATGAGAAGGTAAATTGCCATAAAGGCTGTTGGCACATGCCTGAACCTGATCCTCAGTTTTATAGAAAGACTCAGGACTTGAGCTTGACAATGGCTCCTTGTCAAGGAAATCATTACAAGAAGAGAATGTTCCTGCCATCGCAAGTGCCATCAATGCTATTGATATATGATTGAATTTCATAACTTTCGAATGTTTAGAATGTTACACTTAAACCGAATGAATAAGTCTTTGACAGTGGATAGGCAGCACCACCGTTGCTGGAAATCGTCTCAGGGTCAAACTGCTTGTTGAGACTTGTACCTGTCCAAAGATTCTCGCCAGAGAAATAGATGCGCAGGTTGCTGATGCCCCACTTACCTGTAATCGCCGATGGAATCGTATATCCCAAGGTGATGTTTTTCAAGCGAATGTAAGCAGCATTCTGCAAGTACTTGGTCTGGCATTGGACGTTCTTGGTGTTATAGCCAGAAATTGGACGTGGCAAATAAGCATCAGTGTTTACATCCATTGTACCCTGCTTCACAGACCATGTATTTTCATCACGGAAATAATCAGTCATTTGGGTAAGGGCTGCGCAGTTCCACTTATCACCAGTATAGCCAAACAAGAACTGGCTTCCCTGCCAATAGTCACGCTTCATCACACCCTGGAAGAACATACGGAAGTCGAAGCCTTTCCATGCAGCATTTAAATCAAGACCAAACTGATAACGAGGAGTGGAGTTACCGATTACCTTGCGGTCGCCTGGATCTGACACCGTTCCATCGCCCCAAGAAATCTTACCATCATGGTTGATATCTTCGTACATGATGTCACCTGCAGTCCATGGATGGTTACTGATGGCATTCTGTCCTCCCTCTGGCAATGATGCCAAGTGGTCTTGCATCTCCTGGTCGGTCTTGGCGATACCCTTGGTTACAAAACCCCATATCTCGCCCGTGTATCTGCCAGCGATATAAGTGCTGAAAGAACCCGTGGAGTTAGGATACTTCGTAATCTTCGTACGTGAATCGTAGAGAGAGAACTTCGCTCCATAGCTCAAGCCATTGGCAAGACGGTCGTTCCAACCCAAGGTCAACTCCCAACCTACTGCCTTCAAGTCTGTATTGTTGGTCTTAGGAACACTGGTTCCCAATACAGCAGGCAACTCACGAGCAGGACCTACCATATCGAGCGTCTTACGAGTGTACCAGTTGAACGAGCCCGTCAAGCGGTTGTTCAAAGCTACCCAGTCGAGACCGATATTATATACCTTCACACGCTCCCATGTCAAACTCTCAGAAACCAAACCTGGAGAACTTGCGGTAGGAACCTTCTGACCATTCTGCAACCAGGTACCGCCTGTTGGATTCATTGATACGGTGAGATAAGTCTGATACCAATTGGTCACGTTCTGGTTACCCAAAGAACCGTATGACAATCTCAACTTCAACATATCCAACCAGCTGCGTGTCGATTTCATGAAGTTTTCCTCGGCGATGTTCCAACCCAAAGAGAAGGAAGGGAAAGTCTTCCAACGATTAGATCTGCGGAAACGAGAAGAACCATCATGACGAACATTTGCCTCGAAGAGGTAACGGCTCTTATAATCATAGTTCAAACGCCCGAAAAAGCCTGCCACCGACCATTCATTTCGATTACCATTCAGTCCTGGTGTCACAGCCGTGCCATTATTCAAGCCGTTGGTCATGTCAATCTCAGGCTTGCTAGAATCAGTAAGGCCCTCACGACTCAAATATATATAATGCTGACGCAATTCCTCCATCTGCATACCTGCCATCACATGGAAGTGATGATCTTTTTCTATATTGAAGTCGTAATCGGTATGAGCACTAAAATTCATGTAGTTTTCCTTGGTGTTGGACTCTGATACCGAACTTGTACCTGTCAGATTGTAAAGATTGCCATCTTTATCGTATGCAGTCAGAGGAGTGGTCCACTTATGGTTACTGCTACTATTGATGCGATAATTGAAATCCACATAGGTCTTCCAGTTCTTGATAGGTTCAATTATCACTCCCAACTGATGATAGATGTTGTCCGTTTGGGTTTGGTTTTGGTCACCATTACCCCAATAAATAGGACATTCCTTATCACTATAGAGATTGCCATTCCAATCGTAAGCAGGCAAGATCGGCCATCCACGAAGAGCAACAGACTCATACCATCCTGCACGGTTTGGAGTGTCAGAATCCTCACGGGTAAATCGCATATTATAATGTACGTTCAACCAATTGGTAACCTGTGCATCAATCTTGGCAGTACCCGTGTAACGCTTCAAGTCCTCGTTACCTACCTTCAACAAACCATTCTGGTCATAATAGCTACCCGAAAGATAATACTTGAATTTCTGAGTACCACCACTGGCGCTGATGTTATGCTGCTGAGAGAATGTATTGTCCTTATAAAGATAATCATACCAATCGTTATCTGCGATACCATTGGAATAACCACCAAGCCACTGACCAGACTCGTTATAGCCGCGCACCTCATAAACTTTCTTGCCATCAGCCGTCTCACGTACACCTGGGCTTACGTATTTGGCATTGGCAAACTCAACGATTTGATCGAAGCGACCCGTACCATCAGCCTTAGTCTCAAAATAAGGGTTTTGTCCATTGTTGACTTCAGCATCATTTATCCATGAAGCAAAGTTCACGGAGTTCATCAAGTGGTTCTTCACATTAGGAACGCCAAAACGGAAACTATTGTTATAGTTGATGGTTGACTTGCCATCCTTGCCACTCTTGGTGGTAACCAAGATGACACCGAAAGGAGCACGAGAACCATAGATGGAGCTAGCTGCAGCATCCTTCAATACAGATACGCTTTCAATATCCTGAGGGTTGATGGAATAGAGGTCGCCCTCCACACCATCTATCAAAACCAATGGATCGCCATTGGAGCCGTCGCCAATAGTCGTACCACCACGCACATTAATAGATGGCTTGGAGCCAATACTACCGCTTGTTTGTGTGATTTGAAGACCTGGAGCGGCACCTTGCAATGCCTGTACTGCGTTAGAGACAGGACGCTCTGACAACTGTTTGTTGTCGATGACATCTACGGCACCTGTAAGGTTCACCTTCTTCTGGGTACCGAAACCGACAACGACCACCTCGTCGAGAGCCTCGCTGTCCTGCTGCATGGTAACATTCATCACCTTGCCTGCAACAGCCTTCACTTCTACCTTCTTATATCCCATATAAGAGATGACGAGAGTAGCACCTGGCTTCACTGACAGCGTAAACTTACCATCCAAATCGGACACCGTACCATTTCCCTTAGTACCTTGCTCTACAATGCTGGCACCAATGATAGGACCTTCACTGTCGCTTACGACACCTGACACCTTAATAGTGTTTTGTTGCTGAATCTGGGCTCCGTTCATCAGAACCTCACTAGCCAAGATTCCCTGTGTAGGGATACTTGCCAAACCGATGCTGAGCAAAGAAGCTGCAAACATCTTTTTGTCCATCTTGCTGGTTATTACATTCATAACTTGATAGGTTTTTATTAAAATTGTTTATTCAAAATTTTCTTGTTAGTTGTTACGATAACTTAAATCGAACGCTGCAAAATTACCCTGTTTTTCCAGAAGAGCCAAATATTTTTTAGTCAAATCATGGGTTATTTTTCACCAAACGCACAATAGTAGGTGCAAAATCACCAAATTAAGACACAAACTAACCATTTCGCCCTTTTTTCAAAAGAATTATCTTGTAGATTTCAGATGTTTTTTGTAACTTTGCCCAATAAATTCTGAGACTTAAAAACATTTATCATAAATATAATATCACTAAAAGAAATATGAGAAAGGTATTGCTCACTCTCCTCTTGCTGCTTGCTTCCTGGCAGGCATCCTTCGCACAGACCAAGAACATTGGTATCAAGGAAGGACTATCAAATGGATTCGTAGATGACATGGTCATCGACGGACAGGGATTCGTATGGGTTGCCACCGAATGGGGACTCAACCGCATCGCTGGCAACAAGTGCTCCGTGTTCACCATATCCAACTCTCGCATTTCCAACAATGAGCACGTGGGACTCTTCTACCATCCGCAGAGCAACACCATCTGGGTTCACTCCAAGGACGGAAGAGCCGACATCTTCGACTGCAAGACCCAGACTTTCTCCCATTTCGAAGTGGATGGCAAGGTGGTGTATAGCATCGCCGACATCTGCATGGCGGCAGACTCCAGTATCTGGCTCGCCGACTATAACGGAGGCGTGCATCACTACAACCCAGTGACAAAAGAATACTATTACATCGACAAGAAGCTGATGCCACATTTTGACAACGGCGTGCGCAGCATCACCGACGATGGCAAGGGCAATCTCTACATCGGACTACGAATGGAGGGATTGATTATCTACAACACCCACAACAAGCGAAGCCGATTTTTCAAAAACAATCCTGCTGACCCCAATAGTCTGCCAGGTGACAATGTGCGATCCGTCTTCATCGACCACTTGCAGAACATCTGGGTGGGAACCAACAAGGGGCTTGCCCTCTTCGACCCAACCAAAGGAACCTTCCGTGTGTTCAAACATGAAAAAGGGAACCCGAATACCTTGGCGGGCGATAACATCATGCAAGTAACCGAGACTTCCGACAATACTCTTTGGATTGCCTCTGACATCGGCGGCATCAGCAAACTCGACCTCAACAAGTTCAACCATCCCAACACGGGTGAGGTTGCTTTCACACAACTAACAAGGGAAAACTATGCTCTTTCGAGCAACAATACCAGAAGGGTGCTACAAGATGCTTACGGCAATATGTGGGTAGCCAACTATAGCACGGGAGTGGATTTCATACCAAGTAGCACCACCAGTTTCATGACGCTCAACTTCATGGGCGATCCTATCGTCAATGTATCCGCCCTCTTCTGCGACAGCAAGGACAACTTATGGATCGGACAGGACAACAAGATTTCTCAATATCGCCAAGGTACCATTGTACATCAGTGGGATTTCTCACAGTATATCTCCAACTCTTCTTCGTCGGTATATCTCTTCAGAGAAGATCCACAAGGCAACATTTGGTTTGGCACTGCCGACAATGGTGTCTTGATGCTAAATCCGACGACAGGAGCCTTCACTCGATTTGACAGTACCAAGGACTTGGATGTCAACGCCCTCTACATCGACAAAGACGGGAAAGTATGGGCTGGCACCGAGGATGGAGTATATACTATATATAATAAGGTGGAAACCAAAGAAAAGGGTATCAACGACATCATGGGACAATCGGCGATTCCTTTCTCCATCATAGAAGATGACTACGGACAGATTTGGATAGGCACCTTGGCAAGGGGTATCTATATCTTCGACAAGAACAAGAAGTTGGTGACGCATCTTGGACTAGAAAATGGCTACCCATCTAATTCCATCAACCAGCTCATCAAGGATGAGGACGGTGGCATTTGGGCAGCAACTCATAGTGGTTTGGTATATATCCCTAATCCAAAAGACACAAAGAATTTCAAGGTATATGGAGAGGAGCAATGTACCAGCGACAATCATTACCGCAGCCTTGTACAAGATAGACAGGGCAACATCTGGGTGAGCATGTTCTCAGGTATCGCTTGCTTCGACAGAAACAAGGAGAAGTTCTACAACTACGATTACCAAAGCGGTATTCCTACAGGAAACTTCGGGGTTGGTTCTGCGGTCATCTCCTCCACAGGCATCATCTATTTCGGTTCGCCAGGCGGCATCTGCTCGTTCAATCCACAGTTGCTCACCGACCAAAAGGAGATGCCTATCGTGGAAATCATCGACTGCGAACAGATTATGAACACCACAGAAAAGTTGCAGCGTTCCATCGTAACACTCGACGAAAAGGGCGTAGCACATCTGAAATATGACGAGAATACCTTCAAGATAACCTTCACGAGCGGAAACTTCGCACAGGAGGGTAACGTGGAGTATTCTTACCTGATGAAGGGACTCGACGACAAATGGTATGAGACTGAAGGCGACAACGAAGTAACCTTCCGCAACCTCAGCCCTGGAAAATATACCTTCCAAGTGAGAGCTAAGTTGAAGAATCAGGAATGGGAGAACGCCAAGGTGGCTGAGATGAAGGTGGTGGTGGAACCTCCTTTGTGGCTCACTTGGTGGGCAAAGCTCATCTATGCACTCATTGTTGGTAGTATTATTTTCTACTTTGTACGCTCATACACCAACGAACTGAAACTTCGCAGTTCTCTCGAAAAGACCAAGTGGGAGGCACAGCAGAAGCAAGAACTCAACGAGGAGCGTCTGCGCTTCTTCACCAACATCACCC
>ERZ808246.162-NODE-162-length-57111-cov-3.852443_pt1 | contig 57111 bp, 69 predicted proteins | sample MGYA00521083_ERZ808246 | MGnify/ENA primary metagenome ERZ808246 (study PRJEB31516, sample SAMN03275577) | gut metagenome | biome: mammalia-associated habitat; material: feces | host: Papio cynocephalus | place: Kenya | collected 2012-07-07 ... | reverse complement strand
TACACCGCCGACGACCTCATCAGACGAATGACCCCGTCCTTCGGAGGGAAACTCGGCGACATGAGAAACGCAGAAAAGACGCTCGACCGCCTCCGCGAAATGTGCGTAGGCATTGAGATGTACTGGGAAAGCTGGAGGACGAAGTAATGGACAGATTATTCATCGGCGACGCGCTCGAAGCCTTAAAACAAATACCGAGCGAGACGGTGGACACCTGCGTGACCTCGCCGCCATATTACGGACTGCGCGACTACGGAGCGGACGGACAAATCGGACTGGAGAAAACCCCAGACGAATACATCGACCGACTGGTTGACGTTTTCCACGAAGTCAAACGGACGCTGAAGAAGGACGGGACGCTCTGGATTGTCATTTCAGACAGCTACGCAGGATCCGGCAAGGGTGCAGCGAACTACCCGGACAATGCCAAAAAGTACAAGCAAGGCACTAACCGAGGAATGCTCGGAGCCTCCGCCACCACGAAGATCAAAACACCGGGTATCAAGGCGAAAGACCTCATCGGGATACCGTGGATGTTAGCGTTTGCACTTCGCGCCGACGGCTGGTACCTTCGCAGCGACATCATCTGGCACAAGCCGAACGTGATGCCGGAAAGCGTCAAGGACAGATGCACCCGCACATACGAACACGTATTCATGCTGGCGAAAAGCCGCCGGTATTACTACGATGCCGATGCGGTTCTCGTTCCGGCACATTACGACGGCCGCACAGAGACGCTCAACAAGGGCAGCTCGAAATATGCCGACCGAATCGTACCAGGCAAGACACCACAGAGCCAGCACACAGCGGGCAAGCCCCACCAGCGGTGGAGGTTCAAAGACGGCAAGGCGGTCAAGAATCGCCGCGACCTCTGGATGGTCAACACAAAGCCGTACAAAGGCGCACACTTCGCCACCTTCCCGCCGGAGCTGATAGAACCCTGCATACTGGCAGGCAGCAGAGCCGGAGGCACAGTCCTCGACCCGTTCCTCGGCAGCGGGACAACCGCAGAGGTGGCGCACCGCCTCGGACGCGAATGCATCGGCATAGAGCTGAATCCGCAGTATGAGCCGCTGATCCGGCAAAGGATGGGCAGCGAATAATGGGAAGCGGAACGAACTGGAAACAAGAGGAACTAACATATCTCGGAGAGAGCTGGGGCGCGGTATCCATACCGGCAATAGCCGCGCACCTCGGAAGAAGCGTCAATGCAGTCAAATTGAAAGCCACTCGCATAGGGCTGGGGAGGCATATACACAGCGGAACACGCATCACGTTATGCCAATTCTGCGAAGCCATAGGAAAGAAAAACAGCTACGGATGGATAAAAGACCGCTGGGTGCGCCTCGGACTTCCCGTTCACTACCAGAAAAGCGTCAAAAAACGCTATGCCATGATCGACATCGACGAATTCTGGGAATGGGCAGAAAGCCACAAAGACTTGATTGATTTCAACGCCTTCACCGAGGGAACCTTCGGCAGAGAGCCAGACTGGGTGAAAGAAGCCCGCCACGCATCATGGCTCGGCAAAATGAAAAAGACACCGTGGACACCGGCGGAAGACAAGAAACTCGAAGACTTGCTCAAACGATACGCCTACACCTACAACGATTTATGTATTGAATTAAACCGTACCGAGGGCGCGATCAAGCGGCGCATAACGACGCTCGGTTTGCAGTACAGACCGATGCGTAATTATGACAAGCACTGGCAGGACAGCGAAGTCGAGACGCTTCTCACAATGAGAGCAGCCGGACATTGCTGGGAGGAAATCGGGCGACAACTTCACCGATCCGGCAGCGCAGTGCGCGGGAAATACGAGCGTCTGCAAAACCCCGAATACTGCAAGAGGTACTACCGCAGGCAGCGAGAAGCACTGCAAGAATACTTTCAAAAAGACCAATGCATCCACTATGTCAAGACGATAGGGTGCGAGCTTTGCAAAAACAACTGCGACACCTGCTCACATTTCATCCGGCGACAGCCGGGCGAAGAACGAAACACCGGCTGGAATTCCATCAGAGATATAACGCCGGAAGAAATGCTCGATAACAGAAAAGGAGGACAAAACAATGGCAAAGAAGAACTGCCGAATGACTGACGACGAGCGAGCCATTCACGACAGAGCCGTGAGCCTTCGGAAAATGACCGACCGGCAGCTCTGCGACACTATGGATCGCCAGCACAGCACCGGCATCGACGAAGGAATCAGACTGGCAGCGGAAAACAACGCCAAGCAGAAGACCGACCGCGAGGTCGTGGAACGCTTCATCGGTTACCTTGAGAGCAAGGTCGGCACCGGCAACGGCATCGGAGGCGGCACGACATACCGCCTCTACAAAGAGCTGGACGCGGCGGTCGCTGACGGCGTTCTCGGAGGTGCGAGATGAGCGTCAAGATTTACATACGAGACAACACCAGCGGCACGGTACACGAATACGGAACAAACCCGCACGACGCGCTGATCCTGCAGGAGGACGGCAGCCTTCACTACGAGAACCTGCAAAACTGCACAGGCACAATGTACCCCGAAGAAGGCTATAGCTTCTGCACGGTGAGCGGCAAGCCGCCGGAGGACACGGACGGAGAAAGGCTCGTCGACATCGGCGGAGAGCGCACAGGAATAAACTGCGACAAATGCCGCTGGCGAAACCGACATCAGAAATGCTCCTGCTGCAGACGAAATCCGAACCTCAAGGACTGCTACCAACTGGACATAAAGGAGGCGGTGCGGTTATGAAAGCATACAGCCAAGCAAACAGAGGAAAGCCATTCGAAGACTTCCTCAAATTTGTGCATCAGAGATACCAACAGAGCGGCACAGCCTGCGTCCACAAAGTGCCGACCGAATTCATCCCGATAAGGAACGCTCGCGGTGAGGTTTGCAACTGCAAAGTCGAAGAAAAGAGCTGCGTCGATTATCTCGGAAGATACCGCAGCACCCCCGTGGCGGTCGAAGCCAAGCATGAAGAAGGCGCGAGGATCGCATTCAACCGCGTAGAACCTCACCAAGCCGACTACATGGACGACTACACCAAAGACCCCGAAGCGGTCGGAATCGTGATCGTGAGCTTCAGCCTGCGTCGCTTCTTCGCGGTACCGTGGGCATTCTGGAAAGCGGCAAGGGACGCATGGAACAACAAACCGAACCCGAAATCAACAAAAGCCCCAGTCGAGACGGTCAAAGCCTACGGCTGGGAATGGCAAACACCGGGTACGGCGAGCGTTTCGCCGGAGCAACTTCTCCCCGAATGGGAGATACGCGCAGGCGGCACGACAGGACTGCCGTACCTCGACATCATAGACCGAATGAAAGGAGGACACACAGAATGAAACTTGTGCTTCAGATTATCCTCGCGGCGTTCATGGTTTTGTATTTTTGCGGAGTAATCGGCGCAAAGCAGGAGCGGGAAAGAGGCTTCTACCTCGCCGCCGCGCTTCTGATCGCCGTCGCCCTTATCGTAACAATCGCCATTTTATGAGAGGAGGAACGACATGGCAGAACCAAGAGAAGATAGAGCAATCTCCGGCGCGTTCGACTACCTCAAGATCAGCCGAGCGGTGCGGATGATGCCGATGATTACAATTTACGACCACCCAACAGACTACCCCGACAGTTTCGTCGCCCGCGTCTGGGACTGCAACACCCCGACGCACCTCATCGCGCTGGCGGATACGCTGGAAGCAATCAGAGCGACCATACCGCCGAACATGACCTGCCTGCCGCACATGGCGGGAGACGACCCCTGCATCGTGGAGGTGTGGCTATGATTTTATGCGAAAAGAAGAAAATGGACGGCAAGTGCCGGCTTCAAATTCCGACCGCATTCATCATTGAAGCCGGAGGAACGCCGAACGGCATGGCTTATGTTTCGTTCGACGAGGACACAAAAGAGATCAAGATCACCGTAAACAAAAAACAGCCGGATCCAGCACCGGCACATTAAAGGAGGAACCACCATGAAAATCAAAGCAAAGAAGACCAGAGAGAACTTCATCCGCAAAATGCTCCGCCGCCGCAAGGCACAGGAGACAGCAGGCAAGCCGACCGGCTTCTACCCTCGCCGCCTCGCCCGCAGCATCGCAAAGGCGAACATGAGGAAGGCAGGCGTTCAGCACGTCAACCGCAACTTTGCGCTGAATTGGAAGAACTGGGTAACGAGGTAAGGAGGCATGGACATGAAATATTTTCTCACCGCCGAGCAGGCGGAGCAGCTTCTCCCCGAAGGCGACACGGTTCACACATTCTACAACAACGGACCCATGCTCACCGGCGCAGACTGGAGCAGAAGTGAAATCATCGACAAGCTGAAGCACAGCGACCACATCGAACTGACCGGCGAAAGCGCACGGGCGATGAAACACGGAATGTGCGCCTACAACGACGGCGCGAAATTGTCGAACGTCCTTTTTATTGAGACGGTCGAAGAAAAGGTCGCCGCGCTCGAATCGACCATCGAGCCGGACGAACTCAAGCCATGCCCCTTCTGCGGCGCACCGGCGCAGCACAAAGAACTGAACGGACGATATGCGGTCGAATGCACAAAGAAATGCGTCGGCACTCGGATATTTGCCGACAAGGACAGAGCGACCGAAACATGGAACAGGAGGGTATAAAATGCGCTTATTTTCAACCGAACAGGTATCAAAATACCACCCCGACAAGTACGCCGACCAGATCAGCGACGCTGTCCTCGACGCTTGCCTCAACGAAGACATAAACAGCCGCGTCGCCTGTGAATGCATGGTCAAGGGCGAGACGGTAATTCTCGCCGGAGAAATCACCACAAAAGCCAACCCGAACTACGCCGCCATCGTCAACAGAGTGGCGCATAAGCTCGGATACAAGGCGAGCAACATCATCACCTACATAGACCAGCAGTCGCCGGAGATCGCCAAAGGAATCGAAAACGGCGGCGCAGGAGATCAAGGCATGATGTACGGCTACGCCTGCAGCGACACCGAGAGCCTCCTCCCTTATGGCTTCGACCTCGCAAACCGCATCATCGCCGCCATTGAAAGAGACGTAGAGACACCCGGCTCGATCCTTCTCGGAGACGCAAAGTGCCAAGTCACCACGGACATCGACGTGCAGCCCGGACCCGACATGGTGGAGCGCGTTCTCGTTTCCGTGTGCCACCGCCCCGACCAGAGCGTCGAAACGGTGCGCCGCCTCATTCAGAGTATTCTCTTTGACCTCGGCGTCGACAACCACACGACGGAAATCATCGTAAACCCCGCAGGAGCATGGACGCTCGGCGGACCCGCTGCAGATTGCGGACTGACCGGCAGGAAGATCGTATGCGACCAGTACGGCGGATACTGCCCCGTAGGTGGCGGAGCTTTCTCCGGCAAAGACCCCTCGAAGGTCGACCGCAGCGGCGCATACATGGCTCGGAAAATTGCCTGCGACCTGCTGAAAAAGCACAGCCTCGGCTGGTGCGAGGTTCAGATCGCATACGCCATCGGGCTGGCGCAGCCGGTGAGCGTTACCGTAGACAGCCCACTGACCGCAAGGAACGCAGGATACGCCGACGAGGTAATGAGAGACTACGACCTCACCCCGAACGGCATCATTAAAGCACTCAACCTGCACCGTGAAAGATACGAGACGCTGGCGGAGGGCTGCCACTTCAGAGAAGGAGGCATCATCAGATGAACGCAAGGAAAGAGGAAAACATTCTCCTGCAGGCAATCGTCGAATACGGCGCAGAAGCCCAGACCGATATGATGATCGAGGAAATGAGCGAACTCACAAAAGCCCTGCTCAAACACCGGCGCAAAGAGAGCGAAGAAACCCTCGACAACATCCTCGAAGAAATCGCCGACGTTCAGATCATGCTCGACCAGATGAAGCTCATCCACGACGACGGAAAAGCGACCGACGAATACCGCGACGCGAAGCTCCTCCGCCTTGCCGCCAGACTGGGCATTTATACGGACACCGCGCAGGGCGGGCTTCAGAGTGCGACATGAAGACGGAAATGACGCGAACCATTGAGCAGGCAATCATTGAATGGAATCCGGCGCAGATCGGCGACATCAAAGTAAACAAATTCCGAGCGCACCACACGGGGCTGGAAGTCCCAGCAGAGTGCGGTACGACCACCGGCGGCATCGTTGATGCCGTCCGGGTGTCGGAATACTTCGGAGACATCATAACCACCCACCACTGCGGAATGGGACGCTGGATAGCCAGAACAGGAAGCGACATACAATGCCCAGACGGAAAGGCGGTCAAAGGTGAGCCGGAGTGCGAACATTACGGCTGCCGATGGAACCGCCTCCGCCGAGAGGGAACGCCGCAGGTGCTTATAACCTGCTTCGAGGTTAAGGTGACAAAAAGCGACTTCAAGAGCGAACACGGTCACAACTTCGTCGGCAACATGAACTACTACGCCGTGCCGGAGGAAATCTACAAGGACATCGAGCCGCTGGTGCCGGAAGGTATCGGAATTCTGGTCTACCTGCACCGAGGGCAGTACGTCGGACTGAGAAGCAAGCGAAAGCCAACCTTCAGACCAATGACGCACGAAGAACAAAAGTGGATGATCCTCTCGGTATTCAAGCGGGTGCGAGACATGGACTACGCACAATACCTCGAAACGATCAGAAGGAGGAACGAAATATGATGAACAAAAGCAAAATCGACTGGTGCGATTTTTCGTGGAACCCCGTCACCGGCTGCTACCACACCTGCGAATATTGCTACGCCAGGAAACAGGCGCGACGCTTCTGCGGAGACACCAGACTGAACAGGAGCAGCGGGCAGATAAAACAGTACATCGGCGACGACATGACCGGCAAGGTATGCTACACCCTGCCGCAGCCGTTCAAAAACGGGAGCGGAGCGACCGTGCCGTTCCCTGTCGGCTTCCTACCGACGCTACACGAATACCGCCTGCAGATGCCCGCCCAGAAGAAGAAACCGGCGAACATTTTCGTCTGCAGCATGGCTGACCTTTTCGGAGAATGGGTGCCGGAAAGCTGGATACTCCGAGTATTTGAAGCCTGCAAGGCGGCACCCCAGCATAACTACCTGTTTTTGACGAAGAACCCGCAGCGATACTGCGAACTTGCCAACGCCGGGAAGCTCCCCACCCTTGACAACTTCTGGTACGGCTCAACCGTGACAAAGAGAGAGGATCAGCACTTCGGCGGAAGCATTCGATACAACACCTTCATCAGCATAGAACCGATGCTCGAACCTCTCGACGTCGGAATCGGCAGCTTCGGCGGCGCGAGGTGGATCATCGTCGGAGCGGAAACAGGAAACCGCGCAGGAAAGGTCAAGCCGGAGCGTGAATGGATCGAGAACATCGTCGAGACAGCAATGATCACCGGCGCGGCGGTTCTTCTCAAGGACAGCGACACCATGCGCGAAGTCTGGGGAGACAATCTCCTGCGGGAATTTCCGCCGGAACTCGAACACGACGACGCAGAAATACCGCACTGCAAAGAATGCCAGCACGTCGCACGGGAGCCGCAAGGCGACCGAGGCACGGCATACTTCTGCGGATCCGCGAACAACAAACACATCCCCGGACGCTACACCAGAACATCCCCGCTGTGGTGTCCGAAGCGAAGAAAGGAGAAGTAATCATGGGAAGACCGTACCCGATAGAATTCTGCGGCAACTGCGGCATAGGTCAGAGAAACAAGGAGGAAAATCCCTGCTTTTGCGATTATTACTCGCCGGGGATAGGAACAGACAGACGGTGTACGAGCTGGACACCGGCGCACTTCCTCCATTACGAGAGGGTGGTCTACATCTGCAGCCCCATGAAAGGCAATGTCGCGGAGAACGTGCGGAAGGCGCAAGCCTTCTGCGCGGCCGCAATAGCCTCCCACGCAATCCCCGTCTGCCCGCATTACTTCTTCTCGGAACTTCTCGACGAGCGATACCCCGCCGACCGAAACCTCGGAATGGAAATGGGAATCGAACTCTTGAAGAAATGCGACGAGATATGGGTATTCGGAGAGCCGAGCGAGGGCATGAGAGCGGAAATCGAAGAAGCAAAGAGCCTGCGGCTTCCCGTCGTAACGGTACCGCAGAGCGCAATCAACAAAATACTCAAAAAGGAGAATGAGAGCAATGGCTGACATCAACAGAATCATATTCACAGGCAGGATCGGAACGGACACGGAGCTGAAGACCACGCCCAGCGGCGTGAGCGTCTGCACCTTCCGCCTTGCCGTGGAGAGACCGAAGGCTAAGGACGCAGAAAAAGCCGAGACGGACTGGCTCGACATCGTGACATGGAGACAGCAGGCGGAATTTGTATCACGGTACCTCGGCAAAGGCAGAAAGGTAGTCGTGGAAGGAGCCGCCAGAACCCGCGTCTGGGAAGACAAAGACGGCAAGAAGCACAAGGCGGTGGAATTTCACGCAACGCAGGTCGTCCCTGCCGACAGCAGACCGCAGAGCCAGAACGGAAACACCGGCGCGAACGAAGGATATACACCTGCACCGATGGCGGACTTCACCGAAGTCGGCGAAGACGAAGACCTGCCATTCTGATACCGAAAGGAGGGATACAAAATGAACAGCAAGGAGAGCATGGGGAGCGTAGCAGGATACGCGGCGGTCGGGGCGAGGATGCTCGAAATCGCCACGGCACGTGGAATCGAAAAAGGCATCGAGGTAGGTGTGAGGGCGGCAATGGACTACCTCGCAGAAGAACGAGAAAAGACCCGCAAGAGCAGGTACGACCGCAGGCTGCACAACACCCGCCTGCTTCTGAAGAACTACCGCTCATTCAAGAAACACGCAGAGGGCGCGATCTACAACGCCAAGCAGGTCAAAGAGAGCGCAATCGACATACTGGACGGGCTGGACGATGCAATGCTGGGCAACGAGACCTACATCGACGGTATCAAAAAGAGCCAGCAGCGAACAATCATCATCCTGCACCACGTCGAGGAAATGCTCCGCTTCTACCGCATAAGCTGCGAGCAGAGCGGCAAGCCGGAGGAAATGCGCCGCTACCGCATCATCATGGGCTTATACATCAACGACGAAAAAGTGACTGCCCAGCAGCTCGCGGAAAAAGAGAACGTCGAAGCCCGCACAATTTACAAAGATGTGACGGCAGCGATAAAGCCACTAAGTGCGCTTATATTCGGCATTGACAGCCTCAAAACCGAATGATGAAAGCACCGTACAAGCACCATACACGCACGGGGCAAAAACAGGGCATTTAATCGGCATAAGAAAAGTGATAAAATGATAACGTGGAGGATTGGAACAATGGCAAAAAAGAAGACCAAGAACACCTTCATCGGTATCGACTATGAGACCGCAGCCACACCGAAAGCGCAAGCCGACGGTGTGCCGGTTTTCTGCTCTCACGATGCCATCATCGGCATAGAGAAAGCGATACCGAACCCGAAGAACCCGAACCAGCACGACGACAAACAGGTCGAGCTGCTCGGAAGCATTATCGAAGCGACAGGCTGGAGACAGCCTATCACCATCAGCAAAAGGAGCGGCTTCATTGTCAAAGGACACGGACGACTGATGGCGGCTATCAAAAAGGGCTGGAAGGAAGTCCCTGTGGACTACCAAGAGTACAGCAACGATGCCGAGGAATGGGCAGACCTTATCGCAGACAACCGTCTGGCGGAACTCTCCACCCTCGACACGGGACGCTTGATAGACCTCATCGGCGACATGGACACCGGCGAAGCCCCGATAGAACTCTCCGGCTACACCGAGGAGGACATCGCGGAGATCATAGCCGCAATGGAAGGCGCAGACGACACGGTAGACGACAAAGCGGACGCAGTCGAAGCACCTACAAACATTCCGATGTCAAAAGCCGGAGACCTCTGGTGCCTCGGACAGCACCGCCTCATCTGCGGAAGCGCGACGGACGAAAAGACCGTTGACCGTCTGATGCAGGGAGAAAAAGCAGACCTTGTCAACACTGACCCGCCCTACGGTGTGAGCTACGAAACGCAGAGCGGCAAGTTTGACATGATCCAGAACGACGACCTCACCGGCGACGACTTAATGAAGACCTTGCTCATTCCGGCGTTCAAGAACTACGCCAGAATCACCCACGACGACGCAGCCTTTTATATCTGGCACGCCAGCAGCACACGCCGCGACTTCGAGGACGCTATGACGGCGGCAGGCATCGTCGAAAAGCAGTACATCATCTGGGTAAAGACCGCGCCGGTTCTCGGACACGCCGACTACCAGTGGGCGCACGAACCCTGCTTCTATGCAGAAAAGGCAGGACAGAGCGCACACTTCTACGGCGACCGTTCGCAGAGAACAACGTGGAAGGTCGTCCTTCGAGCCGAAGACGGAACAGCAACCGTCCTCTCCGGCGGCGTAGTCCTCACCGACGGCGCAGGCAACAAACTCTACCTCGCCGACAAGGTGCCGAAGGGCAAGAAGATACGCTACATCAGACTGAGCGAAGGTCGGAGCGTTTCGCTTTATTCAACGGAATGCGACCGCGCCACAGACACATGGGAAGTCAGCCGCGAGACCAACACCGAACACCCGACACAGAAGCCGGTGGAACTTGCGGTCAGAGCCATAGACAACAGCACCGAACCGGGCGACCTCGTCGTCGACTTCTTCGGTGGATCCGGCAGCACCCTGCGCGGAGCAGAGCTGACCGGCAGACGATGCTACACCATCGAACTCGACCCGCGATATTGTGACGTCATAATCAACAGCTACGTCAAACTCACAGGGAACATCGGAGTGACCTGCGAAAGAGACGGAGAGGTTCTGCAATACGCAGAATTGAAAAAGGAAAATGATGCCAAAAATGGGGGGGGGGGGTGCTTATCAGCCTCTGGAGAGCCGCAAGGCGAACCCTCCGGCGACTGATAGCGAAGCTCCGCCGACAACTGAATAAAACCATTTAAGGGCAGGCTGAAAACGGTCTGCCCTTTCACTTTGCAATGAAAGGAGGACGCACAATGGCAGCCACAACGAAAAAAACGGGCGCAGGAGCGACGAAAGCCACAAAGACGGATAAGAAGACACCCACGAAGAAAAAGCCCGCCAAAAAGCCTGTGAAGCCAACAGAGGAGATGCCGGAGAACATCTGGGAGAAGCTCCCCACAGAAAACGTCAACCAGTATGCTCAATTCGCCGCATACAGAGACATGGCGTACAAGGGCGGCGCGGAAGCGATCGACGAAAAAGGGCGCGTCACTTACAACCGCCGAACCGAAAAGCGAAGCCTGCGGAGGCTGGCGACAGAACTCAACCTCGCCAATTCCCGACCGTTGGAATTGCTCTCGGTCAAATTCGACTGGCAAAGCCGCGTCGAAGCCTACGACATAGACCTCGACCGCCGCGCCAGACAGGCGCAGGAGGAAGCGGTCATAAAGATGCGCGAAGATCACGCGCTGCTGGGGGCGCAGATGATCCGCAAAGCCTTGTCGCGCCTGCTCAAGATGCCGGAGGAAGAAATCTCCGCCGGAGACCTTGTGCGGCTGGCGGATGTCGGGGTAAAAATCGAGAGGTTAAGCCGAGGCGAAAGCACCGAGAACCAGAGCGTGAGCGGCAAGGTCGCCCACGAAGGAACCGTCAAGGTATCGGTCGAAACGCAGGCGAATCTGAAAGACCTCTCGGACGAGGAGCTGGCGCAGCTTGAACAGCTACTGGGAAAAGTACATCAAAAGCCCAGCGTTTGACGTTTCCGCCCTGCAGAACGCCATACAGCGTGAAAAAGCAGAGCGAAGCCTCGGCGCATTCATCCAGCAGGCGTGGGACGTTATCGAGCCAGGAACAACCTACATCGACAACTGGCACATCGAACTGATAGCCGAACACCTGCAGGCGGTCAACGACGGAGAACTCCGGCGGCTGATCATCAACATACCACCCCGACACATGAAGTCAATCGAAGCTACCGTCTGCTACCCCGTGTGGACGTGGACGAAAAGCCCAGAGAAACGCTTCATCAAGGTATCGTACAGCGACAGCCTCTCCCGAAAGCACAACATTCTATCGAGAGATATCATCCGCAGTCCGTGGTACCAGAGCAACTGGGGCGACCGCTTCGTGCTGAAGGACGACGTAAACCGACAGAACGAATTCGAGAACAACCACCACGGGATGATGTTCTCCACCAGCGTCGGCGGCGCAATCACAGGTAACGGCGCAGACGTAATCATCATAGACGACCCCCAGAACCCGCTCATGGCGAATTCAGAGACCGAGCGGCAGAACAGCATAGACTTCTTCAAAAACACGCTCCAGACCCGTCTGAACGACCCGAAGACTGGCGCGTTTATCATAATCATGCAGAGGCTGCACGAAAATGACCTCACCGGCTACATTCTCGCGGAAGACCTCGGCTATACGCATTTATGCCTACCGGCAGAAGCACCGGCGCGGACGATTATCACCTTCCCAAAGACAGGGCGGCAGGTCGTCCGAGAAGAAGGCGACATACTCAATCCGCAGCGTTTCGACCACGAAGTCCTCGCAGGGCTGAAAAAGAGCATGGGCAGCCTGCAATACGCCGGACAGTTTCAACAGGTACCAGCACCGGCGGAAGGCGTCATCTTCAAGCGCGAATGGCTCCACAACTTCTACAGCGACGGAGCAGCACCGCAGACCACCGACATCCAGTCGTGGGATATGGCATTCACGAAAAGCGAAGGCTCGGCGAAGGTCGCGGGCTTTGTTATGGGGCGCAAGGGTGCAGACATCTACATCAAAGACCTCGTAAACGACAAAATGACCTTCACGGAATCCGTGGCAGCGGTCAGAACCCTCTCCGGCAAATGGAGCAGAGCCAGAGCGAAGGTAATCGAGAATAAGGCGAACGGACCCGCAATCGTTGACCTTTTGAAAAAGGAAATCGCCGGAATGGTCGAATTCAACCCCAAAGGAAGCAAAGAGGAACGCGCGATCAGCGTAACCCCGTACTTTGAGGCAGGAAATATCCACTTCCCAGACCCGAAGACGCACCCGTGGGTGGACGATCTCATCCGCGACCTGCTCATCTTCCCAAAAGGCACCTTCAAAGACACCACCGACGCGCTGGTGCAGGGCATTCTTTATCTGATGGATAAACCGACCACGTCGGGTCCGCCGAGAACGACCGCACTCACCAAAAACAGCTACTGGCGCGGGAAATAAGGCAACATCATACAAGCACCGTGCAAGCATTATAAAAGCACATAACAAAAACTGCCTTATACCTTATACCTTAAACCTTAAACGGATATACCTTAAACCTCATACGGGCAAACCGCACCCGCCTACCGGTTGGTGCTTTTGCAAATAAAACCCAGAAGAAAGGAGGAAATCACATGGGCAATTCACTCAAAGAACTCGGTCGCCTCGGTCAGAAACGATACGGCGGCTTTTTTTACGAAGAATTCCTGCGAGAGCTGCAGGGCAAAAAAGGAATGGCAGTCTACCAAGAGATGAGCGAAAACGACGACACCATCGGCGCGATCCTTTTCTCGATAGAAATGCTCATCCGACAAGCGTCGTGGGACGTTCAGCCCGGAGGAACGACACCGGCGGACGAAGAAGCGCGAGACTTCGTGCTGTCGTGCATGGACGACATGAGCGACACATGGAGCGACACGATCTCCGAAATCCTATCCTTCCTCACATACGGATGGAGCGCACACGAAATCGTCTACAAGCGCAGGTGCGGAAAACGAAGCGACCCACAACTCCGAAGCAAGTACACCGACGGCTTGATCGGCTGGCAGAAGCTCCCCATCCGAAGCCAAGACACGCTCTACGAATGGCTGTACGATGACAACGACAACATCAGAGGTATCATACAGAACCCGCCTCCCGACTTCGGTTTTATTGAAATTCCCGTCGAGAAGCTGCTGCTCTTCAAGACCAAGAGCCGCAAGGGCAACCCCGAAGGGCGCAGTATTCTGCGTAACGCTTACCGCGACTGGTACTTCAAGAGACGCATTCAAGAGATAGAGGGCATCGGCATCGAAAGAGACCTCGCCGGTTTCCCTGTTCTCACCGCGCCGGAAGGGCTGGACATTTGGAACGCGGAAGACCCCGAAATGGTGGCGATCAAGAATGCCGCCGAGAACATCGTCCAGAATATCCGCAGGGACAGCCTCGAAGGACTGGTCGCACCGAACGGCTGGGAATTGAAGCTCCTCACGTCCGGCGGTCAGCGGCAGTTTGACACCAGCGCAGTCATTGAACGGTACGACAGCCGTATGGCAATGACCTGCATGGCGGACTTCATTCTGCTCGGACACCAGAACGTCGGCAGCTTCGCCCTTTCGAGCGACAAGACGAAGATGTTCTCAATGGCAATCGGCAGCTACCTCGACATCATCTGTGAGGTTTTCAACAACCAAGCAATCCCCGCGCTTATCGACATCAACGGCGACTACTTCTCCGGCATCACGGACTACCCGACATTGACGCACGGCGACGTGGAAGACGCGAACCTCGAAAAGCTCGGCGATTACATCAGCAAGATGATCACCTGCGGCGCACTCATTCCCGACGAGAGCGTGGAAGACTTTGTACGCGAACAGGCAGGAATGCCGGAACGCCTCGAAGACTGGGACGAAGCCGAGGACACATCCGCCAGCGACGGCGGAACAGACCAAAACGGCAACCAGCAGAATGCAGGTGCCGCACCCTCCGCAGATGAGCCGCCCAAAGGCACCGCCGGAACAACCCGTAACACGACGGGCAGCGAAGACGAACCCGACGACGGCGACGATGAGGAGGACACCGAGGACGACGAAAAGGACGACCTCGACAAAGCAAGAGCCGCACGAAAACGGCTGGGGAGGCGAGGCGGATAATGCAGAAGCGCAAACCACAACGGCTGGTAAAAGCCAAGCGTAAAACCAAAGCGCAATACAACGCGCTGCACCGCCTCAATTCCTTTATCAATGGCAACGACAAGAAGCTCGTGCGCTTTCTCGTGACCATGTGGAAAGACCAAGAAGCAGCAATCACCTACAAAGAACTGCGCGAAGCCATTCTCGTGGGAACGTTGACGGAGGAAACCTTCAAAGCGTGGCAGGAAGACTATGCGGTCTTCTTCAACCGCTATCTGAAGGACATCCTCGAAGGCGCAACGACCACCGGCGGCAAAGAGCTGGCGGCGGCACTTCTCTCCGGCAAGGACGTGTACACCCCGATGCTGACCGGCATCGACAACTGGATAACCGTTCACGGCGCGGAGTGGATCACACAAATGTCGGACGAAGCCAAAGAAGCCGTATCTTCGATGATACGATATAGCGCAAAAGGCAACATCAGCGTGGACGAACTCGCGCGAATCATCAGACCGACCATCGGACTGACAGAACCGCAGAGCCTCGCCAACGCGCACTACTACGAAAGCTGCCGCGAACGACTGAAAAAGCAACTCATGGAGAAATACCCGACCATGAAAGAAGCCACAGCCGAGAAGCAGGCGGCGAAACGCGCAAGAGAATCCGCCCTGCGGTATGCCGGAAGGCAACACCGCGAGAGGGCGCAAATGATAGCCGAGACCGAACTCGCCTACGCCTACAACAAAGGCGCGGACGACGCAATCCACCAGGCACAGGACGCAGGTCTGATGCCGAGGATGAGAGCCAAGTGGAGTACAGCCGCCGACGAAGGAGTATGCGGCATTTGTGCCTCGCTTGACGGCGTGGAAATCGACCTCGGTGACAGTTTCGACTACAAAGGCAAGAGCCTCTACGGAGGACAGAAGCAAACCCCACCGGCACACCCGCGCTGCAGATGCGCTCTCTGCTATGTGGAGGTTGACGAATGAAAGGAGCGAAGGACATGGAGCAAGGCACAATCAACGGCTTTTTCAAAATTCAGAAGCACGACGACGATAAAAGAATCGCCTTCGGCTGGGCTTACCAATGCGTGACCAAGACCGGCGAGCAATGCGTAGACCACAGCGGCGACATTGTCGATATTGCCGAAATGGAAAAAGCCGCCTACCGTTTCGTGAAATTCTACCGTGAAGGCAGCGACAACCACGAACGCGGCGGAATCGGCACCATGATCGAGAGTATGATGTTTACAAAAGAGAAGGCAGCAGCTCTCGGCATTCCCGACGGCATGATGCCGGAGGGCTGGTGGGTCGGCTTCGAAGTGACCGACGAGGACGTCTGGAAGAAAATCAAATCCGGCGTTTACAAGATGTTCTCCATCGAAGGGACAGCGTCCCGCGTGGAAATTTAACGATAGACCGAGAGGCGGCGAAAGCCGTCTCTTTGTTTATAAAAATTCCGCAGAAAGGAGGTAAAAGCAAAGATGCAGAAACTCGAAAATTTGGAAATCACCAAAGTGGCGTTTGTGCCGGAGGGCGATAACAAGAAAGCGGATGTCCTGCTCTTCAAGAGCAAGCCCGCCGAACCGGCGGCACCAGAGCCGCCTACCATTACCGCCACCGAGGCAGAAGCCAACGTCATGAAGCGCGTACTGCTTGCCATTGGTAAAGCCTTCGGCTTTGACAAGGCTGAAAGTACGAACAACAACGAGGGCGACCCGACTGCGGATGACGAAGGACAGAAGCAGAACCCCGCCGCCTCAAATACCACACCTGCCGGATCTACCGAAGACCCGGACAACAAAACCAAGAAAGGAGTCGATGAAGACATGAAAATCGACAAGAGCAAACTCACCGCCGAGGAACTGGCACAGCTCGAAGCCATCGAAAAGAAGGCTGGCGTGACCGAAGACCCGGCACCTGCCGCAACCGACCCCGCCCCTGCTACTGATCCTGTCAGCAAGCAGACGACCGGCACTCCTGCGGCCGCAGACCCCGCCGCCGAAGGCGACGACATCTACAAAGGATTGCACCCCGCAGTCGCAGCGGAGCTGAAAGAACTCCGCAAGAGAGCAGACGCTGCAGAGGAGCGCGAGCTTCAGAGCGTAGCGAAGAAGTACGAAATCCTCGGCAAGAAGCCCGACGAACTCGTCAAAACGCTGAAATCGCTCAAGAGCAACGGCGGCACTGCCTACGACGACATGATCGGCATTCTCGACGCTTCCCTCGCAGCCGTTGAGAAGTCCGGCGCATTCCGCGAAATCGGAAAGTCCGGCAGCGGCACACCCGACGCATGGGCGCAGATCGAGAAGCACGCCGACGAAATCCTCAAGGCTGCTCCGACCATGACCCGCGCACAGGCTATCGACAAAGCCTGCGATCAGCACCCCGAACTCGTAGCCGAATACGAGCAGAACAGATAAGGAGGTACACGTAATGAGCTACTATGGAAACACTATCAACGACAGCCCCGTAATCGTGGGCAAAACAACCGCAGCCCTCTCCGGCGCGGAATTTCTCGCCGTGAAGTTTGACGCGAACGGCGGAATCGTAAAAGCCAGCACCGCTGGCGAAGCTGTCCTCGGTCTCCTCCCTGCCGAGCAGGGCAACGTCGCAGCAGGCGACGACGTGACCGTACAGATCAAGGAATGCGGTCTCTGGAAGGCTGGCGCAACGGTCGCTGCCGGTGCGCTTCTCACCACCGACGCAGACGGCAAGTGCAAGACTGCCGCTGCCGGAAACTTCATTCTTGCGGTCGCGCTTGAAAAAGCGTCCGCCGCAGGCGACATCATCAAAGTCCAGATTTGCAAGGCTGGCTACGTCAACCCTGCAGCGTCTGGAGACTAATCAAAGGAGGAACAAGCAATGAAAACCACTAACGCAGGCATCCAGTCCCAGATCGCAAAAGGCTGGAAGCCGAACAACTACCTCACGAACCTGTCGATGGCGTACTTCGCCAATCCGGCAGACTTCGTAGCGACGAAAATCTTCCCGATTTGCCCTGTCGCACAGAGCGCAAGCTACTACTACAAATTCAGCAAGGCAGACCTCGCTCGCGATAACGTGAGCCGCAAGCCTGCCTTCGGCAAGGTTCAGCCCGCGATCATGGGACAGACCGACGACACCTACAAGTGCGAGGTCGACCAGATCATCGTCGGCATCGACCAGATCGGCACCCTCGACTTCCAGAGAAGCCACGCCCCCGGCGTCGCGGATCCGCGCAAGGCGAAGGTTCGCTTCGCAACCGAGCAGATGCTCCTGCACCAGGACATCCTCTTCGCGAAGAACTTCTTCAAGGCTGGCGTTTGGAACAACGAGTACGCAGGCGTAGCCTCTACTCCGTCCGGCAAGCAGTTTTTGAAGTTTTCTGACAGCAACTTCGACCCCGTTCACTTCTTCGACCAGCTCAAGACCGAGATCAAGAAGAACGGTCGCCGCACCCCGAACAAGCTCGCCCTCGGCATTGAGGCTTTCAACGCCCTCAAAATCCACGGCGACATCGTGGAGCGCGTGAAGTACACCGGCAGCTCTGCCAATCCCGCCATCGTGAACGAGAAAGTCCTCGCCGAACTCTTCGGCATCAAGGAAGTCGTCGTTCTGGAATCCACCTACAACAGCGCAGGTATCGGCGGCGAGAACATGGACTTCATCTGCGACCCGAAGGGTGCGCTCCTCTGCTACGCAACCGACGCTCCCGCCATCGATGAGCCGTCCGCCGGTTACATCTTCACGTGGGATATGCTCGGCAACGGTCAGCCCGTGGCGTTCGACCAGTACGAGGGCGAAAAGGGTACCCACAGCGAGTACATCGAGGGCATCATGTCCAGCGACATGAAGAAGACCTGCGACGACCTCGCAATCTACCTCAAGGAATGCGTATAAGGAGGGAGAGCAGATGAACGGCTACATTGCATTGAAGGCAATCACTCTGAACGGCACCGAATATGCCGCAGGAGACCATATCCCGGCTGATGCCGTTCTCCCTTCCCGCGTTTCCGCCCTTGTGAGAACCGGCACGATTGCCACCATCAACGCGGAGACCCCCGCTGTCGGCGCAGAATCGCCCGAAATTCGCACGAATGAGGTCGAGGGGGTAGATTTACCCATTAAGACCGAAGACGGCGTTCTGACGCTCACAGCGAGCCGTGAGGACATCGTGAAAGCAATCGAGGTGCTGCAGATGAACGCAGACGACGCGGCAGAAGCGGCGGCAACGATTGAATCCGACACCGCACTCATCATCATTGACGCTTGCGACAGCCGCAAGACCGTCCAGAAGGCGGTAAAAGCAAGAGCGGAAGAACTCCGCGACGGAAACGAGGACGGAGCCGCCACCGAAGGCGGTGATGAGTAATGGCAAGACCCACCTACTCCTACGACCCGACCAAAATCGGCGAGCGCGGCAAGGATCGGATGCGGTTTGAACTCGGCGACACCATCACCGAAGGAGAGGGTCAGGCGGCGGCACTTTCCGACGAGGAATACGAAGCCATTCTGGCAACCTACCCCGGCAGATGGAAACGCGCAAAACTGGCTCTCGTCGAGAGCATCATGCGCCGGTTTTCCTACGAGGTCGACGAGAAGGTCGGACCCTTGTCACTTTCCCTCCGGCAGCGTTACGAGAACTGGAAAGCCATGCACGACCAACTGAAGAAGGAGATCGCAAGCATGACGGTGCCGAGTGCCAATCCCTCAGCCATTGACGGCGGGCATTACTTCTACGAAGGCATCCACAACAATCCGACCGCTGGCGGCACGGAAAAGGACGGTGATCGCCGTGGAATTTCATAGAATCGGCTTCAACCGCCCCGAAAACCTCTGGAAAGACTTCACCATCGAAGCAAAGACAGAAACAACGTCAACCAGAGGACGCGCAAAGGAAAGCTACGGCGAAAAGCCGCCGATTTTCATTCACGCAATCCTCTGCGGCGCAACACCAGAGCAGAAGCTGCAATACCAGCAGATGGAACACCCGATAAGCCACGTTATAAGCCACGAAGGCAAGCCGAAAGCCAAAGAGGGCGACCGGCTGATCCTTAAAGACCGCGCATTTTATGTGCAGGGCGTGGACGATCCGGGCGACCTCGGCATCTGGACATTGTACTACTGCGAGGAAAGGAGCGACACGCATGACGGAAATCAACTTCCAACAGATGGAGGCTGATATGCAGGCTCGCATTCAGCAGGAAATCAAGGACACGAACACGCTGGCGAAATCCTGTGCCGTCCGTGCATCCAACGAACTGCGAAACGCCGTCCTCAACGTCCTACGCGGACAGCGAAGCGGCAGGGTCTACAGAAAGCCACACTCCAAAGCCACCTACCGCGCATCAGCACCTGGCGAACCACCGGCGGTGCGGACTGGTATGCTCCGCATGAGCTGGGGCATGAAAGCCGTGGGAGACGGCAAAGGAACCTACACGGCGGGCATTTACTCCGACGTTCCGTATGCCGAAAAGCTCGACGAAGGAACGCCGCACGGGTACATCAAGCCCCGTCCGTTCAAGGAGAAGACAATAGAAGCCGCGCGACCGCGCGTCCTTCAGATTTTCTCCGTTTTCAAAACCAAGTGAGAGGAGGAACGCTATGTCGATTTTAACAACCAGCACAGAAAAGGCGTTCGACAAGGCGAAAATCGCCAAAGGCGACCTCATCAGAGCGAAGTACGCCGGATGGGATGAAGCCGTGAACGGGATCGTCGCCCGCGTGGAGGAAACGGAAATCCGCGTCCTTTACGTCGGCACAATCACCAACGTCACGAACTACTTCACCATCAAAGCCGACGAAGTGAGCGACGGCAAATGGGACATCTCATGGAGCCATGACCTCACCGAGACGCAAACGGAGGGCGAGGACAATGACGCTTGAAGACCTCATCTACAACCGGCTGACCAAGAGCGACGACCTCCAGCGTCTGCTCGCGGTTTACGCTGGAAAGCCCGCAGTCTTCTACTTGACCGCGCCGGATGATAAGGCGACAGGCTGGAAGCAGCGCAAGCAGTATCCGCGCATCGACTACGCGGTAGACCTGCAGCGCAATCCAGAACGCAAGACAAGCGGCATCCTCACACTCAACATACTGTCCGCAGAGGACGGAACCGCGCCGGAGGAGCTGGAGCCAATAGTGCGCCAGCTTCTCTGCGGCGTATTCCTTCAGCCGGACAATGCCCCGCCCTTCGCTCTGGCGTGGGCAAGAAGCGACGCATTCGACCAGCGCACGGACGGCGACGGTTTAATCACCGGCGCAACCGTGTCGTTCGACGTGTACGCATTCCCGTCGCAGACGACATCAGACCCCGACCCCGTCCTCGCCATGAACCACTACATCGAGGACATCACGCCGGAGGTTTTCGTCATAGGCGGGCGGAAAGCAATCGAGAACGAATTCACACCGACCGAGGACAATCCGGCGTTTTACTTCCGGCTGGAATCAATGCAGCTTCAGAGGGAAACGAACACGGTCGCATGGATGGACGCGGTCATAGCCTGCCACATCTTCGCCGGAGGCGAGGAGGTAGCATGGCTGAAAGCACTCACCGACAATCTGGCACTTGCCGGAGAGGTGATCATGCTCGACAAGTCCCCGATGTTCATGCAGAACCTCAAGGCGGACAGCTCGCTCGACGCGCTCTCCACAGGACAGCTTCACCTTTATACCCGTTTCGGTATTTTGAGAAGACCGTCCTACAACCACCCTCTGAACCACGCGAACAGAGGCATAACCAAAGGAGGCGACTGATATGGCAACCAAGAAAGAAGCCGAGATGCCGAAGGAGGCGGAGTACACCGTGGAGGAATTCACGGAAAACGCCACCGCGGTATTCGGTGAAGCCGTATCGCCCGACATCGTAAAGACCGCGCTGCGTCTGGCGGGCGTAAAGACAACCACAAAGAGCGCGGCAACCAAAATCATCAACGAATTTCGTAAGAAGGAGGTCAACTAACCTATGGGAACTTTCACCATTGGAGAAACCAAAGTCCGCCCCGGTGAATATCACCGCTTCGAAAACGCAGGCGGCATCTCCACCGCAGGTGCAAGGAACGGAATCGTGGCTGGCGTAATCCGCGCCAACTGGGGTCCGCTCAGCTCGGTCGTTGTATGCGAACCCAGCACCGACATTAAAGCCATCTACGGCAACGGAGAAACCGAGGATATGATCACCGAGATGTTCAAGGGAGGCGGCAGCAAGGGCTATTTCGTGCGCTGCGGCACCGGCGGCACCTGCGGCACAATCACCCTCACAGACGACGTGACCTCGGCGGTAGACGTTATCACGATCACCGCGAAGTACGTCGGCAAACGCGCATTCACAGCAAGCATCCGCGACAGCCTCATCAACGACAGCAAGAGAGAGTGCATCATCTACGACGGCTCGGCAGAATTTGAGAAGGTGACTTTTGCCAAGAACCCGACCGAAGGCGAAGCTGCAGCCCTCGTCGCTGCCTTTGCGGCTTCTTCCAATTTCAAGGCGGAGAGCGCAGCCAAAGGCTCCGGCAAGCTCGCTGCGGTAACGCAGAAGGCGTTCACGGCAGGCACCAACCCGACCGTAAGCAACGACGCATACTCCGCAGCCCTCAACGTGCTGGAGGCGTACCCGTTCAATGTCCTTTGCGTAGACAGCGAGGATAAAGCGGTTCACGCACTCGTGCAGACATTCATCGACCGCATCTATGCCGCAGGCAGCTACCCGATGGCAGTGCTGTCCGAAAAGCCCAGCACGACCAACACCATCGCCGCAAGAATGACCACCGCTGCGTCCTACAACGACAGCAAGATCATCTACGTGCTGAACGGCGGCGAAGACACCAGCGGCAACAAGAAGGAAGGCTACATCAACGCTGCCAGAATCGGCGGCATTATCGCAGCCGTACCCGCAAACCAGTCCGTGACGCACTACGTGATCAGCGGCTATGCGGGACTTGCCGAAACACTCACCAACACCCAGATCGAAGCCGCACTCCTCTCCGGCTGCATCGTACTTACGACCAACAGCACGGGACAGGTGTGGATCGAGCAGGGTATCGACACCCTCATCACCCCGTCCGGCGACGAAGACGAAGGCTGGAAGAAAATCCGCCGCGTGAAGACCCGCTTCGAGCTTATGCAGAGAATCGGTGACACCGTCGACAAGCTGGTCGGCAAGATCAACAACGACACGGACGGCAGAGCGGCGGTAGTCGCAGCCGGACAGTCGGTCATTGACACGATGATCGCGGAAAAGAAGCTCGCCAGCGGCTCGCAGATGTCGGAAGATGAATCGAACCCCGCAAAGGGCGACAGCGCATGGTTCATCATTGCAGTCGACGACATCGACAGCATGGAGAAGATCTATCTCACCTACCGCTTCCGCTTCTCTTCCGAGAACTAAGAAAGGGGGAAAAATAAATGCTTAACACCAGAGGACCCGTAGACAGCAGAAAAGTGCTGACGGGCAAAGACGGCGCATTGTACAACGACGCAGGCACCATGCTGGCGACCGTTGAGACTTTCCAGACGCAGGTCAACGTGACCAACGCGAAATACCAGCCCCTCGGCGATATGCAGGAGCATGAGGCACCGCAGTCCTATGCGGTGACGCTGACCTTCTCGCAGGTCGTAATCGAGGACGACGAATTCATCACCGAATTCATGAACGCGCTCAAGGAAGGCACAATGCCAATCTGGAACTTCCAGGGGCTTGTAAAGGGACGAAACGGCACGGAGCAGCGTATGAACTACCGCTCCTGCATTCCGACCGGCACAATCGACCTGCAGAACCTCTCCGTCGGAGACCTTATCAAGAGAGCGTGGAGCTTCACCGTCAACGAACCGCCCGCCCTTCAGAAATTGCTCTCCGCCGCAGATTAACCTGCAGCAGAAGCCCCGCGAGCCGGGGCGGTTTTCTGAATCGCTCCGGCTTTATTTTTTACAAAAAATCAAACAAGGAGGAACAGCGACATGGCTGATACCAAGAAAACACCCGAAGTCGAAATGGACGACGAGGTAAACAAGAACACTATTCTCACCTACGAGAACGACATCCTCGGCGGCTTGCTTGCCGCAGCGAACTACAAAAACGACGAGGACGAAATCGTCCCCGTGGAAATCGCCAGAAACGGCGTAATGCTTCTGCGCTTCCGCATCAGACCTCTCTCCGAGGACGAATACGTGAAGTGCAAGGAGCGCAACACCAAGTACGTCCGCAATAAGCAGATCGGCATCAAGGTACCCGAAGACACCGACACATCCGCATACCGCAGCGCACTCATCTATCAGGCGACCATCGAGGACGACCGCGCAAGGGTATGGGACAACAAAGAGGCGTGGAAGCAGCTCGATGTTCTCTCCGGCGCACAGCTCATCGACAAGGTGCTGAAGCCCGGTGAGAAGGACGCGGTCTGCACGAAGATCGACGAAATCAGCGGCTACAGCTCCACACTTGAGGAAGTCGCAAAAAACTAATAAAAGCCGGAGGTAAAGCCACATTACTCCATCAGATATTCCAGCGACAAGGAATACCCCCCGACGAAGTGCTGGCAAAGCCTCGCGGCGTTCAAGCCTTTATGTTCGCCTCCACCTATCTGCGGGTGGAGGAAGAAAACGAAATCCGAGGAAAGGGGGAATCGTAAATGGCAGCGGAAACCTTCCGCATTGAAATACCTATCACGGTGAGCGACAACACCGACCCCGGCGTCAGCTCTGCCAAGAAGAAGGTTACAGCGTTTGACGAAGCAAACAAGAAGACCAAAAAGCGGCTCGACGAGATGAACAAGACCAAGTGGAAAGTCGCGGTCGAAGCCGTCGACAAAGTCACCAGCGTAATCAGCAAGATCGGCAAGACCGTGAAGGGCGTGGCGGGAAAAGCATGGAGCTTCACGGTCAGTGCAATCGACAAGGTAACGCAGCCGGTAAAGAAGATGATCTCCGTCATGGGAGACCTTCTCGGAGTGTCAAGCGCGGTTTCCACCGTCCTCGCAGGGCTGACGGTAAAGAACGCCCTGCAAGCATCAGCAGACATGGCGCGAATGCAGGCACAGCTCAAAGTCTCCGCAGGAAACATGGGAATCAATGAATCGGGCATCGACGCGATCATCAAGAAAGCCGAAGCCATGCAGAAGACCACCATGTACACCGACGAAGCAATGGTCGGCGCAGCGGCAGAGCTTGCAACCTACTTCGACGACGTGGATGCCATCACCCGCATGATGGACGTCGTCGCGGACTACGCAGCCGGTATGTCCGGCGGCGTGGAACTTTCCACCAACGAAATCGTGGACTATACCACGAACCTCGCCAAAATGACCACAGGAGCCTACGACGCAATGACGAAGAAGGGCTTCGAGGTCACGGACGCGCAGAAGAAAATCCTCGACAGCGGCACCGACATGGAAAAGGTCGCCGTTATTGAAGAAATCATCAAAGAGAACTGGGAAGGCATGGCGGAAGCTATGTCGAACACCCCGACCGGCTACCTCACGCGAATGAAAAACGCATGGGATCAGATCAGCGGCACCATCGGCGACAAGCTGACCCCCGGTTTCACTTCCCTCTACAAGATGATCTACAGCAAGATGCCAGGTATCGAAAAAATCCTCGTTCGGATTGCGGAAGCAGCCGGAACGTGGGTGGAAGACTTCGTGCCGACATTAAGCGACTGGATGGACGCTGCAATCGAGAAGGTGAACGCCTTCGCAGACCGAGCGAGCGAGGTATTCTCCAGCGACGAATTCAAGAATGCGGACTTTTTCGGAAAAATCAAAATCTCGTGGCAGAAACTCATAGCCGAGCCATTCAGCGAATGGTGGGAAAGCACCGGCAAGGCGTGGTTCGCAGGGAAAATGAGCCGAGTGGGCGAAACCATCGGCACAGGACTGACCAGTGGACTGCTCGCGCTGCTCGGAATTGACCTCTCACAGACGGTCGAGGACGGCACCAGCGTCGGCGGAGCTTTCATTCAAGGCTTCAAAAAGGGATTTGACACCGAAAAGATAACCGAAGCATTGAAGGAATGGGCGGACAAAAACAAAGAGATCGTGATCGCCATCGGCGCGGTGGTAGGCTTCAACCTCATCACCGGCATAGCCGGAAAGCTGAACGACCTCACGACGCTCATCAAGAACCACAAAAAGGACAGCGGCGGAAGCGGCGGTGCAGGAGGTCTCGGCGACCTCGTGACGAACTGCAGCACAGCAACCGTCAACGGAACCATCGTAAACGTCTACGGGCAGAAGGTCAACGACCTACGCAGCGGATCCGGAAGCGGTCTCGGCAATGCGCTGAAGAACTTCCTGCCGTCGCTCGGAGGCGCAGCGGTCGGCGGAAAACTTCTCACATCCGGCGGAAAATTCCTGCTCGGAAGCGGAGCAAGCACCCCTCTACTTACCGGCGGTGCGGCCGCAGGAGGCACAGCCGCCGCAACAGGTCTCACATCTGCCGGAAGCTGGCTCTCAAGCCTTCTGCAGCTCGGAAGCACGTCCTCCGTAATCGGTGCAGACGGAACGCTTCTCGCGGTGCAAGGCGGCGTGGGAGGAACGCTCGGCAGTTTTGCAGGCTCACTCGGAAGCGGAGCTACAACTGCGGCAGGCGCAGCAGGCGTAGGCGCAGGTGCAGCGGGCGGCATAATCGGCGGCGCGCTCGGTCTGATTTCCTCGGCGGTGAACCTTTTCAAAGGCATCGGCAAGAGCAAAGAGGGCGACAAAAAGGGCGCACAGGACGAATACTGGAAAGCCGGAACAAAAGCCGGAATGGTCGGCGCAGGAGCAGGCATCGGAGCAGGCATCGGCGCACTCTTTGGAGGCGTAGGTGCGGCACCGGGCGCACTTATCGGCGCAGGCATCGGCGGCATCGTCTCGCTTTTTACCGGCGACGCAGCGGGCAAAGCCCTGTCGGACGGTTCTGACGAAGGCGGCTGGCTGAACAACGCATGGCAGGCAACAAAGAAGTTTTTCAAGGAAGACCTCGGAAAATTCTTCGGAGAGACAATCCCGAAGGGCTGGAACAGCTTCTGGGGCAGCATCGGAAACTTCTTCACGACTACAATACCGCAATGGTGGGGCGGCTTGAAGGAGAAGGTCTCGACCTTCTTCACCGAGACAATCCCCGAAAAGTGGGACGAAATGTGGTCGGCAATCGGAAACTTCTTCACGGAAGACGTGCCATACGCCATCGGTTACGCTTGCGGAAAGATTGAGGTATTCTTCACCCAGACAGTCCCCGACTTTTTCACGGATTTATGGGATGGAATATCAACATTTTTCACCGACACACTCCCGACGTGGGCGAGTGGAATCTGGAACGACCACATCGTGCCATTTTTCACCGAAGACATCCCCGAATTTTTCGGCAACATCTGGGACGCGATCTCGACGTTCTTCACGGATACCCTGCCAACATGGGCGAGCGACGTATGGAACAACCATATCGTCCCGTTTTTCACGGAAAGCATTCCCGAATTCTTCACAGGACTGTGGGATAGCCTCGTGACGTTCTTCACAGACACGCTCCCCACATGGGCATCGAACACGTGGAACAACAACATAGTCCCGTTCTTTACGGAAGATATTCCGGCGTTCTTCGTGGGCATCTGGACGGCGATCAAGACCTTTTTCACCGACACACTCCCGACGTGGGCAAGCAACCTCTGGAATAACAACATTGTGCCGTTTTTCACGCAGACAATCCCGAACTTCTTCTCCGAGGTTTGGAACGGCGTGAAGAAGCTCTTCACCGAAGCGATCCCGAACCTTGCAGCGAACATCTGGAACAGCATCAGCGGCTGGTTCAGCAGTATCGGCGACTGGTTCGGCGATGTATGGGCGAAGGTCAAGGGCGCATTCGGCGCAGGCTACAGCGACGCGACCGGCAAGCACGCATGGGGCGGCATTATGAACTCCCCGCACGTCGGAATGGTCGCAGAGCAAGGACCCGAAGCAATCATTCCGCTGTCACCGAGCAAGAGCGCAAGAGGGCTTGACCTCTGGATGAAGGCAGGACAGTACCTCGGCGTTCAGCCGTATGCAGATGGCGACATCGTCGGCGACACATCTACGCTCACCAGCGAGACTGTGACCACCGGCGCAGGCGGAAACCACTTTGACATCAAGCTGGAGATCAACCCCGAATTCATTCTTGAAGGCACAAGCGGAATGGACGAGGAAAGCATCGTCCGCCTCATCAAAGCACGGATCCGCGAAATGGTAGACGACATCGGCGACGAGCTGGCGGAGAAGCTGGCGCGGATATTCGCCAATATGCCCGTGAAAGGAAGTGCGTAACCTATGGACTTATACCTAACAGAGAAAGACACAGGCTGGCGGCTTTCCTTTTGCCTGCTTCCAGACGAAGTAAAAGCCAAGACCACCGGCAACTTCATCTCCTACAACTTCATCAACCGTGGCGAGGTGAAGATGCCGAACGGTCAGAAGCTCAACTCCTATTCATGGAAAGGCACTCTCCCCGGAGAGGGCATGAGGAAGATGCCGTTCATCAAACAGCACCTATACCACACCCCGAAAGAGATGGTCGCCTGCATCGAAAAGTGGCGTAAAAACCACACGAAGCTGACGCTCATGCTGACGGAAACCCCGCTGAACGTGGCGGTCTACTTGAAGTCATTCGACTACACCCCGACCGGCGGCGTCGGCAATTACGACTACAGCATCGAATTCATCGAAGCGAAGGACGTGACGGTTCTCACCATTGTCGAAGCCAAGACCACGCAAAGCAACAAGAGCAGCAACATCTCAAGCGGAAGCCGACCAGCAACCGCCAAGACGAACACCAACACCAACTCCGAGCAGACCAAGACATACACCGTCCGCAAGGGCGACTGCCTCTGGAACATCGCCAAAGCGAAGCTCGGAAGCGGCGCACGGTACACGGAGATATACAACCTCAACCGAGACAAAATCAGAAATCCGAATCTGATCTATCCGGGGCAGGTTCTCCTGCTGCCGTATTAAGGAGGCGAACCGATGGTAGACGTAAGCAAAATAGCCTACAAGGTTTTCCTTCTGCGCGAGAACGGCGAGCAGCTCGACATCACGGACATAGCGTCCGGCTTGAACTGGGAGGAAAACGAGGGAGAACTCGCACAGCGGGTCTCCCTCACTCTCGCAAACATCATGCACAAGGGCAGCAGAGTGTCGAGCCTCGCAAAGCCGAACTGCTACATCATCGTCAAAGCCGAAATGGGCGGAAAGACGGACGAAGTGGCAAGGGGAAAGATAACCGACTGGACACCGACACAGAGCGGCACAACGGACGAAATCGACCTCACGGCTTATGATGAACTTTTCGACATGCAGGCGAGCCAAGACAACCGCTACATCAGCGCGGGTGTTTCAACCAAGACCGCCCTCATGGGAATATTCGACGACTGGGGCATCTCCGTGGAGAAATACGACGGACCCACCGTCGCCAACGCAAAGACGACGTTCAAGAACCAGTATCTCTCCGATATCATCCTCGAACTGCTGGAAACGGCACACAAGCACGGCGCACGGCGGTGCATCGTCCGAGCCAGCAAAGGAAAAGTCTCGGTCATTCCCAGAGCAGGCAACGAAACAATCTACTGCTTCGAGGAAGCCAACAACCTCGAAATGGTCAAGTATAAACTCTCCACGTCCGAAATGGTGACGGTCGTCAAGGTCGTAGCCACCGAGGACGAAGACAAGCGGCAAGCGGTGGAAGCCGTAATCAATGGCAAGACCGAGTATGGCAAACGCCAGAAAATCTATGTCAGAGACAAAGACGACACGCTGGCAACAGCAACTGCGGCTGCGAAGGAAATCCTCGAAAACGAAGGAGAGCCGACCGTAACGATGAACCTCAAAGCCCCCGACATTCCGACAATCCGCAAGGGCGACAAAATCAAGATCACAAGCAGGGTCTACACGGGCTATGCGACAGTTATCTCGATCAGCCACGATGCAGGTAGCCGGACAATGACGGTGGGCGTCGAAAAATTCAAAGAGGAAACCGACAAGGTCACAGAGGCACCTGCAGCGGCAGCGTCGAAGGACTACAAGGTCGGCGACATCGTGACGTTCAACGGAGGATACCACTACTACACGTCGCAAGACGGAAGCCCCAGAGGCGGAAGAAGAACCGCAGGCAAGGCAAAAATCACAGTTATGGCGAAAGGCGCAAAGCACCCCTATCATCTCATCGGCGGCGCGTACAGCAATGTCGGAGGGAACAGCAACGTCTACGGATGGGTGGACGCTGGCACCTTCAGCTAAAGGAGGAACGTATGGACGAAGGAATGAACCACCTCGCAAGGGTGCTACACGGCAGAATCAAGGACAGCGAGAACGCGAACAGCGACCTCGTGCTTGACTTCGGCGTGATCCAGAACGATTATAGCCTCCTCACAAACACCTATCCCATAGCAATCCCGAAGACGGACTACCTCGTTCTGCGGCAACTGACGCTCGGCGACACCGGCGCGTGGTTGACGCAGACACCGTCTGCAGGAAGAAAGGGAGACGGTACACATAGCCACGGAATGAGCGGCGCACACGACGAACACGTGACGGGCGACGGCAAGCACGAACACAAAAACGAAGCCCCACACGTCCACGGCGTACTTATTCCCGAAAAAATGAGGTGGCTGAAACCGGGCGACCGCGTCCTCGTGGCGTGGGTCCAGCATGATGCAGTCGTGCTGGACATCATCAGACCGGCAACAGACATCGGATAAGGAGGCACACATGGCAGAAAAAAATCTCTTTCCCGTTTTCGACGTGCCGGAGATCGCAGAGCCGACGCAGGTGGAAAACCGGCGGTACAAGCCGAGCGTTTTCTTTGATTTTGAAGCGGGAGACTTCCGGCTCGATGGTGCCTACCGAATGACCCCTTCCACCGGCAAGGAAGCCTATATGCAATGGTGCCGCAAGGTTGTAATGACCGAGCGCGACGCATTCCTCGCATACTCGACCGACATCGGAATCGAGGGCGAGGCTGCCCTTGCAGAAAGCGACCGCGCCGCCGTGGAATCAGCACTCGAAAAAACCATCACAGAGGCACTCATGGTCAACACCCACACGGAGTACGTCCGAGACTTTGAATTCGCGTGGAGCGCAGACGAACTGCGGCTCACGTTCACAGTCAAGGGCAAAGAGTGGGAGCAGACGACCATCAGCGTCCTCTATCAAAACTCAAATTAAGGAGGCGCAAAAATGGCAGATATAACACAATTCGTCCCGCCGTCGTGGCTGGAAGACCAGGACGCGGAAACGATCCACGCCAGAATGATGCAGAGCCTCCCGGAAGACATCGACGATACAGAAGGCGGCTTTCCGTGGGACTTCACGAAGCCAGCAGCACTCGAAAAGGCGGAGCTGCTGGAATTCAACCTCATGGAGACCGCGAAGATCATGCATTATATGTTTTCCTACGGAATCTACCTCGACTACCACGCGGCAGGCTACGGAATGGAGAGAAAGGGCGCAAGTTATGCGTCCGGCACGGTAACCGTTACCGGCTCGCCGAACACGGTAATCCCTGCAGGTTTCCTCTTTGCTGTTCCAGCCTCCGGCGATAACGCCGCAATCACCTTCTCCACGCTTGAGGAAGCAACCATCAGCACGGACGGAACGGTCGACATACCTGTGCAGGCTACCGAAGCAGGAACCGGCGGAAACGTGGCAGCAGACACTATCGTCATTATGGCGTCGCCGACCATTATCGGAATCAACCGCATCACCAACAGCAGCGCAATCACCGGCGGTGCGGCGGAGGAAGAAGACGACGCACTCCGGCAGCGCATCAAGGAGCGGCTCGAATCGGCTGACGCTTCATTCGTCGGCTGCGACGCGGACTACAAGCGGTGGGCGAAGGAGGTCGAGGGCGTGGGCGAGGTAATCGTCATACCCGAATGGGACGGCGCAGGAACCGTCAAGGTCGTCGTTTTCGACGCGAACGGGCAGCCTGCAAACGCCAAGACCGTGGGAGACGTTCTCGATTATATCGTATCGCCGGACGACCGGGACAGCCGAAAGGCACCTATCGGAGCGACGGTCACCGTCGTGGCACCGACAGAAACAAAGATCAACGTCGCCTGCAATATCACCTTCGAGCGCGGAGCAAACCACGCGACGGTGATAGCAGCGATTAAGACGCGGCTGAATGCCTACTTCGACCAAGCCAGAGAAGCCGGAGCAATCAAGCGGAACAAAATCGGCTCGACGATCATCGGCACGGACGGCGTGGCGGACTACGACACGTTACTCATCAACGACAGCAAATTCAACAGCATAGCGGTCGCAAAAGACGAGTATCCAACTCTCGGATCGCTTCAGACCGAAGGCGTAATAGACACAACGGCGGAGCTGTTCGAGGGCGGTGAGAGCAATGGCTGATAAATTCGACATTGAGAACTTCCCGAAAAGCGAAGCCGCCAAGCGAATGATGAGCCGCGTCTCCCCGATTTATGAAAACTCGTATGTCGGAAAATGGCTCTTTGAAGTCATGGGCATGGAGTGGGACACGGCGAGGACGCTCGTGGAAAGCCTCCGAATGCAATGCTTTGTAGAACATTGCACATGGGGAATGCGCTACTGGGAACAGAGGTACGGCATAGAGCCGGACGAGACAAAAGACCTCGAATCCAGACGCGCAGCAGTCATAGCAAAGCGCGGCAAGCAGCAGTCCCTCACTCCGGCGACGCTGGAAGATCTGCTCGAAGAACTCACCGGCAGACAGGTAACCGTCACCGAAGACAACCCGAACTACCGCTTCAAGGTGCAGATCGGAGAGGGCGACAAGCTGGTGGACTACGTGGCGGTGATTACGAAAATAAACACCGTCAAGCCGTCCCACCTCGCCTACTCAATCGAGCTACCGCGAAAAGGGACACTTCGCCTTTACTTCGGCGCAGCCATGCACGAAGTGAAAACGATCACCTTCACCGATTACGACAAGCGCGGCGTAAGCGATGCGATATGGCTGGTAGACGAAAACGGCAACGCGCTGGCAGACGAAAACATGAACATCTTCGTCGAATAACCGAAAGGAGGAATCAAGAACAACATGAGCTTAATACCTCAACTCACAGACGCAGGGCGAGGTTTACTGATTGCCGCGCTTTCCGGCAGTCCGCTCAATTTCTCGAAAATTAAAATCGGGAACGGTGCCGCGCCAGACGAACCACAGTCCGGCGACTACTGGTACGACACCGACAACCTCGTGCTGAACCGTTACAGCGAGCAATGGAATGATTGCTCCCGACCGTTCACCGCAGCCGAAGAAGCACCCACAAACCCGTCAGACAACGACCTCTGGTACAAGACGGACACGGAAACGCTCTACTACTACGGCGACGGCTGGAAGGTCAGCACCCAGACAATCACCTGCGCGACAACACAGCCGGACAATCCGCAGCAGGGCGACTATTGGTACGATACCGCGAACGAGACACTCTATACCTACGGGCATAAGTGGAACAGCAAGACGGACATCACCATCACGTGCGCCCAGAACGCGCCAGCGTCGCCGTCAGCGGGCGTTTATTGGTATGACACAGCAAATACCAAGCTGAACATTTGCGCCCTTGTATGGGGCGAAAAAACGGGCGTAGCATTGACCTGCGCGGCGACTTCCCCCGCTTCACCTTCGGTGGGCGACCTCTGGTACGACACAGAGAACTCCGCGCTGAAGAAATGCACAGCGGCGTGGACGCAGAAAACGGGCGTAAATATCACTTGCGCCGCAGAAGCCCCAGAAAGCCCTGCAAGCGGCGATTACTGGTACGACACCACGAATACTGCGCTGAAGAAATACGACGGCACAGAGTGGCAGGCAGACGCGCAGGCGTTCTATTACGGCGAAACCGCGCCGGAAACACCTACAGTCGGCAAATGGTGGTATGACAGCACCGCCAGCCAGCTCAAAGCATACTCGCTCACATGGCAGGCAGACGCGCAGCCGTTCACATACGCAAGCACCGCGCCGGAAAGTCCCGCAAGCGGTGACTGGTGGTACGATACCGCGAACAGCAAGCTGATGGAATATGCACTCGGCTGGCAGGAGGACACGACGCACACCTTCAACTACGGCGCGACCGCACCGGCAACCCCGAATGTGGGCGACTGGTGGTACGACACGAGCCTTCACGTATATGGCGACGGCTGGAATCCCGACAACGAGCAAGCGTTCAGCTACGGATCAGCAGAACCCACCTCGCCCGCAGACGGAAGCTGGTGGTTTGATACCGCAAACAGCATTCTCTACGAATACGGGAAGCTCTGGCAGCGCGACACGGGCGACACCTTCACATACGCAGCCACAGCACCGGCGAGAGCCTACGACTTCGACCTGTGGTACGACACGACCAACGCCAAGCTCAAGGAATACTCGACCGGCTGGGTGCAGGACACAGAAAAGACTTTCACCTACGCCGAGACAGCACCCGAAAAGCCGAGCGCAGGCGCGTGGTGGTTCAGCACTGGCGACAACTCGCTCTACGAGTACACCGGCACACAATGGAATCGCAACTACACCACATTCTCGGTCGGGGCATCAGCACCGGCGACACAGGACGCGCTGACAGACCTCGTCAACCCGATCCTCACAATCGAAATCACCGACATGACCAAAGGCTCGAACTATGTGAGCATCACCGGCAGCTTCGACAACAGCGAGGTGACGTCCGGCTTTAACTGGGCTGAAACGGGCATCTTCGCAACGAACGAGGACGGGAAAGAACTTCTGTACGCCTACTGCCACACCGGCGACGAGTACGAATTCATCCCCGCCAACGACTGCGGAAAGACGCTCGGCGTAAATCTCACCCTGCTGGTCATGGTGGGCGATGCGGAGAACGTCAGCGCGGTAATTGGAGAGGGTACGCTTTACGCAACCAGAGCAGCCCTCGAAGACCACAAGCGAGACTTCAAAAACCCGCACGGCGTGACTGCAGAACAGATCGGTCTGGGCAACGTCTCGAACACATCGCCGGAAGACACGGTCGTGAGCTACGACACCGCCGACGCTCTCACAGAGCCGGAAGCCGGAGATAAAACCTCCGTCGTTTTCGGAAAGCTGAAGAAGGCGATCAGCAACCTCATTATTCACCTCAAGGCGGAGAATCCGCACGGAATCACGCCGGAGAAAATCAAAGCAGCGGAAAAGAGCCACCAGCATAAAGCCTCGGACATCACAACCGGCATCATCGGACCCGAACGAGGCGGCACGGGAGTACAGAGCATGACAGAACTCGCCGCGAAGCTGGGGGCGCACTTCTCCGTCCCCGTATTCGGTGTTTACAGCGGCACGGGAACGGTCAAGCGGCTGATTTCCCTCGAATTCACACCTTCCGCCGTTTTCGTCTGCAACGGGCGCGGAATGGTGGGCGACGACATCGACGGCGTATGCGGTGGGCTTTGCGTCGGCACATACGGTCTGCGAACCCGTAACTGCACGGCACCGAGCCACGAAACCTCGTGGAGCAACAGCGACACTGCCATGATGATCACCACGAACGGCTTCTATGTCTCGTATGTCGCAAACAACAAAATCGCAACGAACAAGAGCGGCGAGACTTATCGCTACATCGCGTTCAGATAAGGAGGCAGACATGGCAACAGTAAAAATCACAGACAAACAGAGTACAGAAAGCGTAAAAAGCAACGCCAGCGTACTCGTAACCCAGCCGGAAACCGCAGGCGGAGCGACGAAAGAATCGCTCCGCAGAGCGACCCTCGCCGCCTTCATTAAGGCATTGAGGGACAACGGTATCAACGAGGGCTACAAAACGGCGGACGACATCGAAGCGATGTACCCCGACCTTGTCAAGAGCGTGGACACCATCGAGACCGGCATCAGGATCACATTCTGGGACGATACCTCCACGGATATCGAGATCAAGAGCGGCGGTCTGGCTTTCGATGCTATCTCCTACGACCAGAGCAGCGGCTACCTGCACATCACCATGAACGGCGAGGACGTGGTAGACCCCTGCTTCATCGGTGGCGGTGGAGGATCCGGCGGAACAAGCACGGTCGTCAAGCTGGAGAACCTCACCGGCTCGGCATCGCTCACCGTGGCGCACGGCGAATCGGTGAACATCAGCTTCAGCTATTACGACTACGACAGCGCGGGAGAATTCACGAACTCCTCCGGCGCACTCGAAATCATCATCAACAACCAGACCGTACTGGCGAAGAACATCGCACAGGGCAACCACACCGTAGACATCGGCTCGTATCTTTCCGAAGGCACGAACAAGGTCAAGGTGAAGGTAACGGACGAAGACGACAACTACGGCACGAAGACATGGACGGTCAACGCCGTCGCGCTTTCCATCAGCGCGACAATCGACGACACCGCCATCAACACGGGTCCGCTGGTCTTCCGCTACACGCCCATCGGCAACAACATCGAGAAGACAATCCACTTCTTGATCGACAACGAGGAAATCGCCACGGCGACCGTTACCGCTTCCGGCAGACAGCAGACGCAGTCAATCCCCGCGCAGAGCCACGGAGCGCACCGCCTCAAGGTTTATGCCACGGCGACCGTCGACGGCGTAAGCGTAACCAGCAACACGCTGGAATACGACATCATCTGGGCAGAAGCCGGAAACACCACGCCGATCATCGCCTGCAGCTTCAACGGCAGCGCGACGCAGTACAGCACCGTCGCAATTCCGTACCAGGTTTATAACCCCGCAAGCCTCACCGCGAGCATTACGCTGGCAGTAAACGGCGTGGTGGTATCAACCCAGACCGTAGACAGAACACGCCAGACGTGGAACTACAAAGCGGACACGGCAGGCACGGATACGCTGACAATCACCTGCGGATCCGTCGTGAAGACAATCACCCTACAGGTGGCGTCCAGCGGCGTCGACATCGAGCCTATCACCACAGGGCTGACGCTTGACCTCAATCCGCAGGGACACACCAACAACGACACCGACCGCGCATCCTTCGGTTATACCGACGGGAACGGTACGAATCACCCGCTGACCTTCTCGGACAATTTCGACTGGGAAAACGGTGGTTTCAAGACCGACGAGCAGGGCGGCACGTACCTCTGCATCAAGTGCGGCACCAGCGTAACCTTCGACCGCTCTGTTTTTGCAGACGACGCAATGAGAAACGGCAAGGAACTCAAGCTCATTTTCAAAGCGACGAACTGCCGGAACTACGACGCGGAAATCGGCTCCTGCCTTGCGGACGGAATCGGCATTAAACTGCAGGCGCAGAAGGCGACGGTATCCTCCGAGCAGACAACAATGGACGCGCAATATTGCGAGGACAGCCGCATCGAAATGGATATCAACATCGAGCCGGACAGCGCAGACAGAATCATGATGCTGTGGCTTGAAGGTATTCCGTCCAGAGTGGCAATCTACGAGGCAAACGACAACTTCACGCAGGACACTCCGGCGAAGCTGAAATTCGGCTCGAACGACTGCGACGTCTGGCTTTACCGCGTCAAGGCGTACAGCAACAGTCTCACCAAGAATGAGGTACACGAAAACTGGATCGCAGACGCGCCGGACGCGGAAGAAATGCTCGACCGCTACCAGCGCAACAACATCTACGACCAGAACGGCAATATCGACATTCAGAAGCTGATCAACGCAAACCCCGACCTCCGCGTAGTGGAAATCGAGGGTCCGAGAATGACCACCGGCAAGAAAGACCCTGTCGTGGGCAAGATCAAGCACACCCTCAAGAGCGGCGGCGCGGCTCACACCTTCGTCGCAGAGGGGATCAGTTTCAAGGTGCAGGGTACCTCCTCCGCGCAGTATGGCGAAGCTGCGTACAACCTCGACGTCGACTTCAAGAACGCGACGACGTGGCAGGACGGAGACGGAAACGACATGACAAGCTACGCCATGACCGACAACTCCATCCCTGCGAAATATTTCAACATCAAGCTGAACGTCGCAAGCTCGGAGAACGCGAACAACATCGTCATGCAGGACGAATACAACAACTTCCAGCCGTATCTCAACCCCGCCAGAGTGGCGAACCCGAAGGTCAGAGACACAATGGAAGGTCACCCCTGCGTGGTCTTCTTCACCAACACCAGCGACGAGGCAATCACCGTCAGCGCGAGAACCCTCGCCCCCGGCGAAACGATGCTCTACGGCTGCGGTGACTGGAATAACTCCAAGAAGAACCTCGAAGTATTCGGACAGCAGGACAACCCGAACCAGTGCTGCATCGAGATCAGCAACAACACGAACAACCAGTGCCTCTTCAAGAGCGACGATCTCTCCACCGAGGCGTGGGACGGCGACAGCTCCTTTGAATTCAGATATCCAGACGGCGGCTCTGACGCTTTGAAAGCGGCGTTTCAGCGTGTTTTGTCGTGGGTGGTATCGACCGACAGGACAGCGGCAACCGACGCGAATCTGCCGGAAACAAAGACCTACGGCGGCGTAGCTTACACGAAGGACACGGCGGCATACCGTGGCGCGAAATTCGTCGCGGAACTGGAGGACTACTTCATCAAAGACAGTCTCCTCTTCCATTATCTCTTCACCGAGAGACACGCGCTGGTCGATAACCGCGCGAAGAACTGCTTCATCAGCACCGACGACGGTATCCATTGGGACTTCACGAAGGACTACGACAACGACACCGCAGACGGAAACGACAACGAGGGCGGTCTGACGCTGACATACGGGCTTGAAGACACCGACCAGATCGGCTCGAAGGACGTATTCAACGCCTCCAGCTCCGTCCTCTGGTGCAACATCAGAGACCTCATGTATAACGACCTGCGCGAGATGTACATCAAGCTGGAATCCAAAGGCGCGTGGGACGCAGAGCGAATCCTCGCCAAGTACAAGGCACACCAGTCGCCCCGCCCCGAAGCCCTCGTCATGGAGGATATGTACAAGAAGTACATCCAGCCCTTCACGAACAGCGGCGCAAACGCATACCTCAAGATGCTGCTCGGTACGAAGGAAGACCAGCGGCGACAGTTTGAGATTTACCAAGAGAAGTACATCGCGTCGAAGTACAGAGGCTCAAAGGCAACGAGCGACACGATCACGTTCAGAGCCTACACCCCGTCAACATGGCAGGGCGTAGCACCGAGCAGCAAGATCACGATCACGCCCTACGCCGATATGTACATTATCCTGCACTCCGGCTCTGGAATCGTCAGCCAGAGAGCGAAGCGGAATACCGCATACGAGCTGACCTGCCCGATTGATACGCTGAACGACACCGAAATCTACATCTACAGCGCATCGAACATCGTCAGCGTCGGCGACCTTGCGCCGCTTTACGTCGGCTACTTCAACGTCGCGGCCGCAAAGAAGCTCCGCTCCCTCAAGCTGGGCGACGGCACGACCGGCTACAGCAACACGAACGCCGAAGTAATCACAGTCGGCAACAACACGCTACTGGAAAGCCTCGACATTCGGAACTGCCCGAACATTGTGCAGGGTCTCGACCTTACCGGCTGCGGCGCGCTTCAGACGCTCGAAGCCGTAGGCTCCGGCATCACCGGCGTATCATTCGCGCGAGGCGGCAAAATCAAAAAGGCGCACGTTCCGGCAATCAGCAGTTTGTCGGCAATCGCGCTGAAAGACCTCGAAGAACTCACGCTGACGGCTTACACAGCCCTCCGAACCCTCCGCATTGAGAACTGTCCGACGATCAATGAAAAGACCATTATCGAGACGGCGACAGGGCTGACGCGAATCCGCGTCCTCGGCGTGAACTGGACGCTGCAGAACACCGATCTGCTCGACCGACTGGTAGCCCTCAAAGGTCTGGACGAAAACGACCACAACCTCGAAACGTCGGTATTGACCGGCGCGGCTTACGTTCCCGTTATGAGGCAGGCGAAGCTGGCAGCATACCGCGCAGCGTGGACTGACCTCGACATCACGTATCAGACGCTGGTGCAGCAGTACCTCGTAACCTTCAAGAACTACGACGGAACGGTTCTCCACACCGAATATGTGGACAGAAACGAAGACGTAGAAGACCCGGTAACCGCCGGAACGATAGCCACGCCGACGCGCGAAAGCACGGTCAGCACGGTCTACACATACAACGGCTGGGACGGCGACCTCACAGCAATCATTGCGCCGAGAACGCTCACCGCAAAATACACCGAGACACCGAGGAAGTACACCGTCAAATGGTATTCTACCGTCGGCATTGTGATGGATACGCAGACCGTAGACTACGGCTCGGAAGCCATCTACGCTGGAGAAACGCCAGAGAGAACAGACGAAGAAGCGCAGGCTATCTACTACCTGTTCAAAGGCTGGGATAAGAGTACGGGCTACATCAAGGGTGACACCGAGGTATGGGCGGTCTGGGAACGCGGCGAACTCCCGAACACAGGAACGCAGCTCAAGGACATGAATGCAGCGCAGATCAACGCAGTAATCAAGTCCGGCAACGCGGCGAACTACTTCTCGTTGAAAGACCGCGTGGCAATCACGCTCGGCTTTAACCCTGCTTATAGCAACGTCGAGTACACCGACATCTGCACCGAGCAGGTGCTGGACGGCGCAACCTGCATCGACACCGGCATCCAGCCGTTCGCAAACGGCATCGCGGATCCGTGGACGCTTGTCGTTGACCTCGAATTCAGCGAAAAGACCAGCGAGCAGACCGCTCTCTGCTGCCTGCAGGAAGACGGGTATATGGGCTTTAAGGTCAAGTACAACGGCGGACCCTCCATTCAGTGGTCGACCAACAGCTACAACAGCGGCGCGACGACCTACCGCGAGATTATGATCATCCGGCACAAAGCAGGCAGCCGCAACGTGGTGGTTTACAGCTCTAAGGCATACACCGATCAGATCGACACGCAGGAACTGACGAAGACCATCGACACACAGACGAACGCGCACCTCTACATCGGCGCGACCGTCACCGATGGCGGACAGCAGGGCAACTTTGCAACCGGCGTCATTCACTCCTGCCGTTACTGGAAGGGCGACCTCGGAGACACGGACTGCCGCAAGATTGTGAGCTGGCCGCGCGAAACCTACATCTTCGAAGTCGGCAACTTCGGCGCGTATTACCTCGCAAACAACAGTATCCAGAAGACCAGCGTGGACTTCATCTGCGCGTCCCTTTTGGAGCGGCTCAAGCAGATGAACACCACCGGCAGCAACGCCGGAGGTTTCTCCGCAATGCCGCTTTACACATGGATGCAGAACCGTCTCTACAAAGCATTCCCGCAGGAATGGCGGCTGATGATGAAGAACTGCACCGTCAAGGGCAACCAGTACGTCGACGGCACAAGCGGAAACGTGCAGTCGTTCACGGCGTACCTCTGGGTACCGTCCTACAACGAAATGCAGGGTAACAACGCCGAGCCGTGGCTTTATGAGGGCGAATGGGTGACCTTCTTCACGAACAACCAGACGCGAATCAAATTCCAGGGCTATGCGCTGCCGGAAGGCTACTCGATTTTCACATCGGGAACAGACCCGGCACAGAACGCCGCCAACACCATCAAGGAAGGCGACCTCTGGATCAACACCAGCGAAAGCTCGCGTGGATATGTCCGCCGGAACGGCGCGTGGTTCGCAGCTTACTCCTTCTGGCTTCGCGGCGCGTCCACCGCGAGCGCGGCGTACTTCTGCAATGTCATCTACGGCGGCGTCTACACCGGCGGCTACGCAGCCGGCACGATTGGGGTCTGCCCGCGCTTCTCGATCTAAAAGGCGCAAGCCGCAATCCTCAATATCTGCCCCGCGTGAGTCGGGGCAGATAAACGGGAGAAAGGAGAAAAAATGTCGGTACTCAAAAATAAGCGAAAGACAGCGTTCTCCGAATTCGAGCGGCAGATGCTCCTGCTTTGCCGGTACACAAAAGACCGGCTGAACACGGTACCAGCCCGCTATAAAAAATTCGTGAACCCGAAAATCTACGACCCGACGAACAAAGCGTCCACCGCCGTGATACTCGCAAACGAGCAAAGCCCCCGAACGGCGCAGGGACAAAATCGGCGGCTCGCAATGTTCAACGCGGCAGTCCAGCAGCTCATGAGCCTGCAGAAGCCGCTCATCGCAGTATGGAATCTTCTCGACATCGAGGAGGACAGCGCAAAGCGGTGGGCGGACATGGTCAACCGTGAATTTGCACTCATCTGGGGCGTTACGAAATGGGAGGAGGAAACAAAGCCAATGATCGTCGCACTTCCAAAGCGCAAAATCGAAAAACTGGAATTCTTGAAGACGATGGCGGAACTCCACCGCTTCACCTACACGAAGATCGGACACGCGCCGAATCACTGCAAGGACACGATCAGCGACCGCATCGCAGACTTTATCAACACCGCCCTCTGCGAAATTGTTCTGGCAAACCACAAGATACCAGAGACGAAGGCAGAAGCAGCCGTGAGAGCGGCGCACATTCAGTCAGCAATCGACAGCCTCAACGGTCTGCAAAGACCGCTGCTGGCTCTCTGGGTAATTCAAGATTACAGCGAGAACGAGATGGACGAATGGGCGGGACTGATTGACAAGGAGCTGAAGCTACTGGAAGGTTTGAAGGCAGCGGACGCGGAACGGTACAAAAATCTCAAGTGAAAGGAGAAAAACGGTGGCGTTCTAACAAAGGTTCGCAGCTTACAACTTCTGGCTTCGCGGCGCGTCCACCACGAACGCGACGAACTTCTGCAATGTCAACAACAACGGCAACGTCAACAACAACGGCAACAACGCAGCCAACACGAATGGGGTCTGCCCGCGATTTTCATAATTCAAGTAACCACGTATGACAGGGTGAAAACATTCAAAATTATGAGAAGGAGAACGCAACCGTCCGAGAGAAACCCTCGGTAAATTCATAGCCGCCCTGCCGAAAGGGCGACACACCACGACGGTGTCCTGCTACGGTCGGGAGGACGCTTCTTGCATGGCAAAGCGGCGACCGCCCCGCCTTGTTTCATTCCCGATCCGTTTACTCGGCAGTACGGCGACCAACCAAAAGCCGGAGGCAACTCCGACCGGCGGCGACAATAACCAGCCGAGACAGGTGCAGTCGAGACTTCATCATTATGACCAATCAAGAAAGAATCCAAGCAAGGATCGCTCGAAGCAAAGCCCGCAAGGCGGAAAAGCGAAAGCCGCTGCTCGCCGAATGCGGAGATTTTCGGAGCGTTATCACAAACCAAAACCTCCTGCGTTCCCTTCAGAAGCGCAGGAAAGAGACAGAGTGGAAAGGAAGCGTTCAGTCCTACATAGCACACGCCATCGTAAAGAACAAGCGAGCGAAGGATGCGCTGCTCGAAGGCAGAATGAACGTCAACCAATCCATAAAGCACCTCGTTATTCATGAGCGCGGCAAGCGACGGGACTGCCACGCAATCATGATTGACAGCCGAGTGATACAAGGCGCGGTCTGCGACAGCAGCATCACACCGCTCACACAGCCGTCCCTCATATACGATAATCCCGCCAGCACCAAAGGCAAGGGCGTAGAATTCGCACGGCGCAGAATGAACCACCACCTGCGGCGGCAGATTGCCGAAAGCGGACCCGACTTCTATGTTTTAGTTTACGACTTCTCCGGCTACTTCGACAGCATCCGGCACAGCCTCTGCAGAGAGAAACTCCGCAAGGCAGGACAGGACGAAATGCTCGAACGCTTGACGATGTACTTCATCAAAATGTACCAGGCGCAGGACATCTCGCTCATCACGGACGCAGAGGAACGCATCCGAAGATACGAGGAACTGAAGCACGACAAAGCCACCGGCGCAACGCTCGGCAGTCAAATATCGCAGGACATGGCTCTGGTCGTCCCGAATGACCTCGACCACACAATCAAGGACATCTACCGAATGAAGCACTACCAGCGGTATATGGACGACGGCAACGTAACCGGCACGAAAGAGCAGCTCCGGCAGCTTTACACGGTTATCGCCGACATCTGCGACCGCCTCGGACTGAAGCTGAACAAAAAGAAGACCCACATCGTCAGAGCGCGGCGCGGCTTCACCTTCCTCAAGGTGCGCTACACCGTGACCGAGACCGGCAGGATCATCAGACAGATAGCCAAGTCCAGCATCGTCCGAATGCGCCGAAAGCTGAAGAAATTCCGCAAGAAGGTAGATCAAGGGCTTATGAGCCTTCAAGACGTTTTCGTCTCGTTTATGTCATGGTACGGGACGGTGGCGAAAATCGCCAAGACCTACCGCCAGCGCAAGCGAATGCTCAACCTTTACAACAGACTATTTCACCAATATAAGACAGGAGGAATGATCGCATGAACTACTACAAGGTAGTCGCCAACGGCACCGTAATCGACGCTAACTTCATCTTTTTGAAGTGGCAGGAGAAACACGGAATCCTCATCGGGTGCGATGCCGCCGAGGCACAATTCATCCAGTCGTCAGACCAAGCAAAGGTCTGGCGCACACCGTGGCTACACCCTGCGCCGGAAGCCGCAGGAACATACGAAACGGTGGAAGCAATCGAGATCACGGAAGAAGAATACACCGCGATCAGACAGCAGCTCGACGACGGAGAGACCGTCACCGAGCCAGAGCCGGAACCTGTGCAGCCGACCGACCCCGACGACGGGGACGACACCGGTGACACCGGCGAAACCGTAATGTCAACCGCAGAAATGCGGAGGATCATCACGGAGCAGGCTAATACCCTGCAGGAGCAAGCAGAACGCCTCGAATTCCTCGAAGGCTGCCTGCTGGAAATGTCGGAGGTCGTCTACGATGTGTAGGCGTTTGATATTCCGAATTTTATTCAGAAAGGAGGCGCAAACAATGATGGCTATGTTATGGGCGCAGAAAATCATCCTCGGCAAGAAGACCTTCGCGCAGGTGCCGAAGCTGCTCAAAGACCAGGTCAAGGAAATCCTTGAGGAAAGTGGTCTGGGTGAACTGGCAGCAGAGTAATCAAACGGAAGGAGCGCAAGAGGCAATGAACACACTCGAACTCATCGACCGCCTCTGCGCGGTCACGGCAGCCCAAGCGGACATAATCCGCGAACAGGCTTACTTCATCGAAAACTGCAAGACAATCGACGAAGAAGTCAAAAAACACTTCGCAGACCAGCGTGGACCCGTCGACGCGGAGCTTGATCTTCTGGAGATCAGGCTCCGTCCTATCCACAATACCGCCTGCAGAAAGGAGGACGGTAATGGAAGTGACGATCATAGCCGCGCTGATTAGCGCAGCGGCCGCAATCGCGGTCTGCATCATTAACAACAACGCGAACCACAAGAAACTGCTCACCGAACTGGAAAAACGGGACGCATTGCAGGCGTACCGCATCGAGCAGCTCGAAAAGAAGGTTGACAAGCACAACCACCTCGTCGAGCGCACCTACCATCTCGAAGAAGCAGTCACGCTGGCGAAAGAGCAGATCAAAGTCGCCAACCACCGAATCGAAGACCTCGAAAAGAAGGAGGTGACGTGACTATGAAACGCAAAGAGCCAAAGCACATCCGAACGATGGATATCATCCTCGTCGTCGTGGCGACTGCCCTTCTGGTTTTCACCATTACGATGATCCAGCTCTTCAAAGAGACGGGAATGATACCCGACACGCTGGTAACCTGCGTATTTGCCGCCCTCGGCGGAGAATGCGGAGCGATGGCGTGGATCAAGACAGCGAAGGAGCGCAACAAGGAGAGAAAGTGGGAGGTCGAAGACCGAACACACGCCGAGGAACGCGAGGACGCATTGACGGAACAGCAAAACCGACAGGAGGTACAAAATGCTGAAAGGAACAACGAACGAGGAGAGGATATGGAACTTCCTCACTTGTAAAGGTCTGAACAGCTTCGCCGTCGCGGGGCTTATGGGTAACCTTTACGCCGAAAGTGGTCTGCAGCCGAACAATCTGCAGAACAGCTACGAGAAATCGCTCGGCATGACCGATGCCGAGTACACTGCCGCCGTTGACAACGGCAGCTACAGCAATTTCATCAAGGACAGCGCAGGCTACGGTCTGGCACAATGGACATACTGGTCGCGCAAGCAAAGCCTTCTGAACTACGTCAAGAAGGCAGGCAAGAGCATCGGAGACCTCGAAGCACAGCTCTGCTTTTTATGGCAGGAGCTGCAGGGATACTCCGCGCTGATGAAGACCCTCCGCAATGCCAAAAGCGTCCGCGAGGCTTCGACAGCCGTACTCCTGCAGTATGAGCGACCGGCGAATCAAGGCGAATCCGTCCAAGCCGCCCGCGCTTCCTACGGGCAGAGGTACTATGATAAGTACGCCAAAACAGAAAAGGAGGAAACCTCTATGTCAACCAAAATCACCACCGGCGCACAGCTCGCCGAAAAGGCGATCAATGTCGCCAAGAATTACAAGACCCTCTACGTCATGGGCTGCTTCGGCGCACCCATGAACGCCGCAAACAAGGTCAGATACACCAAAAATCACTCCTACAACAAGGACGCAACCCGCACGAAGATGATCAACGCCGCCAGCGCGGACACCTTCGGCTTCGACTGCGTCTGCCTCATCAAAGGACTGCTCTGGGGCTGGTGCGGCGACACTTCCAAGACCTACGGCGGCGCAGGCTACGCAATCAACGGAGTGCCGGACATCGGCGCGGACACGATGATCACCAAGTGCAAAGACATCAGCACCGACTTCTCGCGCATTGAGGTCGGCGAGGTCGTCTGGATGCAGGGACACATCGGAATCTACGTCGGCGGCGGGCTTGCCGTTGAATGCACACCGAAGTGGGCGAACAAAGTCCAGATTACCGCCTGCAACTGCTCCAAGAGCGGTTACAATACGCGCAACTGGACGAAGCACGGCAAGCTGCCGTACATCTCCTACACAGGCAAATACGAGAGCGTGAACGGCGACACGACCACCGTGAAGCCCTCCGAGCCTTCACAGCCGACCAACACCACCGGCAACTTCAAAGTCGGCGACATCGTCGAATTTACCGGCACGAAGCACTACGCCAACGCCAACGCAGCCATCGGACCCGCCTGCAAACCGGGCAAGGCGAAGGTGACTGCTACATACAAGGGCAAGCACCCGTACCACCTCGTCGCGGTCAGCGGCGGCGGCTCTACGGTTTACGGCTGGGTGGATGCAGCGGACATCAAGACCGAGACTGCCAGCACACCGGCGCAGCCGAAGCCGTCCACCAGCGGCACCTCCGAGACCGTCTATACGGTAGTCAGAGGCGACACGCTCTCCAGCATCGCCGCGAAGTACGGCACAACGTACCAGGTGCTGGCGCAGTACAACGGAATCGCGAACCCGAACATCATCAGCGTCGGGCAGAAAATCCGTATCCCCGGAACAACCACCCCAAAGAAGTCCATCGACGAAATCGCCCGCGAGGTAATCGACGGAAAATGGGGCAATGGAGCAGACAGGAAGAACCGCCTCACGGCAGCGGGCTATGACTACGCCGCCGTTCAGAGCCGCGTCAACAAGCTGCTCTAAAGCCATGACGGCGGTAAAAGCCATTCTGGACGCTTTGCTACTCGTTGCAGTTTTCGCAGTCCCCGCGATCTGGATCGTCGCCCTTTGTAACTGGGACGGCAAATGCCCATGCAAGCCGGAAGACTGCGAGGACTGCCCGTACAGCGGAACAGGATGTGAAATCGACCCAAAAACACAAAAAAATTAGACCGATAACGGTCACAAATAAGAAAGGACAAAACATCATGAAAGAAATGCTTATGTCGCTGCTTCAGGCAGTAATCGCCGCAGCGGTACCCGTTATCACGGTTTACCTCTGCAAATTCCTCAAGACCAAGAAGGACGCAACCGTCAAGACCACTGAGAACGAGACGGCAAAAACCCTCCTCTCGCAAGCCTTCGATGCAGTCTGCAAGGCGGTCACCAGCACCAATCAGACCTACGTGGACGCGCTGAAAAAAAGCGGCACCTTCACTATTGAGAACCAGAAGGAAGCCTTCCAGAAGTCCTACGAGACAGCCGTCAAGATTATGAGCGAGGAAGCGAAGACTTTCATCGCTACGGTTTACGGTAGCCTTAACGACTGGCTGACTACGCAGATCGAGGCGCAGGTCAAGACCCAGAAAGACGGCGTCCTCACCGTCGGTGAACTTATTGCGGAATAAAACTCTCGGAAATTGAGAAAAAAGTCTTGACAAAAAATCAGACCCGTGATATACTGGCGGAGGGGAGGGGGTCTAAGGGGGAACAGCGACCCTCCATAACGCTGTCCCTGCGACCCTCTCCCCTTGTGTATTGTGCTTGAAAATGCCCCAGAAGTACCCGCGAATCTTTGTGTGGTATTTCTGGGGCTTTTCTCTTGACAATAAACCGACGGTGGTTTATAATGTATCTCGGAAATTGAGAGAAGCCTGCAAGGATAAAACAGGAAGCGGCAAGCAGAGACCGGCGGGAAGCAGTCAACGGCTGGGGAACGCGACGAGGCACAGACGGCGGTACGAACGGCAACCTTGCAAGCCTCCGATTTCCAGAAAGAAGGATACAGAATGAAATTCTACTTTGCAGACCGCATCGGCGGAACACCCAGAGAAATGACGATGGACGAAGTACATCAGCACCTCTCCGAAGGACAGATCAGAGAGGCAATCGAAGCGAAGCAGGCAGACCCGAACGAGGAAGTCAGCTACATGACGGTCGGCGGTTATATCATTTGTGATTTTTAAGGAGGACTGAACAATGAGAGACACAATCAAAGCCAAAGACGGATACCACGTCGTAAAGGTCAGAAACATCGCCACCGGCGAGGAAGGCTACCGCATCGACGACGGATACAATCCCCTCTTCGTGGCGCAGAAGCGCAGCTACGAGGACTACAAGGACGAAGAACGCCAGAACGAAATGTTCAGACGCTGCGAAGTCTTCACCACGATCAAAGGAAACCAATTCATCTACTGGCGCGACGAGGAAATCGACGCGGACTACATCACAAAGGTTCCAAAGGAGGAGCAGAAATGAAGGTAATCGACTTCGTGAAAAAAATAAACCGTGCCAGCGACGACATCCCTGTCGAAATCAAGTGTGGAATCAGCGACACAGTCGCGGCTGACAAGAGCCTATGGCACTACGCGGCGCATTGCGGAATTGAAGCCGACCGCAAAATATCCAGCATCACAATCTGCAAGAACCAGATCACAATTTATATCAAGTGAGCCGAAACGCCCGCGAGGGCGTCCGCAGGAGACCGCCTCCCTGCGCTGAAGATGGCAGGCGAGAAAGGAAATAACAATGGCATACGAAAGCAGAATCATGATTGTAAACGCCCACAGAGAGAAGAATCCAGAAAGAGAGGACTTCGGCAAGGTGTACTACGCCGAGATCGTCGCCAACATTCGCCTCGGCTGCATGGGATACAACAACGGCTGGCGCGAACTTTTCACAAAGGAGATCGACTTCGACCTTTATGCCGAAAACGGCAATGAGACCACCAGAGAGGACAAATACGGCGAAGTCATGAAGGAGGGTGACATTGAAGACATCGTCGCATGGCTTGAAAATGTCGCGCCCGTATTCTGGGGGAACAATCTGTACCGCAGGATCGAACCGCTTCTCGGATTGCTGAAAGGTTTCGACCCCGCAAGATGGGAAGAACTTCATGTAGTCCATTACGGATATTAAGGAGGGGGCAAAATGAGCGAGCAATTCACAGCAGAACAGCTCAGTTATTTGCAGGAACAGTCCCTCGATAGAAAAATCATGATCACCCAGACGCGAATTCTCGAATGGCACTCCAAGTGGAATGGAAATGTATTTATAAGTTTCAGCGGAGGCAAGGACAGCACAGTCCTGCTCGACCTCGCACGAAGAATGTACCCAGACATTCCGGCGGTTTTCTTTAACACAGGGCTGGAGTACCCGGAAATTCGCAAGTTTGCTCTGGCGCATGAAGGGGTGGAAGAAATCCGCCCTCTCTGGGGGCGAGCCGGACGAACACGCGGCAAGGACTCAAAGAGCGTCGTAACATTCAAAGACACCCTAACATACTACGGCTACCCGCTTATCTCCAAACAGGTAAGCAACGTTATAAATGAAGGCAGAAGAAACATCGCCGGAAGCCGATATCGCAGACTTCACGGAGAATACCAGCGCAGAGAAGGCGGAAAGAAAAGTCAGTTTGATCAAAGCCGTTATCTTCCGCTTTCCGAACTCCCAATTTTAATCTCCGAGAAGTGCTGCGAGGTCAACAAAAAAGGACCCTCGCACATCTACCAGCACCGCACCGGCAGAAAAAGCATAGTGGCGACAATGGCGGAAGAAAGCCTTCTCCGGCGACAGGCGTGGCTGACAACGGGCTGCAATGCCTTCAACGCAAGGGAACCAATCAGCAAGCCAATGAGCATCTGGATACGATACAGAAATATGCTCCGTTTATGGTCAAATCGAAAAGACTGACGGCAAGCTGAGATGCACAGGATGCCAGAGAACCGGCTGCGTTTACTGTCCCCTCGGCGTTCACCTTGAGAAAGGAGAAACGCGGTTTCAAAGGCTCAAAAAGACGCACCCCTCACTTTATGAGTATTGCATGGGAGGCGGCGAATGGCAGCCAAATATCAAATACGACTGCACCATCACCGATACGCGGGTATGGAATCCAAAGGAAGTGTGGGGTCCGTCAAACAGCGGTCTCGGAATGGCTAAAATTTTTGACATGATCAACGCTATCTACGGGAAGGACTTCATCAGATACGAATAACGAAAGGAGAACATCATGAAAAGCATGACACTCACCACCTGCGGTACAAGCATACCGAGAAACATTCTCGAACTTGCCGCAGAGATCAACAACAAACTCGGAGATCAGAACTTCACCGTCGCCATCCGCGACGAGGACACCGGCAGAGAATATCTCATAGAGCCACACGAAAGGAGGATGACGCATGACGCTGAAAGAGGCAACAGAAGCCGCCGAACGCTGTGCGCCCGTCACGCATAACGGGATTGAATACACCAGAATCACCGAGGCTGGATACCAATACGATGCGAACGGGAAACGCTCGCCGTTCGTCCAGCTTCTCGACCGATGCGGACACAGCGTAACATACGCGGATCCGCTGCGCTGCGATTTGAAGGAGGAACAAGAGCATGAAGCTGAATGATGCAATCAAAACACTTGACGACGTGATCCCCGCGCCGGACAGCAAAATGGTCGATGGCGACCACAAGGAAATCGCTATCGCGTGGAAGGAGATAAGAGAATGCCTCGCCAACCTCACCAGCAAGCCCACCGGTGAACGGCTGACGCGACGCAACGAGCGAGGACTGCCATATTTCCCGCGATGCTTCAGCGAGCCGTGCAACGGCACAGGCTGCACGGACGATGAGTGCCTATTCATAACCGAGGTATGCCAGAAACTCGCCGACTACGAAGACGAGAGCAACCGCAAAGACAAAGGCTGCTTCTGGTGCAAAGAGCAGATCGACGAATTCGGAGACAGGCGCGTAACCGCCAGCGAGATCACGGTCGTGAGCCGCGACCGCTTCGGCAAGCGAAAACTGCCGAGAAACTTCTGCCCCGTTTGCGGGCGTCAACTGGAGGAGGAACTCAAAGATGAAACAGAAACTTTATAAGGTCAAGGTACAGCGTCCGCTCTTCCCGCCGGACGCGCCGGTTCTGATTTACAGCAAGTGCGGGACAATTCCGCCGACGCAGCTCCCGAACGAGGGTGCGCTGAAAGAAGCCCTCGGCGACGACCAGAAGGCGTACTTCGAATGCAGCGTAGAAGGAACGATCCTCCAGCTTCGCAGAAGACTGCACCACCAGCACTGGTAACCCGAAAAGCGAGATTTTCACGTGAAACACTCGTTATTCAAGAAACCCATTGTAAAAACACCGCCGTCGTGCTATAATATAAACCAACGGCGAAAAAGCAAAGGAGGACACACCGCATGGCATACGGACGACCGATGAAGAACGGAACGCGCCGCGTTCCCGTAACACTTCACATCCCCATCGGAATGCTTGAGACCATCGACGACTACGTAGCGGACTACGCGCAGACCAGCGGTACCGCTTACAGCCGGTCGGATTTCTACAACGAAGCCGCCGTCGCTTTCCTGCAGAGCAAAGGAATCGACCCAGAGGGCGAGCGTAACAAAAGCGTAACAAGAAAACCGACAGCCAATCCCAATGAGGATAATATAAATAATTAAAGCACAAACACGGGGCGAAAAATAGCCACGTATCACCTAAAGATAAACCACCACGAAAGAGTGGGAGTAATGTTCCGCACCCTGTAACCGTCCGGCGGTACAGATTTTAAATATTAATAAAACCGAGCTGACTGAAGATGTGGTTTAATTTTCGGTCAGCTTTTTTATTACGGTAAATGTTTATCGAAAATGATATTGCTATTGTTCGAGATTTAGAATATAATGTATACATATTTTAGTTATTAAAGATGATAATGAGGTTATTATGGAATATATGTCTGCAAAAGAAGCTGCCGATAAGTGGGGCATTTCTCAGAGAAGAGTGGCGGTTTTGTGTTCCGAACAGAGAATTGCCGACGCTGTAATGGTCGGAAACATGTGGATTATCCCTGTAAATGCAGAAAAACCGATAGACGCCAGAAGTACACGATACATAAAGACTTCAGAAAAAACTGTTAAACCTTTTCTGAAATGGGCAGGCGGAAAAGGTCAGCTCCTTAAAGAAATTGAAAAATGCTATCCGTTCGATATGGGCAGTATTACAAAATATGCCGAACCTTTTGTCGGCGGCGGTGCAGTCCTGTTTGATATACTCAGCAAATACAATTTGAAAGAAGTATATATCAGCGATATTAATGCCGAACTGATTAATACATATCTTGTTGTTCGCGACAATGTTGAAGTTTTAATAAAAATGCTTTCTGCAATGCAGAGTGATTTTATTCCTCTTTGTGCAGATAACCGCAAAGAATATTATCTAAAAAAACGAGAGCGTTTTAATGAATTGAAGTTCAATAAAAACGATAAATTCAATATTGAAAAAGCTGTATTGATGATTTTTCTCAATAAAACTTGTTTCAATGGTCTATTCAGAGTAAATAAAAAAGGTTTTTTTAATGTTCCTATGGGGGCTTACAAAAATCCTATGATATGTGACGAGAAAAACCTTCGGGCAGTTTCCGAAAAATTGCAGAATGTAACGATTGTGTGCGGGGACTACCGAGAATCTGCCGATTTTATAGACGACAGCACTTTTGTTTATTTTGACCCGCCGTACAGACCTATTACGAATACGGCAAATTTTACGGCATATACTGAGAACTTGTTTAACGATGAGGAACAGATTGAACTTGCAAAGTTTGTTGATGATATGAATAAAAAAGGTGCGAGGGTTGTAATAAGTAATTCCGACCCGAAAAACGTAAATGCTGAGGATGATTTTTTTGATAAAATCTATGCTTCTTATAAAATTAAAAGAGTTGACGCTGTTCGTATGATAAACAGCAACAGTGAAGCGAGAGGAAAAATAAAAGAATTACTCATTAGTAACTTTTAAGGAGACTACACTATGAGAAAAAATATTGACTTATCCGCAGAAGAATACAGTGAAATAGTGAATAGCTTCTATAATTACTTTGAGGACGGATATAAATTTGAAGAGTTCTTGAAAGTGTATTTGGAGAAAATCGGTTTAGAAGAAGTTTTCGTAACGAAGAAGTCCGGCGATGGCGGAATTGATCTGACTGCAGTAAGAAAAGGTATTGGTGGATTGTCTAACTCAGTTGATGAACCATTCTACATACAGGCAAAACGGTATTCTCCGGGTACCACCATTTCTCCAGAGAAGATTCGTGCATTAAGAGGGTCTTTTAGAAATGGTGTTGGTATGTTCATCACGACTGGAAAGGTATCTGATAACACAAAGAATGAAGCACAACAAATAGATCCGAGCAGACCTATCATTGTTGTGGATGGCAACGAGTTGGTCAGCACCTGCATTGAAAAAGAAATCGGTTTTACATTTAAGCCGGTATTTAGCAAAACTGCTCTTGATGGTATTATGCAAAAAACATCCTCTACATCAACTGAACAAGAAGTCACAGTTGAGAGAGTAGTAACCGAAAATGATATAAGAGCGTATATTTTGGTTTTGCCTCGTGCTATCAAAGAGTGCCTTCCTGGAGATGCTTCTGTTATTAACATTAGATTCGGCGATTCATCCTATAAGGAATATCGAATTGATGCACAAGGAAGATATGTAGGCGGTATTTCAAAAGTTTATAGAGACTTTGGACTAAGACAGCCTGATGGAGTGTTTGTGTCAAAGCGAGCTGTGTGGCATATCGAGTCAGATTCAAAGTTCACAGTGGAATTTAAGGAGATATAATATACTATGAATAGAAATTTTAATGCTTGGCTATCAGGTTTCCGCGATAGTATTGCAGACTATGGTTATTACATAGATTTTGAAAAGGTTCACAGAAATGTGGATGGCATTAAGGTTGAACTTAATATCTTAAATTCTCTCATTGGCTCAAAAAACATAGAAGCTGATTTTGAGAATTTGATGAGAAAATATCCCGAAGTATTAAAGTGTATTCCTCTGCTCTTAGCAGTCCGAGCAAACGAAATTTTCTGTCAGGATGAAAATGGAGGTTATTTATTTCAATTCGATTTTAGGAAGTATCCGCCGAACAGCCGCGCTCATTATGAGAGATACACATATTTTATGCGTGAAACCGGATTGTTTGATTTGTTAGAAAATCATATTGTCAACAACTTAGTTGACTATGCAACGGGCGTCGAAACAGGTCTTGATTCCAACGGTCGTAAAAATCGCGGCGGTCACCTTATGGAAGATTTAGTTGAGAGTTTTATTAAAAAAGCAGGTTTCGTAAAAGGTGTTAATTACTTCAAAGAAATGTATATTCACCAAATCACAGACAAATGGAATATAGACTTATCGGCTATTTCCAATCAAGGCAAGATGGAAAAACGCTTTGATTTTGTTGTTAAGACACCTAATATGATTTATGGTATCGAAACTAACTTTTACGGAAGCGGCGGCAGTAAACTGAATGAAACTGCACGCAGTTACAAGACTCTTGCGTGGGAAACCGAAGAAATTCATGGTTTTACTTTTGTTTGGTTTACCGACGGAAAAGGTTGGACAAGCGCAAGAAACAACCTCGAAGAAACTTTTGACGTTATGCAGCATATCTACAATATTAAAGACTTGGAAGATGGTGTGATTAGCGAGGTTTTTAAATAATGGCAAAGAAAATTACAAAATGGGAGCCGGAAGATTTTGAGTTGGAAATGACTACACATTGGTCTTTTCCAAAACGCGGTGATTGGGCAACTCACGATGCAAAGTGGCGTGGTAATTGGTCTCCATATATCCCCCGAAACATTCTGCTTAGATATTCCCAAGAGGGTGATTTAGTACTCGATCAATTTGCCGGGGGCGGTACAACACTTGTTGAAGCGAAACTTTTGAATCGTGATATTATCGGTGTTGATGTCAATGATGTTGCTCTTGCTCGTTGTAAGGAAAAAACTTCATTTGAACACGAAGGTGCAAACGGTAAGGTGTATCTTTATAAAGGTGATGCAAGAAATCTTGATTTCGTGCCGGATAACAGCATTGATTTGATTTGTACCCATCCGCCGTATGCCGATATTATTAAATACAGCGAGGATATTCCCGAAGATTTGTCTTTGTTAAAGGTAAAAGATTTTCTTGAGGAAATGAAAAAGGTAGCGGCTGAAAGTTATCGTGTTCTAAAAAAGGACAAGTTCTGTGCAGTCCTTATGGGCGATACAAGACAAAAGGGTTGTATGATACCAATGTCATTTGATGTTATGAAAATTTTTCAAGATTACGGATTTACTCTTAAAGAATTGATTATCAAAGAGCAACACAACTGCAAAGCTACGGGATATTGGAAAACAAATAGTGTAAAATATAATTTTTTGCTGATTGCACACGAGTATTTGTTTGTGTTTAGAAAATAGGAGGCATATCGTTTTGGCTATAAATATAGGTGATGGAAATAAAATTAAAAACAGTACCATTTTGGATAATAGTGTAATTAATGGTGAATCAAAAGAAAAAAGTTGGGTAGAAAAACATCCTGTATTAATCGGAGTTATCACTGCAATTGTGTCAGGAGTGGTTTTGAAATTGGCTTTTTGGGATGAAATTATACAAGCGATAAATAAGATTTTAGGAGTGTAAAAATGGCAAAAAGCACGATTATAAAGGAACTCGCCAATAGTAAAATTGATACCGCTACGGCATTAAAAAGATTAAAAATTCTTTTATTAAATCTCGATAAGCCAGAGTTGAACGATTGGGTAAATTGTGAATTAAATGGATATAAAGATACAAAAACCATTCCGCCTTACAGAAGGTTTAGAGGACAGCTTAATGCGAATTTTGTTATCGGAAATTCAATTCGTTTAACCAAATATACAAATACTCCACTAACGACAGTTAACTTGCCTGATGATATAAGGGATGCTGTTGAGGAGGTAGTATTTTGCGAATCAATTGCTGCTATAAATAGTATGAAAGGACAAGAACTAGAAAAAATAATTTCGCCTGAGTTTTATAGCTATTTAACTAAAGGAACAAATATCTCTTTGATTACCTCTGCCAAAGTTAATATTAATATTTCTGCTCCTATTGAAGTAATAGCTGCTGTTGAGAATAGAATATTAGAAATATTGGTTTTACTTGAGAAAGAATTCGGAAATCTTGATGATTTAGATATTAATTGCGATACTAAAACTGAGCAAGAGTTGCAAAAGGTTTGTGAGCAAATCATAAATATTATTTATGTAGATAAAAGTGTTAGTATAGGTAATGATAATAAAATAAATAAAACTGATATTTGCACCTAAGTGATAATTTCTTAAATTAATACTTAAATGTAATATATAATAAAATATGCTAACAGGATTTCAAAATTGATAGCAAACCGTGATAGCAAAATGATAGCAAAAGTTAGGACTACCTATATAGATAGGATAATCTAAGACAAAGCAAATCAATTTGTGCCACTACGCTAAAACAAAATCGTTTAAGACCAGTTTTGTGGTTGCGAGTGGGAATGATACCAAGAGTATAGTAAAACCGCATAAATACTAGATCTCAGGTTCTCAAATTCCCGATTTGATAGAAAAAAATAATAGCAAGCTGTAAAACAATTTTAATCTAAGAGTTCTATCGGTTTATAGGTACAATTATCTAAATATTATAAAAGGTATTACTGACTTTTGCAGTCGGTAATGCCTTTTTTAGTTGAGCACGGAAGAGCAAATCAAAAAACCATCCGCTATGTGGGAGTGCGACACAAAAAATCTCCAAACTGATACAATAAAGTTGTTCAAGTCTATTGTAAAAGAAAGGAGAATTTTAATGTCAAATAAGTATAATAGTTTATCCGAGACTTTTTAAAATCTTGTGTAAACCTCCGAAATGGTATAGAATAAAAATATC
>ERZ808246.161-NODE-161-length-57271-cov-4.256379_pt1 | contig 57271 bp, 56 predicted proteins | sample MGYA00521083_ERZ808246 | MGnify/ENA primary metagenome ERZ808246 (study PRJEB31516, sample SAMN03275577) | gut metagenome | biome: mammalia-associated habitat; material: feces | host: Papio cynocephalus | place: Kenya | collected 2012-07-07 ... | reverse complement strand
ATATTCTTCATCTAAAAAAAGATGAAGCGCTTTTGCATAGGGCTTATTTTCAATAATAGAAAACAAAGTAGACCAATCATTTAGCATAAAAACATTATAAAGATTTGAAAACTAATGCGATAATAAAAAGGATGAAAGTTTTTTGGCTATTCAATCACCCCGCGCCTTATAAAGTAGACATGTTTAATTGTCTTGGCGAAAAAGTCGATCTTTTTGTATTGTTTGAAAGATCAAAAGAAAAATGTCGGAATAATGTTTTTTACGGGGAAGAAAAACGTTTCCATTATGCAATCTGTAAAGGATTAAAATGGGGATTAATGAACTCCTTGTCGGCTACTCCTATAAAATATATAAAAAAAGAAAAATACGATTGTATCGTAATAAATGGTTGGCGAACGTTAACGGAAATGAAAACGTTACGTTATTTAAAAAAGCATGACATCCCCTATATATTTGCAATTAATGGCGGAATAATCAAAAAGAAAGAAAATATATTTATTAGAAAGATAAAAACAAAATACATTGGCGGAGCCCTTTCTTATCTTTGCCCCGATGATAATTCAAAAGAATATTTGATACATTATGGTGCCAAAAAAGAAAACATTCATTTTTTTCACTATTCAAGCATCTTTGAAAAAGACATCATAAAAAAGCCCCGAGAAGAAATAGAAAAAATAGAACTGAGGAAAAAATTAGCTAATTCAAATGAAAAACTATTTGTCTCAAGCGGTCAATTAATAAAAAGAAAAAATTTTATAGAGCTAATTAAAGTTTGGAAAAACTTGCCGCAAGCATACAAATTATTAATTTGCGGGGAAGGAAAGCTAAAAAAGAAGATAGAAAAATTAACAAAAAAAGAAAAATTAGAAAACATAAAATTGCTCCCATACCAAAAAAAGAAAGACCTCCTGTATCTATTTTCTATATCAGATGGTTTTATATTTCTTTCAAAAGAAGACATTTATGGACACGTTATAAACGAAGCCTTATCGCAAGGGCTGCCCGTAATATCATCAAACAAAGTCAATGCCTCGCTTAATCTAATTAAGGATGGTTATAACGGTTACATCGTTAAGCTAAATGAAGAAAATGATATAATCAAAAAAATCAAAAATGAAACGTTGCTAACAATGGGAAATAATTGCATAGAAACTTCAAAGCAAAACACCATTGAACAAAGCGCGGTCGACACATTAAAAGCAATTGAAGAATTTATAAATAAAAAATGAAAATATTTTACCTAACAACCGCAATTAGAAACGATTCTTTCGATCTATTAATAAAAAAGGGAGAAAAGATAAATCCGGCTGGACAAAATTTCCACTCCAAGTTAATAGAAGGCCTAAAGAAAATAGCAAATCTAGAAGCCTATAGCTTGCCTCCTACTCAAAGCCAAATCAATAACGATGCTAGCTACAATTATTTTATTTATAAAAATAGAATCTTAAAAAAATTATTCGCAGTCAGCAACATTAAAAGTTCCATTAAAAAAAGAATAAAAAAAGAAGACGTAATACTTTTTGATTCTTTGTCTTTGCCATTAACAAAAATAGCCTCTTATTTTTCAAAAAGAGGCTATAAAACAATCCCTTTCTTAACTGATAGTCCATTCAATATCACTTTTTTAAAAAATAGCTGTGCTAAAAAAATAATAAATAACGTTTCATTTTCTAGCGGATCGATATCATTAACAAAAGAATTAACTAAACTATTCAATCTAGAAGAAAAGCCAAGCCTAGAAATCCAAGGGATCATGGATGAATTCATTCCAAAAGAAAGAAAAGAAAATTACTCCTATATCTATTTTGCAGGCGCTTTATTTAAAAAATATGGAGTAGAGGAATTGTTAAGTGCATTTTTAAACACAAATCCAGATTACAAATTGCTAATTGCAGGACATGGAGATATGGAAAATGAACTAACTAGAATTTCCAAAAACAATGCAAAAATCAAATATTTAGGCCAGGTATCAAAGGAAGACAACTATGCATATGAACATTTTGCCTCGCTTGTAATTAACCCAAGGCCTTATCCTAGCATTTATGATTCATACAGCATTCCATCAAAACTAATTGAGTATCTATGCTTATCTAAATACGTTTGTTCAACCTTTTCAACTCCTTTGGACGAATATTTTAAAAACTCCATTAATTTGATTGAGGGGACAATTGAAAGTTTCTTTTTGTCACATTTAGATGAAAATAAAAAGTTTGTTAACCTTAAGGAAAACGACCCTATTAAAAACTTAAAAATATTTGAAGCAGGCAATGTCTGCAATTCTATTTTTTCTTTTTTAAAATCTTTAAATTAGCTTCTATTCCATCAACTATTTTCTCAAAAGAAAAATTCTTTTCGTAATATTCCTTATTGTTTTTTCCAAATTCATTTAATTCTTTTTCATCCATGCTTAATAACTTAGCAAAAGACTCTTTAATGGATTCTATATTTTCCTTAGCAAAAATAGTCCCTTTGGCTTTTTCTAATATATCACGGCCATCTCCGGCAATAATCCCTAAAATCGGCTTCCCGTAATATAAAGAAGTGATGAGTTTATTAGGTATTGTTTTGCCTACGCTTCCACCTTCTTTTAAAGAAACAATAAGGGCTTTGCAATTTTTAAAATAAAGGCAAGCTTCATCCCTTCTTTTTGGTCCTAAATAAAGTACCCTATTTTCTATATGCTTTTCTTTAATTAATTCTTTTACATTGTCGCTTTCTGAGCCCATGCCAATAATAATTAATTTAGCATTGGAATTTTCTAGCAATGAAAACCCTTCTACTACTTCACTTACTAGTTGTAATTTTCCAATGTTCCCACAATAAACAAAAGTAGGATCTTCATAAATTATATCTTCTCCTTTTTTATGGGGCAAAAAGGCGGGTTGAGGAACGTATTCCATATCTAGGTTAGGCAATTTCAAATAAGAAGAAAAATAGTCTTTAAAAGAGGGGGAAGAGAGTAAAATCTTATCTACTCTTTTGTATATATACTTACTCCAAATTTTTAAAATTCCATATAATGGGTTACTTCTTTTTAAGGCATTTGTAATTAAAACGCTTTCCGGCCATAAATCTAGACAATGCAATAAAACAGGGATATTTTGCTTCCTTCTAATTTTAAGAGCAGGGCTAACCATTATTATTGGAGATAAAGACATAGAATAGACAACATCAAATTCGCCTAACCTTAATACTTTCCTTTTCGCATGTCTCCAAAATGACAAATAATTACGAACGATAGAAAAACGACCACTTTCTCTTGGAACAATATCTACCCTATAAATATCGACATTATTAACTCTTTCAAAATCGATGTTTTCATAACCTGGCGCAATGCCAACAAAACCATAACTTGGTTTGGATGTTAAAACAGTAACCTCGTGTCCTCTTTTAGATAAATCTTCCGCAATGGAGGTAATCGTAAATGGTTCTGGATAATAATGCTGGCAAACAATTAAAATTCTCACACTACTATTATAAATTTTTAAACAAAAACAATTAATAGAGAAAAATAGAGTTTATTGCTTTTTTGAACTATAATTTTTATTGATGGACTCTATCTTGGTGCAAGAAAAGAAATCAAGTAAAAACGTCAGGGCCAACGTTGTTATCAATTTAATAAGAACGTTAACAATGACGATTCTTTCTTTTATTACCTTCCCATACATAACTAGGGCTTTAGGGGATCAAACATTCGGTTTATATACCTGGGCTAATGCTTTCGTATATTATTTTTTAATATTAGCCAAAATATCAATTCCAAACGTAGCCATTAGAGAAGTAAGCAAAGTAAAAGAAAACCAAGAAAAACTATCCGCGACAGTAGGAACGTTTTTTATATTGCAATCAATAACAACATTGCTTTCGTTTTTATTGATGTCGGTATTAGTTTTTTCTATACCTTCTTTATATAATGCCCAAGAAATCATATTTTTATTATCGATCAACTTCCTAGTTGGAGTCTTTTCCTTTGAATGGGTTTATATTGCCTTAGAAAAGCATTTTTACATAACGATAAGATCTATTTTGCTTTTATCTTTTTCAGCCGTTTTGACCTTTACAGTTATTAGAACGAGTTCTTACCCCCAAAATTATCTATACGTCTATGCTTTGATTGCTATCTCGTCAACCATATTAACGGCTTTGCTAAATTGTTTATTGTTACCTAAATATATAAAAATAAGTTTTAAAGGACCATATAATTTTAAGCCTTTGATTAAACCCTTGATTACAATGCTTTTTCTCTCTTTTGCCCTGACCTTATATAACCAAACAGATGAATTCATTTTAGGGTTTATTGATCCAAGCAAAGCTTCGGTAGGCTCGTATTCAGTTGGGGTTAAAGGAATAGATATAATTATCACTTTAATAACTTCTTTATATGCCGTATTCATGCCACGTGCCTCATATTATTATGAAAAGGAGAATAAATATTTTTATAACAATCTTCTAAGATATTCTTTTAACATAACATTCTTTATAGCCGTTCCAGCCATAGCTACAATGGCAACATTAAGCACTCCTATCACCACTTTGATATCAGGCGGAGACTTGTCTTCAACTTATGCCGGGGCAAACTATATTTTGATTAGTTTATCGGCAATGATGCTTACTTATTCAATAGGAGACAATATCTATACGGAGATCCTATTGCCGGCAAAAAAAGAAAAATATTACTTATATGGGTTGCTTTTTGGAGTATTTATAAACGTTACTTTATCCTTAATATTTGGATACTACCTTTTTGCTTCTAACCCCGCCATTGGGGTAGCGATAGGCACAATAATTGCCGATATATTGATGGTTATATATTTAATCTATGTTTCAAAAGAATATTCAGTTAAAGCCATTTTTAATATTAACAATATGAAAATAACAATATTTGGGTTAATAATCGCCATAACTACAATCTTTGTTTACCCATATATTGAAAAGTCTTTTATTTCCTTAATAGAAGGGAAAGAATATGCCTTAATATTATCTTGTTTCTTAATGGTTTTAATCGATGCCTTAATTTATATTGGGGGATTAGCCTTATTCAAAGAAAAATTAGTTTCCTCTTTATTTAGAAGGAGCAAAAGCAAAGATGAGTAACCCAAATTTAAAGGAAAATAAATTAAAAAGATTTATCGGCGTATCGACAAGAAAACTAATAAAGTTTGTATCGCCTTTAACATACATAAAATTGCAATATAGATATATAACTCACCATAAATTAAATCTAAAAAACCCGACCCGTTATACCGAAAAGTTACAATACTTAAGATATTATGTATATCCAAAATGGGATGAAGTTTCTAGATGTGCTGGAAGGGTAACGGTTAGAGATTATATAAAGGAAAAAGGGTATGGCGATTCCTTAATTCCTTGTTTAGGTGTATTCGATAAATTCGAAGACATAGATTTTTCTAAATTGCCTAAAAGCTTTGTATTAAAAGCAAGCCATGCATCCGGGTTTAACATAATTGTTAAAAACAAAGATGATTTAAATATTGAATTAGCAAAAAAGAAATTTGATAAGTGGCTAAAAAAAGATTATGGAAAAATGACACTAGAAAGACATTATTCCAAGATAAAACCCCAAATAATAATAGAAGAATACATTGGAGATAAAAACAGCTTACCTACTGAATATAAAATCCATGTTTATAATGGAAAAGCAAGAAATCTATATGTCGTAACAGGAAGGGGAAGCGATATACGTTATACAGAGCTCTACATAGACTATACCCCGTTTGACGGCAGCCAATTTAATGGTTGGAAAAAAGCGGATAAATGTCCTGAAAAACCATCTAACTTTTCTAGCATGGTTAAAATGGCAGAAGATTGTTGCAAGCAATTTCCTTTTGTAAGATTTGATTGCTATAACATAGATGGAAAAATCTATTTTAGCGAGATGACTTTTACCCCGGCAAAAGGAACATTGATATTAGATGATGACAAAGCCGATTTTCAAATGGGAAAATGGTTAGACATTTCAAAATATATGAAAACTAATTCCAAGTAGAATCAGGGAAGAATACTTCTAAAAGCATTAATCCCACATAGTTAGGAGATTCTTCATCAAAATTAGAGGAGGTCTGGAATTCGCAATCATCAAAAACTAACTTAAAATCAATAGACATTCCAACAACCCCTTTTGGATCGTAGTCTATATCATCAAAATAAAATCCTACTAAAGAAGTAAGCTCAGCCGATCTATTGGTTTGCAATTTTACATCCTTTAACAAAAACGTTGAAGCCATGTATTTGTTTTCTTCATTTAGTTTATAAAAAGTAACATTAATATCAAAGGTAGTAACTCTGCCTCTGCCGCTATCGATAGTATCGCTGCCACCTCTTGCAGAAAAAGCAAAATATGGCGCGGATGATAATTCTAAAGGGAATCTTGTTCCATAGCCTGATTCATCTAATTCAACCAAGGAATAAGAGCTCCAGGCGTTACACCTTACTTGGCCATTATAAAGCTTGGATAAATATCCTTTTCTAAAAGAAGGGTCGACTCTAGCGAGTTTTTTTGTTTGACCATAAGCAACATCATAAAGACTTGATTGATCAGTCCAAACACCTACCCCATCATTTTTAATATCAGGTTCCCAAAGCAAATCATCAACTCCATTACTTCTTTTAAAATATTCTGGGTGTTTTTGTTTAGCTTGTCCAAATCCATAGCAAGAAGAAGGGGAATTAAAATTTCCAGAACCAGCAAAATATTGATTTTGACCAGTCCCATTAGTTAAAGTAGAAACATTAGACACCGCTCTAGCTTCTTTTAAGCCATCATCATAATGATTGTATCTATTCTCAATAAAAACCTGACTTACATAGGCATTACCATCATAAAGTTCATTGCTATCCGCACAGGAAAATAGAAAAAGAGAAAGGAAAGATAGGCACAAAATTCTTTTTTTATTCATCTGCTTTAACCTCACTTAGTTTTAAACTTGTCGTGGCATTGTTTATGCCATTTTTCTTCTTTGTTAAAAAATCGCAAAGGTAGCCCATCAAAAAATAAATTATCAAAGAAGTATTCAATCTTGAAATGGAAACAAAGTTGCTACCTCTTGGAGAAAATACATTATCTATTTCGCTTAAATGTCTAAATGGCATTTCTTCATTTAATAAAGATAAATAAATGAAGATACCAAACAAGGACATCCATAATGAAGCAATTTCAATAGAAGTGTCCTCGTATAAAAGCCTATTAATGCCCATCTTTAAAAAGACGAAAATAAGAATCATCAACAAAATAAATGAAAGTAACCCATTTTGAAATAAGATAGTAAATTCAAAAAAAGGCAAATTATAAGTAGTCAATGAAGAAGAGCCAAATAACGTTGAAACAAACGAAGAAAAAGTTATATGACGTATTTCGGCTGCATCTAATTCAAAGAACAAACTAGAAATGGACTCTCTTAGCCTATACAAAACAGCGCCTTCCTTATAATAACGACCAAGCAAAGGCAAATCATCAAGGAACCCTTTTTCTTGTCCTAAAAACCCATCAAGCAAAATTAAAAATACAAACAAACTAACTATAAAAAGAAGGCAATAGTAAACAATATTAACGGTCAGAAGTGTGATTTTTTTACTCTTAGCATCTTTTTTAATGAAATACCTACAAAGAAATATTAAAGCGGCAAATACGTATACTATTAAAAGGAGCAGTAAACCTTTTTTAAACGGCACAAAAACCATATCAAGTAGTCCTAGCAAGGCAAATCCAAGCAAAATAAGAGCTTTTTTCTTTTCTTTCTTTTCAAAGAAAAATGGCAAAGCACCTCCAGCACTAGCTAAAATAAAAGAACCGAGCTTGCAAAATGATAAAGAAGCCTCAACAAATGAAAAACCATCTAAATACTTTCCTTCATTAGCTATAGAAAATACGACTCCGTCAAAATAGTAAACCTTATTAGGGTTTAAAGCAGAATAGAAGAAACCATAACGAACAAGAGAATAAACCATGCTAATAAAAACTAGAACTGCTATTCCGCTTAAAAAAGAAAAAACAACATATTGAGCCTTAACTACTTTTAAATACTTAAGGCCATATCCTAGTAAAAAGAAGCCAGCCAAGCCAATAACTACCATTAAGTTTTGAACAATCATAGAAAAGGGGTTAGATGAATACATTTTTACCCAAAAGGAAGAATAGCCTAACAAAATAGTAAACAAGGATAAAACGGAAAGAAGGAAAATTCCTTTTTTTGATAGTTCCTCTTGCTTCGTCGCGTTTAGTAAGAATGGAACTAAAAACAAACTAAGGCAAAAGCCTATAGCCCTTAAAAAAGTTAGACCCGTCGTGCCAGCAAAGCCAAAACAAGTCAAGGCCATTACTTCTAAAGATAAAAAAGCCAAAACCGTGTCATATCTTTTTAATGAATCACCATTTTTTTCATTTTCTTTTTCCATAAATCACCAATAAGCCCCTTTCTCTATCTTTTCATAACCCTTTGGTTTTCGACTTGGTCTAATCCAATAAGAATTAACATATTTACTTACGTGAGTTCTATTTTCCCACCTTTTTCCCATAATTCCAAACATTGTTGGAGTAGCTCCCCCAGTTTGAATGCCTATCTTTCCTTTTTCCTTGCAATGAATAGCTAAAAAGGATCCATACGCACCTGCTCCAATTAAAGCTATATCGTAATCGAATGAATCGATTTTTTTATATAAAAAAGAAAGCAACTCAAAAAAAGAAGAATCTTCTATTGTTTCATCGGCTAAGGTTAAAGGAGCTTCCACTGTCATTAAATTAAATTTAGGGACGATTCTTTCATTATTGAATATTAAATCGATTTTTTTATATTGTGTTTCTATCTCTTTGGCAAAAGAAGAAACGACAAGGACATTTTTTCCTTCTAATTTCTTTATCCAGTCCCCTCTTAAAGGCTCCATCCCTTCATAAAGAATCGGGGTGGCATTTTTGCAGTACCTAGAATAAAAATAATCTTCCATATGAGCACCAGATATTCCTAGGTAGTCTACTTTATTTAGAATAGATAAAAATGTGTCCCCGTATTTTTGTAAATTCTTTTGAGTAGGAGGAAAAAAACCAGCATTGTTTTTCATAGAATAAATAACGCTATCTTTGTATTTATGTTTGAAACCTAATTCTATTTTTTCGTGGTTATTTAGACAGCTTAATTCCACAGCCCCAAACCTAATCGCGCAAAAAGGACTAGAAGTAGACAAAGCTTTATTTAAAACTAAATTTGTATAATCTAAATTAATGCCATTTTCTCCGCAAAAATGCGATAAATTTCTAGGTTTTTTAAAAATTTTATATTTTAGGAATGCAGGAATATTCCTTATAAAGAAATTTATATAAGTTAGCCTTTGCTTAAATGCCATATCCATATTTTAAAACAAAAAAACGATTATAGAAAATGTTACTTTAGAATTAATCTAGCAAAAAAATAAAAAGCTAAGTAGCCTAAGAGCATGCTCAAAATACGCTTCGATTACATCTAACTAGAAGATAAAAAACCGCTTTTTATAATTTAGATGAATAGTTAGGATCTTTTGCCATATATTTTTTTGCTAAGCTACTAGCAATTAGGCCAACTATATAAAAAATTAAAGAAATAAAGGCTAAGCTAAAACAAACAATAAGCAATATAAGCATTGTTGAAGAATGGTTTTCGGAATACAGAATAGAAAAAATGAAGCCAGACAAAGAAGATAGAATCAAGGCACTAAATCCATATTTGCTGCCAAGTAAAGCAAGGCTAGTATAAAAATGAATTTTATTTGAATAATCGCTTAATGTCTTTTTAGGCGTGTCATTCTTTTTTGGTGTGTCGATCTTTTCTTTTTCGACTTCCACTTCTACAATTTCATCTTTCTTATCCATGTCTTGATTATAAATGGCAATAGAAAAGTGAGCAAGGTAGCTCGCTTGTTTTTAATCAAGTCCAAATGTTTCAAATAGATGAGACGATTTCATCAGCCATCTTTTCTAGCTCATTTAACTGACTTTCTTTTAATTTGCTTACAATCGTTAAACTATTTTGCAAAAATGAGCAGCCTTCTAAATCTTTTGTAATTGCTTTCATGGCGTTTTTAGCCATCGGAGCCCACGAACCATTTTCAATAAAGCCAAATGTCTTGTTACGTATTTTATGTGCGGACAAATCATGTAGGAATTCTTCCATCTTAACGAAAGCCCCTGCATTATAAGTAACAGAAGCAAGAATGATTGTTTTGACTCTAAAAGTTTCACCTATCAAAATAGATTGGTCAGTTTTAGATACATCGTAAGTAGCAATGTTTTTAACACCTTTATTCATTAACATATTGGATAGTACATCCACGGCATTTTTTGTATTGCCATAAATTGAGCCATAGCAAAGCAAAACACCATCATTATCTTCTGCTTCATAGCTAGCCCACTTTTTATATAAATCAACAATACGAGTTATCCCTTTTCTATAAATAGGTCCATGTAACGGACAAATCATCTTAATATCTAAAGAGGATGCTTTCTTTAAAGCAATATTCACTTGATCGCCATATTTTCCTACTATATTCGCATAATATCGCCTAGCCTCGGAAATATAAGAGGGGGAAAGCTCATTAGAATCAATAAATAAATCTCCATCTATCGCTCCAAAAGTTCCAAAAGCATCAGCAGAAAACAAAACCCCATTACTATGTTCAAACGTAAACATAACTTCCGGCCAATGAACCATAGGAGCCATTACAAATGAAAACGTATGTCTTCCTATATTTAAACGATCTCCCTCTTTTACTATTAAGATTTCATTTTTAATATCAGGAAAAAAATTAAGCAAAAATTTCTTACCCATGGCATTAGTTACAATGCTCATATCTATATGACGCAAACAAAGCTCTGCAATGCATGCAGAATGATCCGGCTCCATATGATCGACTATTAAATAATCAAGTTTTCTTCCCTTTAACAAGGAATCAACGTTTTCTAAAAATACATCGAGGGCAGAAGCATCAACGGTATCAAGCAAAGCGGTTTTTTCATCTAAATACAAATAAGAGTTATAGCTGACTCCATTTGGAATCGGATATACGTTTTCAAACAAAGCCAAACGCCTATCGCTAGAACCGACGTAATATAAGTCATCAAGTATTTTTGTTTCGCAATGCATATAAATTTACCTCTTATAAATTAATTTTAATAAAGAAGAAAAGTAATTCAACAAAGGTGCATTAAAAAGAGCAGGTTTCCCTGCTCTTAGAAATTTATTTACTTCTTATTAGATTCTAATTTCTTATAGCCTTTTTTAGCCATTAAATCATCGACTAATTTGCAAGCTCTTCTAAATGAAAGGTCGCTTTTTACTCTAAAGCAAAGAGGCATTTCGGCCATCTTTTTAGAAGTATTAGTTTCAACTGGAATTGGAGTTTGTTCATATTCTTTTGGATCAAGAGCAAACGATACTTTTAACTTTTTACCAGAAATAGTTATGAACACAAGCTTTTCTCTTTTAGCAGAGAAAGTATCTCCTGGAATAGAAATTCTATTCTTTATTCCATAAGATTTAACATAATCTCTTAAATCGTAATATTTATGGCGTAAATCATATTCGCTATTCTTTAATTTTGTTTCGAAAGAAGCACGGCGTTTTGATCCTAAATTTGCAAATGGGTCGTTAGATTCTTCATCTGCTACGGTTTCAGTTTCAACTTCAGCTGGTTTTTCTTCAGTCTTATCCTCTTCTACTTCTTTTATGGTTTCAACGCTTTGATGCTTAGAAAGTTCATCGACGACAATTTCTCTGATTTCTGGTTCGGTATAAATCTTTTCTTTTTCCGAAGTCATTTCTTCCCTAACGATTGCACGGATTTCATTTTCGGTATAAGTCTTGCCTTCGGTGGCTTTCATATTGAGATATTCTTCTCTAGCGGCTTGACGAGCTTCTTTTTCGCTAAAGGTTTCAACTTCATTCCTTAAAGAAAGATAGCTTGAAACCGATAAGAAGAACATAGAAAGCAAAGACAAAGAAAAAACAATCGTGTAATTAAAAGCAGCCGATCTCCAAATAACGCCTCTATCTAAAGGAAGCATAAAGGAAACAAAAACATAAGACGCAAAAAATGTAACAAATAAAGCGGCGAGTAAATTGATTAATGATTTAAATTTCTTTCTTAAAACAACAAAAACCAAACCGATTATGGTAACAAAGATAGAAAGGTAGCAAATAGCAACAGCTAGGCAACGATACCAAGCTAAATTGCCCCAAAAAAGGCGTCCGGTTCCGGTCCAGCCAGGATCGGCAGAGAATGAAGTCCAGAACCAACCAGTTCCAGGGATGATTCCCCAAGGATAAGATGTGGAGAATGGAATTGCTCCGATTGCTCCAGCAATGTTCATGTAAATGATGGCGAGGGCAAACAAAACTCCGCCAATGACGAGTGTTAAGTTAGATTTCTTGCAAATCCACTTATTTTCTTTTGCCATAAAAAACTCCTTAAAGTCTAAATTTAACGCTATAATCGTACACGGGTCTAATATTTTCTTCAATAAAATATGTGAATTTTTTAAAAATAATCGATATTTTTGATAATTTTTTTCAAATATAGAAGCAAGCAAATGAAAAAGAAAGTTACCGTATTGAAAAATCAATAGAAAATTCTAGAATAGCATGCAGTCATTTTTATGGGAAAACAATTGTTTAAAGAAATGGATATGACAAAGGGAAACCTGTTTGCCAAAATAGGTTTATTTTCTTTGCCTTTATTTTTGACAACCGTCTTGCAACTGCTATATTCCACAGTCGACCTAGTCACCGTTCATTTTATGGGTGGTGGGCAATCTTCCATGGCAGCCGTTGCAGCAAATGGGGCCTTAATAAATTTAGTCATTGTAGTTTTTTCGAATATGGCCATGGGTTCAAATGTAGCTATAGGCAATGCGAAAGGAGCTAACAATAAAGAAAAAGCCTCAAAAATATTGCATACGTCCTTTCTAGTCTCCGTAATAAGTGGAATTACAGTTGGGATTATTGGATATTTTTCTTCTCGATATCTATTGGAAATCATGGGGACAAGTGACCATTTAATTGATTTGGCAACCACTTATTTGCAAATTTATTTCTTGGGTTTGCCCTTTTTAATGATTTATAACTACTTATCGCAAATAATGAGGGCCGAAGGAGATTCTGCCATGCCTTTCTTTATTCTTTTAATATCCGGATTATTTAACGTTGCAGCCGACATTGCTTTTGTCGCCTGGCTAAAAATGGATGTGGCTGGCGTAGCAATAGCGACTGTCATTTCAGAAATAATTTCAGCCATCTTGGCCATACTTTCTTTTTTCTTTAACAAAAAATCTTATGTTAGGCTAGAGTGGAAGCAAATGAGAATCGATAACGCCTCCTTAAAAGAAATAGTTAGGTTAGGCTTACCTGCTGGTCTTCAAGGATTTTTCTTTGCCTTGCCAAACGTATTTATTCAAGCAAAACTATATCAAGTAGCCCCAGAAAACAAAGAACTTCAAGATGGGGCCATAGCCTCAAGTAATATCGAAAGCTACATATATGCAGGAATAGAGGCAATTTATTCAGCCGCTATGTCTTTTACTGCCACAAATTATGGAGCAAAAAAGAAAAACAGCATTAAAAAAATATTTTTCTATTCCATGGTTTGGAATTTCCTATTTTGTGGGGTGATTTCTATAATCGTAATATTTGCCAATAGACAATTGCTTGGGTTATATGTAGACACAGAGCAAGCCTTGATTTCCGGAAAAGAAAGACTGCTTGTAGTTGGTCTGACTTATGTATTGGATGGGGTCATGGATATTTCTAGCGGCATAATGAGAGGATGCAGAAGAAGCACATTCCCAATGATTTCCACCTTAATCGGATGCACAATAATTAGAATATTATTTCTTGAAACATTATTTAATTTACCCTACTTTCATACGGTAGGTTGGTTATATAGTGTCTATCCAATTTCTTGGGCGTTAACTTCAATTGCAAATATAATCGCAATGGTTTGTATCCTAAAAAAAGTAAATATCGAACTAGCAAGCAAAGAAAAGAAAGCTATTTAACATTTTTGAAAACATCTTTTATTTCTTCTTCGCTAATGCCCATACGTCTTAAATAAGACATTTGATTTTCAATTGTTTGTTTAACTATGGCTTTTTTATAAAGCCTTAATTGCGCTTCAGTGAAAAAGCAAACATAAAAACCTTTTCCTGGACAAGAATAAATAAAACCGTCTTTTTCTAGCTCCTCATAAGCGTTTTTAATGGTAATAACAGATATTTTCAAACTAGATGCCAATTGGCGAATTGAAGGGAGAGGCTCATCTCCTTTTAATTTCCTGCTTAAAATATCAGATTTAATGCATTCTTCGATTTGCTTATAAATTGGCAAAGGCGATTTAGAGGAAAGAACAATATCCATATCAAAGGTTTCTACTTTCTAATTCCTTAACACTTATAAAGTTAGTGAGAATGGTCATGATTATAAACAAAAGCAAACCAATAAAGAAATAAATTAGTTGATATACAAGCCCACTATCTTTATTTAAAGAATCACCGATACCAGGAATAAAAGCAAATATTATGCCAGCAAAACAAAGCCAAAAGATAGTAACAAACATTGCCACTAAATAAGCCATGATCCTTTTTGGGGCAGTTTTAAAATAGATAACAAAAATTAAAAAATTAAACAATCCATACCCGATAAAAAGGGTTGCATATAACGATAAAGGGTTATTTAATCCAGGGTTATTTTCTAACGAGGCAGACATATAAAAATAACGAAAAAGAACTAAAGGGACACTAATTAAAATAGTAGTCAATTCTAAAAATAAAAAAGAAAACGATTTTGAAGCCACATAGTCCTTTTTTCTAATCGGCATAAGGAGAGAAAACTCTAAATCATTGTTCTCGCTCATCAAAGACAAAATAACATTTGGAAATAAGGAAAGAGGAAAAATGAAACAAACAACCAATGGATAGTTAGGAATAAAAACCATGAAGGGAAATAGAAATGCAAAATAACAAGAAGGGTGGATGCCTAATTTTAATTCTTTATTAATTAATGCTTTCATTTTTTATGCCTCTTTCAATCATAATCATTATTTGTTCAATGGTAGGAAGAATTACTTCTACTCCATATGGCAATTTATGCTCATCTTCTTTTTTTATTAAGGCTTGGAAAGAAAAATCAGACTCTCTCTTGCCCAAAAGCATTGAGACAGGTATCTTTTCTCCATCTTCTTTTGAACAATTTATCAATCTATAAAAGTCACAAAACTTTTCTTTTTCATCACTTAATACAATTTTTCCGTCCTTAATATAAGTAATGTAATCGGCAATTTGTTCCAAATCGGAAATAATTTGGGTTGAGAACAGAATTGAATGTTTCCCATCCTCTATATATTTTTGAAAAACCTCAAGGATTTCATCTCTAGAGAATGGATCTAGCCCTGAAGTTGGTTCATCTAAAATCAATAATTTTGCATCAAAAGACATAGATAAGGTCAAAAGAAATTTTGTCTTCATGCCGTTGGATAATTCTTTAAATTTTTTGCTTTTATCCAAGTTAAACTTTTTTAATAAAGACTCATATATGCCCTTATTAAAATTCTTATAAAACTTTGAAACGACTTCACCTATTACTTCTATTTTTGAATTAGAATAAATATTCATCCCGCCAAGCATTAAAGCAACGCTTTGCTTTAACTCTATCTCAGAATAATCTTCGACTTTCTTTCCTAATAAATATATTTCTCCTGAATCTTTCTTAACTAAGTTATAAATAGATTTAATAGTTGTTGTTTTTCCTGCACCATTTTTCCCAATAAAGCCCATTATGTAACCTGGCTCTAAAGAAAAATTAACGTCTTTTAATTCAAACGTTGGATACGATTTATATAGATGCTTAACTTCAAGGATAGGCATAATTAACCTCCGTGCATATTCAGTATACACATGTAAATTAACTATTCAACGTTTTTATGAGGCAAAGATATAGATACATTTAAAAAGAAAGAAAGAATAAATCCAAGCAAGGCAAGAAAGGACAAAACAAAGAACGATATATATCTAAAAGAAGTTAGATAAGGATAAACGAATTGCAAAATAGAATTAACAAGTTGATATATGCAAGGAGCTATAAAGACGGCTTTTCTTCTATATTTTGGGCCAACAATAGAATGTAACATCATAATGTTACTAGTCAAATATAGGCCATTGGCCATACCTTTTAAAGAATGCAAGGCTATAACGACCAAAACCAATCCAAGCCCATCTTGAATTGGTCCGTTATAAAAAATAGAAATTATTCCAAATGATGTCGATAAAAGGAAAAGCAATATAAAGGAAAGCGTTAAAGAAAATTTAACCTTTTTTCCAAAACCAAATTTAGTATTAATAAATACGAATACGAATTCCATTAAAGAGGAGAAAGCAATAAAAAATCCCCAGGTAAGAGGATTAAATGCATTTAAAACATCATTGCTACTTTCTAGAGCCGTCCAAAAATTGCTAGATAGAGAATCGTTAACCCAAACTAGAGGTATCCATATAGATGCAAGGAGCAAATAGAAAACATATGTTTTGTTTTTAAATAAATCCTTATAAGAAACTAATTCATGTTCATCTTGATGATAAATAGATGAATCAAATGGTTTAAATAGATACGTCAAACCAAACAAAATTAAAATAGTCGGAGAAGAAATGGAAAATAAAAATAAATAACCCTTGTATGAATGGAATAAACTTTCCGCGATTAAACCAGCGATAGGAGAAGCTAGAAGAGGAACCAGCACTCCATAAAGGCAAACATGCCCATATCTAGTTTTTTCAGCATAATTAATGTCGGCTATATTTGAAGTTTGAAAAGAAAGAAAAGACCAATGCAGCCCCATAAGCAAAAATGGAATTATGGCGAAGATAGAATATAGAAAATAGTACTGGAAACTATTTTCAACTAAGCCATTTCCGTTTAACCCGTTGGGTAAAAACAAGCCTAATAAACCGAGTGTATTTATCAAAACAAAAGAAGATAGGCAAATAATTCTCATCAGTTTTAAATTCTTCTTTTGAGAAGACACCAAAAAAGAAGATATAAATGTCCCTATTGCCGCCCCAAAAGGAGGAAGAAAAAGACTAAAAGAAGACATTAAAAACGACCATGATAGATTTTTCCTACATTCGTTAAGGAACAACGTCAAAAAAGAAAATACCATTCCTTCGTATAAAGAAACGAAAATATAAAATATCTGGGCCTTAAATGTTTCTTTATATTTTTTTCTATCTAAAAATAACGCATCGCTCATACAACAAATAATAGAAAAAATATCGGATAGATAAAAGTATATCTTCATGTTGTCTAAATAAATTTTAATTTAATTTGTTTGGCAATTAAAAAAAGTATGATGAAAATGAAATGGAGAAAAAATTATTTTCCTAAAAATATATGGTATTTTTTCGCCAGTTTTAAGCACACGTCCTTATTGTTTTTTCTCTATCAAAACAAATTGACTCCAATTTTTAATTTCTTGCCATTTGCAATAAAAATCTTCCTAGTCAGAAATTAGATAGCATGAAATGCCACGGGGTTCTAAATGAATTTTTTCACAAGCCAAAATGCGAAGCAATGGTTGCTCTAGATAATCACTGTAGCATAAATTCTTGGCTTTTTTGGTATTTAAAAGAACATTCAAGTCATACAAAAAACGGATAAATATTCCTATCTGCAAAAAAAGGCTTGATAACAATTGTATCAAACCCACGCTTTTTTATGGTGGAGTCGCGGAGAATCGAACTCCGGTCCGAAGAATGACCCTTAGCAGCGTCTACAGTTTAGACGGCATCATATTTCATCTACGATCAAGGATGCCGTAAGCATCGTAGACAAGGCTATAAATTTTCGTCACCCTTCCCTAGCCAAAGAAGAATGCTTATCGTCTTGGTATGACACCACTCCTATGTGTGAGACGAGTAAACCACAGGGGGCGTGCTTGTTCCTCCTAGAGGAAACCTATTTCGGTGCTAAATTAAGCGCAAGCGCACGAAACGCGATTAGCGCGGTTCGCATAAATAAAACTGTTGTCAGTTATTTTGTTTTGGCGTTATGGATCGCCACTCCACTGCAACTGCTAATTTTCTATCCTCCGTCAAAACCATGACGGCCCCAGAACAAGTGCTTGATGTGTTCAAGCGGTAGAAGTATATACCAAGAAATAAACAATGTGAAATTTTAAATAAAATTTAAGATTAATTATTATGCCTCATCGTCAACTTCTTTTTTATTAAAAGAAAAAGGAACGAGACAAATCAATAAAATAATTAAGGCAAATACACAAAATATAATAGAAAAATAGAAACCAGGCCCATATTTAACCCCAGAATAGAGGATACCTTTTGAGGAAAAGCAAACTAACCTCAAACAAAAGCAATCAAAGCACAAACAAATAGATCCAATAATTAACCCGGCAATAATATTTCTTTTAACTCTTTTCCCAAACAAACAAGAAAAAAAGCAGAGAACTAAAAGCTGTTCCAATATAAGTAAAGGAATGTTTAATGAATAAGAAAAAGAATACACGTACCCATTAAAAGTGAAAGAATCGCTTCCACCAAGCAGCACCTTATAGGGGGTTAAGTTTAAAGTTCTTCCTGTCTCTATTTCATAAGAGCAAAAAGGAGAAACGAAAAGAAAGAGGCCGCTTAGCAAAAATAAAATAGCAGCCACATAAACTAGCCATCCTTTTCTTTTTTCTTTCTTAATAGACACGATCATAATTAAATTATATTAAACGAAAGAAAAAAATGCGAATGAGCATACTAATGGAATCATAGAAATTCAAGTTTTTATTAAATTTAAGTCATAGTCCCTTTAAAAATGTCTTCGTCTCGTGTATTGTTATCTTTGCTTTGCAAAGGTTTATTTAGAAATGTCAAAAAATAAGAAAAAAAATAAAAAGGGTATCTCACCCGAAACAAAAGGAAAAATCGCACTAGGTTTTAAAACTTTATTTTCAAACGACGCCTGTATAAAAGTAGGAAGAGAATGGCATTGGTATTTGCCAATTGTTTTTGCAATTTTATCCGTTTTAATTGCTTTGATTCCTTCTTTTACAATTAATATGCAAACAAAAGTTGGCACTTCGATGTTAGGGTCTACCACTTATGGATACGAAAATGGCTTAGTTCATTTTACAAACTATTTACAAGAAAAAAACATCGATTTCGTCATAAAAGACTCCGTTTTAACAAATGAGAATTCCACCTGGGAAAAATCATTTGAAGGTGAAGAAAAATGGTTTGCCGCTAAAAATAGTGAAACAAATAAAACCACATTCGAAGTTTTCTTTAATTATACTGATTCGATAAGCGATAATGATTTCTATTCTAGAATAGTCGCTAATAAAAACCCTTACACAGATGTAGCTAGAAGCGAAGCAAAATATAATAGCAACGTTCTTGTCTTAGGCAAAAAGAACCTCTATTTAGGAAAATCGAATGGTTCAACTTTGACATCGGCTTCTGGGATTTATGATAGAAGTAACGGCATGAATCTAAAAGATTTAGCTCCCTCAAGCGAAAAGAATACTTTGGAATATACAAACCAATTGAAATCAAACTGGGCAAATTTTGTTAATGACTGCGCAGAAACACAAAAGAACACCCAATCCTGGACATATTTAGGAATCATGGCAGGAGTATATGTCGGCCTAGAATTCTTGTTTGGATTAGTCATATTCTTAATGACTAGAGGAAAACGCAACCCATTTAGAATTTACACATTCTGGGAAACACAAAAAATGTCTTACTGGGCTTCGCTATCTCCAGCGATTCTGTCTTTAGCAATTGGTTTTATGATTTCTAGATTCGCCTTATTCGCATTTATATTCTTATTTGGCTTAAGGATAATGTGGATGTCGATGAGGTCATTAAGGCCATATAACGGCAAATAAATTTAAGTCGAGCAAAGGCTCGGCTTTTTTGTTGCAGTTGCAGCTTTTACAACACAATTATTAAAAAACTAACAAGAGATTTGCTATAAGAAAGTTTTTCGTTGGATTAAGGCCATAAGAAAAGACCAAGTCTTTTAACATGAGCTAATCGACTTGGTCTTATTTATTTAGTCTAAATATTCGGGATTGATATGAACATGATATGGCTCTTGTAAAGCGCGGAAACCAGAATCTGGAATCGTTTGCTTTATGCCGCCCATTGAAAGCACCTTAATCAAGATGTCGCAACTCTTATCAACCGTATCGATTAATCCCCAGGTTGAATCGAATGTTTCACCTGTTACGAAGATGCCATGATGTGCCCAAATGGCAATATCAAATTTTTCCATTAATTTAGAAGTAGCAAGAGCAATTTCTTCCCCACCAGGAACCATCCAAGGAACAACGCCAACTCCAGCTGGGAAAATAATTGGACATTCAGTCATCATTTCCCAAAGCTTATGGCTCCAAGTTTTATTATCTAGCGGTAAAACGAAAGTTAAAGCAATAACGTTGGCCGGATGGCAATGATAAACTATCCTATATTTGCCATTTGTCCTGGCTTTGACAACTGCTAGATTCATTAAATGGCTAGGAAGCTCGGAAGTAGGATGATTACCACCATTCATTCCCCATTCAATGCGATAGTTTTCACCTTTTTCATCAACTTCGATAATGCCGCAATTAGACGCTGGATCGCGTTCCATATTCATCATATAGCAGCCTGTGCATTTTACTAAGAAATGCTCATTGGCTAAAGTTGGCACGGAAGCACCAATCTTAATCCATTTCCCATCCTTGCTCAAATGGTCTTTTACTTGAGCGACTTCTTCTTCATTCATGCGATAAGAAAGATTGCCGCCATTGCGTTCATGCCAACCTTTTCTATAGCCATCACCGCATAATCTAGCAAAACGTTTTACAAATTCTGTATCAACTGGATTCATTTTAATTAACCTCTTTTAGATAAAACTTCTTTTTCGTATTTGTCGACTTTCGCCATAATGTTTTCTTCCATGCCTTCTCTTCTTAAATATTCAGCATAGATCTCAGAATAAGGCAAATCTTTTACTCTTTCTTCTAATTCCAATAGATGAGTAAAATCACCTTTATCTTGCATTGACTTTAAGGTATTCCATGGAGTCAACAAAGCTTGCAATAAACATTTTTGCACGCTTCTTTCGCCAATTACCCAAGCTGCAATCCTATTAATTGAAGCATCGAAATAATCTAATCCAATAACAACTCTATCTTTGCCACCGCATCTAACTATTTCATTACATAGATCTTGCATAGTGTCATCTTTTATTATGACATGGTCAGAATCCCAACGAACTGGACGAGTAAGGTGCAAAGCGACCTTATCATAAAAGCAAAGAAGGGAAGGTATCTTATCGGCAACGTTTTCAGTTGGATGGTAATGCCCATTATCAAGCAAGCAAGCAATGCCATTTAAAGCAGCATAGTTTTGATAGAACTCACTTGAACCAACCGTATAAGATTCAACTCCAATTCCGAATACTTTGCTTTCCACTGCATCCATGATGTTTTCTTTTGGATATTTAACAGAGAAAATCTCGTCTAAGGATTTCTTTAATCTCATTCTAGGACCAAGTCTATCGGATGGGACATCCTTCATTCCGTCAGGAATCCAAACATCGCATAATGCAGGCGACCCTTGAGCTTTGCCAAACTCATTGGCGATGGCCCTGCACGCCTTACCATGCCTTACCCAAAATGAACGGACTTCTTCATCTGGAGAAGATAAAGTCAAGCCATCCTTAACCATGGGATTTGAGAAAAATGTTGGATTGAAATCCAAGGCTACATTTTTCTTTTTTGACCAATCCATCCATGGCTTAAAATCTTCTATTGTTAATTTATCTATTGTCTTAGAACAATCATTGACGGCATAAATGGCGTGTAAATTTAATCTTTTTTTGCCTGGCATCATAGAAAAGGCAAAATCAATATCATTCTTTAGTTCGCTAAAATTCCTTGCCCTGCCAGGATAATTCCCGGTAGTTTGAATCCCACCAGTTAAGGCACCGCTATTTTGAAAGCCTAAAACATCGTCACCCTGCCAGCAATGAACTGAAATTGAATATTCTTTGATTTCTTCCAATGCTTTTTCTACATCAACACCGTATTCAGCAAATTTTTTCTTTGCTTCGTCAAACATATTTTTCCTCCGCTTTTTAATTATAAATCAAGCCATATTTAGTATTGCACGAATTGATAAGACATTATCATTTTATGGTCATTTTTCGTAATTAGACGATATTAATTAGTCTAACTAACCAAAAAATGAGACAAGCAATAATCGGCCTTAACAATTATCAAATTGTTTTATAACGATAGCAATCTTATTTTTATAAAAATAACATTTAAACAATGCTTCCATGAAGTATAGTTCATCAAGAGAAAGAAATAGTATCACGACTTTGATTTACTTTTTAGCCTTAAGTAAACTAAAACGAAATAATAAATTGTCATTATTGCCCCAATAACAACATTACAAATTATAAACGACGGCCAATCTTTGCTTCCATTAAAGCAAGAGAAAAGATATCCATTGAAAAAATTGAACATGAAATGTAACAAGAAAGAATAAAAGAAACCGCCTCCATAATAATAAATAGAAGAGAGAATCACCCCTAAGCCAAATGTATAGATTAATTGAATTAAAGTAGACAAATTAAAGCCATTCAATAGATGTGAAAAAGAAAATAAAAGCGAAGAGATAATGATATATTTCCACGTCTTTTTTTCATTCTGTGTCCCACTTAAAATAATGCTTCTAAAAATAGCTTCCTCAATAAAAGAAATAAGCAAACAATCGATTAAATAAAAAAATAATTCAAATGAAAAACTAAAAGAAACATTATTTCTAAAAAACAAAGAAAAGTAGTTTGAAAAAGGCAATATAATAAAAAAAGGCAAATATTTAAAGGAAAAAGCCTTTTTCTTTTCCTTGCTTAAAAAGCCAAAAATATATAAATAAAGTAAAAGAAAAGACCTAAAAAACATTCTTAAAATGGAACATTCAAAATTATTTAATGGAGGAATGGAAGATAGACCCATTAACCCCACATAGATAACCATTATTATAAAAGCGGTACAAAAATCGTATTTATGGACCATGAAAATATTCTAAAATAATTAAAGGCGGTAGCAAAGGATACTATTTATGGAAATAACATCTATTAAAATAAAACAAGCGCAAGACTATTTAGACAGTGTAACCTCTAATCAAGAACTAGCAGGTTGTTCAGCCTTGCTAAAAGAAAATGAAAAAGAAGTTCTCTACATGCAATCTGGTTTTGCTAACATAGAAAAGAAAACTCCATTTACTAGAAATGCAATCTGCCGTCTTTATAGTGTCAGCAAAGTCTTTACTGCCGTAGCCGTCTATAAAGCCTTTGAACTAAATTTATTCAAAATAGATGACCCCATTAGTAAATTTTTCCCAAATTTTGCTAAAGCCAAAGCTGAAATAAGCGAAAGATTAATCGATGTTGCCTCACCTACAATTAGACAATTGTTAAACATGCAGGGCGGATTTGCTTATGGAGGCAAATATGTCGGCAAGGAATATGAAAAAATCGTTAAAGGCAATTATAAGGAAACTACTATCGAATTTGGGCAAAACATATCCACCTACCCACTAGATTATGTTCCTGGAACAAAAAGACAATATTCCATATGCGCCGATTTATTAGGCGTCATTATAGAAATTACTTCAAAGATGAAATTTGGTGATTTTCTAAAAAAATATATTTTTGATCCAATAGGTTTAAAAAACACTTTCTTTATCGTACCAAAAGAAAAAAGATTTTTAATACCTAGCACTTATACAAAAAAAGAAAACAAGACAGTTCCTTTTTCAAATTATATATTGGGAATAAATGGAACAGGAGAAAATAACAATTTTCAATCTGGTGGAGCGGGTTTATTCTCCACAATAGACGACGTTTCTTGCTTTGGAGTTAGTTTATTAAAAGGAGAAATAATAAACCTAAAATCTTTAAAAGAATTAAGCGAAGTCAAAGAAAACGAAATAAATAAACAAATAGACTGGATGGCTGATGAACATCTAGTCTATAAAAATTTAGTTCAAATAAGAAAAACAATAGATGAGGAAAAACCTTATTCATTCGTTAATGATTTTGGTTGGAATGGCTGGCTTGGCTGCGATTTAATATTGAATCTAAATAGGAAATCCGTCTTTGTCTTTTTTACTCAACAAGAAAATTATGGGCAAGGTAAAGTTAATAACAAACTAAGAGAAATATTATATAAATAAAGCAGAAAAACTTTATTAATGGAATTATAAAGACTATGTATCCAAAAATTGGCATATTTGACTCCTATTCATTAATGGTTATATTAGGATTGATCTTTGCCTTGATGTTTATAGAAATATATAGAAAGAAAAAGAAATTAAATAGAATATTGATATCAATTATAGAAATAAACGGCCTTATCTCTGCTTTCATAGGATTTATAGGAGCAGTACTGTTCCAAAATTTATATGACTTTATAGAAAATCCATCAACATATAAATGGAGCTGGGCCATGACTTTTTATGGGGGGTTAGTTTTTGGAATTCTTTCTTTTTTATTAGGCTATTTTTTATTTATAAAAAAGAAATTTGGGCCTTGTTTAGAAAAAGATATTTTTGTTTTTGTTCCTTCTTGTATAGCCATAGCCCAAGGCTTTGGCCGAATTGGTTGTTTTTTAGCAGGTTGCTGTTATGGGAAGGCGACAACTTCATGGATAGGAATAACATTTCCAAACGGTATAGGAAAAGTTATTCCCACAAATCTAATGGAAGCCTTATTCCTAATAATATTAGGCGTTTCCCTTTTGCTACTCTCCTTAACAAAAAATGGAAAGTTTAGTTTACCCGTGTATCTATTTTCCTATTCTATTTGGAGATTTATGATTGAGTTTTATAGAGGCGATCATAGAGGAGAATTTGTCAAAGGACTATCCCCAAGCCAATTTTGGTCAATAATAATGTTTTTAATAGGAATAGGATATTTAGCATATTTATTAATATATAAAAAAAGAGTCGACCAAGAGCGGTCAACTCTATAAGCCTACTTAGATATAGCCAGTAAGTTTCCTATAGCCGTAGCCTCACTTGGTCCCCTAATAACTTTTAAAGAGGAAACTTCTTCTGTTAATTTATTCAATATTTCAGCTTTGACTCCCCCGCCAAAAACACGAATTGAAGAAACCTTTTTATTAGTTATTTTTTCTAATCCTTCTATAGCAAGAGCATAGGCCTTAGCTAATGAATGATAAGCACAATAGAACAATTCACCATCATCTTTTGGAAGTGGGTATTTACTTTTTTCTAATAAAGACAAAATAGCATTTTTCATCGAAGGCGGATTTAACAAAGCCGAAGAAGAGGCATCGAACGTATATACATATTGTTTTGAACTTTCTAGACTAGCTAATCTAACTGCATCCAAAACCGAATTTAGTTTTAGTTCAGTTACAAGATTATTAATAATCCACATGCCTATGATATTTTTTAAAAACCTTACTTGATTAGGGAAAGAAAGTTCATTTGTAAAACAAGCTTCGTAAGCCGTTTTATTAGAAATTGGTTCATCTAGAATCGTCCCCAATAGACTCCATGTACCGCTAGAAAGAAGGACTTCGCCTTTTTTCCCTTCAGAACCAAAGAAAGCCGCAGCCGTATCATGCTCTAAAGTAGCATAAACATCAACTTGATAACCCACTTCCTTTTCAATTTCAGGCAATAATTTTCCTAGGCAAGTGCCGGCTTTAACAATAGGAGGAAACTGTTCTTCTTTTAAATTCAAAGAAGAGAGGATTTCCTTTGAATAAGACTTTCCACCCGGAGCCAAAATAGCCCCGGTTGAAAGAATAGATAATTCGTTTTGCTTGACTCCAGTAAGTAAATAACAAAGATAAGAAGGAAGAAGAATAATAGTCTTAGCCTTGGCTAATTTGCCATCCTTATAATCGCAATAAAGTTGATAACAAGTATTGAATTCATTCGGTTGAATGCCAGTTAGTTCAAACTCTTTTTTTGGAGTCAGATACTCTTCTTTTGCTTTTTTTGTTCTAATATCTCGATAAGAAATAACATTCCCAATTCTTTCATCGTTTTTATCAAGCAAAGCATAATCGACACCGAAAGTATCAATGCCCATCCTGCAGGGAACTTTTCCAAGATCCTTAGCTTTTTTCATTCCTTCTTTTACATAGAAGAAAAGTTTATCAACATCCCAATGAGCATGCCCGTTTCCTTCTTGAACCAAAGGAGTTTCGAACCTATAAATTTCTTCTATTTCCAATTTGCCATTTTCATAATGGCCTAATATATGACGCCCGCTTGTCGCCCCAACATCAACCGCTAGATAATAATTCATAATATTTTTCCTTTCAAAAAAAGCATATCTAAAAAATCCTAATCACCATAATCAGAACCACGCGACTTGTCTTCCACAAAAATACATAAAGGATCCGTTATATCAAAGATTTCTCTATAAATGAAGCCTTCTCTAGTAATCCATGGATTTTCAAAATCTGCCGTAAAAATAACCTTATGGTTCTTTTTTATAACTAAATCTATTTCTTTCATTATTTGGGCAAAGTTTTCATTTCTTTTTTCTTTAAATCCAATTAAACCATCATAAAAACCAGGCTCAACATAAAAAATATCACCATCTTCATTTTTATAACAATGAACAAGCCTATTAAGTGGGTCTACCACTTTTTCATATTTATCGAATTCAATATATTCCATGCATTGATATTTTATATTGTATGTCTTTTTATAAAAGAATTAGTTATTTAAAAAAGCAAAATTTAAAAAAATAAATAAGAATGAAGTAAGAATGAAGTATTACTTCACACTTACTTCACACTTTACTTCACTCACTTTGAAGTAAACGCTTAATCAGGAATGACTTTACTAGAATTTGCTCTATAAGTAGCTGGATACTCGCCCCTAATAGTTAACAAATATCCTTTTTCCACTAGTGGCAAAAGCATTTCTTTTCTAAAGTAACTAGATGGCTTTATTTTTAAATAATTGGCTATATCAGAAGCTGTTTTATTTTCGTTGTAACAAAAAGATAAAATTTTCAAAGCGTTTTTGCAGTCCAATAGTTCTAATGTATGAACAGGAGGATTGGTTGCTTTGCTAACTAATCCATTAACATGAGTCAAATCAGGCAACGTCAAAGAAAAGAAGGAGTCGTTAGAAGAAGCAAAGGGAGAAAACTTTTCGCCATATGGTTTATATTCTTCTTCGATTTTATCAAAGCCAGATTCTTTATGATCCATCATTTTGCATAAAGAAAATACAGAACAAATCAATTCATTTCTTCTTAAAGGTGGAATTTTAGCTAAATTAGTCTCCTTATTAAGCCATTTTGATCCTATTAAAGAACCAGGCGATATTATTTCTAATCTATCTTTATAAATGTTGATTTCAATTTGTCCTCCTTGGATAAAATAGTTTCTATGACCCAAAGCATTAGCTATTCCTTCAATTAGGGAACGGCGAGGAAATGCAACATATTTTTCCTTACTATCATTAGTTTTCACAAATCCATCAGCGCTATGAGATGTAACAAAATTAACCATTTCTTCTAATTCATAAAGCAAGTTGCCTTTGATGGTTTTGCTTGCGTAAAAAGTGTTCTCGCCTTTACTTACTCCTAAAAATTGTGAACATTCGACTAAGGTTCTACCATCATCACAATCATCTTTAAATAAAAGAGCCCCTCTTCTTAAACGGCCGAAGGAGTCAATGAAGCCAATGTTTATTAAATCCTTTTCTTTTAAATCCTTCCCATCATTATTTTTCTTATAAAAATCATTAAGAAATTTGAAGTCATCTTTATGATATTTTTTATCTGTTTCGAGCAAATCAAATGACGCGGAATCGCTATTCATTATTAAGTTTCTAATTTCTTCACCGCTTGCAACGCTGGTTTTGCCAAAATGTCTGACATAAATAACGCCAATTCCGTTGAAACGTAATGAAACTGGTGGATATTTACTTTTTTCAACATGCACTGCGATTACATATCGGGTGGGACTAGTATTCGGAACAATTATTTTCTCAATAAAGTAGTTTAAAGGAGGTTCTATGTGTTCCTCTATTTGCCTTTGAACCATTAGAGAAGTCTTGTCAGCCTCTTCATGGGGCAAAGCTAAAACAGTATGTGTTTTGTTATCAACACCAATATACATGACTCCGCCAAACGTATTAGCAAAGGAAGCCAATTGCTTTAGCCAACCAATTTCTAATCTTTCCGAACCTTCTCCTTTTCCTTCTTTAATTATTCCTTTAAATTCAGTTTTGTAGTCTTCTAAATTAACGTTTGGAATAAGCTCATCAATAAGCATAAGTTGCACCATCCTTATCTTGATTATATCTAAGAATGAAGTAAGAATGAAGTATTACTTCACACTTACTTCACACTTTACTTCACTCACTTTGAAGTAACAAAAAAAGAGGGACAAGCCCTCCTTTTTTCCTAAGTTAAATTAATACAAATAATTTTCCATTGGATAAACCAGATATCCATTGCAAGGAAGTTCATCCAAGGTAACCAAACCTGGTTGATCAGAAATGACATCAGGGATCCTATTAACAATAGTTGCACAGGTATGTTCAACAGTGGCAGGCTTTACAACATGGAATTCTGTATTTGGCTCGCCGCTTATCTTCCAATCGCACATATCACCGTCATCTGGTCCATAAACTTTCCCAATGCAGCGTGTTTCCAAAGTAATCCCCTGATGTGTTTCAGTTGTTACTACTGCAGCCATGCCTATACATTCTCCTTTTTTAAGGGTTCTGCCCATAGTTGAAGAGTAGACATCTTTATCTTCAAAATAAGGAACGGCTTTTTGAGTCGTTGACTTAATGGAAAGTCCTAAAGCGCTAGCTAAAGCGTCATTGCTATTCCAAACATAAGAAGGGACTATTTCTTTTGGATGGGCCAATGTTTTTTCAAATTCATCTGCGGTTAGCCCAACTCCATGCGCCTTAGCTAAAGCTAATCCGTATTCATCGACATTATAAGAAACTGCGCCTTCGATTTTAGTTATTTTGTGGCAACCTCCAGCAACTAGAGCCACCATATTTACCCAGAAAACATCTTCCATGCCACTGCCAACAATGGTTGCGTTATTATCTTTTGCCGTCTTATCCAAAATGTTAGCGTGCACGGGATCGGTATTCCAACAATCTGTCATTTCTTCACAAGTCGTAATGACATTTATGCCTCTTTCAAGGCATCTCATAAAATGAGGGAAACAATCGGAAACAGTAGAAAATAAAGTCACGACTGCAATATCTGGATCACAAGAATCTAATACTTCATCAGCATTGTTAGATATCTTTACTCCCAATTTATAGCCAAGTTCAGCATAATCGCCTACGTCCATACCAACGATTTTTGGATTTACATCAATGGCGCCGACAATTTGTGCGCCTTTATCAACAAGGTAGCGAAGGATGTACTTGCTCATTTTGCCACATCCATATTGAACGACTTTTATTTTTTGCATGGTTTTTACCCTGCCTTTCTATTTATAGAAAACCAAAAGGAATTAAAAAAAGCAAGTTACATTATTTAATGGATTTAAAAAATATATTTATAGCAGCAAAATCAATCCTTACGGAAACAATATATTATAGGCCGGTATTTCTTTGCTAAACTTTGCAAAGCGGTTACATATCCAAAATTAAATATACTTATTTATTCTTCTTTCTTTTAAATAGTAAAATAAGAAAACAAGAGGAAATATAAATGCCCGTTTTGGATAAAAAAGAAAAAATTAAAATAGTTTTCACAGATATTGACGGTACTCTTTTTTCCCATAAAACAAATATGGTTCCTCCTTCTGCTATAGATGCAATTAAAAAAATGCAAAGCAAAGGTATAAAAGTTTTTCTCTGTTCTGGAAGAAATTATTATCTAATTAGAAAAACAGGAATTTTGAATTTGTTCCACCCGGATGGGTTAATAACAATGAATGGATCTAACGCCATCATCGGAGGCAATATAATTTATCGCTACCCAATACCCGCCACTGTTGTTGACAAGATGATTCTTTTTGCCAAAAAGCTTAAATTCGGTTTAACTCTAATTGAAGAAAACGAAGGCCATATTAACATGATAGACGAAAGAGTAATTTCGGCCCATGAAAAATATGGGACTAGATTCCCTCAGCCTCGGTCCTTCCCCGATCATTACGATAGAACTGTTTACCAGATGATTGCTTTTTGTGATGAATTTGAAGAATCATTAATACTCCCTCATCTAGAAGATTGCAAATCTGCCAGATGGGACGAATATGCAGTTGACATTATGTTAAAGGATTCTGACAAAGCCAAAGGTATTTTATCGGTTTTGGAATATTACGGATACGAGCAAGAAAACGCCTTGACAATAGGAGATGGGGCTAATGATATTGAAATGCTTTTATTTGCCGGAACCTCCATTGCCATGGGAAATGGAAATAGTGAAGCAAAAGCGGTCGCCGATTTTGTAACAGAGGACATAGATAAAGACGGTTGGGCAAAAGGAATGAAACACTTTGGCCTATTAGACTAATTAAAATCAAATCATATTTTTAAATTCATCTTAGCGTTAAACCACCCTGATACGAAGAAAAGTTTAAAACTAAACTTTATAAATAAGACATGCTAAAATTTGTCTTAATTCAAGGAGATTCTACTTTATGGATAAAGAATTAGAACCATTATTTACGCCATGGAAAATTGGCAACTGCGAAATTAAAAACCGCATAGTCATGACATCAATGGGAGGCACCTCAATTTTTGGTTGGATGGAACGCCCTCATTTTGATGAAGAAGCTGCTAATTTTTTATTAGGAAAAGCAAAAAATAACGTCGGATTGATATTACCAGGTATTGCCCCAATCCAAAATCCAATGGGCGGCCAATGGCTTTATTCCAATAAAGGAATGTATAAAAAACTAAAGAAATTTATGGATGAAATCCACTCCTATGGGTCAAAAATGTTTGTCCAACTGACCGCTGGGTTTGGACGCTCCATGGCCGTTAATAAACTAATGGTAACAGTCCATAACAATAAAGGTTTAAAGCTATTATGCAAACCATTCTTAGATATAGACAAAATATGCGCTTCAGCCTCGCCAAGTCCAAATAGATGGTCAGAGGATTGCCCTAGCAGAGCCTTAACAATAAAAGAAATCCATAAAATGATAGATGCCTTTGCTCGCATTTCAAAATTATGCAAAGAGGCTGGAGTTGATGGCATTGAAGTTCACGCCGTTCACGAAGGATATTTGCTTGATCAATTTACATTAAAATATGTAAATAGAAGAAAAGACGAATACGGGGGTTCTTTAGAAAATAGATACCGCTTCCCAATTGAAATAGTAAAGGCAATTAAAAAGGAATGCGGAAAAGATTACCCGGTCTCTTTAAGGTATTCTGTTGTTTCCAAAACAAAAGGTTTCAATAGAGGCGCTTTGCCAGGAGAAGAATATAAAGAAGCGGGCCGTGATTTTGAAGAAAGCAAAATTGCCGCCAAAATGCTAACCGAAGCAGGCTATGACATGTTAAATTGCGACAATGGAACCTATGATGCTTGGTATTGGGCACATCCCCCAATATATATGGAAGAAAATTGCAATTTAAAAGAGGCGGAAAAGCTAAAGCCATTCGTAAACGTCCCAATTGTAGTTGCAGGTAGAATGGATCCTAGAGTAGCCGCTAAAGAAATAAGGGAAGGCAAAATCGATGCCATGGGTGTCGCAAGACAATTCTTGGCCGACGAAGAATGGGTTAGCAAAATGATGGATGGCAAAGAAAATGAGATCCGTCCATGTATTTGCTGCCACAATGGTTGCTTTAATATGGCCCATTATAAAGGAGTTGCCAACGATCAAGATTTAAGCGATGCCTTGCATATGGCTAGATGTGCAATAAACGCTGAAACAATGCAAACGAAAATCCACCATATTGTCCCAACCAAAAAGCCAAAAACAGTTGCCATTATTGGAGGGGGAATCGGCGGAATGGAGACGGCACGTGTATTGAAATTACGTGGACATACTCCAATAATTTATGAAAAAAATGACCATCTAGGCGGCACTTTCATTCCAGCTTCTAAAGCTTCCTTTAAAGGAAAATTAAGAGGATTAGAAGCCTGGTATGAACTCACAATAAAGAACATGGGCATAGAAGTTCATTTAAATAATGAAATTAAAGACATTTCATCCATAAAAGCCGATGCTTATGTTATTGCCACAGGTTCTAAAGCAAGGCATTTTAAAATTGAAGGCGAAGAAAAAGCCATTGATGCCATTGATTATTTAAACGGAGCAAAAGTCGGCAATACCGTGGCCGTAATCGGTGGAGGCTTGACTGGATGCGAAATCGCCTATGAATTGTCCTTAGAAGGCAAAAAACCAATAATCATCGAAATGAAAAATGATCTAATTGCCCAAAAGGGAGTATGCTTGGCTAATTCTTCTTATCTAAGGGAATACTTTGCCCTTGCTAAAGTCCCAGTCCACTTAGAAACAAAGTTAACTTCCATTGACGATAAAGAAATTACTATTGAAAAGTTAGGCTCTAGACCAGAAAAAATTCCAGTCGATTCCGTTATTATGTCAGTTGGCTATACCCCGACCCCCTTAGTCAAAAAAGGAAAAAACGTTCACTTAGTAGGCGATTGTCTAACGGTTGGAAACTTAAGAACTGTCATTTGGCGTGCTTATGAAGTAGCCATGAAAATATAAGCAAAAGGTCAGCAAATAAAAGCTGGCCTTTTTCTATTCTATTTGTGATAAGGCTCGTGATTTAATATTCGAAAGCTTCTATATAATTGCTCTAACAAAATTATTCTAACAAGTTGATGAGGATAAGTTGCTTTGCCAAAGCAAATGGACTCGTTAGCCCTATGTTTTATTTCTTCACTAAGTCCAAGAGAACCGCCTATTACAAAGTTGATAGTAGATTTAGATGAAACAAACATTTTATCTAAATGAAACGCAAATTCGATTGAATCGTATTGCTTTGCATTTAAATCCAGTGCCACTAAATAGGAAGACGGATTTAATTTTGCAAGAACCTTCTTTCCTTCTTTATTTTTAATTTCCTCTTCTTCTTTTTTAGAAGCGTTATCTTTAATGGGCAAATCGCTTATCTCAATTACTTCAATATGAGCATACGGGTTAATTCTTTTTATATATTCATTGCAGGCGTTAACCCAATATGATTCTTTTAATTTTCCTATGCAATAAATATTTATTTTCACCAGGAACCTCCTAAAACCATGCTATCTTGTTTTGTGACCAATATTTCATATTTACTAAAATCGACATTTTTCTTTTTGAAAATATTTTTATAAGAAGAAATTGCTTTTTCTTCATTATTGCAATCTTTGCTAAGGTGGCCTAAATATATCCCTTTTGTCTTATCGCCAATTATTTTACAGGCATATCCAGCCGAAGCCACATTAGATAAATGGCCCTTATCTCCTATAACCCTATCTATAAGGACTTTTGGACGGTTACTATTTAATTCCATGGTCAGATCATGGTTAGATTCCAACAAATAATAAGTCTTGTTTTTTAATAAAGCTAAATTTCTCTCTGATAGAAAACCAGTATCGGTAATATAGCCCATGGACTCATCTTCATCATAAATAATGTAATTTAAAGGATTAGGCGCATCGTGAGAAGAAGAAATAGGGACTATATTAATAGATCCAATCTTTAACGGCTTATATGGCTTTAATTTTATATAATCAGTAGAAGCATCAAACGTTTTATTCGATGCATATAAAGGAATTTGTTTTGGAAGCAAAGAAACTCCTTTTATATGATCGCTATGATTATGTGTAATGAAAATGGCATTTATATCATCTAAGGAAGCATTAAATAGTTTCAAGCCATCCACAATTCTATACTTAGGAAGACCATCGTCTATTAAGATTATCGTACCATTAGATTTTATTAATGTAGCGTTACCTTTCGAGCCAGAACCAACAAATATAATAGAAAGCATTATTAATTAAGAGCCACGCTCCATGCTGGCCATTTTTTCTTCATATTCAGGAGATGGATCGTCAAAACGAGAATACGCTCTTTGGAATAGAAGATTTACGGTTCCAGTTGATCCGTTCCTATTTTTTGCAACCAAAACTTTTACATCCGACATAGAATTCTCGTTTTGAGCAGGCGTAGTAGGCTTATTTTCTTCATTAGAAGGAGCATCTTCTTTTTTGTTTTTTGCCCATCCCTTTCCTTTTGCTTTTTGACCTAAATCAGCATAATAGTCAGATCTATACATTAACATTACTATATCGGCGTCTTGTTCAATTGAGCCTGAATCTCTAAGGTTAGAAAGAACCGGGACTTTAGAATCACTTTGGTCGACATCACGGTTAAGCTGAGCAAGGCAAATAACTGGAATATTTAAAGTTCTTGCCAAAGCCTTGATAGACTTAGAAATATCAGATACTTCTTGTTGCCTAGCATTAGGATTAGTCTTGTCCGCATATTTAATTAATCCCAGGTAATCGATAACAATTAACCCTAAATTTGGATGGGCTTTTTTTAATTTAGTGGCTTTAGCAATGATATCGCCTAATTTGGCATTAGGAGTATCATCGAAATACATTTCTAGTTTTGCAATTTCCTCAATTGCCGCGGATATTTTTACTCTATCTTGATTATTTAAATAACCGGTTTGTATTTTTTCATTAGGCACGGAAGAACGGCAAGCAACAAGTCTTTCCATGACTTTTTCAGCCGGCATTTCTAAGGAAAAGAATCCAACAGGAATGTGATCGTGCAAGGCTGCATTAAAAGCAAAATTCATCCCTAAAGCCGTCTTTCCAACGGAAGGACGGGCCGCCAGAATTATCATGTCCCCTTTTTGCCAACCATGAGTATAGGAATTTAATTTTTTATAACCGGTATCGACCCCAGTCATCCCACGATGATCTGCCTTACTAGCTTCTGAAATTTTATTCGTAACTTCTACGGCCACTTCTTTGGCGGACTTCATGCCTTGAACTACTCTTTTAGAGGCAATCGCAGAAATAGAATCATTGCTTTTTGCAATAAAGGAGCCGATATCAGAAACACCTGTTGCATATTCTTCCTGTATGTCTTTGAATTTTAAAAGCAATTCTCTTAAAACTGCTTGTTCATGAACCATGTTTATATAGTGGTCAATGTTATCTGGGGTAATTATTGAACTAACAAGGTCAAACAAATAACTGGCCGTTACGGCATTATCTAATTTAAGGGCAATCAATTCATCAATAACTGTTTGGGCATCAATTGGCCTTCCGTTTTTATGGAGTTCTACCATGGCGCGGAAAACTAGCTTATTGCGAGAATCAGCATCAGAAAAATCCTCTTCACTTAAACTACCTAATGCCACATCAGCGGCATCAGGGGCGATAAGCATAGAGCCCAAAACCGAGCGTTCAGCTTCAACATTGCTTGGAAGCTTATAAACTTTAGGCATTGTCTTTGGCATTATTTTTCCTCAGAAATATGAACATTAACAACTCCGGTTACGACTCCTTGGCTGCCTTTATATAATTCAATTTTTAATCTAGTATAGCCGATAGCGTTCGCAGGATATTTATCTAAAAATTTCCTTTTATCAATTTTTATACCCCATTGTTTCTCCATGCCTTCTTCTATTTCTTTCGGAGAAATGGAGCCAAACATACGTCCATCGGAACCAACTTTGGCTTTGAATTCAACATTTATGTGTTCAAGCCTTTTGGCTAGTTCTTCGGCTTCCTTTTTTAATTGAATTTGCCTAGCTTCTTCCAAAGCATTGTTTTTAGCCAATTCTTTTTGGCTAGAAACAGTAGAAGGCGTAGCTAGCCCTCTTGGAATTAAATAATTAGAACCGTAACCATCAGATACTTCTATGGTTTCTCCTTTTTTTCCTAATTTTTTAACATCCGCTAATAAGATTACTTTCATTGCTTTATTCCTCCAAAATCAGATTTTGCCTCAGATAAATATAAATCTAACGTGTCAAGCAGCTTTCCTTCAACTGACGCGACAGGTGTATTAATAAATGTAGCCGCCGCCATGTCGAAGTGACCGCCGCCACCTAGTTTTTCACAAAGGATTTGCACATTGATAGAGCCGTCACTTCTAGCCGATATTTTAGTTTCTTTATCGGTTACTTTGCCAATGACAAAACAAGCATTTATGCCCTTTAAGCGCATTATTTGATTAGCGACTTTTGCTAAAGTGGATTTTTCAACAACATATTTTTCATCGGCTACACAATAAACAACTCCGGTGTATGGAGTTCTTAATGTGGAAACAATTTTAGTAATAAGGGCATATTCTTCATATTCATCTTTTAAGTAATCATCGGCCAAAGAATTATCAGCCCCATATTCTTTAAGTATCTCAGCCGCTTCAAACGAGCGTATACCGGTTGATTTAGATTTAAAGAAACCAGTATCTAGGAACATTCCTGAAAGCATCAAGGTAGCATAAGATTGAGGTAATTCAATACGTGGGTTGGCAGTCGCATAGTGAATAAACTCTGCTAATATTTCCGAAGCGCTAGAAGCACTAGGATCAACATAGCTAAGAACAGGCTTATCTATGAAATTTTCTCCTCTTCTATGATGGTCTATAACTATTGTTTTCGCGGATTTTTCCAATGCTTTTTGCCCCATGACTAATGATGGAACGGAGACATCGCAAACAACCATTAAAGTCGATGGACGAATTCTTTCTTCTGCCTCTTTTGGCGAAATAGTCATTCTTTCAAATTCTGTTTTTGAAAAAGCACCTTGGAAAGCATAACGAGTCTTTTTTTCGGTTAGTTTTGGATCGTAGACAATTTGGCATGGCTTTTGGCAATAATTACAAATAGCCATAACTCCTAGACAAGCGCCTAAAGCATCCATATCCATATCTAAATGCCCGGAAACAATGACTCCAGTAGAATTTTTAATTAAACCAATTATTGAATCTGCAACGGAGCGGAATTGAACCCTGCCTGTATTTTCTATAGCGGCAGTCTTCCCACCATAGAATTTTAAGTCTTCGCCGTATTTAGAAACCACAGCTTGGTCACCGCCTCTAGACATGGCGATATCAATCGCACTAGAAGCCATTTCATTTAATTTGGTGACATTAGGAAAATCATGGGCTATCCCAATTGATAAAGTAGGTATGACATTTTGCCCTTTTCCAAGGCTTCTTACTTTTTCTAAAATAGAAAAACCATCCTTTTCCATTTTTTCAAGGGAAGAGAAATTGCACACCATAAAATAGGAATCGCTTCTAAACCTTCTTAAAAGGACTTCGTATTCCTTGCAATAATCAAAAACAACGCCTCTAACTTTAGATACAAGGTCATTGTTATCGTCTTCTGTTTTCCCTGCTATATCAGAATAGTTATCAAGCATTATTATCCCTATAACCGTTGCCTGTTCTTTGGAATAAGAAAATATTTGCTCATAATCTGTTACATCTTTAAAAATAAAAAGCCTAGCATCAGCTAAATACTTAACTGAATAATTATGGGAATTGACTTCAATTTTAACGGCCATATCCGAAGGAACATTTGGGCCAATTAGTTCCTTTAATTTTGGCTGCCATTCAAGAAGATCAACGTCAAGAAGATCTATATTTCTATCTCTAAATAAATTGTTATCCCACATGACTAAACCGTTCTCGTCTATAACAACTAAACCGATTTCACCAAAGTTATAAGCCTCCTGAACATCAGACCCAATAATTGAGGCAGCATCTAGATCGCTTTTTTGTCTAATGGACGATAATTTGACTTCGGAAAACCATAAAAATAAGAAATCAAGACACACAAAAGCAACTAAAGCAATAATCCAATAGGCCGGTTTCATAAATTGTTTAAAGCCTTTTGGATAATCATAAAAATATAAAACAACGGCAGTTACGATTAATATTAGTTCAAATAAAATGATGAAAAGGGTCCTAATTCTCATCAAACGAAGGGAATCGGACATTGAAAGGTTCTTAAATGCTTTCTTCTTTCTAGATGATGACTGACTAATATTTTTGCTACTATAAAAATTATTATTCGACATAAAGATATTATAACTTTAAGTTATAAAATATCCTAGTTATTGCTTATGTTTGAATAAGGAGAAAACTTTTTATTTGCTTTCTTTATCTTTTAATGAAATGAGATAAAAGCAAATGGCCATTGAAATAGATACAACAGCAATAACAGCAATAATTCCAACTATTACTGAGTTAGCTAGCAAAAATAAGGTACCCATATATTAATTTTCTCTCTTTTTTCTAAACGCGAACAAGACAACTGCAAAAAGCAAAACAATCACGCAGCAACTAGACGAGGCAACAATCGAGCCGCTACACCCAGAAGAAACTTCGGGGTTTTTATTTTCTTTAATGCCATCTTGATCTAGGTATTTAATTGAAAAATTAGTTAATACTGCCTCACCATCGGTATGATTTATTATCTTTAGAAATTTCACGTTTGGTAAATTCATTCCATCGTCATCAAATAAATAATTGGAATAATTGGTCATATTTTCACCAGCAATAAAGGACAATTCGCTTAACCCGTCCCCTTCTAAATCTATAAAATTGATTTCTTTATTTTCTTCATTTTTTAACGTTAAAGACCCTTGTGGATAAATAACGATATTAGAACCGTCAACCCTAACTCCCTTATAATCGAATAAACTATCTTTAAATAAAACTGAGCCTTCCTCTAATTCAAAAGAAGTTTGCTGCTTAATCGTGACATTTATTTGGCAAGTTAGATAAATTGAAGGGTTAGCACTAGAATAAACAGTAACAGTAGAAGTTCCTTCTTTTAAAGCATCTAGCCTAACAGTTTTAGGATCATCTGTTTTAGTTAAGGAAATAACATCGTCAGATTCGTTGTCCCAAACCAAAGTTTTCTCATCTGCCCCGGATATAGTTACATTTAAATAATCGACCTCGCCTTGTTCTAGTGATAAGGATGTTTTATTCAAAGTCAATTTTATATTTGGATCTATAGTACTAGAACCGTTATATGGCGTATTCCTTAATCCGTTTGCATCCCAAATATAATTTACCCAGTCTGGATGATCTATAAAAGGGTTTCTAGCAAAGCCAGCATTATGAAGATAATTGTTTCTTCTTATTTCTTGCTTAGTTACAGGATATTCATTATTCCAATCAACTAAATAACGTAACGTACCCATGGTCTTCATGGAAGAAGAATCATTTGGATTATTACTAAGGCTTAGTCCATTGCTTGCATATCTAGTAGCAACATAAAAAATTATCCTGGCTGCTTCACCTCTAGCTTGGTAATATCCAAAAGAAGAGGGATCCCATTGCCGAGATTCGTTAGGTCCATAAAAATAATTACCCCTGCTGCTATTTTCGCTTTTGTCAGCCGGTCTAAGCATTTGAGGGTCAGAGCCCGGACCAGTTTTTCCGGCGCCTCTAGAATCAGGCCAAACATGTTCTTTGTTCCAATTCGTGGTCGAATCCGTGTCGGGATGATAAAAAGGGATAATGCCAGCACCATTTAAGGCCGCATCAGACTTTGCCAAAACATCATTGTTCGTCTTGTAATTAATCGTTCTAGTACCGCTTGCTTTTATTTTTCCAGCAAGCAAATCGCGAAAAGTAGCTCCATATTTAGAGGTATCCATAGAACCCCAAGGATCACTAGACGCATTCAAAGAAAGTGTCTCTTCTTTTAATTGACTGCTTTTAAAAGAGGCTAAGCCAAAAGAAGAAAAGGCAAGTCCTAGCAGTATTAATAACGATACTTTCTTACTTTTTAAATACTTAAACATAACAAATGGCAACTCGCCAACAAAAAAGGATACCACCAATTTCTTCATAAAGCCATAAATGCATTAAAAAAGCCTCGCCGATTAGACGAGGCATAATTGATATTTATTACTTAACTTCTGGAAGCAAACCCATGAAGCGAGCATTTTTAATCGCGACAGCGAGTTGGCGTTGATATTTGGCAGAAGTTCCAGTTATTGCACGTGGAGTAATTTTGCCATCAGAAGAAATGAACCTTTGCAATAATTCGACATCCTTATAGTCTACATATTTGACATGGTTCTTCTTGAAATAACAAACCTTACGGCGTGAACGCATTTTCTTAAAAGCCATAAAAATCCTTTCTAGAAATCAAAACGGAAGATCATCATCGACAATATCGATAGAATCTAAGTCTTTGCTTTCTTGTTGTACTTGTTGGGAGGGTTGGCTAACATTGCTATTGACATCTTGGGTATACATAGAATCGGAAGCATTGTTAGATTTTGATTCCATAAATTCAACGTTAGTAGCAACAATTTCAGTTGAAGTTACTTCGACATTATCGCTACGTCTAACGTATTTACGTTGAGTTAATCTACCGACTACCCCAACTAAATTTCCTTTTCGAATAAATTTAACAACGGTGTCCGCGCCTTTTCCAAAAAGAGAAACAGGCATGAAGATAGTAACTTTTTCTCCGTTTGGACCTTTTCTAGAATCATCTACGGCAATGGTGAAGGAAGCCACGCTCATTCCAGAAGTAGTCTTACGAAGTTCAGGGTCGCGAGTTAAGCGACCAACTAATACGACATTGTTAACCATAAATAAGTCCTCCTAAATAGTTTTGGTTAATCCTTATCAACGGTGATAAGAAAACGGATGACTTGGTTGTCGAGCCTTGCTAAACGATCAAATTCTTTCAAACCGGCAGCATCGGCAGTTACTTTTAAAACTACATAATAACCTTTGGTTTGTTTTTTGATTGGATAGGCAAAGTCACGGAGTCCCCACTCATTAACGTTTCTAATAGTTGTTTTATTAGAAGTTAAGATTCCGTGGAGTTTCTCGATTTCAGCCTTTCTTGCTTCATCATCTAATGTAGCGGAAAGGATGTACATGATTTCATACTTTTCCATCTTGCTTGCACCTCCTAAATTCGGTCTTCGGGTCGCCTTAGATGGCTCTATGCGACCATAGAAGCATGTGCGCCTTATGTCCTTCTAAATAAGGCTTTAGTATTATAAGGATAGATAAAGCATAAATCAATGAAATGAAATTATCATCCGTTAAGGCGAGAGGCCTTAATATATAGTTGCTAATCAAAAAGCAAAAAGGCTCACACGACATTTAAAAATGATCGTGTATATTCTGAAGATGTCTCTTTTTGCTAATGGAATAATTATCTTGGATTTTTTTAATTCTTTCGTTTATGTTCTTTGCAAAATCGCTCGATTTCTTACTATTTATAGTTAAATCAGCGATAAAAGACAATGCACTTCCCATATTATGAACAATAGGACTATTGATAGAAGAAATGTCCGCTATAGGAAAAATTACCATCGAAATCATTTTAGGTGGGTTATGGTTAAGCATCCTTCTTAAATGATTAATATGGCCTTGGTTTTGAATTATTGGATTTTTAAATTGCTTGTCATCTTGATAATCCTTTTTTATACATATCCAAAATTTATCATCTTCATTGCCAATTATTTTTCCTTTGTTCGTTTTTGTTTCAATTACAAAGACACCACCTTTTGTAATTAAAATATGGTCTATCTCAGAAGAAAATCCTTTCTCATCTTCAAAACAAAAATTGTTATATAAATAGCCACCATATTTTTTAACAATTTCGTTCAATTCGTTTGCTACATATTTCTCACCAACTTCTCCAAATTTCGATGATTCGTATTCATCGCGTCCATCATGATCTTCGTTTTTGGAAAAAATTCTTAAAAAGGCGACAAGCCCTAAAAATAGTACAAATATTACTACGACAACAATTATCAAGATCATAGCATTTATCCCCAACTAATCAGTTCGATCAACATATGATTTTTCAACAATTTATATGCGATTATCGATAATATTGCTTATAAAAAACAGGTGATTTCTTTCCGAAGCCACCCGTTAATATTCATTTAATGTTATTTTTCGTCTTTCATTGTCGGGAACAATAGAACTTCCCTAATATTTTGAGTATTGGTGAAAAGCATACAAAGTCTATCAATCCCAACTCCTATTCCACCAGCTGGAGGCATTCCATATTTCATGGCATCCATAAAGGAATAATCAATATCGTTAGCCTCCTCATCGCCTCTATTTTTAGCTTCTAATTGGGCTTTAAACCTTTCCATTTGATCAAAAGGATTGTTTAACTCGCTATAGGCGTTCCCAAATTCAAAACCGCCAATAAAGAATTCAAATCTATCAACAAAGCGTGGGTCTTCGGTTTTCTTAGTAAGAGGAGAAACCTCAATTGGATAAGTATGGATGAATGTAGGTTGAATTAAAGTCTTTTCAACGAATTCGTCAAAGAAGGCTTGAATTATATATCCGGTAGAATTCCAACTCTTTTCAAGGGGGACGTTATGCTTTTTAGCTAATTCAACGGCTTCTTCAAAACTCATTTCCTTAGTAAAATCGATACCTGTTTTTTCTTTAATGGCTTCAGTCATGGAAATCCATTTAAATGGCTTTGAGAAATCGATTTGAATATCGCCCCAAGTAATAATATCTTGTCCGATTATTTTTTCGGCAATGTCCTTGAATAAGCCTTCAACCCAGTGCCTCATATCGGTTAAGTCTCCATAAGCTTGATATAACTCAATGGTAGTAAATTCAGGGTTATGGCGGGTATCAATACCTTCATTACGGAAGATTCTTCCAATTTCATAAACCCTATCAATCCCACCAATCATGGCTTTCTTTAGATTCAATTCGGTGGCTATTCTTAAATAAAAATCTTTATCTAAAGCATTGTGATGAGTAATAAAAGGTCTAGCCGACGCCCCACCTGCAATTGGGGAAAGGACAGGAGTTTCTACTTCTACAAACCCCAGGTTATCACAGAAATTCCTTATTTCCTTAATAATTGCCGGACGCATTAAAGCAACTCTTCTAGAGTCTTCATTTATTATCATGTCGAGGTAACGTTTCCTAAAGCGATCTTCGGTATCGGTTAAACCATGGAACTTTTCTGGCAATGGTTTTAAACATTTTGTAATATGGGTATATTTTTCGGCTTTAATAGTTAACTCACCGGTTCTTGATTTCATCAATATGCCTTTAATGCCGACTATATCACCTAAATCAGCTAGTTTAAAAACCGAATAATCGTGTTCGCCAACTACATTGATGCCAATCCAAACTTGAATGGAACCATATTCGTCTTTTATATTGGCAAAACTAGCCTTGCCCATTCTTCTAATGGCCATAAGACGACCGGCAACATTGACTTCAATGTTTTTCTCGCTCAATTCTTCTACTGATAAATCCCCATATTTTGCCCTAATATCCTTGATTTGGTCTTTCCAATCATATCTAGAGCCGAAAGGATCAACTCCCAATTCTAAATATTTAGGTAATTTATCAAGCCTAACTTGTTCTTGATCATTTAGCTTTTCTTCCATATAAAAACCTCAAAACTCGCTAAATAAGTCTACTCTAAATCCCTATAAAATAAAACAAAGGCTTAATGAAGAAAATGAAAGTGACTAATAAACAAGTTTCATAACGTCCTTCCAATTGGCCACTATGTCCGCGACCTCATTTTTATAAGGAAGGGCATCAAAATCATCATTCTTTTCTTTTAATACCCTATCGATTAAAGATGCAACCTTTATGGCATCATTTTTATTACAGCCCCTGCTAGTTGCGGCCGCAAAACCAATCCTAAGCCCGCTAGTTAAATTTGGGGTAAGGGTGTCGCCGTGTATCATGTTTTTATTTGTAGTTATCCCAATTCTTTCCAATCTTTCTTGTGCTTGTTTCCCATTTAAGCCATACGAAGATAAAACATCTAATAAGAATAAATGATTCTCGCTCCCTGATACTTTCGCCCCCTCTTTAGCTAAAGCATTGCTAGCAATCCTAGTGTTTTCTAACACGTTTTTCATATAAGCCACGAATTCAGGTTTTAAATCTTCGCCAAAGCAAATTGCCTTAGCAGCTATAACATGTTCAAGTGGTCCGCCTTGAGTATAAGGGAAAACTGAAGAGTCTATTTTTTTAGCTAAATCTAATCTATTCGATAATATAATTCCACCTCTTGGCCCTCTTAAGGTTTTATGAGTGGTTGAAGTAACAATATCTGCATATTCAACGGGGTTTTGCATTAATTTCGCCGCAATAATGCCAGCAATATGAGCCATATCGACCATAAAGAAAGTCTTTATTTTTGCCTTGGCATTATGCTCATCAATTAATTGCCTCATTTTCTTAAAATCTATATCGAAGGGGTAGGCACTATAACCAGCCAAAAACAAATTTGGATTTTCTTCGTCTAGCCTACTTTTAATTATTGAGTAATCGAGCTTGCCATTATCCCCTAATGGATAAAAAACGAAATTATAATCATGGGAAGAAAAAGATACTTTTGAGCCATGGGTTAAATGTCCCCCATCATTTAAAGTCAAAGAAAGTACTTTATCACCAGGATTAAGAAGGGAATGATAGGCAGCAAAATTTGCCTGCGATCCAGAATGAGGCTGAACGTTAACATAGCTGGCATTGAACAATTTTTTCAGCCTTTCTCTAGCGATATTTTCTACTGCATCAACATTTTCACACCCACCATAATATCTGTGTCCAGGGTATCCTTCCGCATATTTTGCCGTAAAGATGGAAGATTGAGCCTGTCTAACTTCAATAGAGGGATAATTCTCTGAGGCAATTAGCTCAATGCCATTATTTTGTCTTTGTTCTTCTCTATTTAAAAAATATTCAACTTCTTTGTCTAACATAAACTCACCTCGATAGCCTAAGTATAGGTATGAAATAAAAAAGGAAAAGAATTATTAAATAATTTTGTTAAGAGACCTAGAAAGCGCTTACCTTTTAACCCCTCTCTCCTTTTGCAAAATAAAAAGGTATACTAAATAGAAAACTTCTTTAGGAGGAGTAAAATCCATGATTGAGAACGCCATTATATTCTCACTTTCAGCCAACCAAAAATTGGCAGAAGCCATCGCCAAAAAATTAAATGTCAAATTAGGGGAAAGGTTGATAAAAAAGTTTCCATCGGGAGAAACCATTGTCGAACCAATCGATTCAGTTCGTGGAAAGCAAATCTTTATTGTTGAATCTACTTGTCCCCCGGTAAATGAGACCTTGATGGAAACTCTTATATTCATAGATGCCTTGCGTCGCTCCTCGGCAAAGGAAATCAACCTAGTATGTCCTTATTTTGGCTACGCTAGACAAGATAGAAAAGCTAAGCCAAGACAACCAATAACAGCTTCTTTGGTTGCCCACTTATTAGATACAGCCGGTCTAAATAGAATCATCACAGTTAATTTACATGCCGCTCAAATTCAGGGTTTCTTTAGTTGCTTGGCCGATGATTTAACGGCCGTCCCTCTTTTAGGCGGAGCCATACTCCAAAAGAAACCAAATCTATCGAATCTAGTCGTTGTTTCGCCTGACCATGGTGGAGTAGGAAGGGCAAGAGACTTAGCAGAGCAATTCAATAACTGCCCAATTGCCATCATTGACAAAAGGCGTAATGCTACTGGGGCTCCGGAAGTCATGAACTTAATTGGTGATGTTAATGGCAAAGATTGTATCTTAGTCGATGATATGATAGACACAGGAAGAAGCGCATGCAATGCCGCTGCTGCCTTACGTAAATTTGGGGCACGTTCAGTAAAAATGGCATCCGTCCACGCTGTTTTCTCAGACCCGTGCTACGATTTAATTAAAGACGGTACTGCTTTTGACGAAATAATCATAACCGACTCCATTCCTTTACCAGATAGATTTGCCGCTCTTCCATTTATAAAAGTCATTTCTTTATCAGATATGTTAAGCGAATGCATTTCCCGTATTGTAAACAATCAACCTCTATCTAGCGTATACACCGCTTTCCAAGACTCTCACACATTAATGGTGAAATATAAATAATGGAAAGAATAATCGTATTGGATTTTGGTGGGCAATATAACCAACTAATCGCCCGTAGAGTAAGGCAATGCCATGTCTACAGTGAAGTCCTTCCATTTACCACGCCTATAGACGATTTAAGGAAAGAAGATATTAAAGGCATCATCTTTACCGGTGGGCCAAATAGCGTCTACGATTTGTCTTCTCCTCACATCGATAAAGAAATATTTAACTTGAAAAAACCTATTTTAGGCATCTGTTATGGGGCTCAATTAATTGCCTATACGTTAAATGGCAAAGTAGAATCTAATGAAAAATCAGAATATGGAAGAATAGAAATTACATTAAGTTCTTCTTCAAAATTAACACACGGGTTGCCTGAAACTAGCTCTGTTTTCATGTCGCATAATGACAAGGTCACCACTTTGCCATGTGATTTTAAAGTTATCGGAAGCAGCCTACATTGCGAAAACGCTATTTTTGAAAACGAAGAAGCAAAAATATACGCTACTCAATTCCATCCCGAAGTCGAACATAGCGAATACGGGCAAAAAATAATTGAAAACTTTGTTTTGGATATTTGTAAATGTTCCGCCTCTTGGCAACCAACTTCGTTTATAGAAACCAAGATCAAAGAAATTAGGGAACAAGTCGGAAACAAAAAAGTAATATGTGCGCTCTCTGGTGGAGTCGATTCTTCTGTTACGGCCGCCATATTAAATAAAGCCATAGGAAAAAACTTAACCTGTGTTTTTGTTGACCATGGTTTGCTAAGAAAAGGCGAGGCTGAACAGGTAAAATCCATATTTGGGAATAAAGAAACGTTTCATTCTAATTTTATCCCAGTTGATGCTTCAGGTTTGTTTTTATCTAATTTAGAAGGCGTAAGTGACCCGGAAGCAAAAAGAAAAATAATAGGCAAAACATTTATTGATGTATTCAATGATGTTCAAAAGCAAATTCCTCATTGCGAGTATCTAGCCCAAGGCACTATTTATCCAGATCGCATCGAATCCGGATTGGGAATATCGGCGAAGATAAAATCGCATCACAATGTCGGTGGTTTACCTAAAGATACCGGTTTTGAAGGAATGGTAGAACCATTAAAGGATTTATTTAAAGACGAGGTTAGGGAAATTGGGCTTTTATTAGGGTTGCCGAAAGAATTGATTTTCCGTCAACCTTTTCCAGGTCCAGGACTAGGCATAAGGATAATCGGGGAAATAAGCAAAGAAAAAATTAGAATTGTCCAAGAAGCCGACTATATCTTCCGTGAAGAAATGAAAAAGACGGGCTACGATAAAAAATCCTCACAATTCTTTGCTGCTTTATCAAACATGCGTTCAGTCGGAGTCATGGGCGATGGCAGAACTTATGATTATGCCGTTATCTTAAGAGCGGTTTCTACCGATGATTTTATGACAGCTAAGCCTGTTGATATACCATACGAAATAATTACAAAAATATCTGAAAGAATAGTCAATGAGGTTAAAGGAGTGAATCGTGTGATGTATGATTTCACCTCAAAACCTCCAGCGACAATTGAATTAGAATAGGCTATAGATTCTATGGCATTATTTATTGCTCAAAATTTAAAATTTGGATTAACGATATATAAAAGCTTATTTTCTTTAAGTCTTTCTTTTAAATTATTGACTTTTAAAGCCTTGCATTTAAGCAAAACGCCGCCATTTTCGAGTAATTTTTTCGACTCAATAAAGTTTATGCCTAATAAATTGGCAATAAATTTAACTTGATCAATAGATGGATTTTTAATAGGCATTAAAACTATTTCATACTCCGTATCATCTAAATCTATATCTTTCCATTTTGTGGTCGCGATTTTGCAGCCACACTTAGGGCAAGTAAGATTCAATGCAGGACTATCATATTTTTCAAGCATTTTGCAACCACACTTAGGGCAAAAATAATTATTTTCTTCCATGTTTAATTCCTCCAGGAATAAATTTCAAAAAAACTCCTCTTCGACCATTGTCAGAAATCCAATACACACCGTTAGGATAACAATAAATCGTCATATTTGGAGCGTAAACGGGCTTTCCTAAAGCATTAGCCAAATGTTGGGCAAAACCATCATCGCGAGACCCGGTGTTACATGACAATAGTCTAATCGCCTTTGCTTTTTTAAATCCAGGCTGTTTCCTAATTAATTTGGCCGCATGTCTGGCATCAAGTCTATAATTCTTTCCGCCTGAAGCAACTTCTATTTCATTCCACGATCCATGTGCAACAACATCATACATTCCATTCGGATCAATGTCAGATCTATTTTTGATATAAGATGCAAACAATGATTTTTCACCAGATTTTGGCATAAAAGATATGTTTCCAGAAGTAAAAACCATTTTGCCAGCAAACAGCAAGCTTTTACCTTTCATAATCGCTAGCTCCAATTAGTCTGTTCTTTTTATCTTTTGCATTTTCTTTCATCGTAAAAGAATCGTACTGGAAAATAGGAATTCCTTTAATCATAGGCCATCCTAGTATTTCGCTTGTCGCCGGTCCATATACGCATATTCCGCTTGGTTCAAGAATATCAACCACCTTTTGCATTTGTTCAGCAAATATATATCTACTTTCTAATTTTTTAGAGAACCCATGCGTTCCGATAGCAATCAATGTATTTCTTGGATAAGCTTCCAAAGAAGAAATGGTTCTTTCGTCGCCAAGCCTAACATTTGGAATAATTTTTATACCGTTTTTGCCATAATAATAAGTGCATGCTAGATTGAGAAATATCTGACTCTTTTGAACAACAATCGGCATGTTATCATATGGCGAAGCATCGAGGCCAACAACGCATTGATATAATTTCAATTTATTAACATAATTATCAGGATTATTTAATATAGGTTGAAAACCAGGGTCTTGACAATAAAAACATATTGCCGTGCTAGCAGGATCTTTAACATCCATCCGTCTATCCCACTGAATTATTTCTTTCGGCGGCTCAGTAGAAACCATCCATTTCTCAATTATTGGATATTCATCCGTTTGTGTGCGTCTAGCATCGCTAATGAGAAAAGCGAGATAGACATCCCTTAAATAGGGCGATTTTCTTTTTGCAATCATAATTAACAAACCATTAAATGTTTTATTCGCTATTTAAAATATTTTAGATATGCTAATATATGAGCGTTCGATGTGCTTCAGCATATCTGCAATCACAATTGTCTCACCAATTGTGATTTTTTAGCATTTAATTCATTTTCTTTTTCTCTTTTTGAATTATATCATATCTAACCTCCGATGCTTTTTTTGATACGTGGTATAGTCTTTCTATTTCTTTTGGACACATGTTTATGCACTCTTCATAAGGCATAAGGAATTCAGAAGCAAAAACATCCGCTTGCCATTCTGGGTCACAGTAAGCAGGAACTTTTACATTTTCAACCACCATAGTCAATTTAACTTTGTTTTGAACGAAATGAAGCAAATAATGACCAAGTTCATGGACCAAAGTAAAAACACCTCTTTTAAAAGATCCACCGCAAGCTTGTTCGATAACACTTTCTTTGATATAAATAATGCCAGTTGACATATCTGTGTAAGCCTCTTCGTTGCTTTCAAAAGCAATGCTATCATCCAGCAAAACTTCATAATCAAATTTAAGTCCTGCTTTGTCAAATACAATCGATAAAGAATCAAATAATTTAGATACGTCAACCCAATCTTTGTTTTTGTATCCTAAAAATTTTCGCATTTTCATTGCATATCTTCTAATCTCCGCCCTTTTCATAGGATTAACTCTACTTTTACCCATAATTATTTTAACTTGCGTGCTATATCGGCACATTCCTCATCTGAAATATTGCCAAGCTTTCTAGATAATGCAAAAATTAGTCTTCTTTGCTCTGGCGATATTCCTTTTAAATTAATGTTTAATTCTTTTGCAGATTCAGCTTCCGCTTTTTTCATAGTGCAACTCCTCTCGCTATCCAAATTATACTTTTCGATTAGTTTATCAACCAAATCACCAGGAACGTTTCTGCTTCCAGATTCTATAGCCGATAAGTATGAAATTGACATGTCTAGTTTCTTTGCCATTTGATAAATAGTTTCATCATAATCAATCCTTAATTTTCTTAATTCCTTTCCAAAAACCGTTGCCATTTTGTTCCTCCTTAGCTTTCGGCCAAACACGCGTGCTTGGCTTAGACAAAGAAATTATTATACATTTTTAAAAACAATGCAATTCTTTTTTGTATACCTTTTTATACTCTTTTGTGTAATACGTAAATAAGATACACATGTTTTGTGAATAATGAATGTTTTTAATCTAATTCAAAATAAAAAAGAGCTTTAGTTAAACGTTAGCAGCCCGAAAAAAGATAACTGACTACCTTAAAAAACTAATAAAGCAAAGTTAAAGTCATTATTAACAATTTATAAAAAGGAGTTTGATTATCCAAGCTCCTTTAAACCTGCGTTTTTATTTTGAATAATTTGGGGCGGATGTAGTTATATTCACATCGTGAGGATGAGATTCAACTAATCCGGCATTTGTTATACGAACAAAGTGAGCATTGTACTTTAATTCTTCAATATTTTTAGCGCCGCAATAGCCCATACCGCTACGAAGTCCGCCACATAGTTGGTAAATAGTATCGGCAACACAACCGGAACAAGGGACAACTGCTTCAATCCCCTCTGGTACTAATTTTTCAACAGCAACTGTAGATTTTTGAAAATATCTATCAGCCGATCCTCTTTTCATGGCAGCTAACGAGCCCATACCGACATAGACTTTCATTTTTTTGCCATTTATTTCTTTTACTTCGCCCGGAGCTTCAATACATCTAGCAAGCAATGAGCCAAGCATGACAGTATCGGCCCCTAAAGCCAATGCCTTTACTATGTCACCGGAATATTTAAGCCCTCCATCGGCAATTACGCATACGCCTTTATCTTTGCAAAAAGAAGCGACTTCATCTACAGCACTTGCTTGCGGCATGCCGACCCCGCTTACCACCCTAGTAGTACAAATCGATCCAGGGCCAATGCCGACTTTAACCGCATTAGCGCCTGCATCAATTAAGTCTTTTGCCGCTTCCTTAGTAACTATATTTCCTGCAATAAGTTGTAAAGAAGGATAGGTTTCTCTTATCATCTTCACTGTTTTTATAATATTAGAGGAATGGCCGTGAGCCGAATCAACAACAATGGCATCAACGTTAGCATTAACCAAGGCGGCAACTCTATCTAAAGCATTACCACCGGCCCCAATTGCCGCGGCACATAATAAGCATCCATTTGAATCCTTAACGGCATTTTCATAGCCTTCACTAGAGGCATTTTTAACCAAAGCCACTTCTTTTGCTTGGTCTTCTATGCTCATATTCTTGTGGATTACCCCAATCCCGCCGACTCTAGCCAAAGCAATTGCTAATTCATGTTCGGTAACCGTATCCATAGCAGAAGAAACGATTGGAACATTTAAGTGGATTTTGGGAGTTAAATAAGAATTGATTTTAACTTCTGATGGAACTACATCAGATTTTTGAGGTGTAAGAAGAAGATCATCATAGGTTAAACCTAATTGAATATTGTCTAATTTCATAATTTTTCCTCCAAAAGAAATCCAAGAAATCTGAACTCCCTTTTTTGTTTTCTCTTTAGAATATAACAAGAAGAATTCTTTTTCACGAAGAAAAAAATAATAGCGCTTTCTTTGCTATAAATATTAGTTTTCCATTGCCCTAGCAAAGGCTAATTGCTAGGATGAAATAATATAAATTTAGTCCAAAAGAAAGGAATCCTCCCATGAAAGAAATGGTAATGTCCCAAGAGGAAATTCAAGCAGTTTGTGTTAAATTAGGGGAAGAATTAACAAAGGAATTAGCTAACGAAGAAAAGATACCTTTGTTTGTTGGAGTAATGAAAGGTGCGCTTAATTTTTTCTTTTCCTTAATCCCACACATAAATAGAAAAATTATGACTGATTATGTCGAGACTTCTTCTTACGAAGGAACGCAATCGACTGGCATAGTAAAAATTACAAAAGATCTTAATATCTCTCCCAATGATAGAACTTTAGTGCTTGTCGAAGATGTAATCGACACAGGATTATCAATGAAATATTTACTCGATTATTTAAAAAGCAAATATCAGCCAAAAAGAATAATCATTTGCTCATTATTTGATAAGCTAGCCGCAAGAAAAGAAAACGTCCACGTTGACTATGCTGGAAAAATATTAAACGAAAATAAGTTCCTTGTAGGATTTGGTCTAGATTATAACGAGTTAGATAGAGAAATACCTTATGTCTATGTTCCAAGCGAAGAAGACATAAAGGCAATGGATGAATTGCTAGCAAAAGAATAAAGAATTTCCAATTGAAAAGGCGAACCACGTTAGGCTCGCCTTTTTCTTTGTAAACAATATTAATTAATTTTGAGTGCCAAATATACGGTCCCCAGCATCCCCTAAGCCTGGACAAATATACGCTCTATCGTTTAATTGTCTATCTAAAGCGCCTATATATAGAGGAACGCCTGGGTTTGCCTCGCAAAAAGCCTTGACTCCTTCAGGAGCGGCAATAATACAAATAAAATGAATGTGTTTTGCTCCATGCTTGCGTAGCATCTTGACCGCATCGATGCCGCTTCCACCGGTTGCTAGCATTGGGTCAAGAAGATATATTTCCATATCCTCTAGTCCTTTTGGAAGCTTGCAATAATATTCGTGTGGTTCATGAGTTACTTCGTCGCGAAACAAACCGATATGCCCAACATGAGCCGTAGGAACTAATTGAGTAAATCCATCAACCATTCCCATACCAGCACGCAAAATTGGAACAAAGCAAAGGCGATGCCCTTCTACCATCGGTTGGGTTGTTTTTTCAATTGGTGTTTCTATTTCAACATCAACGGTAGAAACATTTCTTAAGGCCTCGTAAGCCTCCATCATTGCTATTTCTTTGACAATGGCACGAAACTCGCTAGTGGGAGTATTCTTGTTACGGAGGATGGAAATTTTATGCTTTAACAAAGGATGCTCAAGCAAAACGACGTTCGAATATTCGGGCATACTCATAAGGAACAACCTTCTTTCTAGCCGAATATTTTATCATAAGGAATAAATACAAAAAAAGACAAAAAATAAATATTTTAAATAAAACCGCTTTCATGTTTTTCTTTCTTGAAAATGATTTAAACTACATTGATGTCGATAGGTCGTATATGTTGGAGATATAGTCTAACAGTTTCTACGCTTAATCTGTAAAGTTAAGCACTACGAGCTAAAGAAAGGAAACGAAGAAGGAAAACAAGGCAAAACGATACTTTCGCTTTTATGATTTTCTCCTTTGTTTTTATTCTTTATTCCCCGCGTATCCTCCTAATTGGCAAAAGTCTATTTCAAAATTAAGGAGGAAAAGACTATGGCTGAGACAGTTACGACTGTTCAAAACTCATCTACTGACAACAAGCCAAATGGTAAATCACCAAAACGTGGCTTTGCTGGCTGGCTTGATCGCTATTTTCACATTAGCGAAAGAGGCTCTTCGATTATCCGTGAGCTCATTGGTGGGCTAGTTATCTTTTTGGCAATGTTCTACATATTGCCATTAAATGGTAATATGCTTTCTAGCGACTGGGCTAATCTTGCTAATCTCACCGATAATACTATGCCAATCGCAGAAAACGTTAAGCTTATTGGAGAAATTCGTTACATCCTAATTTATGGCGATGTATGGGCAACTGTAGATGAGGTTCGTGCCGCTGTGTTTGCTGCCACTGCAATCTCTGCTGCCGTTACAACCATTTTCATGGGATTATATGGAAAACTCCCAGTCGGACTTGCTTCTGGCCTTGGTTTGAATTCTTTAATTGCCTTTAATGTCATGCTTGGCTTGGGATTCAATTTTGCCCAATCCATGTGTTTAGTAATGATTGATGGTATCTTATTCTTAATCATTTCATTAACCCCAATCCGTGCCTGGATTGTCCGCAATATCCCTAAGTCTTTAAAATTTGCCATCTCTGCTGGTATTGGTTTCTTTATTTGTTTCATCGGCTTCCAAAATATGGGCCTAATTGCCGATAATAGCGCTACTTTGGTTGGACTTGGCGATTTTAAGAATCCAACCGTCATCGTTGGTTTAATTGGAGTTGTCTTAGTTCTTGCCTTAAGTGCTTTGCCAGCCTCTAAAAATAAAGCTTTATTCTGGATTAACAAATTTGCCGTTATCATTGCCATTGTTGTTATGGCTATCCTTTGCGGTTGCTTAGGACAAGCTGGCGTCGCTGGATTCAATTCTTTCTATAATGATTCCTATCATATTAGCCAAGTTGGAAACTTTGGAAAAATCTTTGGTTGTGCTTTCATGGGATTTGATGTTTTAGCAAATCCAATGGCCTATGCCTTAATCTTCTCTTTGTTATTTGTTGATTTCTTCGATACCACCGGAACCTTAGTCGGTGTCGAAGCTGGTGCCGGCATGGTCGATAACGAAGGGCGTATAACCGTTAATGACAGGCCAGCCATGGTTGTTGATGCTGTCGGAACTGTCTTTGGTTCAGTTTGTGGCACCACCACCGTTACTTCTTTTGTCGAATCTACCACTGGTGTTGCCGCTGGTGCCCGCACTGGCTTAGCTGCCGTTACCACTGGTTTATTATTCGCTTTAAGCTTATTGATCTACCCTGCTTTAAGTGCTTTCTCTTCTTCTGCCGTCACTGGCTTAGCTCTTGTCTATGTCGGTATCTGCATGTTTAAAAATCTTGAACACCTTGAATGGAAAGACTGGGTTGCCGTTGGCTCTGGATTCTTGACCGTCATTGTCATGTGCGTTTCCTATTCCATCAGCGATGGCATCGCCTGGGGATTCATTGCATACACTATAATGACCCTCTGCGCTGGGCGCTTCAAGAAGTCTGACATTGCCGTTGCCGCTTGCTCTGCCGCTTTCTTGGCTATCTATATAGTTAAGTATGCAACTGGCATTGCTGGATAGTCGTTCATTTAAAAAATCTTGTTTTTAACAAACCAGGGCAGCAAAAAAGTTGCTCTGGTTTATAATTTGTAAGGAAAGGTTATCCCTATTAAATTTATGGATTTAGAAAAATATATCGGAGTCGTTCCTGATTTCCCAAAAAAAGGCATATCGTTTAAAGACATATCCCCATTAATTAGAAACCCCGAAGCATTTCGTTGTTGCATTGATGAGCTTGAAAAATTAGCCAACAAGTATCATCCGGATGTAATAATTGGGCCAGAATCACGCGCGTTTATTTTTGGCGCTGCCTTAGCCTATAAGATGGGCATTGGTTTTGTTATGGCTAGAAAAGCCGGTAAACTTCCTGGCGTGACAATGAAAGTTTCTTATCAGTTAGAATATGGAACTGCTACGATGGAAATACCAGCCTCTTCTTTTAAAAAGGGGGACCGCGTATTGATGATCGATGATTTAATGGCTACAGGCGGTACGTTTGCGGCCTTGAAAAAATTGATTACTTTAGCAGGCGGAGAGCCTATCGCTTGTTTAACAGTTATCAATCTAGAAGAACTTCATGGCGAGAAAAATGTTGGCTTACCATGCGAAAGCTTATTAACATTATCTGACTCTCATTAAGAAGATGAGACAATATCTACTCGGGTAAAACCGAGTTTTTTTATTACTCTATAAAGAAGGGAAACATATAAGGAGGGACTCGAAATCCATTCTCATCCTTATAAAATTGCTTAGGGTGAACAATTAAGGAGTTCCCAATTCTATTGCCAAACCTTTTTTTAAACAAGCTATAAGAAACAATCGTATAATTCTTTGAAGATTTCACTTCTATTGGGAACACTTTTATGTTTGTCTTGCTTTCGTTTGAAAGCATAAAATCTATCTCTATATCATTTTTGTGAGTTTCTTTGCAGTAACGAGAATAGAAAAACAATTTTTTTCCTTTTGAAGCTATCATTTGGGCAATCATATTCTCGTATATCATTCCTTTGTTTAAAGACAAATTATCGTTCATTATCAATTTATATAATTGAGCTGATGTTATTTCGTTTTCTGAAAAAGCATGGCTAACCAGTAGGCCTGTGTCGCCCATATAGCACTTCACGGACGAACCGTCCTTGTTTAAAGAAAAACCAACGTTAGGATCATTACACTTATAACATAGATTGCATATCATTGAATCGCCAAGCCAAAATAGCGGTTTATCATATTGAGCAAAAGATGAATTTTCGCTTATTTTAGATAAAACAATTTTTTTATCATGTTTAGACAAATAGCCAGGGATGTTGTCGAATAACGCGGCCACTTTAGAGTTATAACGCTTTGCCGCTTTATTTATGTCATCTCTATATAAATCCAAAATATTTCTTTTTGCCATATCTGATTTATAAAAATCCCTATTATTTTCAAAATAGGCTACAACGCTTTGCGGCATTCCTCCAACGAGCAAATATTCCTTAAATAAACGCATGGCTTTTTTATGATATGGTTCTTCTAAAGCAACTTTATTTTCTACGCACTCCTTAATATAACGAAGCAAAATGTCTTCTTTTGCCGCGCAAAGAAATTCTTCAAAATCAAGCGGATACATTTTTACTTTCATTTCTTCAAAAGGGATTACGATATCACTAACATTATCTTTTATGGAAATTAAGGAACCAGTTTCAATAAAACTGTACCTCCCGTCTTTAACCAAGTATTTAATGGCTTCCCTTGCCTTTGGAAATCTTTGAATTTCATCAAAAATGATCAAAGTATCGTCTCGATATAACTCTACATTGTATTCTAAAGATATGTTCTGAAAGAAAATATCTAAATTGTTGAGGCTATCGGAAAAATTATTTTTAGTGGCATTGCTAGCGATAGCAAAGTCTATTAGCACATAAGATTTATAGTTTTTTTAGCAAACTCTTCTACTATAGTTGATTTTCCTACTCTTCTAGCGCCTTCTATTAAAAGAGCGTATTTTTTGCTGTAGTTATTTTTCCATTCAAGCAATTTGTCATAAATTTTTCTTTTTAATATCATAAATCTTAGCCTCGTGTAGTTAATTACAACATTTTATGTTAACGATACGAAAAGTATTTATTTGTAAAATCACTGGCTAAGCGAAAACTATTTTTCAAAGAAAACCATGTCTATACGAAAAGTAACTAATATTTTCCCTCCTCTGCTTTATAAAAATATTAGTTGAGAATAGTCACAAACAATAAAAGAGTTTTTTTGCATCTTTCTTGTAAGCGCTACCAGAAAATATCTCTTCCTTAAAATGAAAATAAACCTTAAACTATAAATCCGGAGCTAAAACAAAATGAAGCAAACCGGAGCAAATAGACCTGATACAATAAAATGGGTATTTGTTTCAAATTTTGTGTTTGTATTTTA